>WNGD01006620.1_pt1 | contig 21260 bp, 22 predicted proteins | sample 5400671 | NCBI WGS metagenome assembly WNGD01 (sample SAMN13153369, study PRJNA577476) | soil metagenome | isolation source: 40 cm soil or saprolite under grassland replicate 2 | place: USA:California | collected 2016-06-15 | reverse complement strand
GGCCTTGTTCATCTTCATGAGGACGTGCAGATCCTCCACCTGGAGTTTGCCGGCGCCGCCGCCGCCACCACCGGAATGGCCGGCGGTGTTGACCTCGCCCCAGCTGAAGGACTCGAGGTCGATCTCGCCCTTGTGCTTGGCGTCGCGCGACTCCCCCTGGATGCCGTCGATCTTGAGGAAGTAGTCAACTGCGGCCAACGCTCACCTCCGAGCTCGAACCGGACGGCGTGCCGCAGGCGCCGTCGCCGACCCTACCACGCCGCCTTCCGGGAAAACAAACGGCCGCGCTAGAGCCGGACGACGTGGATGAACCACGAGATGCCTCCGTGATCGCCTTCGTATGCGTGCACGAGCGTCGAGCCCGCGTCCTCGTAGATCTCGGCCCAGCCGGCCAGGTCGGGAGGCGGCACCCCCTGCTCGGAGACCATCTGTGCCACGTCCTGCAGCAGCGTGTGCATGTGCGCCGCCTTGACTCGCCGCCGGACTCCGAGCTTTCCGTAGTAGTCGCTGACGAACAGGAGACGTCCGGGAAAGAGCCCGCGGAGGCTCTCGACGAAGTCGACCGCGTCGGAGGCGCCGGAGCCGAAGAACTCGTTGAGGACGCTGCCACCGTGCAGCGCCTCGATCTGCCCTCGCGCGTGGGAGTCGAGATGGGTCCCGAGCTCGCGGACGTCTGCATGGATCACCCGAACCGCCTCGGCGAGCCCGGCGCTCGCGACTCGCTCGGCCGCCGCCGCGCACACGTGGGCGTTCGCGTCGACTCCCCATCCTCGGAAGCCCGAGTCGGCAGATGCGAGCTCGAGGAGCAGCGTGCCGGGCCCGCAGCCGAGGTCGAGCAGCGAGCTGACGTTCCAGTCCCGGATGATCTGAGCCGCGGGACCGGCGCCACCGGCTTCGAGCCCGCAGAACGCCTGCGCAAGCATGCCGCGATCGACGAGCTCGCGGCCCAGCGTCGGCGAGCGGAGCGACTCCTCGAGGCGCTCCAGGGGTGGTCCGTACGCACCGATCAGCTTGTCGAGGTGAAAGCCGAAGCGGCGGTACGGGACGTACGCGGGATTGAGCGAATAGCGGCCCGAGATGTCGCGATTCAGGAGATCTGTTCGCTGGCGAACGAACTCGAGCAGTGCGCCGAGGAGATCCGGGTCGTAGCCGTACTCGTCGGCGAGCTCCGCGGTCGCTGTCGCGCCCCCGAGACGCTCGAGGACGTTCCGGCGGTGCAGGTGGTAGACGATGTGCGAGAGGTAGAAGCCTTCGGCGATCTCCAGCGGCCCGCGGTGCCTGCTACTCGCCATCGGCGACCGCAGCCGCGACCGGCCGCGCCACGGCCTCGCTCCCGGCGAGCTCGCGCAGCGCGCCGAGCCGCACGAGCTCCGCGACGAACGTGCGCGCCGCCTCGTCATCCTCGATCCCGAGCGCACTCGACCGCCGGAACCGCTCGAGGAAGTCGGCCGTCGACCGGTCGAGCTCGAAGTTGCGCACCGCCTTGCGCTCGTGACGGTCGAGCACGAGGAGGTAATCACGTCGACGCGAGCCGACCGCCGCCGGGATCTCGACCGTGAACGGCGGTCCGCTCGCAACGATCGTCGACAGGATCGCCGGCGAGTCGTGGACACCCCGAAGCAGCGCGGCGCTCGAGCTGAGGACGTAGGACGGGCGAAGCCGGCGCTCCGGACTCCCCTCGGCCGAGCCGCCGTCCTCGTCAGCACGCAGGTCGCTCGCCGCCAGCATGTAGCGGACGAGCGAGGTCAGGTAGTGCCCCGGGCCCCACGTTCCGTTCATGAAGCGGCACAGGAACGACGCGTCGTACGGACCGTCGTCTCCGCGTCGCTCCGCCCATTCCACCATCTCGCGAGCGAGCCGGCTGAGGCTGCGGTCGTAGTGATTCAGCAGATGGCGAAGGACGGGGAAGCCGAGCCGGTAGAGGACGTGGTAGACGGACGTCACGAGGACGTGCTGGCGCCGCGGAAGCCGGGCGCGGTAGTAATGGTGGTTCATGAAGACGTCCGGATTGCTCTCCATGATCGACCCGTCGTCGGGCTCGAGGGTCGGGAAGTTGAAATCGGAGACGTGGCCGTCGTACTCGAGCACGTCGCCGAACTCGTGGATCAGCTTCGTGCCCGGCTCCGGGGTGAGCAGATGGAGCTGGATCGTGAGGCTCTCCGAGCACTCGTAGAAGCACGATCCGATCAGGTCGAGCGTCTGATCCTGATCTGCCTGCTCTTCTTCGGGATAACCGGTGATGAACGACGCTGTCGCCGACATTCCGACGCGGTGCGTCACCTCGAGCGTCGGGAAGAAGAGAGCAAGGTCGAGCCGCTTCTCGACGATCTTCTGCATGCGCGGCGATCCGGTTTCGACGCCGTAGTAGATCGACGTACAGCCGGCCTCGGACATCCGCTCGAGGAGCTCCGGGTCGACGCAGTCCATCCGGGCAGAGCACGTCCACGTGTATCCCCGATCGCCGACGGCGTCGCAGAACTCGCGAACCTTTGCCTTGGAGACGGTGAAGAGGTCGTGCGTGAGCGCGAAGCGCGCGATGCCGTACCGCTCATGGAGGTAGTCGAGCTCGGTGCACAGGCGCTCGGCCGATTTCAGCCGGTATCTCCTGCCGAAGAAGCTCGCCGTCGAGCAGAACGTGCAGTTGAACGGACAACCCCTCCCCGCCTCGACGCGGAGCAACGGCAGGTCGAGCTCGTCGATCGGATACCTGTCGTAGGCGGGCCGCGGCAGCGACTCGTTTCGCACGACGGCGTCGAATTGCGGCCAGCGGGCGACGATCTCCCGGTCCAGGATCGACGCGTGCGGGCCGCCCAGCAGGATCGGCACCTCGGGCGCCATCCGCCTGAGATGGAACGCCACCTTCACGGTGCAGATGAAGTTGCACCCGAGAGTCGTGAGCCCGACGACATCGGGAGCCGAGGCGAGGATGTCCTTGGCCATCCGGAGGTAGAGGGACTTGTCGAGCGGCAGCTCGTCGCGCGCCAGCGCCAGCTTCGGGTCGTAGAGGACGCACTGGTGGCCGGCGGCTTCGGTGACGGCGATGAGCGAGATGAGCCCGAGATGGGGCTGGAGATCGAACCGGTACGTTCCGTTCTTCTGCTCGAGGAGGAGGTTGTCGACGAAGACGACGCGCATCTACGCGCTCCCTCCACGCGGCCGGAGACTGAGCAGGCCGCATTCGACAGCGGCCTCGAAGATCGGCCGGAACGCCGAGAGCGAGATGTTCGGGTGCCCGGTAGCCCGGCGGACGACAGTCCGGACCGACCGCCGCCCGTCGACCTCGGCGAGGAGCGCCGCGGTGACATCGTCCACCTCGAGGACGCGGAGCCGGCGGCTCCCGGAGTCCACGAGGTAGGCCAGGCAGTGCGGGTGCGCGACGAGATCCGCCGGATCGAACGTGCCGCTCGCGAGGTGCGTCGCGATCGCGAGCGGGCTGAATCGAAAGCTCGCGATACGAATCGCACCCCGTGCGGCGGGAACGAGGCTCCCGAAGGGCGTGGCCTCGACGCCGACCTCAGCGTCCGGCACACAGTCGTCCACCGCCGCGTTTCGCACCTCCCACTCCATGCGCTCGTGCGTGAGGACGTCGCGGAGGCCGACGAGACGCGGGTCGTCGCGCGCGGCGACATAGTCGTCGAGGAAGGCGAGGAAGGAGGCGACCTTCTCGATCCGCGAGGCGTGCCGGGCACGGAGGCGCAAATGGACGCCGTGATAGGCGGCGAAGGCTTCGATCTCGATGCCGTAGTACTTCAGCAAGGCTCGCGTGAACGGCAGGGACTCCCACAGATCGTTGTGCTGAATCTTGGTGACGAAGCCGGCGAAGTTCTGGACGCCTCGAAAGTCCAGCGCGGCGAAGTCGGCCCGTGCCTTCTCGTCCAGGTCGTACGGGGCGAGCGCCCGATCCGGGTCCGAGGCGACCTGCCGCAGGAAGTCAGCGTCGAGAAGGCAGCGGGCGAGGACCGACTCGACGCCGGCCCGCACGCCGGTGTCGCTCACGAGGCGGCGACCGTTTCGCGAGCGCGCGCGATCTCCTCGAGGAGGACGGCGGCCGGGAAGCGGGCCGACCAGTTGTACTCGAGCGTGATCGCCTTGACGCTCGAGCGCGCCAGCACGAGTGCGAGCAGCTCGAACTCGATGTCCGGCGCACGCTTCGCATGGTTGTCCCAGTGGCCGCCGGCTTCGGTCTCGACACCGGAGAGATGCACCTCGACGACGCGGTCGAGCGGGTAGGAGAGCACCGCTTCGCACGGGTCGAACCCCATCGTCTGTGACGTGATGTAGAAATGCGCGAGGTCGAGCAGGAGGGGCGCCGATGAACGAGCGCAAATCTCCGACACGAACTCGACTTGCGTCATCGTGCTGCCGGGGACCGGGAAGTAGACGGGCGGATTCTCGAGCAGCATCGGAACGGGAAACCGCAGCTCGGCCAGCGCGAGCACGCGAAGCACCCGCTCGACCGTCGCCTCATTCATCGGTGGGCACACCGTGTACCCGATGTTGTACGGCTCGCCGGGCGCGTACTCGTCGGCGACGGGTCCCGCGAGCTCTCGCGTCGCGGTGATGAAGGAGAGATGCTCTCCGAGCCAGGGCGTCTCGGTCCGCTCGATCCAGCCGCGGATCGCGTCGATCGTCTGCTCGGACGGCGGAACGGAGCCCGCGACGGAGAGGCTCGCACAGTGCAGCACGATCGGCTTGACGTCGCGAACCTCGATCACCGAGCTGTCGTGGCAGAGCAGCTCGAACGGCACCTCGACGTAGTCGACGGCGTCACCGTGCTCGTCGAGGAAGAGCGGGGTGTACCCGCTATAGGCGATGCCGATCGCCGGCGATCGGGGAGTAACGGCAGTCGACGCCGTGTCTTTGAGTTGTTCCATTCGCATTGCGCGCTCGCCGCGCTGCCGCGCGCTTCAGTCGACGAGGACGCCGTCCTGCAGCAGGGTTTGAGGCAGCTTCGTCACCGAGATCTCCTTGATCGTGAACTTGATCTTCCCGGAGCGCTCGAGACATTTCTGTGCCTTCTTCCGCTGCTGCTCGTTCAGCGTGATCACGACCGCGTGAGGAGTCACGACGACGGGATACTCCTTCGGGCTGCGCGACGACGCAGTCGGTTCCTTAGCCATTCGGTCCACTCCTTTCGGACGATGGGGTTCTCAACCGAGCCGGCGCCGGCAGCGCACGGCCTGAATTTGGCGCAGCCGACAACGGAGCGCCCCGATTCGCAAGCAGCCTCCTGACCCGCGGACGGCTCGGCCGCAAGAGCCGCGTAGCGACTCGTATGAACCCGGTGGGCGGAAGATTTCACACGCCGTGACGCACGTCAATGCGCGCCCCGGAGCGCCGGTGGTCGGGCTCGACTGCCGCGCTGACGCAGCGCTTGAGGACTAGGCTCGGAGCGGTGCACGGGAACCACGGCAGCGGCGCCACCGGCGGTCACGCTCCGATGTCTCTGAATCGCAGCGCCGTCCAGGCGACGGTGCACTGCCTGACAGGCTGCGCGATCGGCGAGGTGCTCGGAATGGTCGTCGCGACGGCGCTCGAGTGGGGAAACGCCCTCTCGATCGCGATCTCCGTGATCCTGTCCTTCTTCTTCGGCTACGCACTGACGGTCCGCTCGGTCCGGCGCGCGGGTGTCGAGCTCGAGCGGGCGCTGTCTCTGGCCTTCGCCTCCGACACGGTCTCGATCGCAACGATGGAGCTCGTCGACAACGCGTTCATCCTGCTCGTGCCCGGAGCGATCGCCGCCGGGCTCGCCGACGCGCTGTTCTGGTGGAGCCTCGGGGTCAGCCTCGCGATCGCCTTCGTCGTCGCGCTGCCGGTCAATCGCTGGCTGATCGTCCGCGGCCGGGGACACGCGGTCGTGAAAGAGCTACACGCGCACTAATTAGCCACGGCCTCGCGAGCCTCGGCGAACCGGTCGACCGCGAAATCGAGGTCGGCGCGCGTGTGCGCGGCGGACATCTGCGTGCGGATGCGCGCGGCGCCGCGCGGCACGACCGGGAACGAGAAGCTCACCGCGTAGACGCCCAACTCGACGAGCCTGGCGGAGAAACGGGCGGCCGCGACCTCGTCGCCGACCATCACGGGGACGATCGGATGATCGCCGGGAAGGATCTCGAAGGCGAGCTCGGTCATTCGCGAACGGAAGTGCTCCGTGTTCTCGCGGAGCCGGTCGCGCAGCTCGTGGGAGCTCCCGATCAGCTCGAGAGCGCGCAGGCTCGCGGCCACGACGGGCGGCGCGACGCTGTTCGAGAAGAGGTACGGCCGCGCGCGCTGGCGCAGGAGCTCGACGATCTCCCGCCGGCCCGAGACGTAGCCGCCGCTGGCGCCGCCGATCGCCTTGCCGAGTGTCCCCGTGAGGATGTCGACGCGCTCGACGACGCCGTGGTGCTCCGGCGTACCGCGGCCGCCCGGTCCGACGACGCCGACGGCGTGCGAGTCGTCGACCATGACGAGCGCGTCGTGGCGATCGGCGAGCTCGCAGATCCGGTCGAGCCGGGCGAGGTAGCCGTCCATCGAGAAGACGCCGTCGGTCGCGATCAACCGGTGGCGGGCATCGGCCGCCTCCTCGAGCCGCGCCTCGAGCTCGTCCATGTCGCCGTTCGCGTAACGCAGCCGTCGCGCCTTGCAGAGCCGGATGCCGTCGATGATCGACGCGTGGTTGAGCTGGTCGGAGATGACGGCGTCCTCCTCGCCGAGCAACGCCTCGAAGAGCCCGCCGTTCGCGTCGAAGCACGAGCTGAAGAGGATCGTGTCGTCCGTGCCGAGGAACGACGAGAGCCGCTGCTCGAGCTCGCGGTGGAGCGCCTGCGTACCGCAGATGAACCGCACCGAGGCCATGCCGTAGCCCCAGCGGTCGAGCGCTTCGTGCGCGGCCTCGACGATCGCCGGATGGCTCGCCAGCCCGAGATAGTTGTTCGCGCACAGGTTGAGCAGCTCGCCTCGGCCCTCGACGTCGACGCGCGCGCCCTGCGGCGTCGTCATCACGAGCTCGCTCTTGTAGAGGCCCGCCTCGCGGACCTCGGCCAGCGTCCCGACGAGATCGTCTCGCAGCGTTCCGTACACGAAGGCCCCTCCTCCTAGAGATCAGTCCAATCGAGGATGACCTTGCCCGACTGCCCGGAGCGGGCGACGGCGAACGCCTCCTCGAAGTCGCGATGCCCGAAGCGATGCGTGATCACCGGCCGGATGTCGAGCCCCGACTGGATCATCACCGTCATCTGGTACCAGGTCTCGTACATCTCGCGGCCGTAGATGCCCTTCACGGTCAGCATGTTGAAGATCACCGGGTTGAGGTCGAGCGAGATCTGCTCGGACGGGATGCCGAGCAGCGCGATCCGCCCGCCGTGCGCCATGTTCGCGATCATGCTCCGCAGCGCCTCGGGGTTGCCCGACATCTCGAGGCCGACGTCGAACCCCTCGGTCATCCCGAGCTCGCGCTGGACATCGGCGAGGTCGCGCTCGCGCGGATCGACGGCCAGCGTCGCGCCCATGGCGCGGGCCAGCTCGAGCCGGTACGGATTCAGGTCGGTGACGACGACGTGACGCGCGCCCGCATGGCGGACGACGGCGGTCGCCATGCAGCCGATCGGGCCGGCGCCGGTGACGAGCACGTCCTCGCCGAGCACCGGGAACGAGAGGGCGGTGTGCACGGCGTTGCCGAACGGGTCGAAGATCGAGGCCACGTCGTCGTCGATCCCTTGCCAGTGGTGCCAGATATTCGTCATCGGCAGCGCCACGTACTCCGCGAACGCGCCCGGCCGGTTCACGCCGAGTCCGATCGAATGCGCGCAGAGGTGGCGCCGCCCCGCCATGCAGTTCCGGCAGCGCCCGCAGACGACGTGCCCCTCGCCGCTGACGAGGTCTCCGACCTGGAAGTCGCTCACGTTCGAGCCGAATGCGACCACGTCGCCGGCGAACTCGTGGCCGACGACCATGGGCACCGGGATCGTCTTCTGCGCCCACGCGTCCCAGCCGTAGATGTGGAGATCGGTTCCGCAGATCCCCGTCTTGCGGACGCGGATCAGAACGTCATTGATCCCGAGCTCCGGCTCGGGCACATCCTCGAGCGAAAGGCCCTCCGCGGCCTCCGTTTTGACCAGCGCACGCATGCGGGTGCCACGCTACCTGCGTCGTAGAATCGGCCCGAGCACCAGCGGCGAGGCCGGTGCGGCCTCCCGCTAGTCGCCGGTGGACTAGCTCCCGTTGCGGAGGCCGGGAGGCAGGAGCGTGGGATCTGTCCCGGCGTCCGATCGGCGCCAGGCGTACACGTTCTCGGCCAGCCGCGGCGGGCCGGCGAGGTGATCGCGCCAGGCCGCGGCCGCCTGCCAGAGTCCCGGCTCGGCGAGCAGGGGGTCGAGCGCCTCGGCCCCGAGGTGCGACTCGAACAGGAACACGACCTCGTGCGACGTGATGAAGACCTCGTGCCGGTCGAGCCCGACCGTGTACTCCGGGTCGAACGGCGGCCCGGCGTCCAGCAGTGCGCGCACCGCCTCGTGCGACCCTTCCTTGAGCGGGACGATGAACGCCGTTCGCCTCGCCGCCTCGGCGCCCAGCTGCAGCGCGGTCAGCCGCTCGGCGATCTCGCCGACGAAGCTCGGCTGAGCCACCGTCGCGATCGTGATCGGCAGGCCGGTGCGCCGCTCGAGGATTACCGTCGGGCGCCCGTCGATCCGGTCGGCCGCGGCGCGCCCGACCCGGACGGCGCTGAGTCCGTCGTAGTCGATCTCGCGCGTGGTCGGCTGCGCGTCCACCAGGCCCTCGAGGCGCAGCCTGCGGGGCAGCAGCTCGAGCTTGCCGGTAGCCGGGGGTTGTGCCCCCTCCCGCCAGACGACTCCGTAGCTGCGCATCTGGCCATCGTCGGCGCCGGAGCGGAGCCGCACATCGGGACACTCGCGGATCGCGGTTACGGGAAACCCGCAGTCGGCACGAGTGAGGGCGATTGTGCGTAGTTGACCGCACGCTCGATCCGCGCTTCCGCCGATGCGCCGAAGCCGGGTGCACTCGACCATCCCGTCATGCCGCAGCCGGTCTCAGCTCGGGAACCGCTGCTCTGCCGGCTCCAGGACGCAGCAGGGCGCGTCGAGGCCTGTCCGGAGGATCGTTGCCCGTTCTGGGAGCCCGGCGGCGCCGTCCTCGACGGGCGCTGCGCCTTCGAGCAGCGCGACTTCTCGGGCCGCCCGGAGGTCGCTGGCCGGCTCTTGCGTGTCCGGAAACGGCTCGACTCGCCCTCGACACAAGCGGAGGAGCAGGAAGCTCGGCGCCTCTTCTACCGGCTGCTGAACGACGCCGGCGAGTGAGCGCCGCGCGGTAGTGCCTCGAGCGCAGCTTCGAGGTCGGTCGCGAGGTCGTAGAGCGCCTCCTGCTCGATCGCTCGCGCTCGCTGCGCCGATACGTGCAGCTCCTCGCCGACCTCGGCGAGCGTCTCCGGGTCGCCGTCGAGCCCGAAGTGCCGGCTGATCACGAGCCGCTTCCTCGGCGGCAGATGCTCGAGGGCCGCAGCGATCTGCGCCTGATGCTCGTGCGCGAGGATCTCGGCCTCGGGGTCGACCGCGCCGGGATCCGCGAGCACGGCCTCGAGCGGGCTCCCGGACTCGGTCAGCGCCTCGCCGAGGGAGGCGACCGTGGCCGGCGCCTCGACGACCTCGACGACCGCCGCCGTGGCGACGCCCATCGCCTCGGCGATCTCGGCGGCCGAGGGCTCACGGCCGTTCGCAGCGGCCAGGGCCGCCGCGGTCGCGGCCACCGCATGGCGGCGCTCGATGATCTGGCGCGGCAATCGCACGAGGTGCCCGTGGTCCGTCAGCGCGGAGGTGATCGCGCGGCGGATTCCCCAGTAGGCGTAGGTCGAGAAGCCGCTCTCGCGACGCAGGTCGAAGCGGTCGATCGCTTCCAGGAGACCGATCGAGCCCTCCTGCACGAGATCCTCGATCGGCAGTCCCAGGTCGCGGTAGTGGAACGCGATGCTCTTGACGAGGCCGAGGTGGCGCTCGACGAGGAGCCTGCGGGCGGTGCGATCGCCCCGCTTGGCGCTCGCGATGAGCAACTCGTCGCGCTCGGACGAGCGGCGGTGGGAGCGCGCAGGACCGCGCCTCGCGGCGGCCGCGCGCTCCCGGGAGCGCCGTGTGCTGGAACCCACTCTTCCTCCTCCGTCTCGGGCAGCCGACGCCGGTAGCCCGCGACTCAGTGCGCGTGCGGGCGGTGACCGCCGCCGAACATCCGGACAACGGCGAACAGGCTGGCGGCGACGATGCCGACGACCGTTGCGATCGTGACTACCGACCAGAGCGCGACCATGGCGCGCCTCCTCTCGTGGACGTCTCCAGCGTCGAGGAGGCCCGGCGGCGGCGCATCGGGAAAACGCCGCAGGCCCGATCGGGGTCGGCGCTGATGTGCGTCCGCCGGCTCCCCCGCAGACTCGGAGTCGATGGCGAGCGTCGCCGACCAAACGGAACCCGTCTTCGACGAGCTGACGCCCCCGCTGACGTGGGCGGACGCGATCGTCGAGGCAGACCGCTGCCTCGAGTGCGGCGGTCCGTATGCCGAGGCGCCGTGCGTCACCGCCTGCCCAGCCGACGTCGACGTCCCCGCCTTCGTCGCGGCAATCGCCCGCGGCGAGGCGGACACGGCGGCCCGGATCATCTTCGCGGAGAATCTGCTCGGCGGAACGTGCGCGCGCGTCTGCCCAGTCCAGACGCTCTGCGAAGGCGCCTGCGTCCTGCCGGACGCGGGCAGGCGGCCGATCGAGATCGGTCGTCTGCAGCGCTTCGCGAGCGAGCACGCGCTGGGAGCCGGTGTGCCGCTGCGACGGAGCGCGGCGCGCAACTGGCTCCGGGTCGTCGTGATCGGCGCCGGCCCGGCCGGGCTCGCCTGCGCGGGCGAGCTCGCCGCACTCGGGTACGCGGTCACGGTCTACGACGACCGCGTCGAGCCCGGCGGGCTCGTCCGCTTCGCGATCGCGCCCTACCGCCTGCAGAGCTACCCGCTGCCCGCGGAGGCGCGCGTGCTCGCGGAGCTCGGCGTCTCGTTCGAGCTCGGGATCGCGATCGACACGCCACAGGCGCTCGACGCGATCGAGGCCTCCGCCGACGCGGTCGTCCTCGCGGTGGGCATGGGGCCGGACGCTGACGTCCGCTATCCCGGCGACAGTTGCCCGGCGTCTGGGACTCGCTCCCCTTCATCGAGGCGATCAAGACGGGGCGGGCGCCGAGCCTCGGAGGCTCCGTCGCGGTCGTCGGCGGCGGCAACACGGCGATCGACGTCGCGCGTGAGGCCGTTCGGCTCGGCGCCTCCGAGGTCACGCTGCTCTACCGCCGGACGCAGCCCGAGATGCCCGCGTACCCGCACGAGGTCGAGGAGGCGCAGGAGGAGGGCGTGCACCTCGAGTGGCTCACGATCCCGGTCCGCTTCGTCGGGGACGGCCGCCTCGAGGCGGTCGAGTGCCGGCGCGCCCGGCTCGGCGAGCCCGACGAGAGCGGCCGCCGGCGGCCGGAGGAGGTCCCCGGCTCGGAGTTTCTCCTCCCGGTGCAGACGGCCGTGAAGGCGATCGGCCAGCGGCCGCGGGCGGAGTTCCTCCGCTGGGTCGAGGGGCTCGAGCTGGAGCACGGCCTGATCAGCATCGATCCGGCGACCGGCCGGACGACCAATCCGAAGTACTTCGCGGCCGGCGACGCGACGAACGGCGGCGCGACCGTCGTGGAGGCCGTGCGCGAGGCGAAGATCGCCGCCCGCGGCATCGACGAGTGGCTCCGTGGCGGCTGGGGATGAACGAGATTCGCTGGCACGCGCGCGCCGGGCAGGGAGCGAAGACCGCCTCCCAGCTCTTCGCGACGGCGATGCTGCACGCCGGCAAGAGCGTCCAGGCGTTCCCGGAGTACGGGCCCGAGCGCCGCGGCGCGCCGCTGCGCGCCTACACCCGCGTCGACGAGAAGCCGATCCGCCGCCACGACTCGGTCACGCACCCGAACGTCGTCGTCGTGCTCGAGCCCTCGCTGTTGAACGAGGTCGACGTCACCGAGGGGCTCGCCCCGGGCGGCTTCGTCCTGCTGGACGCGGAGACCGTTCCCGAGAGCCTCGCGTCCGTGCGCGTTCTCTGCGTCCCCGCCTCGCAGCTGGCCGCGACCGGTGGCTCGAAGTTCGTCAACCTCGTCATGGTCGGAGCACTCGCGGCCGCGCTCGGCGATCCGCCGGTATCGACCGTCGCGGATGCGGCAGCCGAGCTGCTCGGCAAGAAGGTTCCGGTCGCCGACGTTCGCAGCGCCGTCGAGGAGGGGCACGCATGCCTGAGCTGAAGGACTGGCGCGAGCTCCCGCTCGGCGGCGCTCTGCATCCGGACGAGGTCGCCCAGCCGCGGACAGGCGGCTGGCGCACCGGCTCGAAGCCTATCGTCGAGCTCTCGCTGTGCGTGAACTGCCTGCTCTGCTGGCTCTATTGCCCCGACTCGGCGATCCGGCTCGACGGGACGACGATCACCGGCTTCGACTACGAGTTCTGCAAGGGCTGCGAGCTGTGCGCCGAGATCTGCCCGGTCGACGCGATCGCGATGGTCGAGGACGATGGCGACTGAGGCGCTCCGGCCGCGCGTCATGACCGGCGGCGAGGCCGTCGCCGAGGCGATGCGCCAGATCGACCCGGACGTGGTGCCCGTCTACCCGATCACGCCGCAGACGCCGATGATCCAGGGCTTCGCGAAGTTCGCGGTCGAGGGTCGCGCGCACGGCGAGATCGTCAACGTCGAGTCCGAGCACTCGGCGATGAGCGCGGCGATCGGCTCCGCGCTCGCGGGCGCACGCACGATCACGGCCACCTCGTCGCAGGGCCTCGCATTGATGGCGGAGGTCGTGTACATCGCCGCCTCGATGCGGGCACCTGTCGTGATGGCGCTCGGCAACCGCGCGCTCTCGGGGCCGATCAACATCCATTGCGACCACTCGGACTCGATGCTCGTCCGCGACTCGGGCGCGATCCAGCTCTTCGCGGAGAACGCGCAGGAGGCGTACGACCTGATGGTGATGGCGCCGCGGATCGCCGAGCACCCGGACGTCCTGTTGCCGGTCCTCGTCTGCCAGGACGGCTTCACGATCACCCACTCTGCGGAGCCGGTCGTGCTGCTCGAGGACGGAGACGTGCGTGCGTTCGTCGGCGAGTACCGCATCCCGAATCCGCTGCTCGACCTCGACCGCGCGACGACGCAGGGCCCGTTCGCGATGCCCGATTACTACTTCGAGCTCCGGCACCAGCAGGTCGCCGCCATCCGCGCCGGGCTCGACGCGTTCGACATCCTCGCCGAGGAGTTCGCCGAGCTTTCCGGCCGCAGGTACCGCGCAATCGAGCCGTACGCGCTCGGCGACGCCGAGCATGCGATCGTCTGCCTCGGCTCGACGGGCGGCACCGTCAAGGACGTCGTCGACGAGCTGCGCGAGCAGGGCGAGCGCGTCGGGCTGCTCGAGATCCGGTCCTTCCGGCCGTTCCCCCACGAGCGCGTGCGCGCCGCGCTTCAACCGCTGCACGCCGTCTCCGTGCTCGACCGCTCCGACTCGATCGGCGCGTCGCCGCCGCTGGCCGCCGAGACCGCGGCTGCGCTCTACGGCCTCGACCTCGAGCTGGGCAGTCACGTCTACGGGCTCGGCGGGCGCGACCTCCACCCCGAGGACATCCGCCGTCAGGACGATCGTCGACAGCATCGAGACCCCGGTGGTCGTCGTCAGTGCGACCGGCTGCCTGGAGGTCGCGACGACACGCTTCCCGACCACGGCCTGGAACGTCCCGTGGCTGCACGTCGCGTTCGAGAACGCGGCCGCGGTTGCGAGCGGCGTCGAGAGCGCCTACCGCGCGCTCGCGAAGCGCGACGCGCTGCCGCAGGACGGCCCGATCGCCTTCGTCGTCCTCGCCGGTGACGGCGGCACGTACGACATCGGCCTCCAGGCTCTGTCAGGGGCGCTGGAGCGCGGCCACCGCTTCATCTTCGTCTGCTACGACAACGAGGCCTACATGAACACGGGCATCCAGCGCTCGGGCGCGACGCCGTTCGGCGCGAGCACGACGACGAGCCCGGCCGGCGCCACGAGCCTCGGGAAGGCGCAGCAGCGCAAGGACATGACGGCCATCGCCGTCGCGCATCACATCCCCTACGTGGGTCAGGCCGCTTCGTCGCACTGGCAGGACCTGAGCGAGAAGGTCGTCCGCGCGGCGCACGCGGACGGGCCCGCCTTCCTGAACGTGCTGACCGACTGCCCGCTCGGCTGGGGCCACGAGCCACGCTTCTCGGCCCGGATCGTCGACACCGCCGTCGAGACCTGCTTCTGGCCGCTGTACGAGGTCGTCGACGGACGCTACCGGCTCACGTACGTCCCCCAGAAGAAGGCGCCGGTCACGGAGTGGCTGCGCTCACAGGCGCGGTTCGCTCACCTGCTGAAGCCCGAAGCCGGTCGGACGCTGCGCGAGATCCAGCGGCAGGTCGACACGGAGTGGGAGGCGCTCGTCGCCCGCTGCGCCGCCGACGCCCCCCGATCGGCGACGGTATGAGCAACGCTCCGTTCGCCGCCGCCGGGCTCGACGCGCTGCCGCCGCCCGAGATGGCGCGGAAGGCGGAACAGGTCGGCGCAGCGAAGGCGGGGGCCTCCGCGGCGAATACGTTCGCCCTCGCCGTGCTCGCCGGCGCGTTCATCGCCATGGGCGCGATCTTCGCGACGACGGTCACCGCGGGCGGCGCGTCGCTCCCCTACGGCGTCTCGCGGCTGCTCGGCGGGCTCGCCTTCTCGCTCGGCCTGATCCTCGTCGTGGTCGCGGGCGCGGAGCTCTTCACGGGCAACAACCTGATCGTGATGGCGTGGGCGAGCCGCAAGGTCTCGACGGCGCGGCTGCTCCGCAACTGGGCGCTCGTCTTCGCCGGCAACTTCGCCGGTGCGCTCGCGACGGCCGGGATCCTCTACGTCGGCAAGCAATACACCTTCGGCAAGGGCGCTGTCGGCGAGCAGGCGCTCGCGATCGCCGCGACGAAGACCGACCTCGGATTCGTCCAGGCGATCGCGCTCGCCGCGTTCTGCAACGCGCTCGTCTGCCTGGCCGTCTGGCTCACCTACAGCGCGCGGACGACCGCCGACAAGATCCTGGCGGTTGTGCCGCCGATCGCTGCCTTCGTCGCCGCCGGCTTCGAGCACAGCGTCGCGAACATGTTCTTCATCCCGATGGGGCTCCTCGTAAAGAGCGACTCGGGCTTCGTCGCGAGCCACACCGCGCCCGATCTCTCCCGCCTGACCTGGGGCCGTTTCCTCGGCGCGAACCTCCTGCCGGTCACGATCGGCAACGTCATCGGCGGAGCGGTGATGGTCGGCGCGATCTACTGGTTCGTCTACCTGCGCCCGGAGTCACACGCCTCGTCCGCGGCGGGCGAGGCCCCGGTGCCGAGACCGGCCGAGCCGTAGCCGCCGGTGCGCCGGCTGCGGCGCCGTCGAGCGCTACGGCGTCGAGCCACGTTCGTTCTGCCCGGAGCCGAATCCGCGCCTCGTGAGCCTCCGCGGGCGTGAGCGCGTGCTCGCGCACGGCGGAGACGACCGCCAGCTCGGCCACCGCGAGCGCGCTCGTCCACAGGTCGAGCAGTCGCGGACTCATGGCGAGCGCTGCAAACGGACGTCGTGTGCTCACCGGACGAGTGTGCGTGGTCCGCGCGCCGTCGCCATCGGTGACGCCACTGAGCCGGGATGCGGGCATTTGCGGATGAACGCCGCTGCGTACTTTCCCGAACGCAGTCGGTGGAGAAGAACCGATGTTGCTCGCCCGGCGGGCGGAGATTTCGCCTGTGTAGAGCAAAGGAGGGTCTCCATGGCGGTGTCTGTCGAGAGCAAGCCACAAGCGCCCGTCGAGCCGCGTGTAGCCGCGAAGGCCGTGGAAGCGATCGTCGAGGCGCGCAGCGTCGACAAGACCTACGACACGGGCAAGCTCGGGGTTCGCGCCCTGCGCGACGTGAGCTTCTCGGTCGCTCGGGGCGAGATGGTGGCGATCATGGGCCCGAGCGGGTCCGGCAAGACGACGCTGCTCAACTGCCTGTCGGGCCTGGACCGGATCGACGGCGGCGAGGTGCTGATCGAAGGCGTCGAGTTGAGCTCGATGTCCGACGAGGAGCGCACCGACTACCGGGCGCGGCGCATGGGCTTCGTCTTCCAGTTCTACAACCTGATGCCCGTCTTGAGCGCGGTCGAGAACGTCGAGTTGCCGCTGCTCGTGGCCCGCGTCCCGGCGAAGGAGGCGCGCCGAAAGGCGCTCGCCGCGCTGGCGATGGTGGGTCTCGACGAACGGGCTGCGCACCTGCCGGAGGAGCTCTCGGGCGGGCAGCGCCAGCGCGTCACGATCGCGCGCGCGCTCGTCAACGACCCAGCGATCGTCTGGGCGGACGAGCCGACCGGAGATCTGGACAGCGAGAACGCCGAGGAGATCGTCGTGCTGATGCGGCAGCTGAATCGCGAGCGCGGCCTCACCTTCCTGATCGTCACGCACGACATCTCGGTCGGCCGCGCCACGGATCGGATCGTGCGGATGCTCGACGGCCAGATCGTCGACGAAGAACTGCTGGAGGTGCACTGATGGTTGCCCGCGTCACACTGGCTGAGGTCGACACCGTCCGGATGCGGCTGGACGACGCCGTCGCTCTGTTCAAGGAGTCGGTCGTTCCCTCGCTCCACGAGCAGGACGGGTACGAGGGCTCCTACGTCCTCACGACCTCGGAGGGCAAGGCGGTCGTCCTGACCTTCTGGGAGAGCGAGGAGGCAGCCGAGGCGGGCCTCGCAAGCGGCTACTACGCCGAGCAGGTCGAGAAGTTCGTCACGTTCTTCCGCGCAGCGCCGGGTCGCGAGGCCTACGACGTCGCCGTCGCGGAGGCTCCGTTCGTCACGATCGACTGAGGGGCCGGCCATGACCAAGCTCTTCGGCATCCCGATCGACGCACTGGTCGTCGTCCTGGTCGGCACGCTCGTCGTCGCACTCGGCGCCGTCGCGGCGCTCGCGGTTCGCAACCGCGTCTTTCTCCGGCTCGGCATCCGCAACGTGCGTCGCCGGCCCGGCCGGAGCGCGCTGATCGTCGTCGGCCTGATGCTGGGAACGGCGATCATCGCGGCGGCACTCGCGACCGGCGACACGATGAGCCAGACGATCCGCTCGTCGGCGATCTCCGCACTCGGCCGGACGGACGAGGTCGTCGCCGCGAAGGGCGTCGCGACCGCACTCGCCACTGACACCGGCGCGACCGGCGCACGGTACTTCCCCGAGGGCTACGCCGACCGGGTCGCTCGAGCCGTCAAGGGCTCGGGCCTCGTCGCGGGCGTCGAGCCGGTGATCGTGGAGCCCGTCGCGGTCCAGGACGCGAGCTCGCGGCAGAACGAGCCGAGGGTGACGCTGTTCGCGACGGACGCGGCGCGCATGAGCGGGTTCGGCGAGATCCGCAGCGGCGGCAAGATCGTGGCGCTCGCCGACCTCGGGCCGCGCGAGATCTACCTGAACGCGAAGGCGGCCGACAAGCTCGGCGCGCGGGCGGGCGACACCGTGCGAGTCTTCGCCGGGCCGCGGTCCGCGACCGCCCGGGTCAAGGCAGTCGTGCGGTACGCGGGCGCCGGCACCGAGGGCTCCGGTCTGCTGATGCCGCTCGCCTCCGCGCAGCGCCTGCTCGACAAGCGTGGCCTCGTCAAGGCGCTCTTCGTCGCCAACGCCGGCGGGGTCGGAGCGACCGGCGAGGTGATCCGGCTGCTCGAGCCGACGCTCGCACCGTTCGGGCTCGAGGCCGACAACACGAAGCAGGACGCGCTGCAGACCGCCGACGAGCAGGGCGCCGCGTTCATGTCGATGTTCACGACCTTCGGCTCCTTCTCGATCGCCGCCGGCATCCTGCTGATCTTCCTGATCTTCGTGATGCTCGCGGCTGAGCGGCGAGGCGAGCTCGGCATCGCCCGGGCCGTCGGTACCCGGCGGAGCCACCTGATCTCGATGTTCGTCTTCGAAGGGCTCGCATATGACCTCTTCGCGGCCCTGCTCGGCGCGATCGTCGGCGTCGCCGTCGCCTACGGGATGGTGTTCGTCATGGCCAGCGCGTTCAGCACGTTCGGCGGCGTCACGATGTCGTTCTCCGTCAAGCCCGCGAGCATCGTCGTCGCCTACGCGATCGGCGTCCTGCTCACCTTCGCGGTCGTCGCCTTCTCGGCGTGGCGGGTGAGCCGGATGAACATCGTCACGGCGATCCGCAACCTGCCCGAGCCGCCGGTGGAGAAGAAGGGCCGGCGGCGGTGGCTGCGCGGCCTCGGCGGCGTCCTCGCGGGCGTCCTGCTCATCGCCGCCGGGGTCAACGGCAAGAACGCGATCACCCTGGGGCTGGGCGTTGCGCTCGTGATCCTGAGCCTCGTTCCGCTCGTGCGGCTCGCGGGCGTGCCGGATCGGGCGGCGCGCACCGGCGCCGGCCTCGCGCTCGTCGCGTGGTTCGTCCTGCCGATGAGCCGCTGGCTGCTCGGCGACCTGAAGACGAACTTCTCGATGTTCCTCCTGGGCGGCCTGATGATCGTGATCGGGGCGACCTGGGCGATCGTGTACAACGCCGATCTCCTCCTGGGCGGACTGTCGTGGTCGCTCGGGCGCTTCGGCCGGCTCGCGCCCGTCCTGAAGATGTCGAGGGCGTACCCGTTGCGAAGCCTCTTCCGCACGGCCGTGACCCTGGCGATGTTCATGCTCGTCGTCTTCACGCTCGTGGTGGGCGCGACGACGACAGGGAGCTTCGTGAACGCCTTCAACGACATCGGCACGTTCGGCGGCGGCTTCGACGTCCGCGCCGATGCGTCGTCGGCCGCGCCGGTGTCGGATATGCGCAGCGCGCTCCGCCACGCCCGCGGTCTGAACCCCGCGGACTTCACGGTCGTCTCGAGCCAGTCGGTACTTCCCGTGAAGGCCCATCAGGTCGGCGAGCGGGTCGAGGGCGAGGACTTCGTCGTCCGAGGCGTCGACGCGGCCTTCCTCGACCACACGACCTACGGCCTCGCGGCCACCGCGACGGGCTACGGCTCACCGGCGGCGGTGTGGCATGCGATCCGCACCCGCCGCGGGCTCGCGATCGTCGACGCGATGATCGTCCCGCGCAAGCAGAACTACAACTTCGCTCCCGCGGGGGGCTTCCGGCTGCGCGGCTTCTACCTCGAGGACAGGACGTTCGCCCCGGTGAAGGTCGATCTCCGCGATCCGCAGACGGGGCGGCACGTGCGGGTAACGGTGATCGGCGTGCTCGCCGAGTCGGCCCCGCTCGGCATGGCCGGCGTCACGACCTCGCAGGCGACGCTCAGCCGCGCATTCGGCGACCGGGTCACGCCGACCTCCTACCTCTTCGCCCTGCGCAAGGGCGTCGACCCGAAGGCGACGGCGACAAAGCTCGAAGCGGCGTTCCTCGCGAACGGGATGCAGGCGGACGCGCTGTCGAAGCTTCTCGACGACGCAGTCGGCGCCTCGCTGACGTTCGACCGGCTGATCGAGGGCTTCATGGGCCTCGGCCTGATCGTCGGCGTTGCGGCGCTGGGCGTGATCAGCGCCCGGTCGGTGGTCGAGCGGCGGCAGCAGATCGGCGTCCTGCGCGCGATCGGGTTCCGGCGGCGGATGGTGCAGGTCAGCTTCCTGCTCGAGTCGTCGTTCATCGCGCTGACCTCGATCCTGGTCGGGACGGTGCTCGGGCTGGCGGTGGCGTACAGCGTGATCGATGACGCTCGCCGGGCGCCGAGCTACTCGAACATGAGCTTCGAGGTGCCGTGGCTGACGCTCGGCGCGATCTTCCTGTTGGTCTACGCCGTCGCGCTCGCGACGACGTTCATGCCCGCCCGGCGCGCCTCGCGGGTCTACCCGGCCGAGGCGCTGCGCTACCAGTAGTCGAGGATCGGGTACCCACTGCGCGAATCGAGACAGTCGGCCGCGTAGAGTGCGACGCCGAGGTCGCCGGTCCAGAGGGAATGGCGGCCGCGGCCGCGCGCGGCGCGTCCACGCTTCACCTGGTCGAGCGCGTGGACGGCGAAGCGCCGCGCCCGGTCGAGCCAGCGCTCGTCGCCGGTGCGCTCGAAGACCTTGAGGAACGCGTAGCCGTTTCCGGCGGTGCCGTGGCAGATGGACGGCCCCTTCTCCATCCCCGGCGGGCCGGCACGCCAGGTTAGGTCGGCGCCGGCGAGCAACAGTTCCTCGTCGAGGTAGCCGGCCGCGGCGATCACGATCCCGGGCGCGCCCGCGCACCACTGGACGCGGATCTGGCCGTCCGGAGACGCAAGCTCGGGCCGCTGCCGGAAGGGCCAGTTCGCGAGCCCGTCCTCGACGAACGCCGTCCGGGCGAGCAGCGCGGCGGTCGCGCGCGCCAGCGAGTCCCGCCGCTCGTTGTCGAGGACAGGGAGGAGCGCCTGGACGTTGCCGACGAGCCCGTGCGCAGGGCCGAGGCCGCGGAACTGCTCGCCGGGGAGGCGCTGCACCCAGAATCCGTCCGCGTCCCGCCGCGCCCAGAGCGCGTCCGCGCTCTCGCGACACGCCTCCCGCCAGCGGTCCTCGCCGGTCCACTCGAGCATCGCGCGCGCGGCGATCAGGGTGCCGGGCGTGCCCCACATCACGTCGTCCGCCTCGTTGCCGACGTTCGCCCGGACACGTGCGCGAACGTCGTCCGCGAGCTCGTCGCTCGGCGCGAGCCGCCACGCGACGAGCAGGATGCCGGTCTCGCCCGTGAGGAGACCGGACTCGGGTGGGACAGGCAGCCTCACGCCGGCCTGGAAGTCGGGCTTCGCGCGCTGGAGCTCGAGCGTGCGCGCCGCGAGGCCGGGGAGGTCGAGCTGCGTCTCTGCGAGCCCGCGCCTGCGCAGCTCCTCGAGCGCCCAGAGCACCCCGGCCGCACCGACGTAGAGGTTCTTCATCGGGCTCGTGGCGCGCCAGCCGTCCCACGGATCGGCCCGCCAGAGCAGTCGGGGCCCGCGGAGCGCGTCGTCGGTCTCCGCGACGATCTCGCGGATCCGGTCGCGGACACGCCGCTCGTTCCAGGCCGCGTCCGCCAGGGGCTCGAACGCCTCCGGCCGGTAGAGCACGATCGTGACCTTAAATACTCCTAGGGACCGAGATCCTCCTACCCGCCTGATCAGCGAGGCGGGTCGAGCGGCGCCGGGACGCTCGGCACCGATGCGACGCTCGGCGGATCCGGCAGCTGCGGGGCTGGTAGCGCCGGGAGCGGCGGCGCGCTGACGGCCGGCGCGTCGACGAGCGGCGCCGCCGGAAGCGACGGCGCG
>WNGD01002053.1_pt1 | contig 21265 bp, 20 predicted proteins | sample 5400671 | NCBI WGS metagenome assembly WNGD01 (sample SAMN13153369, study PRJNA577476) | soil metagenome | isolation source: 40 cm soil or saprolite under grassland replicate 2 | place: USA:California | collected 2016-06-15 | reverse complement strand
TCGCCCAATGCGGGACAGGGCGCATCGCTGGCCGTAGAGGATGCGATCGTGCTGGCAAAGTGCCTGCGAGATAGAGAGGATCTCTCACAAGCCTTTGCGACCTATGAGGGTCTCCGTCGAGAGCGCGTCGAACACATGGTCCGCTATGGGCGCAGCACGGGTCAGGCGAAGATCATGACCAATCCGATCCAGGTGTGGTTTCGGGACCTGCTGACGCCGTTCTTCCTCAAGCACTTCGCCAACCCGGCCGCACTCGACTGGGTCTACTCCTACCAGGTCGACTGGGACGAGCCGGTGAAAGCACTCTCCTGACCTGCATCGAGAGGGGAGGCAAAAGGCCCTCCACACGCGGCGTGGTGAAGTCGAGACTTCTCTCACTGCGTGCGCGTCGGCAACACAGAAAGTCTTCAGAGCACTAATCCCAAAGAGCGAGAGCCTGTTCGATGGTTTGTAGCTCCTGGTGTGTGAGCTTCCAGTTGAGGCCGCCTGACATTTCCAGGGCTTCTTTCGGATTGCGGATGCCGATGATGGCTCCGGTCACGGCTGGCTGCCTGAGAACCCAGGCAATTGCCAGGTCAATCAGCTTTTTGTGATGATCCTGGGCAATCGATTGGAGCGTAGCCCGTAATTGCTTAAGCCGGGAAAGGGCTGGTTCCTGGGCGTAGGCGCGTCGTCGCCGGAAATCATCGGGATCCAGGCTCTCCAGGTCAAAGCCGTCTGTTAAATAGCCACTGGCGAGTGGCGACCAGCATAAGACGCCAATATTGTGCTGCTGCGAGAAAGGCAAGACATCGCGCTCGATGGTGCGGTTGAGCAGGCTGTACTGGTGCTGGTTAGAAGTAATCGGGGCTATAGCCATTGCCCGTTGCATGAGTTCAATGGTGTGATTGGATAAGCCGCCGTAGCGTACTTTGCCTTCCTGGATGAGGGCTTGCATGGCGGCCCAGGACTCCTCGATTGGCGTGTTGGGGTCAGGATCGTGAAACTGGTATAGGTCGATGTAGTCGGTTTGCAAATTGCGCAGGCTGGTTTCAACTTCGCGCCGCATGCTTGCTGGTGTGAGGTTTTCCCTCTCACCTCCCTGCCCGTCCTGGAGCGTGCCGCACTTGGTAAAAATGTAGACCCTGTCGCGCTTGCCACGCAAGGCTTTGCCTACGATCTGTTCGGCTCGTCCCCAACCATAAAAGGGGGCGGTATCAATCCAGTTGACACCAAGATCGAGAGCGGCTTCAATAGCGCGTATGGCTTCGTTTTCATCTTGTGGTCCCCAGTAGATGCGCCAGCCGGGAGTTGAGCCGATGGGAGCGGTGCCGATGCCTACCCTGGTGATGTGAAGGTTGCTCTGGCCAAGTCTGCTGGTTTCTAGCTTCATGTTGTAGCCTCCAAACAGATATGGCTGGCGAATCCAAAGGGCGACCGCAAGGGTCCCCGCTCCACACCGCTCCACCCCCGCCCTTACAAAGATGCGCAGAGATCTCGCCAGCAGTATCCAAACAGTTTGAACACATGAAGGGTGTTGCTTGCTGAGAGTTTACATCATCTGGCAACTAGCCACATCGGTCGATAGGCCAGGAATTATGCTGAACATGGGTACAGGAATCGGAATCTCTGTGGAGACTTCCTAATGAAATAAGAGGTTGAAAATAATAATCACAACTGCCAGTATGAGCAGAAGGTGAATTAACCCTCTCCCAATACGGAAGATAAATCCCAGGAGCCACACAATGAGGACCAGTACGATAATGGCCCAGAGAACATTATGAAGCATAAGACAAACTCCTTTACCAATACGACTTCGGACGGCATAATAAGATAAATTCCTGCTCTGCAGCGATTTGAATGCCGTTTCTTGAGTATATTACTAATCCCTGCAATAAGCAAGCCAGAAGCGAAATTATAAACACCCTTGCAAATGTTTTAATAATCTGGTATTCTCTTTTTAGAACATTTAAAAATCAATCCTGATAGTGTTAAAAAATGAGAAAAACAATTCAGGAACTTGCACTACATAGCCTGGTGATTGGTCAAAAGTCCGCCATAGATCCTTCGCTGCGCTCAGGATGACAAAATCCCCGGCTGTCATCCTGAGCGCAGCGAAGGGTCTTTTCGAAGGGTAGAGAGATGCTTCCCCTTCGCTGCGTTCAGGGGATTCGGCTCACGCGCTCAGCATGATAGCGTTACGTTCAGCATTAACACCCTTGACTTTTTGGCATTTACACGCTACATTTATCACTAGATAATCATTTTGACTAAATTAGTTTATTTGGTCATATAGTCATGACTGAGAGGATGTGCGAGGGTGTCTGATAAGTATGATGGGAAGAGCAGTCCCCTGGAGGAACGATCGAAGAGGCAGGAGCGTGCAGATCGTATTCTGGATGCTGCCGCTGAACTGATACTGCGCTGGGGCTATAAGAAAACAACGATTGATGATATTGCAAGGCAGGCAGGGGTAGCGAAAGGAACGATCTACCTGCATTGGAAGACGAGAGAAGACCTGTTTATGGCTCTGCTCATACGTGAGGATTTGAAGCTGACAGAAGATATGAAGCAGCGCATTACAAGAGATCCTGAAGGCTCAACGTTACGCGGCTTTGTAAAACACTCTACAATTGCCTTAATGAAAAGTCCCTTGATGAAGGCCATGTTGCTGAATAATACCGATATGCTAGGAGAACTTGCAAGCAGAGAGTACAGGAGCCCAACTTACGCAGAAAGAATAGAAAATTACAAGACTTTTCTTGAGTTCCTGCGCAGCCATGGCCTGGTGAGTACTGATATCGGTATACGCGAGCAAACATATATTCTCAGTGCAGTCTGGATAGGATTTTTGCTTGTCGATCCCTGGATGCCGCAAGAGTTCAAATTTTCTGATGACGAGATTGTAGAGATGCTGGCTGATACGGTACAACGCGTGCTAGAACCGCGTAATACAGCCACAGGCAGGGCACTAGATGCCGGAACATTACAAGACGTATCGAACGCTCTCAATCAGTATATTGACCAGGAAGTAAACGCAATCAAAGATATGCAAAAGGAGGTTGGAACATGACCACCCAAGAGCCAGTGATCGTAATCGATCAACTAAAGAAATCGTATGGCAAAGTGCAGGCAGTACGCGGCATCTCGATGAGTGTGGAGCGCGGGGAGATCTTCGGTTTCCTGGGGCCAAACGGCGCAGGGAAGACCACGACGATTCGCTGCATGCTAGATGTTATCCGCCCCTTGTCCGGAACGATTCGCGTGTTAGGTATGGACGCGCAACGGGACAAACTGGCATTGCACCAGCATATCGGTTACCTGCCGGGCGAAGTGCGCCTGCCGGGGAAGATGACAGGTAAGCAGGTGATCAACTACTTCTCGCGTTTGCAGGGCCGCGAACCTGTGCTGTTGAACGACCTGGTGGCACGCTTCGACGTAGAGGTCAAGCGACCTATGAAGAGCTATTCTAAGGGTATGCGACAGAAGATTGGTATTGTGCTGGCTTTTATGTGCGATCCCGAAGTGCTGATTCTGGACGAGCCGACATCCGGCCTGGACCCGCTGTTGCAGAAGGTTTTCCATGAGTTTCTGCTGGAAGAGCAGGCGCGGGGGAGGACCATCTTTATGAGCTCGCATATCATGAGCGACGTGGAGAAGGTGTGCCAGCGTGTGGCCGTCATCCGTAGTGGCGAACTTGTGACCGTTGAAGAGGTAGAAAAGCTACGCGAGAAGGCGGGCCAACGAGTGACAGTAGAGTTTGGCGATGCAGTAGCAATGGAAGAGCTGGCTCGTATTCCAGGTGTGAGCATGGTAAGCAAGAACCATAACAATAGTTCCTACCTCTTCAATGTAAGTGGCAGCATGGATCCACTTATCAAGACACTCAGCCGCCACGAGGTTGTGCGTCTGCAAGCTGAGGAGGCGCCACTCGAGGAAGTATTCTTGAAGTTTTATGAAGAGCCAGATAAGAAGATTACAGTGACACAGTAAGCGGTGTTGCTACTATTCAAGGAGCGGCAGGGCGATCGCAAATTCGATGAATTCACCTACGGCCTGTTTTTCTGGATACAAGGAGATGCGGCAGGGCGACCGCAAGGGTCGCCCCTACAATATACGAAGTGCTCATTTTGTTGCTATTCAAGGAGATGTTACGATGACTACAACTACGATGCCAAAAAGTGTTCTGGTGCCTAAGAAGCGTGCAGAGGCATTGGCCGTGATGATGAGAACAATCATCAATGCGAAGACACCGCTATTTATAGGCTGTTTTTATGGTGCATTGTTCGCCTTACTTCTGGCTGCTCTCTACCCGGCTATCTCTCAAGTCAATTTGGGGACATACCTTTCTTCCGGACTTATGTCGAGTTTGATAGGCGGACATATCACCAATTTTTCAGGCTTTACAGCATTTCTGGGACTTGAACTCTACAGTTCTTTCTATGGTTTGTTTTTTGGTGGTCTCCTGGCCTGGATTGGTGGTGCGGCACTGCCCCTGACGATTGAGAATGGGACGATCGACCTGGCTCTGTCGCGGCCTATCAGTCGCACACGCTACTACCTGGAAAGCTGGATTGGCGTGTTGATCGGTGGTGCGATCATCGGCCTGGTGATAGTCTTCGCAATCTGGATCGATACGTTCATCGTTAAAAATGCAGGTATCAACTGGCAGTGGCTGTGGATCACTCAATTTGTACAATGGGCTTTCATGTTCTTCGCTGCGGGATTGGGTATGCTGTTAGGCTCGTTTATCAATGCCAGCCGGGCTGCTGGTGGCACTGCTCTGGGCATCATTGCCCTGGCGTACCTGATCAACGCGCTCGGCGGGTTGGCTGACCAATTTAAGTGGATTCTCAAGATTGGACCATTATACTACGCGCCAGCTATTGACCCACTTGTCTTCCATCAACTGACGTGGTGGCATCCTTTGGTGCTGGTTGGTGCGGGCCTGGTATGTGGCATTGCCGGGCTGATTGTGTTCAACAAGCGAGATTTTCCGGCGGTGTAAATTCTTCTGATACTCTTAGCAATCCTCCAGGCACAAAGTCTAATTGACAGCCTGGATAGTCATCGGCAAGCCGTACCGTGGGCGCAGCGACAGCAGCGCCTGGGGTTCGACCGGATGACCGGGAACAAGGCGGAACTGATAGCTTTGCGCCACGGTAGCCAGGATCAGTTGCGCCTCCATCATGGCAAAATGGCTGCCAATGCACATTCGCGGGCCACCACCGAACGGGAAATAGGCGTAGCGTGGGCGAACAGCAGCTTTTTCGGGGGTGAAGCGCTCAGGGTCGAACACTTCTGGATTCTCCCAAAACGCGGGGTGGCGGTGCGTGACGTAGGGGCTGAGCCAGACCCAGGTATTTGCAGGAACAGCATAGCCGCCGATTTCATCGCTAGCGATGGCTTTCCGACCGAAGCTCCAGGCAGGCGGATAGAGCCGCATCGCCTCCTCAAGAACCATTCTCGTGTAGGGCAGGTTGGGCAAGTCATCTATGGTTGGCTGGCGACCGCCAAGCACCTCGTCCAACTCGCTACGCAGGCGTTGCTCAACGTCAGGATGCTGAGCAAGCAAATACCAGGTCCATGAGAGGGCATTGGCTGTGGTTTCATGCCCTGCAAAGAGCAGTGTCACTACCTCGTCTCGCACCTGTCGATCGCTCATGCCTTCTCCCGTTTCTTCGTCCAGCGCGAGCAGTAGCCGCGAGAGCAGATCACCCGTATCAGCGTTCTCCAAGCGGTGCTCGGTAATGATCCCATCCACTACAGCATCAAGCGCATGGCGGGCATACTGCAAGCGGCGGTTGCGTGGCGTGGGAACGCTCAGGGGCGGGAAAGGAGCATGGATATAGTCTGAGAGCAGCTTATTGAGAGTTGTAAAGGCCTGGCCTGCCTGCGCTGCCTGATCACTCAGATCAACATGGAAGAGTACCTGGCCAACGATTTGGAGGGTCAGGCGCATCATCTCCGTAGCAATATCCAGTGGCTGATCCTGTTGCATGTAGATCTCCCATCGTTTGAGCATAGCAACCGTAGCATCGGACATCAGGGTACCGAACGTAGCAAGATGCTTGCGATGGAAGACCGGTTGTATCAGGCGTCGCTGACGCAGCCAGGGTTGGCCGTTGTTTGTAATCAGCCCTTCGCCAACAAATGGTTTCAGCGCGTGGTAGGTGTACACGTCTTTGTTGTAGTTTTGATGATTGTCCTGGAGTACATGCTTCACGTCATCCGGGTGAAACACCATGTAGGTGGGCCAGAGAACAAACCGAATGCGTACAATATCGCCATAGTGGCGAGCCAGTGCAAGGTATACCTGCGTCGGGTTACGTTGAATATCAGATGCGCTGCCAAACAGCACATGACCGCGAGGGCCTGGCGGCCTCTTATGACCAGGCGATTTCGGCACCTGGAGGGCGCCGGGTGTTGGATCAGACATCGCTCATGCTCCTTCTTTCAACTCCTCCTTCCTTTCCTAGATGAGCAGACGGTTGGAGGACGCGGGACCAATCATTATCCTGTTACTTCTCGCCGCCTCTTCAGGCGCCATATCTCGAACCAGGCAGTAAGAAGAGCTAGCGCTACGAAGAGAAAGATCAGACCACCGACGAAGACCCAGGTCAATGGATTCGCATGATTGAAATCGCCCCATGAGAAGACGATAGCAAGATCGATAGCGGCTAGAGCGATGAGCTGACTTTGCAGTGTAACGCGAGCAGCGCTCCACCGGGCATCGAGCGCAATACTTACCTCCTCGGCCCCTGTAAGTGCAAATAAACCGCCCAGGACACGAGCTGTCAGCGGCGTCAGTTTCCATGGCCAGAGACTACTCATAATATCAGGCTGAAGGAAAAGAAGTACGGCGATGAGAAACGTCATCACTCCCAGGCCACCAATACCCCAGCGAATAGCAGGCGGAACGAGGACATCATCATTATCCCCTGTACCAGGATCCATATTCCGATTGCGCAGCCATACAGCCAGGACAAGGAAAGGGGTGGTAAAGTAGAGGACGGCCCACGTCAAGAACGAAATATGGCCATGATTGAAGCGGTCCCAGTGCAGCAAGGTGGCTATTCCCATTAACGCAGCAAAGAGAGTGATGGGAAGGAAACCAACCTGGATCCAATGCCAGCGCGTTGCAAGAGCAGCGCGAACGAAAAAGTAGACGCCTCCCAGGTATGCAGCTCCCAGCATCATTGAGGTCATACGTGGCTTAATGTTCCAGGCAAACAGTTCTTGGGTAGAGTCAGGGAACAGGTAGAGGATGCCAAAAGCTGCCAGCAAAAAGGGCACAATGATCACGGAGAGCCACCGTGTCTCTCTGAGTACCCGGTCGTTGCCCACATCATTAGCAGAGAGAGCTGCTGCTTTTCTCATACCGATCCCCTTTGTTAACGAATAAACTCCTCTAGAACCTACGCTAATTGTAGCATACAAGATTTTGCCTCTCATGTATAATAGAAAGACAACGGTATGCTACTTCCTATCCAACGCACTCTAAGGAGGGCATTTAGTGACACCACGCATCGGGCATTCAGCTCAAAGGGTACGCCCCGGAAAGAATCATCATTAAAAATCAGCAAGTAGGCAGCACCTAAATTTACATTGCAAAATGCAACAGATTTGCAACATATCTACCAGAGCATTCACTTGAGTCCCAACTTCACTATTACAGCTAAAAGGAACTATTGATGAGCATTCACACATCCTGGCCTCAAGTAGTCAATATGGCTACAATCTACTTGAGCGATATTGATCCTATTATGGCCAACGCTATTGAGCGAACAGGTCCATGTACTTTAACCCCAAATCCTAACCTCTTTGAGACGCTTGTCGATGCGATTATCTCACAGCAGATCTCGGTGAAAGCTGCGGATGCAATTATGGCACGGCTGCGAGCAGCTATCCATGCCGGCTCTGATGGCCTGATAAGGCCAGAGACGCTCTCGTTGCTCGATCAAGATGCAATGCGAGCGGTTGGTCTCTCGCCACAGAAGATGCGCTACATACGTGATCTGACAGACCGTGTCACCAGCGGGCAGCTCGACCTGGAGCAATTGAGCGAACTCGATGATGAGACGGTGATTACGGAGCTAGTGAAGGTAAAAGGGATTGGCCGCTGGACGGCGGAGATGATGCTGATTTTTTCGCTGGGCCGATCTGATGTCTTGCCGGTAGATGACCTGGGATTTCTTGAGGGTGTGCGCGAGGCTTACGCCCTGGAAGCACGACCAACGCCGAAGGAGATGCGAGTACGCGGCGAAGTGTGGCGTCCTTACAGGACGTTTGCGACGTGGTATATGTGGGGAGTGAGAAGATTGACCCTCAAGATTAACAAGGAAAGGACACGGATTGTGTCGTTGTAAAGTTGCATGTGATACCATCTAGGGTATGGAGACAGTCGACAACTACTATGCTATTTTAGGCGTACCGATAGATGCAGATAACGATACACTGAAGCGAGCTTATCGACAACTGGCGAGGCGCTACCACCCGGATCTGGCGGGACCGGAGGGAGCTGTACAAATGAAGCGCATCAATCGCGCCTATGATGTGCTGAGTGATCCCGAGAAACGCCTGAATTACGATATGATTATTGGCGGCGTGATCGACCTGCGTAAGGGTGGTATGACACGTCCGCGCCCCGTGCAACGCAAGTTTGATCTTTCAGAAGATATTGAGTTTTCGGGTCTGAGCATTTTTGGCACGAAGGGGCCGTTACGCCCAGGGCCAGTACTGCATACAGGGCCTGGTGTCATTTCCACGTTGAATAGCGTAAAGACAGAGCGCGGCGTTTGTATCGCTGCCGGTTCGCTCGATGGCAATGTTCTCGTATGGCACGCTGAAAGCAATCAGTCACCAATCAGCCTTGCTGCAGATCCTGCACTTACGACTGAAGCACTGCGAGAGTTGCGCTTCTCCCCCACTGGCGGTTTACTGGCTGGTTGGGGCAGATCAGGGTTGCATGTATGGGACCTAAAAAACAACGAGCGACCACTGGCACCTATCCATTCCCCCAACGCCGACGTGCTCGATAAATCGGCTCTCTACACTGGGCCGTCAGGCGAGATGCAAGGAGAAACGTCCTCGTCCCACTCCACTCCTCCTCCGCCCCTACATGTCGTATGGAGTTACTCGCTATCCCAACGGGCAGTTTCCGCGCATTATTCACTCGACGTAGTGTCGAAGGAAGCAGCAAACGAGGCAGACGAGATATGGATGGCCTTACCTTTGTTAAGAGAAGACCGTCGCGCTCCACGTGCGCTAGGCGTGCGAGGAACGGATGTCGTGAACCATGTGATAGGAACGCCTGTTGATAGCTTGAGTGAGCCACTTGTGTGCGCGGAAGAAGAGATTGAGAAGCGGCAATTCTGGGCGATACGCCTGCGGGCGCTTGCCCGGGATGCGCGAACCCTACTGACCCTCTCCTGTGCTCATGTGCCAGGCGAGCCACACGAGATGGTGATTATGCGGAGGTGGGATCTGTACGCACCCGCGCGAAAGCGTTTCGGTGGAAAAACCCAGCCTCAAATCAGTACTTCACTGCTAGCTGGATTGTGCGCTGATTGTGCACCGCCCTACGCTGTTACCCCAGATACGCGAACACTGGCGTTTGTTTACTCAGGAAAGAAGATACGCCTGTACGACACAATTAGTGGAACTTATAGTGAACTGAATAGCGGGTCGATGGGGGCAAGTTCGAGATTAGCCATTTCACCTAACGCGCAATGGGCTGCAGTAGCTCGGGAGGACAGCGAAGCGAACGAAGGGGTGATTGATCTCTGGTCGGCAGGTGAGGGCCAGATTGTACAAAAATTGTATCATCCATGGCAGATTAGCGCGCTACACTTTGCCGGCAAACAGCTAATAGTAGCATTGACCGATGGTACTATTCAGGTCTGGAAGTAATAAGCTGTTGCTAATTTTATTCCTATTCGTTTGTGTTAATAGTTTTATGTTTCGGAGAGGCATTGGGTTCTCTTGAAGGATGAAGACCCACAAATTTCCCAGGGAAGCGAGGCATTAGATATGCGTGTTTCAGTGGTTGTACCCATATTTAATGAAGAAGAGACGGTGGCTCAGGTGCTGGAGTCACTCGCACAAGTTCCGCTTGATCTCGAGGTTGTCGTTGTAGATGATGCATCGACAGATCGAACCTGGGAGATTCTACAGGACCTGCGGAAGAAGGAGCCATTCAACACGTACCATTATATACTTCATGATTTTAACCAGGGAAAAGGTGCAGGACTGCGCACAGGCTTTGGCGTGGTGAGTGGTGACCTGGTTACAGTACAAGACGCCGATATGGAGTATAATCCGCAGGACCTTCCATCGCTGGTGAGCAAGTGGGAGGAGGCCGGAGACGCTAAAGTTGCCATTTATGGATGCCGGGATCTTTCTCCTCAGAAGTTTACAACGCGCTGGGGCAACCGTTTCTTGACGTGGGTGACAAATATTTTATATGGTTGCCATATTCATGACATGGAGACATGCTACAAAATGATGCCTGGCTCTCTTGCGCGAGCGCTGCCAATGGAAGGACGCCGTTTCGAGATCGAGCCAGAGATTACAGCATGTATTATTCAAGCAGGATATAAAATCCTCGAAGTCCCTATCAGTTACACTCCACGCAAAGTGAAAAAGCTCTCACCCTGGAAGGACGGGTGGCCTGCCCTGGCAATGCTACTGCGCCGTCGTTTCGCGAACCGTTTTCAGTTTGAAGCTCCTACTCCAATGAGCGTGAGTGAGAAGCAAACAACGCATGTGCCACAATAGAAGCCTGTGCTTAGATTTTTCCTGGCGGGGGCAAGCCCCGCCGCTACATTTAGCATCACATTCCTTGATAATGAGAAATGTAGCGGCGGGGCTTGCCCCCGCCAGGTTTTTACCTTGCCGTTTTTCATAACTCACTGACAATAGACCTTGAAAAGATGATACAATCAGGGTAGTACATCTTTTGGAGGTCACTATGACAGAACGTCCGAAGATTCTGGTCACGCAGAAAGTACCTGATCCTGCTTACCCACTGATTGAGGCGATTGGCGACGTTGAAGCAAACATGGAAGAGGGAGTTATCTGGCCGTATGAAGAACTCCTGAGGCGCGGCCCTGGACACGACTATATTTTTTGCCTGCTCACCGATGACATTGACGCACGCTTCTTAGAAGCCTGTGTTGCCAGCACCCCTCGTTTAAAGCTGGTTGCGAATATGGCCGTCGGTTTCAACAATATTGATGTTGAAGCGGCTACACGCCTGGGTATAGGTATTAGCAACACACCTGGAGTTCTCTCTGACACAACCGCTGATTTCGCATTTGCCTTGCTGATGGCGACCGCTCGCCGTATCCCTGAAGCTGAGCGATATTTACGAGCAGGGAAATATAAGGGCTGGGGTCCCTTGCTCTTCTGTGGTGCTGAGATACACCAGGCCACGCTTGGGCTAATCGGCGCAGGGCGCATAGGCAAGATTGTGGCTAAGCGGGCTAGTGGCTTCGAGATGAAGGTGATCTATTATGATGTGTACCGCATGTCAGCTGAAGAAGAAGCTACTTACAATATGACGTATATGCCAATAGATGATGTGCTTAAGCAGGCTGATTTTATCAGTATTCATACTCCTTATATGCCCTCTACTCACCATTTGATTAGCGAACGCGAACTGAGCCTGATGAAGCCGAGCGCTATCCTGATCAACACGGCCAGGGGGCCAATTGTAGATGAGAAGGCGCTTGTCAAGGCGCTACAATCAGGTATAATTGCGGGCGCAGGTCTGGATGTCTTTGAGAACGAGCCTGCCGTCGAGCCGGAACTGATGACGATGGAGAATGTGGTGATTACGCCGCATATCGCCAGCGCATCTCTCAAAACACGTACGCTAATGGCTACAATGGCAAGTGATAATATTGTTGCTCACTTTCACGGACAGCTCCCACCAAATATTGTAAATCCAGAGGTTTTGGGGCGATAAATAAAGGTTGACAATTTGCATTGCCTTCTTTATAGTTCAATCAGATATTTGATAGATAGTGCGGAAATATCAGGAAAATCATGACACAGACCCGAACGGGTATTCTTTTAGAGAAAGAGCCTGGATTAAAGACGATCTTTCAAGGCAGCGAGCATAGCTATGTACACTGCGTTATTGCTGACGTAGATGATCCAGAACGGCACTTTGAGTGCCGTGTATTAGACGAAGAAGATGTACCGGTAGGAGTTGGAGAGTCTATCAGTCTTGAAGTTATAAAAGTTGTAACAGACAGGCGTAATGGAGTTGTACGGTTTGATTGTCACCTGATTAAGAAACCACAATAGATAGATTAATGGGAGAGCTTATGAACTGCCCTCGATGTAATGCTGAAGTGCCTGCTTCAGCCACTGTCTGTGTTGCATGTGGAACACCTATCCGATCGGCCTCGTTTTCTTACTTACCTGCAGGAGTACCATCGTGGCCGACAAGTGTGCCACAGAATCTCCAATACACTGCGGGAGCCAGTTTGCAGCCTGCTGATTTTATAGAGAAGGAGGGAGACTCCTCCGTTGCTAAAAGTACAGTCGTAACAAAAAAGGCAAGACTTAATGTGCTTGCCATCATAGGCCTGCTTTTACTCAGTATACTTATTGGGGGAGGGCTGACACTTGGCATTTTATATGCCAATGGTCAGAAATTATCTTTTGCTCCTCAACCTACGCTGCCGCCTGTACAATTACCAACAGCCAGTGCTTCATCAACACCTGGATCATTAACGCCTACGGCACAAGGAAGTCAATTGCCTACGCCAACTGCGTTTCAAACAGCGAATAGCTCAGCGTTGGGTATTACATTGCAGTATCCTGCAGATTGGGTGGAAGATCCAGTACAGCAAACAACTTCTGGCAACTCATTTGTTACATTCCACCCACAGCAACAGCTTCCTGTTGGAATGAGTATTGGGCGGCTCTCAACCACCAACTCAGCGAGCGTTACAAGTGCCAGTCAAGTAAACCAGGCAAACATCCAGGCGTTCGGGTCAGTTAATAATTTAGGGACGCCTCAAATACTTACAAATACGCCCCAGCATCGTAGCATAGGCGGGGTTTCCTGGGATGAGCAGGATGCCACATATACTGTTAGCAACAACGCTCCCGTCCATTTTGTAAGCATTTCAGTGAAACACAATCAGTACTACTTCAATATTCAGTTTTTCGCACCCACCAATGTCTTTGATGATGCGATGCAGAAGTACTATACAGAGATGCTCAATACGTTCAAGTTTACATCGTAAGCTTCAGAGGCCTAAAGGGCGGGGGCAAGCCCCGCGTTTGCCATATCCTGGAGTTTTAGAGCTTCCGAGGAATTATGGGCGGTTTTCCAGGGCGGGAGTAAACCAATAGCCATTAATCAGATATGTGGATGGGCGGACTACAGGAATGGTGGGCGGTTTTCCAGGGCGGGGGCAAGTGACCAGCCCGGGCAAACGAACAGGGCGGGGGCAAGCCCCGCCCCTACCATGATACGGCTTCACGGGCCAGACGGATCATAGTAGGGGCGGGGCTTGCCCCCGCCCTGGCGCTTAAGTTTTCCAGGGTGGAGCAAGCCCCGCCCCTACTGAGAAGAAAGCTTCAAACCTAGTATTCAGGCATAGGTCGAAATCAAGAGGGCGGGGGCAAGCCCCGCCACTACGTCACTGGGGAGAAGCCTAGTATTCAGGCATAGGCGGAGCTGCGGCTTTCTCCTTCTCGGGTAGATCGGTGATGAGCGCCTCGGTGGTCAGGATCATGGCCGCAATGCTGGTAGCATTCTGTAAGGCTGAGCGTGTCACCTTGGCCGGGTCAATGATGCCTGAGTCAACCATATCTTCATAGTGATCAGTGAGCACGTTGTAACCATATTTCTCGTTCTGGTGCTCTTGATTTGCGCGGCGTACGCCCTCGACAATCACCGAACCGTCACGGCCAGCATTAATGGCCAGCTGGCGCAGCGGCTCTTCCAGCGCCCGACGCAGGATACTGACACCCGTTGCTGCATCGCCTTCCAGGCGCACCTTGTCGAGCGCCTGCACCGCATTGAGCAAGGCAACGCCGCCACCAGGCACCAGGCCCTCTTCGACCGCAGAACGCGTGGCGGACAATGCATCTTCCACGCGGGTCTTGCGATACTTCAACTCGACCTCGGAGCCAGCTCCTACCTTGATCAGCGCGACCCCGCCGGAGAGCTTCGCCAGGCGCTCCTGGAGCTTCTCCCGGTCGTAGTCACTGGTCGTCTCGTCAATCTGCGCCTTGATCTGGCGAATGCGAGCCTGGATCTCTGAGGGGGTGCCTTTGCCCTCCACGATGGTCGTCTCATCCTTCGTGGAGACCACACGACGCGCCTGCCCCAAATCGGCCAAAGTCGTGTTGTCGAGGCGGCGGCCCATTTCTTCGCTGATGACCTGGCCGCCAGTCAGCACCGCAATGTCACGCAACATCTCTTTGCGGCGATCACCAAAGCCAGGCGCTTTGATCGCGAGCACATTGAGAATACCACGCAACTTGTTCACCACCAGCGTTGCCAGCGCTTCGCCATCAACATCCTCAGCGATAATCACAATCTCACGCCTGCCCTGCTGGGTCAATTTTTCCAGGAGGGGCAGGATATCCTGCACCGCGCTGATCTTCTTATCGGTAATCAGAAGATAGGGGTCGTCGATGGAGGCCTCCATCTTCTCGGCATTAGTGACAAAGTAGGCCGAGATGTAGCCCTTGTCGAATTGCATGCCCTCCACATACTCAGTCTCAAAGTTGATGCCGCGCGACTCCTCGACGGTAATCACGCCATCCTTGCCCACTTTGTCCATCACTTCGGCGATGAGCTGGCCAATAGTCTCATCAGCCGCCGAGATCGCAGCCACCTGGGCAATCTCTTTCTTGCCCTCGACGGGGATAGACATAGAGCGAATATAGTCCACGACTGCCTCGGTACCTTTGTCAATGCCTTGCTTGAGCTGCATGGGATTGGCCCCAGCAGCCAGGTTCTTGAGTCCCTCGGTGACGATAGCCTGGGCCAGCACGGTGGCGGTGGTGGTGCCATCACCCGCTACATCATTGGTGCGGGTGGCAGCTTCTTTGAGTAATTGGGCTCCCATGTTCTCAAAGGGTTCCTCCAGCGAGATCTCTTTGGCGACGGTCACGCCATCATGGGTGACGGTCGGGGAGCCGAACTTCTTGTCGAGCGCGACATTGCGTCCTTTGGGGCCAAGCGTCGCTTTGACCGCTTCCGCCAAAATATCGATGCCTTTCTTGAGGGAACGTCGCGCTTCATCATCAAACATAAGTTGTTTTGCCATAGTAATATACCTTCCTTTGCTTGAGCATTGTTGCTAGCTAGCCAATGACGGCCAAAATGTCATTTTCTTTGAGCACCAGGTACTCTTCGCCATCCAGTTTGAACTCAGTACCGCCATACTTAGCGAACAGGATACGGTCGCCTTCGCGGATATCGATGGGGGCGCGGTCGCCGTTATCCAACAAGCGCCCACTGCCGACGGCGATGACAGTACCTTCCTGGGGCTTTTCTTTAGCGGTGTCGGGAATGACGATGCCGCTTTTTGTGACTTCTTCTTTCGCAGAGGGTTTGACGACCACGCGGTCGCCTATAGGACGAATTTTTGCCACAGCGTATTCTCCTTTTCAATAAAGATGTGTTTCAACAGGTATCTTCCAATCTCAGTCGAGATAATGGATGACCCCTGAAATGGTGACCGAGCGATACAGTGAGTAATCACAGTTACAAGGGCCACCTGCTGCGCAGCCGGTGCAGCAGAAGGTTTTCCCCTGAACGACGGTGGGAGCCCAGAGAATTTCAATGTCGCAGTTCGCGCAATGCACAATCTGGCGGGGCGCACTGTGCTTCCCCTCAAGCGGTTCCTCAATATGTTTTCCATCTTGTTGAGAGCCTTCTGCGTACATATCCTCTTGCCCTGTGATCTGGTATCAATGTTGCCCGTTAAACTTCCGTATAGAGTATCTCACAGGATGTATTAGAAATGCATAGGAGAAGTGTTAGAGAAGTGTTAGAATCTCAAGAGAATGATATAATGGTCAAGAATAATATCTTGCCAAGAGGTACAAACGCATGAGCTATATTTCGAGTATCGGTGACAAAGCATATAGTGTCGATACAGGTGAGAACAGTCCTCAGAGAGATATCAGTATCGATGGCATGAGATATAGCATTGATTGGCGGCAGATTGCCCCGCTTGCAGCAGATGCTAAGGAGCAGAGCAGCGGAGGCCGATTTAGCCTTCTTATCGGAGAAAAATCATATGAAGTCTTCGCCCGCCGTATAAGCAAAGCGGGCGGGAAGGGGTATAGTTATGAGATTGTGGCTGCGGGGCAACGCTTCGAGGTAGACGTTGAGGACGAGCGCGAGAAGGCCTTAACGGGGTCAATACAGGCGGTCCACGAGTCTGGGGAGGCACTGGTACGCGCTCCAATGCCCGGGCTGGTACTCGGTATTCCAATGGAGCCTGGCGCGAAGGTTCAACGAGGTCAAACGGTCGTAGTGCTCGAGGCGATGAAGATGGAGAATGACCTGGCCTCCCCAATTGAAGGAACGGTGAAGGAGGTCAGGGTAAGCAAGGGGCAGACAGTGAATCAGGGGGATGTGCTGGTGGTGGTGAGCAGGGAATAAACCTCCTCCCATATCTTATAATGCATTGGCAAAAGGCAGGATATCTATGGAGCAGCACCAGAGCAAGAGCGTCGAAGAATGGCGCGAAACTACCGCCCGCACTGCGAAGGAAAAGGCCGCAGAGCGGCAGCAAAAATTTGTGACGAGTTCGGATATTGAGGTGCCGGACCTGTCCACTGAAGAAGATCAGGATTTCGACGATATACACGCTAAATCAGGTTACCCCGGCGAATTTCCTTTCACCAGAGGCATTCATCCTGGAATGTATCGCTCACGTCTGTGGACGATGCGCCAGTACGCGGGCTTTGCTACGGCGGAAGAATCAAATAAGCGCTACCATTATTTGCTGTCACAGGGTACAACAGGCCTCTCTGTTGCTTTTGACCTTCCTACACAAATGGGATATGACGCGGATCATCCACTATCAGAGGGGGAGGTTGGCAAAGTGGGTGTCTCGATCTCCAGCCTGGAAGATATGGAGACATTGCTTAATGGTTTGCCCCTGGAACGTGTCAGCACCTCGATGACGATAAATGCCACAGCCAGTATCCTGCTCGCGCTGTATGTTGCCGTAGCGAAAAAGCAGGGCGCTGATGTGCGCAAGCTCTCCGGCACTGTACAGAACGATATCTTGAAGGAGTACATTGCGCGCGGCACGTATATCTACCCACCACGGCATTCGATGCGCATTATCACCGATATGTTCAGCTACTGCACAGCAAATCTTCCTCGATGGAATCCAATCAGTATCAGTGGCTATCATATTCGCGAGGCAGGCTCAACAGCCGTTCAAGAGGTAGCTTTCACGCTCTCCAACGCAATCAGTTATGTGCAGGCAGCCCTTGACGCCGGCTTGAATGTTGATACCTTTGCAGGGCAGCTTTCGTTCTTCTTCAACAGCCATAATAACCTGTTTGAAGAGGTGGCCAAGTTTCGCGCCGCTCGTCGTATGTGGGCATATATCATGCGGGACCGCTTCAATGCGCAGGACCCGCGCTCAATGATGCTGCGCTTCCACACGCAGACAGCCGGTTCGACATTGACCGCGCAGCAGGCCGATAACAACATTGTGCGTACAGCATACCAGGCGCTGGCGGCAGTGCTTGGTGGCACGCAGTCACTGCATACAAATTCAAAGGACGAGGCGCTTTCACTGCCGACCGAGGAGGCTGTGCGTATTGCACTGCGAACCCAGCAGATTCTGGCCTTTGAGAGTGGCGTTGCCGATGTCGTAGATCCCCTGGCCGGCTCGTACTATGTCGAGTACCTGACGAATGCAATCGAGGAGCAGGCTTGGGATTATATACGACGGATTGATGCTCTGGGGGGCAGCGTACATGCCATCGAGCGCGGTTTCATGCAGGCAGAGATCGAGCAGGCGGCGTATGAATACCAGCGCGCCCTGGAAGAGGAGCGGGCGATTGTGGTCGGTGTCAATCGCTTTGCACAGGAACACGAGAAACTGCCAATATTGCTGCGCGTTGATCCCGAAGTGGGCAGGCGACAGGCGGCAAAGCTAGCATTGCTGCGCCAGCGGCGTGACAATGAGCGAGTGCAACAGGTTTTGATGGCACTGGAAGGAGGGGCGGCAGGCGCTGAAAACCTCATGCCTCTAATTATTAACGCTGTCGAGGCATACGCAACCCTGGGAGAGATAAGTGAAGCTATGCGCCATGTCTTTGGCGAACAGCATGAGTTTCGCAGAATTGATTGATTTGAAAGGTAGGGGTGAGAACCCTTGGACTTTGCTGGCGAATGTGATTTGGAGGCGAATCGGCGCAAAAGCCAGGGCAGAGGCAAGAGGGAAAGGGCAGGGGCAAGCCCTGCCCCTACCATGACACGGCGTGGCAGGCCCATCCGTATCATGGTAGGGGTATCCCTTGCGGGTTCCCTGGCAGGCGATTGCATGACCAGTGGCATTCGCCAGCAAAGTCCCTTGTGGTCGCCCAATTGAAGTGACAATGAGTTATTGGAATCCAGATGCAACGCAGAGACACGACCTGCATCCTGCGCGTGACACTGAACGTAGTTTAGATATGCTTGATCAGGAAAAGACAAAGGTAGGAGGAAAAGCCGAAGCTCCTATCGGGGTCTTTGATTCGGGAGCGGGAGGGTTAACTATTCTCTCTGCTCTACGTCAAGAATTGCCGTATGAGAACTACGTTTATTTCGGTGATACTGCACATTGCCCATACGGCACACGCAGCGATGCAGAAATCATCGAACTATCGGTTCAAGCCTGCGGTTTTCTGATCGAGCAAGGGGTAAAGCTGATCGTTGTGGCCTGCAATACAGCCTCACAAGCGGCACTCAATGCCTTACGCGCTACTTTTTCATCTATGCACTTTGTAGGTGTAGTGCCAGCAGTAAAACCGGCCGCTCGCGCGACGCAAAAAGGACGTATTGGTATTGCCGCGACTAACCAGGCCGCCAAAGCTATTTACCTGCAACAACTCATTGATGAGTTTGCGGGTGGGATTCAGGCTTATGCCGTTGGTTGTCCTGAGCTTGTGACGCTGGTTGAACAGGGCGAACTCGATGGCCCCGAGGTGGAGGAAGCCGTAAAGCAGGGATTGCAGCCGCTACTGGTAGAAGATGTTGATGTGATTGTGCTGGGTTGTACGCACTTCCCCGCGCTACGACCTGTTATTGAACGTGTTAGCGGGCACCAGGTACAAATTATTGATAGTGGACCGGCGATTGCTCGCAGAACGCATTATGTTCTGGATGCCGACAGGTTGATTCGACCAAACAATGCCAATCATGCACATGGCGGGGAGCTTGAGGTGTGGTGCAGCGGTGATGCCAGGGTTTTTAGCCAGGTTGCCAGTAAAATACTGGGCTATAGGGTGGTTGCTCATCAATCTATATTTTAACATCCCTCCTTTTTAATGAGTCGAGTAGTGTGATTACTTCTGATGAGGCCAGGCATCGATGCCATGCTGGACGAGACGCTGCTGGGCACTTTTGGTTTCTCCTATCCATCAAAGGTTTTGCGCTGGCTTGTTTCACTCTTTCTGCGCAATCTTTTACACGCCGTATTGAAAAATCCTTGCAACCTAAACCAGCATTGTTGTGTCTTACTATATAGAGGGTGAAGTATGATATCAAATCCGTTGACATCGTGTGTGGGACCTGGCGAGGGCAAGCCTCGCCACTACATTTCCAGCAGGAAGCAACCGGATTTGATATGAATGCGGAAGGAAAGACATGGATCAGGATGAAGAGGATCTACTCTCACTGCTGGCCACTGATCTGGACCGCCATTTCAGGCAACTCGTTATACTCTATCAGCAGCGACTGTATAGTTTTGCCTTACGCCTGGAAGGCAGTCCACAGGATGCTGAGGACATCGTTCAGGAGACTTTTCTACGTACCTATCACGCACTGAAGAGTTATCCTGTACTCAAAGTACGTGCACTGCGACTCCGGCAGTGGCTCTATACGATTACCCTGAATATCTTCCGCAACCGCCAGCGCAAGCCGGAGCATCAATCCATGCCACTCGATATCTCGGAGGACAGCCCGCTGCTCGAAATAGAAGATCCATCTCTCGGGCCTGATGAAGAGGCATACTGGCGCGAGTGGAGACGTGAACTTGAGATGCAGCTGGCTTCACTTGCAGAACGCTACCGTGTTGCAGTAACGCTCTACTATTTTGAAGATCTCAGCTATGTTGAAATAGCCGAATTACTAAATCAACCTGTTGGGACGGTGAAAGCGCATGTACATCGCGCTCTACGTCAGTTGCATAAAGCAATGGAAACGCAAACGAACGGAGTGAGTTAAAGCTATGGAGCACAAAGGCGACGAACAGTCTTCGCTGAATGATGCTGGACAACCGCATAGCCTGGAGCACGGCACTGTTCCGGCCTCTCTCCTTCCTTCCGTGTTGAGCCGCCTGGGATTGGGAGACATGACGAGCTTATCCTTAACAGGGGTTGATAAACAGCTGGCTGCCTTGAAGGATGAAGAGATTTCTGTGAGGGTAGCAGCAGTTCGCAGCTTAGGAGAACATGCAGAGACGAGCACAATAGGACCGCTCATGGCAGCCCTCCACGATTCTGCCTGGGAAGTACGAGCAGCGGCTGTGTGGGCGCTCGGGAAATTCGGTGAGCAGGCGCCGCTAGAGGCCCTGATGATGGCTACAGATGACGAGGATGGCTCGGTGCGAGCGGCAGCACTGCGGACGCTGGAGTTGTTGGGAGAACATAAGCCAATAGAGCCATTGATGCGAGCACTGGGTGATTCCGACTGGCAGGTGCGTGAGATAGCGACATTGACATTGGGGGAACTTGGTGAGCGGGCACCTCTAGAGTCGTTGCTAGCCAGGTTGAACGACGAGTATGCTGGAGTACGCGAGGCAGCCAGGATGGCGCTGGAGCAGTCGCATCCCGAGGCGCTGTCCGCGATCTCCACAGACCCTATCGTGATCGCTCAGGAATCCAGTAGCAATACAGCAACTAGCGCGCGAGAGCAAGAACAACCCGATCCTGGAGTGGAAGTCGAAGCCACGGCGAAAGCATCCTCTAATGGAGATTCCGCCCTGATTCAGCTCACCGCCCATGTGAGGACATTGCTATTGAGAGTGGTAAGAGATGTAGTAGCGCCTCTTGCGGATACGCGGTCTAGATC
>WNGD01002713.1_pt1 | contig 21278 bp, 18 predicted proteins | sample 5400671 | NCBI WGS metagenome assembly WNGD01 (sample SAMN13153369, study PRJNA577476) | soil metagenome | isolation source: 40 cm soil or saprolite under grassland replicate 2 | place: USA:California | collected 2016-06-15 | reverse complement strand
GAGGCGACAGACACGGACCTCTGTGTCGCTCCCGCCCTACTGGACGTGGCGGGACCTCGCACCACCATCCGCCCGGTGGCGGGTCTGCCGCTGCTGCATGTGGACCACCCTGAGTTCTCCGGGGTTCGCTGGGTCATCAAGGGACTGTTCGACAAGCTTGCCGCCGTCTCGGCGTTGCTCGTGCTCGGACCGCTCCTGCTGGGGATCGCGCTGGTGATCGCGCTCCGCGACGGCAGGCCTGTGCTGTTCCGCCAGGCTCGCGTGGGCAAGGACGGGCACCACTTCAGCGTCTATAAGTTCCGGACGATGGTGGTGGACGCGGAGCTGAAGAAGGCAGTACTCGCGTCCCAGAACGACGGCAACGGCCTGCTCTTCAAGGTCCGTAACGACCCGCGGGTCACGCGGACCGGTGTGTGGCTCCGGCGGTGGTCCCTGGATGAGCTGCCGCAGCTCTTCAACGTTCTGAAAGGAGACATGTCCCTGGTCGGCCCGCGGCCACCCCTGCCGGACGAGGTCGCCCGCTACACCGACTATGTGCGGCGCAGGCTGGTGGTTAAGCCCGGCATTACCGGTCTTTGGCAGGTGAGCGGGCGGTCGGACCTTCCCTGGGAGGAAGCGGTCCGGCTGGACCTGCGCTATGTCGAGAACTGGTCGCTGATCCTCGACATGCAGATCCTGTGGAAGAGCTGCCCGGCGGTCTTCCATGGGTCCGGCGCTTACTAGAAAGCGCATTATCAGATGTCCAGAAACCAACTCAAAGAGGATCCAGAGGATACTTTCCAGAAGCCAGGAGTCAGTGCCTGTTCTCGTTTTGACAATGACGGGCTTAGGCGCGGCCAGGTAAATAGGGATGAGGTTTGGATGCTTCGTGAATCTGCGTCACCCCCAAGCGCAGACAAAGGCGGCACCACTGCCCGGCTGGCAGGCCTCGATTTCGACCGGCTCACCGAGGCGCAAGTTATAGAGCATATCGTTACGGCCATCCGGTGTGGCCGGGGCGGCTGGGTCTCGACCCCGAACATCGACCACTGCCGGCTGATCCAGCGCGATGAGGCGATGCGCCGCCTGGTGGCCGATGCGTCGCTGATCGTGCCCGACGGCATGCCGCTGGTATGGGCCTCAAGGCTCCGCGGCAGCCCGCTCCCGGAGCGGGTCACCGGCGCATCGCTGATCTTTACGCTCACTGAGGCCGCTGCCCGCCACGGGTGCTCGATCTACCTGCTGGGCGGCCCGCCGGGCGTCCCCCAGCGAGCCGGCGAGGAACTGTGCCGTTGCTACCCGGACCTGAAAGTAGCCGGGGCCGATGCCCCGCCTGTCGGATTTGATACCGATCCGCAGGCTGTCGCCGCAGTGTATGACCGGCTCGCGGCGGCAGCGCCCGGCATCGTCTACGTTGGGCTCGGCTTCCCCAAGCAGGAGCGCCTGATCACCAGTTTCGCGCCGTCTCTCCCGGCTACCTGGTTCATCGGCTGTGGCGCGGCGATCCCGTTCGCGGCCAAGGCGCTGCCCCGGGCACCGCGATGGATGCAGCATGCCGGTCTGGAGTGGACGTTCCGGCTCATCAGCGAGCCACGGCGGCTCTTCAAGCGGTACCTGATCCAAGACCTGCCGTTCGCCGCCAGGCTGCTGGCCACGTCAGCGGCGGGTAGGCTCCGGTACGGCACCGGGGATGCCCGCGGCATGAAAGACCTCGAGGATGCGAACCGCCGACTGCAGACGGAGGATGATTACGGGGAACTGTCCAAGATCACTGACACCGGCTGGGGCCTCTGACCAGTAAAGGACAGGACAAGGTTCATCAGGGCACCGCAAAGCAGCACCTTTCAGATGCTAGGCTGCTGCTTCGCTAGGTCGCCAGAAGCGGGACAACTATGACCAATCCACAGTCGACCATAGATCTGCATCAGTACTGGGACGTTCTTAGATCCCGGAAGCTCGCGATCATCATTCCCACCCTCCTGGCCCTCGCGCTGGCCGGGGCGTACTGCCTCTTGCAGAAGCCTCAGTACACGGCCCAGGCCAGGGTGCTTGTCACTCCCTTGGCGGCTCCGTTCTCGTCCTCGTCCTCGTCCGTGGGCAAGGCCAATCAGCCGGACATGAACACTGAACAGGCGGCGGCGGATTCCACACCGGTCGCCGTCCTGGCACGCCGCTCGCTGAACCTCTCGGGCGCCAATGGTGACCATCTCCTGAGCCACCTGCAGGTAGCGGCCGCCAGTACCGGCAACATCCTTCTCTTCCAGTACACCTCCTCCAGCCCGCAGCAGGCCGCCCAGTATGCCAACGCCTTCGCCAAGGCTTACATCACCTACCGGAACAACACCGTGCTGGTGCCTCTCGCGAAGGCGATCGCGGAACGGCAGCAAACCATCTCGAAGCTAGCGGAACAGTTCCTGCACGCTGGGTCGGCACAGCGGGCGGTGCTGCTGGGCCAGTTGCGTAACGATGAGCTTCAACTCGCGCAGTTCCAGAGCACTCAGGAACTGGTCTCCGGGGGGCTCCTGATAGGGACCGCGGTGGCTCCTTCCAACCCATCCTCACCCAAGGTCGTCCGGACTCTCATCATCGCGGGAGTGGTTGGCCTGGTCTTCGGCATATGCCTGGCGCTGATCAGGGAGGGCATGGACAGGCGGATCAAGAGCCCCGATGAGCTGGAGGCCCGGATGCGGGCTCCCGTGCTGGGCGTTATCCCCAGGTTCCACGCGCGGTCTCCGGAGAGGTCGCTCGCCATGATCACTGAGCCTCGCGGTCCCGCCAGCGAGGCCTACCGGATGACGGCAATGACCCTGGAGCACCAGGCCGCCCGGGAACACGTGCGGGTGATAATGATCGCCTCCCCACAGGGCGGAGGAGGAGCGTCGACGACGACGGCCAATCTCGGCGTGGTCCTGGCGCAGGCCGGGCACAGGGTCATCCTGGTATCAGGGGACCTGCGGGACTCGAGGCTGCATCTCATCTTCGGCCTTTCCAACGGGCATGGGCTGTCCACTGCTCTGCTGGAGGGAACGGACGCCGAGCGGCTCTTGAAGGAAGCCCACGTTCCCAACCTGTATGTCCTCACCTCTGGTCCAGAGCCCAAGGACCCGGCGGCGCTCCTAGCCAGCCCGGCCACGCGGGAGGTCCTCAGCACTCTGCTGGGCCTGGAGCCGGACTTCATACTGGTGGACGCGCCGCCGGTGCTCTCGGTGTCCGACGCGGTGATTCTTTCGCGCCAAGCCGAGGGCACGGTCATCACCTGGAACGCCGAAGACTTCCGGGCCCCGGCCCTCAGCGAGGCGCAGGAGCGGCTCGAAACAGCGGGCGCGAATATCTTGGGCGGGATCTACGCGTTCGATCGGGGCAGGGCGAAGAGGCGCGAGAGCCGTACGCGCCGCGGGACTGCCGGGCCCGAGGGCCCCTTCGTTCCGCGCGAAACAAGGAAAGCGGAAGCCAGTGGCAGCAGGGCCGAGGCTCGCTATGACCAGGTTGACGCCGCGGCCGACCGGTCGGCGGCAGGATCCTCCCGGTCGTCCAGGAACGTGGCGCCGGGAAGGGAACGGTTGTGATCCGAGGGCCCAGAACCGCACCTCGCACGGCCGAGACGGCTAGTGCCGTGCACCGGACAAAGGCATGAAGGCAGCTCCCAGGAGCCTGGAACCACCAGACGACCCGGCGCCAAAGCCGCCCGCCAGTACCGTGAGGATCTTGTATATCGGCGGATGGGGCCGGAGCGGTAGCACCCTGCTGGACTTGATGCTGGGTCAGGCGCCAGGGGCGTTCTCCGCCGGGGAGATCCGGGAGATCTGGCAGAGCGGGCTAGTCGAGAACCGGCCGTGCGGATGTGAGCGGGCGTTCCGGGACTGCTCGTTCTGGCAGGCGGTCGGGGATGCCGGGTTCGGGGGATGGGACCAGATCCCCCTCCGCGAGATCCTCCAGTTGCGCTACTCGCTCGATCGCCCCTGGTCACTCCCGGCGTTGCCGCTGGGTCGTCTGGTGGATCGGCTCGGGACCCGGATCCAGGCCTACACGCAGACACTTCAGCGTCTGTACGAAGCCATAGCCGAGGTGTCGGGAGCAAGTGTCATCGTAGACTCATCAAACTTGCCCTCACACGCCTTCCTGCTGCGGGCCATGCCCGCAATCGACCTGCGCGTCGTGCATCTCGTGAGGGACAGCCGGGCGGTGGCGTTCTCTTGGCACAAGCAGGTGGAGAAGCGGAGGTCAGCCGGTCCTTCGGCCTATCTGCCGCGCTATGACCCCGGCGGCTCATCCCTGCGCTGGGTGCTGTACAACGGGCTCACCCAGACCCTCCGGCCACTGCATGTCCCCTACTCCTTCGTTCGCTACGAGGACCTGGTGCGCACTCCATGCGATGTGATCGGGCGTCTCCTCCGCCACTCTGGGCTCACCGGGAGCGCCGCTGAGCCCAGCTATATCGAGGGCCACCGGGTGCGCCTCGAGCCGAATCACACCGTCGAGGGCAACCCCATGAGGTTCGTGACCGGCGAACTGGAACTGCAGGCCGATCAGGAGTGGCGTCACCACATGCGGTCACGAGATCGCCGGATGGTGACGGCGCTCACGCTCCCCCTGCTGGCGGCGTACGGATATCCCGTGAAAGGGCTGCCGACCTCATGAGCGCGACCCAGCGCCCGACGGTCTTGCTCATCGGCGGCACGGGAAGGAGCGGCAGCACGCTACTTGACCGGCTGCTCGGCGAGCTCCCCGGATTCGTGGCCGTGGGAGAGCTCCGGTACACCTGGAGCGAAGCCCTGGCTGACAACCGCTACTGCGGGTGCGGCGCCCGTTTCCTCGATTGTCCCTTCTGGTCCGATGTTGGCAGCCGGGCGTTCGGCGGCTGGGACCGGATCGACCGCCGCCAGGTCCTGGCGCTCGAGCGATCGATTGCACGACACCGCCACATCCCGCTGCTGGCGATGGGCGATGCCGCCCCGGCGCGCTATGCCGGGCGGCTCCGCAGCTACCTTGGCATGCTGGGTCCGATGTACGAGGCAGTTCGCCACGTGAGCGGCGCTAACGTGATCGTCGATTCGACCAAGGACGCTGCCTATGCGCATGCCATGCGGCGGATGGCTGGGGTCGATCTCCGGGTGCTGCATCTGGTCCGCGACAGCCGGGGAGTGGCCTGGTCCTGGGCCAAGCTCGTCCGATCTGACCCAGACCACTACATGCGGCAGTTCTCCCCTCCGGTGACTGCGTCGCGGTGGGTGGCCTATAACCTCATGGTCGAATCGCTCGGATGGTTTGGTGTCCCACGGCTTCTCCTGCGATATGAAGCCCTCGTGGCGAACCCGCAAGCAGCGCTGGCCGCCATCGCGTCCTTCGCCGGGAAGCCGATCGGCTCCGATGCCTTGGCGTTCCTGGAAGGAGGGAAGGCCCGGCTTGGCCCCCACCACACCGTGGCGGGGAACCCCATGCGCATGACAGCGGGGTCGATCGACATCCGGCTGGACGAAGCGTGGCGCACCCACATGCCTTTCCGGCAAAGAGCCGAGGTCACTGCGCTGACGTGGCCTCTGCTGCGGCGCTACTCACACGCGGCCAGCAGCCCTTCGGCGAGCGCTGAGAATACCCCGACGGCACTCGACGGAACGGGCGGGAGATGACCGTGACCAACTGGCCGTCGATCGCCGCTGTGGTCCCGACCCGGGACCGGCCCGAGCTGCTGGCCAGAGCCGTCCAGAGCGTTCTCGGCCAGGACTATCCCGGCCCGCTTGAATGCATTGTCGTGTTCGACCAGCAGGCTCCCCGCATGCCCGACGTGCAGGTGCCGCAGGGCCGGTCAGTCAGGGCCATCGAGAATGATCGCACACCTGGTCTTGCAGGTGCCAGGAACGCCGGTGCCGCTGCCTGTCACAGCGAACTGCTGGCGTGGTGCGACGACGACGATGAGTGGTTGCCAGGCAAGCTGCGACGGCAAGTCGAGGCGATGCAGCACGCGCCGCAAGCGGCCGTTGCCACGTGCGGCATCTGTCTGTGCGTCGCGACGCGCCGCTACACGCGGAGCCCCGCGCGACTTGTCGTGCCGCGCGAGGAGCTGCAGCGTTCTCGTCAGATGTGGGTCCACTCGACCACCCTGCTGATCAGGCGGGATCGGTTCTTCGGCGATATCGGGCCGGTCGATGAAGCGGTACCCGGCAGCTACGGCGAGGACTACGAATGGATCGTCCGGGCCTCAAAGGCATCGCCGATCGTTGCGGTCCCTGAGCCGCTGGTCCGGGTGTACTGGCAGACCTCGTACTACGCCGACCGGTGGGACGTGATGATCTCCGCCATCCGGTACCATCTCGACAAGCATCCTGAACTCACCGCGGACGCCCGGAACGCTGCCCGCATGTATGGGCGGCTGGCGTTCGCCTACAGCGCATCCGGCAAGTCCCAGCAGGCCCGCCGGTGGGCTGGCCGGTCCATCCGCCTCAACTGGCGGCAGCCCAGGGGCTATCTGGCGATGCTGGTCTCGGCCCATCTGCTGTCACCACGCCGCGTCATGTCGCTGACGCACGCGATGGGCAGGGGGGTTTAAATGGCCGTTCGCAACATGGAGCTCCTCGCAATTAGCGGTGACGACGCTGACGTTCGCCGGAGGCGGTTTCAGCTCCCCGCAGGATGGCCGTTCCTCGCCATCCTGGTCCTCTTTCCGCTGTGGTATGTTCTCGGGCTCGGGGCGTTCATCTGGATCATCCTGGCGGCTCCCATATTCGTGCACCTCATAATGGCCAGGACCTGGCGAGTTCCCCGGGGCTTCATTATCTGGCTGCTATTCCTCGTCTGGGTAGGCCTTTCGGCCATCCAGATATCCCACAGCGCTAACTGGCTTACCTACGCGTACCGCACGGCATCGTACCTGGCAGCGACCCTGGTCTTTATCTACCTGGTGAACACCGACGAAAAGGATCTTTCGACACGCCGGGTCATCAATGCTCTCACCATCTTTTGGGTCGTCATCGTCGCTGGCGGATACCTCGCTCTCGCCTTTCCCCACTTCTCTTTTGCTACGCCCACAGGGAAACTCCTCGGGCATCTGGGCTCTAACCGGCTTCTCATCAGCCTGGTCCACCCGAGCCTTTCCCAAGCCCAGGCTCTTGGCGGCGTGTCGGCGATTGGCCACGCCATTACCCGGCCGGCTGCCCCTTTCGCCTACACCAATTGGTGGGGAGCTAACTATGCCTTTCTCCTGCCCTTCGTCGTCCTCGCCATGCGCTGGGCTCGCTCGCGCCTTGTGCGCGTAAGCCTGGCAGGTCTGCTGCTGGTCTCCCTGGTGCCCTTCATTGTCTCGGTCAACCGGGGAGCCTGGCTCAGTGTCATCGTCGGCGGGCTATACGCTTGGGTGAGGTTCGCTGCCCGGCGGCGCGGGCGCGCCGCCATGGGTATGTTCGCGTTGCTCCTCGTGGTGGGGGTGGCAGTCCTCGCTACGCCGTTGCGTGGTGTGGTCCAGGCCCGGATCGGGCATGAAGGGAGTGCGTCGCTTCGTCTGTCGCTCTACCAGCAGTCCGGGCAGGAGGCCCTGAAGTCACCCGTGGTGGGCTATGGGGTTCCGCTCCCTCAGCCCGTCAGCAAGTACACCCTCCCGAACGTTGGAACCCAAGGACAAGTGTGGCTGGTCCTCGTGTCGGTCGGCATACCCGGGACGGTCTTTTTCCTGGTTTGGCTGCTGTACCTGTTCTGGGCCTCTCGTTCGGCTGCGGATCCGGTTTCCTTCACCGTGCATGTGGCGATCTTGATCGCTCTGGTCCAGCTTCCGTTCTACGGGTGGATGCCCACCGAGATGTTCCTCATTATGGCCACGGCTGCGCTCATCTGGCGCAGCCGCGACCAGTCAGCCCTGGTCTCCGGGCCCCGCGAGGCGACATCCTCACGCCCATTGCCCGCGCTGCGAGGCTGACCGGATGGGTCGCCCCGTGACTGGGGCGCAGCGTCCCTACCGGCCCGACACCAACGGTGAAGAGGGAAGCGCCACGCCGCGTCCCAGACGGCCCGACACCAGCGGTGAACAGCGAAGCGCCGCGCCGCGTCCCAGACGGCCCGACACGAGCGATGAGCGGGGAGCCGGGGAGCCGCATCGCAGCCGGCGGGACACGAGCGGTGAGCGCCGTGGCCGAAATCCGCGTCCCCTCTGGGATGACCCGGCGCCGCGTCCCAGCCGCCGCGGCGCCAGCGACGTACAGCCAAGCGCCGCGCCGCGTCCCCTCTGGGATGACCCGGCGCCGCGTTCCAGCCGCCGCGGCGCCAGCGGTGTACAGCGAGGCGCCGCGCCGCGTCTGCTCTGGCGTGACCCGGCGCCGCGTTCCAGCCACCGCGGCACAGGCAGGGCGCTCACCGACAGCGGGATTCTTCGGCTAAGGCTTGGGCGCGCCAGCAGCTCGAAGCGCCAGCTCTCCACCCTGGCTCGCGGCGGGGCTCTCAACCTGTTTGGGCTCCTGGTAAGCGGGCCCATGCAGATAGCGCTGACTATCGTGGTGGCCCGCGGCGTGGGGGCGGCGGGAACCGGGGCGTTCTTCCTGGCGGTGGCACTATTCACCATCCTGTCCAACATCGGCGAGCTGGGCGCCGACACCGGCCTGGTCAAGATGCTTCCTCAGTACCGGGCCCTCGGCCGCAACCGGGACCTGACCAGGATCGTGCGAACCGCGGTATGGCCACCACTTGTCTTCTGCACCGGACTGGCGGTGCTGACGTGGCTGCTCGCTCCCCAACTCGCCTCCGTCCTGGCCCATGCGGAGCGCGCCGCTGAAGTGGAGTCCTATCTGCGGACCTTCGCACTGTTCATCCCGCTTGGAGCGGTCAGCACAGTCGTGCTGGCAGGGACCCGCGGCATGGGCACCATGGTGCCTTTCGTCTCGGTTCAGAACATTCTCGTTCCCGCTTTGCGACCGATTCTGGTCGCTACCGCCTTTTCTCTCGGTCTCGGAACGCTGGCGATCGCCCTCGGCTGGGCTGCCCCACTGGGGATCGCTTTCGCCCTCGGAATCGTGCTTTTGTGGGTTCTGATCCGGCGGGCACGCGACAAAGAACCAAGCTCCAGGCGAACGGCGGATCGGCGGGGCATCTCATCGGAGTTCTGGCGGTTCGCGGGACCACGCGCCCTAGCCGTCGTCTTCGGTATCACGGTTACCTGGCTCGACGTCCTCCTGGTTGGAGCGTTCATGCACTCAACCCGGCAGGCGGGCATATACGCTGCCGCCAGCCGGCTGTCGGTGGTGGGCGCCACCGCGCTGAGCGCGGTGGGGATGGCGATCGCCCCCCAGGTCAGCCAGCTGGCCACCCTGGGAAAGATACGAGATGCCGAGTCGGTCTTCCAGGTGGGAACGTGGTGGCTGATGGCGCTTACCTGGCCGGCCTACATCTCGCTCGCCGTCTTCGCGCCATTTCTGCTCACGGTGTTCGGCCACGGATTCGCTGCAGGCCACACAGCGCTAACGATTCTGTGCCTAGCCCAGCTGTTCAATCTGGGGACCGGCAATGTAACCATCGTGCTCCTGATGGTCGGCAAGAGCTCCTGGAACTTGATCAACTCCGCTGCGTCTCTAGTGGTGAACATCGGCCTCAATATATTGCTCATCCCGCGGCTTGGAATCACTGGGGCCGCGATCGCGTGGGCTGCTTCCATCGTTGTCAGTAACATGTCGGCGCTGCTCGAGGTGACCTACCTGATGAGGATCCGCCCCTTCGGAACGGGCTACTGGGTGGTGGCCGTATCGTCTGTCATCTGCTTCGGCATGACCGGGCTGATCGTTCGCGCCATCGTCGGTGCAAATTGGACAGGATTCGCGCTGTTCGTCGCCCTCTCTACGATCCCCTACGCGGCGATACTGTGGCGGGTCAGGGCAATCCTGCGCCTGTCGGCCTTCCGGGGCGCCATCTCTCGTCGCCGGCCTGCTCCAGCAAGCCGGTGAGGGCCCGGTAGACGCGGCCGGGCACGGGCGCGCCCGCCGCCATGCCCTCCAGCTGACGAAGCGCCACTTCCAGCAAGACCAGCCGGAGCACGGCAGAGCCAGCCTCCGCCGCCGCCCCGGAGGCGACCATGGTCTCCGGCAGCCAGTGCCGCGTCCGGTCCAGCGCCTGCTGCGGCGGCAGGCGCCGGATCCAGAGGTCGACCTGGAAACGGAAGAACAGGCCGTCGAATCCGATGGGACCGCGGATCCGTGAGCGCTCCCAGTCCCAGACCGCAAGCGATGAGCCGGTGGAGGCCATGTTCCACGGCGCCCAGTCGCCGTGCATCAAGCCGAAGTCGAGCTTGCTGGAGGCATGCCAGGATTCCACCTTGTCCCGAACCCAGGCCAGTGCCGTCGCCATCGGAGCGTCCAGGGCATCTAGGCGCAGCAGGCGTTCCGTCCGTTGTGACAGTTCAAGCCAGAACTCAGATGCTCCGAGGATTCCCCGTTCAACCCCAAGTGCATGACCCACTCCCCGCGTCGCGGATGCGGGCAGGGCCATGCGGCGGCGACGATACCACGGGGTCCCCCCAATGTCGGACACGGCCAGAATGTCACGCCCGTACCAGTCCTGGTGGCGCAGCACCCGTGGTACGCGTAGCTCTGCCACCTCCACCCCGCCGGCCACACCCTCGTCGGCCAGGGCGAGCAAGCTTGCTGCCTCGTGACGGACCAGTGAACGCGTGACGTCGTTCCACCCGATCTTGATGTGCCCGAGCACCTGCCCCGTGGTGGTCGCCACGTGCAGGACCGGCTTGATCTGGGGACGAACGTGACCGACCGAAACCGCCACCGCCAGATCGCGGCGCCCGAATGTCTCCTCGATAAGACTGGGCCAAGCACAGGGCCCGGTGCGCAGGCCGACCAGCGAATCCGGCATCGGGCCGGAGAAGATCATCCCAGCGAGACCGGCCCGGCATGTCCACGCCATGAGCTCCTTGGCCACCCGTACCTTCAGCGATGCGGCATCGCTGTGCCGACGTAGCATCGTCCAGGCGGCCCCACGCTCACCCGGCGACAGCAGCATCTGAGGACGGGATGCCGATGGCACCAGGACGTAGCTGTATCGCTCACCCTCCGCACCGTCGTGCGGGACCGCACCGAGCGCCTGGCCTAGCCACATCAGCCCGGACGGAAACGGCTGACGTTGCCCGCCCGGCATCATCTATGCCTGGGCCAGCGGCGCAGCGTGTTGGCGACGGGCGTCACCGCGTCATCCTGTCCCATACCTCGGTGGCGATGTCCTGGCACAACTCGGACATGGGCCGCGTGCCATCCACACGCGTGACCCCGAGGCGGCCCGCCTCCTCCCGGAGCAGGGTCTCCTGCTGCTTGAGCTGGGCGAGGTCGTATTGCTCCGGCTTGCGTGCGAGAGCCACCTCGCCGGGGACATCGAGGAGCCATGCGCCGATGGGTGTAGGGCACAGCATCCGGATCAGCGTCCGCTGCAGGCCGAACCGGTGCTCCGGCCCGTAGAAGAACCGCAACTGCGCACTGGTATCGAGGGCGAAACGATCGAACACGATCAGCCGTCCGGAGCCAGCATGCCGCAGGGTAACCATCCGGTAGTGGCCCGCACTGGCCAGACAAACCGTGGTTGCCCAGATGTGGGTCAGCAGAGGGTTCTGCCGTCCGCCGAGCAGAGCGGGGTTGGCGCCCGCGATCAGCGAACGGCCTGGGCGCTTCAGTTGATCCAGTTGCGTGGCGTCCAGTCCCCGGAACGCCGCAAAGATCCGCTTGGTCGCCCGGCGGATGACCCGGATCGAGGCGTTGTGCCCGAGCGGCTTCCACTCGGCGACCACGGCGGCGTCCAGCTGCTCGAGCATCGAGGTCAACGCCCGGACCTGGGAGCTCTTGCCAGAACCATCCAGGCCGGAGAAGGCGACCACTTTGGGCGGCAGCGGCGCGGCGGCCGACAGCTTGCCCACCATCTTCGACGCCGCACCAGGCAATCCCGCGGCAGTGGTCACTTCCAGCAGCGCTTTCGCCCGTTCCGCACGGGTCGGCGGCAGACCGCCTTCGTGCATTCTCCGCAGCGCTGGCAGAGCGGCCCGCACCCCCCAGGCCTTGGCCCGGTCTCGCGCCCGCTCCCACGCGAGCGGATCCTCCTTGATGGCCGCCGCGAGCTTCCTGAGACGGCGGCTTGACAAGTCGCCTGTGGCAAGGCGGCGGGCCATGATCAGGATGGTGTGGTAAGCCGACGGATGGACAAGATGGCGAAAGCCCTCAATGGGCACCGCATCCGCCATGAGGGCGTGCTCTTCCTCGCGAGGCAAGCCCCAGCGCCGCATGGGATTGAGATCGACAGCCAGGGCCGAGCACCCCTCGATCATGACCCACTGCCTGCTCGCCACCCGGCGGGGGGCCACATTCCGGCCTCTGGGCAGGAATCCATGCTTGACCAGTACCTCTGGCAACCGGCGCGCCTGCTCGTCGCTGACCAGCAGGTCCAGGTCCCGGGCCTGCGGGGGCAACGCCCCCGTGACGATCACGTCCTCTTCCAGCGTCTCATCGATGGCCGCCACGACAGAGCCGACGTCCAGCAACCCTTCTGCAGGCACGTTTCCCCTCGCTACGTTGGGAGAATTGGTTTCACAGCGTCTGCGGGCGAGCTGCAGAGTCTGAGCATAGCGCCAGTTCACCAGACCGGTGTACCGATCTTGAGTCAGCGTATGGCAAAGCGGCGATTCGCACGACTCTACTGCTCACGGCTCAGGCGGACCGACCGGGTTGAAGTAAGGATCGTGGGCGATGCCGCGAAACGCCTGCAGCGCGGATGAGCCGGCCTCCAGCGCGTAGGCGCGCTTCGCATTCGCGTCGAAATAGACCAGTGCTTTGATCTGCGTATGCTCCTGTACGGTCCGGGCTGCGTCCCAGAGCCAATGCGCCCGCTCCTGCGGCCCGTAGGTATATGGCACGCCATACTCGCCGATCATGATTGGCTTGCGGTGATGGGACGCCCAGTCCAGGAACGGCTGCACGATGGTCGCGAATGAGCGATATGGCCCAGGTCCAGGGTAAGCGTCGGCGCAGATCCAGTTGACCTCATTGTCACCGGGGTAGTACGCAGCGGCGGTGCCATTAGCGAACCCGCGGGCCGTTGGGCACCAGACCCACGCGACGTTGTCCACGTGCTCCTGGGAAAAGATACGCCTGATGTGATCCCACGCCGCAATGTAGTCAGCCGGGGAGTGAATCTCCGCCTGCAGGCCGGGACGGTCCATTTCCCAGCGCCATTCGAGAAAGATCCGCTTGCCCACTGCCTTGATGGCGCGCGCGCGCTGCCGGATCATGTTGTCGTAGGCGCCGGACGCGATGACCCGGGTATCGGTCCCGGACCACGACAGGAGCAGCAGGCTACCCTGCCGCACGAAGGCCAGGTCGCTGCTGTTCGGGAAGGGGTCCTGCCACAGGTGGTAGACGTGCACGATGTCGAGCCGCCGCCCGATCTGCCCCTGCAGCTTATGAACCGCGGCGATTTCGGCGGGCTCGGTATAGACGGGCGGCCGGACCCGGGCGCCGAAGTAGGCACCGTGTGGCGGCGGGATCGGAGCCGTGGAGGGATTGACGGTGCCGCCCCTGAACGTGGCACCTGGCCTGTGCAAACTAGCGACCACGAGCCCGACGGCAGTCACAAGGACCAGGACCGTGGCACCGGCCAGCAGCGATGCGCGTCCCGGTGACAATGTCGTCTTCCTCCGTCCTCTGGGTCCGGCGGGCGACATGCCCCGGTACCCGAGGTGTCTAGTCCCACGCCACCGCCGTGAGTGTACCGGCGGGAACTCGGTTTGATACCAATCCGGTGGCCCGGCAGGCCCTGCCTCGCCCACATCGTTAAGCTCGGCCAGTCATGACCGGTGCGGAAGCTTGCTGGCACCCAGTCCCTGCCCACTTCGGGCGACTATGACCTGGTGCGCAAGGGCGCCTACCCAGGGCAGGAGTACAAGGTCGAGCTGCTGCAGAGCGGTGGCATCAACTGTGAGGTCCTGGGAACCTCGGTGCATGTGATCGTGCACGGCGGCTCCGGGCTCGACAACGGCAAGTGGCACCAGATCCAGTGCGTCAGCAACTCTGCTGGTGTGCAGCTGCTGATCGACGGCGCGGTGGCCGGCAGCTCCGCCAAGGTGGCCGGATCCATCTCCAACACCTCCCCGGTGGAGATTGGGGCGCACCCGGGAGTGACTGGTACAAGGGCAGGCTCGACGAGGTCTCGATCACCGTTGGCTGACAGCCAGCGACTGCATGTGGAAGTCATGCACTGACGTGGAGTCCACGCGCGGCACGCTGACGTGACCGGCTACCGGAGCAGGGGGTCGTTCGCCAGCGCCCTGAATGCCTGAAGAGACTGTGGGGATGTGTCGACCCACCACGGCCACCTCACCGTGGTGTTGAAGTACACGAACGCCCTGATGTCCGGATGCGCGTGCAACCAGGCATCGGCGTCCTTGAACCACTCAGCCTTGCGGGCGGGATCGTTGTGGTCCTCCAGGCAGCCTGTTTCGGTGATCATGGCGGGGAGCCCCTTGGCGACGCTCCAGTAATAAAACGAGGTGAAAAGATCCGCTAGGGACCGCCATCGTGCCCCGGCGTGGGCGCCGGCCCAGTTGTAGCCGTCCGCGCCCACATAGTCGACGTAAGCCCGCCCGGGGTACCAGAGGTCGGCGGTTCCCTGCCGGAACACCTCCGATCCGAGGATCCACACCCAGAGGACGTTAGTGGCCCTCGCAGCGCGGAACCTGTCCACGACGTGCTTCCACGCCTCCACGAACTGCTCATGGGTGCCGTATCTCGGGACGCCATATTCGGGCTCGTGGTGGAACGATAGAAGGATGGGGCCCTTGTAGGCCGCAGCCGCCCGGGCCGTGGCGTTGATGATCCCGTCGGTCTGCCCGCCCGCGACCTGTTCCCAGCTATAGAACGGATCGGTAAGATCCCAGTCCACGAGCGGCACTCGCCCATTGGCACGATCCCAGGCGAAGCGAGCGTACGGCAGCGGGGTCCCATAGTGCACGTAGATGTGGTCGATGGTGACCTTCCTGCCGATCTGTGATTCCAAGTTCAGCAGCGCGTCCTCGTCAGGATCGCCGGTCACGACCGGGTCGATGGACTGAGGCTGGGCACGCGCACCCAGGAGCATCCTGCTGAAGGGCTTGGAGAAGATCTGGGTAACCCACACCCGTCCGCCGGACCGCACCACGGCGGTACCACCTTGTGTGACGCAGCGGCACAAGATGTTGGCACGACCCGCGTTGCCGTGCATGAGTTCCTGGTACACGGCCTGCGCTGAGGTGCCCGAGCCTACGTTCTCCTTGATACTCCCCCACACCATGCGCAGCCGCGTGCAGGTGAGACAGCGGTCGTGGAAGACCCGCCGGCCGTGAGCCATCGCAAGGCTGTGAAGCCGGGCCAAGCGGGCCGCCGCCGCGGAGTAGCGGAGCGGTGGCAGCTCATGCCCCTCGCGGGCGCGGTTGACGATGACGAGGCCCGGGTCGGGAACAGCGGCCGCGTGGACGCTGTGGGCCGGCCGGGGCGGGTCCGCCGCCGGTGCCCGGGCCGCAGAGTGGACCAGCGACGCGGCTGCTGTTACGACTACCAGATACAAAGGCACGAGCAAGAGCACGAGCAATTGCGGACCGCGGGGGGACTGCTTGTGCTGATGGGGGAGCTTCCCATACCTTGACCCGCGCCGACCGGCCACACCACATCCTTAGACTCGAGTCCGGCTACCGGCCCCCTAGACTAGCCGTCGGAAGTGGCTCTTCTGTACGGAGTCGGGCAATCCTGTCGCGCGTCAGTGAAACAACCGTTCCCTCGGCTTGCGCCTGACCTGCCGATATGTGCGAGGCTGACTGAATGATCCGTGCCGGCCTGGATAAGCGGCCTGACGCCGTATCTGCGATGTTCGATCGAGTCGCAGAGCGCTATGACCTGCTCAACGACGTCCTGTCGCTCGGCCAGGACCGGTGGTGGCGCAAGGTCGTCGCGAAGGCCGTCGGCGCTCAGGCCGGTGAGCGGGTCCTCGACCTCGCGGCGGGCACCGGAACCTCCTCGGTGGCCTTCACCGCCGCCGGCGCGGCCTGCGTCGCGTGCGACTTCTCGCTCGGCATGCTCCGAACGGGAGTGCGCAGGCTCGGGGCGCAACAGGGACAGGCCGGCCCCGGAGCGGCCCGGCCCGGGCCGGTGCGCTTCGTGGCGGGCGACGCGCTCCGGCTTCCTTTTGGCGACCGCGCCTTCGACGCGGTCACGATCTCGTTCGGCCTGCGCAACGTGGCCGATCCCGGTGCCGCGCTGGCCGAGATGTTCCGCGTCACCAAGCCGGGTGGCCGGCTGGTCATCTGCGAGTTCGGGCACCTGCCCTCGCCCCGCCTGGACGCGATCTACGGGCGTTACCTGATGGCCGCCCTGCCGGCGGTGGCCCGGCGGCTCTCCCCCGCCGCCGACGCCTACGAGTACCTGGCCGAGTCCATCCGGGACTGGCCGGGCCGGGAGGAACTCGCCCGGCGGATCAGCGCCACGGGATGGTCGGCAGTACGCTGGCGTGACCTGACGCTGGGCGTGGTGACCGTGCACGCCGCGCGCCGCCGGAGCGGGTAGGGCGGATCACTCGCGCCACGGCGAAAGGTCTAGACTCCGGAGAGAAAGCACTTGTGAACGACTTCACAAGACGGTGCTTCCCGGCCGCCTCACACGACAGTCAGGACAGATTCGGTGACCCAGGACGCATCCCGCACCGGGCAGCCGCGTGTGCGCTCCGCGGCCGATGACGCCGACGTCATCGTGGTCGGCGCCGGGCCCGGCGGCTCCTCGGCCGCCTACCACCTCGCACGGGCCGGCCTGGACGTGCTCGTGCTGGAGAAAAGCACCTTCCCCCGGGAAAAGGTCTGCGGCGACGGGCTGACGCCCCGGGCCGTGAAGCAGCTCGTGGGCATGGGCATCACGCTGGAGCCCGCCGACGGCTGGTTCCCGAACAAGGGGATCCGGATCATCGGCGGCGGGGTCAGGGTCGAGCTCGACTGGCCGGAGCTGTCCAGCTACCCGGGCATCGGCCTGGTCCGCACCAGGCGCGGCTTCGACGAGATCGTCGCCAGGGCCGCCCAGCGGGCGGGTGCCCGGCTGGCCGAGGGCGTCACCGTCACCGGCCCGGTTCTCGACGATTCGGCCAAACGGATCGTCGGGGTGACCGCCCGTGACACGGCGGCCGGCGACGGGGGTCCGGAGCGCAGCTACCGGGCCCGGCTGGTGGTGGCGGCGGACGGCAACTCGTCCCGGCTGTCGCTCGCGATGGGCCTGCGCAAGCGGGACGACCGGCCGCTGGGGGTCGCGATCAGGACCTACTACACCAGCCCCCGGCATGACGACGACTACCTGGAGACCTGGCTCGATCTGTGGGACGGCAACGCGCTGCTCCCCGGTTACGGCTGGATCTTCGGGGTCGGCGACGGCACCAGCAACGTGGGCCTCGGCCTGCTCAACACCAGCGCATCCTTCGGCCACATCGACTACCGGGCGATGCTGCGGCGCTGGCTGGCGTCGATGCCGGCCGAGTGGGGCTTCGCCGAGGAGAACCAGGTCGCCCCGGTTCGCGGCGCGGCGCTGCCGATGGGCTTCAACCGAACCCCGCACTACACCAGCGGCCTGCTGCTCGTGGGCGACGCGGGCGGGATGGTGAACCCGTTCAACGGCGAGGGCATCTCCTGCGCCATGGAGTCCGGCGAGATCGCCGCCCAGGTCATCGTGCAGGCGCTGGCGCGCCCCGACCGGGCCAGCGCGGAGCTGGCGCTGCGGGGCTACCCGCAGGCACTGAAAGACGCCTACGGTGGCTATTACACCCTCGGGCGCAAGTTCGTCGGGGCGATAGGCCATCCGTGGTTCATGAGGTTCGCGACCCGGCATGGGCTACCACGGCCGGCGCTCATGCGCTTCACTATGAAACTCCTGGCAAACCTGACTGAGCCACGCGGCGGAGACGCCGCCGACCGGGTGATCAATGCGCTATCCAGAATCACGCCTGCGGCCTAGGCGGCCGCCGGCGGTGGGGGACACGAGAAGGGAGGGCACGCGGTGCTGAGCTTGTACGTGCCGGTCCTTGTGCTCGCGGCACTGGCCGCGGTCTTCGCGGTCTTCTCACTGGTGGCCGGTTCCCGGTGAAGTACTACCTGACCGCGATGCTGTTCATCCTGTTCGACATCGAGATCATCTTCCTGTACCCGTGGGCGGTCGCCTTTACCGGCCTCGGGGTTTTCGGGCTGGTCGAAATGGTGCTGTTCATCGCGACGGTACTGGTCGCATACGCGTATGTCTGGCGGCGCGGCGGGCTGGAGTGGGATTAGGCAGATGGGTCTGGAAGAAAAGCTGCCGAGCGGCATTTTGCTGACGACGGTGGAGAAGATCGCCGGCTATGCGCGCAAGAGTTCGGTGTGGCCGGCCACGTTCGGCCTCGCCTGCTGCGCGATCGAGCTGTTCCAGGCCGGCGGGCCGCGGCATGACCTGGCACGGTTCGGCATGGAACGGGCGTCGGCGACCCCGCGGCAGGCCGACCTGATGATCGTGGCGGGGCGGGTCAGCCAGAAGATGGCGCCGGTGCTGCGGCAGATCTATGACCAGATGGCCGACCCCAAGTGGGTCATCTCGATGGGGGTGTGCGCCTCCAGCGGCGGCATGTTCAACAACTACGCCATCGTGCAGGGGGTGGATCACATCGTCCCGGTCGACATCTACCTGCCGGGCTGCCCGCCGCGGCCGGAGATGTTGCTGGATTCGATCGTCAAGCTGCACGACAAGATCCAGAACATGAAGCTGGGCCCGCACCGGGAGGCGGAGATCGAGGAGCTGGAGCAGGCCAGGCTGCGGCGGCTGCCGCTGGCGGTCAACGTGAGCGGGTACCAGGGCGCGCCGGGCAGGCCCGCCCCGGCCCCGGCCCCGCCCGCGCAGGCGCAACAGGAGAGCCCGGAGTGACCGGCGAGAACCTGCCCGAGTCGGCGGCCGAGGCCGGCCAGGAACGGCTGGCCGAGCAGATCGCGCGGACCGGGATGTTCGGCACCGAAGACACCGGGGACACCTCCGGCTACGGCGGCTTGCGGGTCCGCCGCGCCGCGCCGCCGTCAAGCCCGCGCCCCTACGGCTCCTACTTCGACCAGATCGCCGACCGGCTGGCCGACGGCCTGGGACGGGAAGGCGCCGGGTTCGATGACGCGGTCGAGCAGGTGATCGTCGACCGCGACGAGCTCACCCTGCACGTGCGGCGCGAGCATCTGCCGCGGGTGGCTAAGGTGCTGCGGGACGAGCCGTCGCTCGCCTTCGAGATGTGCCTCGGCGTGACCGGCGTGCACTACCCCTGGCAGGCGGGCCGGGAACTGCACGCCGTCTACCAGCTGCTGTCCATCACTCACAACCGGCGCCTGCGGCTCGAGGCGAGCGCGCCCGACGCCGATCCCCGCGTGCCGTCGCTGGTGAGCATCTACCCGACCTGCGACTGGCACGAGCGGGAGACCTGGGATTTCTTCGGGATCATCTTCGATGGGCATCCCGCGCTCACCCGGATCGAGATGCCCGACGACTGGAAGGGCCACCCGCAGCGGAAGGACTACCCGCTCGGCGGCATCCCCGTCGAATACCGCGGCGCGACCATACCGCCGCCCGACGAGCGGAGGGCATACGAGTGACGGCTGAGACCGAGGGACGGGTCTACAACCTCGGCGGGCAGGACTGGGACGAGGTCGTCGCCGCCGCCGACGAGGCGGGCGACCGCCCAGGCGAGGAGCGCCTGGTCGTCAACATGGGGCCGCAGCATCCGTCCACGCACGGCGTGCTGCGGCTGATCCTGACCCTGGACGGTGAGACCGTCACCGAACTGCGGCCGGTCATCGGCTACCTGCACACCGGCATCGAGAAGAACATGGAGTTCCGGACCTGGACGCAGGGCGTGACGTTCTGCACCCGGGCGGACTACCTGGCGCCGATCTTCAACGAGACCGCGTACTGCCTGGCCGTGGAGCGCCTGCTGGGGATCGAGGCCGAGGTCCCGCAGCGGGCCAACGTGCTTCGGGTGCTGATGATGGAGCTCAACCGGATCGCCTCGCACATGACGGCGATCGGCACGTTCGGCCTGGAGCTGGGCGCCAGCACCGTGTTCCTCTACGGCTGCCGGGAACGCGAGAAGGTGCTCGACCTGTTCGAGCTGATCTCCGGGCTGCGGATGAACAACGGCTACATCCGCCCCGGCGGCGTGTCGCAGGACCTGCCGTCGGGCGCGCTGGAGAAGCTGCGCGAGTTCCTGGGTGTTGAGCCGGCGCTCATCGGGGAGATACGGGCGCTGTTCGACAGCAACCCGGTCTTCCGTGGGCGGGCGAAGAACGTCGCCTACCTGGACCTGGCCGGCTGCATGGCCCTCGGCGTGACCGGGCCGATCCTGCGGGCCACCGGGCTGCCGTGGGACCTGCGCAAGAGCCAGCCCTACTGCGGCTACGAAACCTATGAGTTCGCCGTGCCGACGCGGGACGCCTGCGACGCCTACGACCGGTACGCGATCCGGATGGACGAGATGGAGGAGTCGCTCAAGATCATCGAGCAGTGCGTGGACCGGCTGGCCGCCAAGCGCCCCGCCCACGATCCCGTGATGATCAGCGACGCCAAGATCGGCTGGCCGGCCCAGCTCGCGGTCGGCGCGGACGGGCTGGGGAACTCCCCCGCGCACATCGCCCGGATCATGGGCCAGTCGATGGAGGCTCTCATCCATCACTTCAAGCTCGTCACCGAGGGCTTCCGGGTGCCCGCCGGGCAGGCCTACGCCGCCGTGGAATCCCCCCGTGGCGAGCTCGGCTGCCACGCGGTCAGCGACGGCGGCACGCGCCCCTACCGGGTCCACCTCCGCGACCCGTCGTTCACCAACCTGCAGGCGGTCTCGGCGATGGCCGAGGGCGGCCTGATCGCCGACGTGATCGTCGCGGTGGCAAGCATTGACCCGGTACTAGGAGGGGTGGACAGGTGAGCGACCCGACGGGAGGGGTGGGCAGGTAATGCCGTTCAGCGACGAAACGCGCAGCCGGCTCGACGCCGACGCCGACCAGATCATCGCCCGCTACCCGCACTCCCGGTCCGCCCTGCTGCCGCTGCTGCACCTGGTCCAGGCCGAGGAGGGGCACGTCTCCGACGACGGCATCGACTACTGCGCCGAGCGGCTCGGGCTCGCCGAGTCGGAGGTGGCCTCCGTGGTCAGCTTCTACACCATGTTCAAGCGGCATCCGGTCGGTGAGTACCACGTGGGGGTATGCACGAACACCCTGTGCGCCATCATGGGCGGGGACCAGATCCTGGCCGACCTGCGCGAGCACCTGGGTGTCGCCGATG
>WNGD01002052.1_pt1 | contig 21278 bp, 19 predicted proteins | sample 5400671 | NCBI WGS metagenome assembly WNGD01 (sample SAMN13153369, study PRJNA577476) | soil metagenome | isolation source: 40 cm soil or saprolite under grassland replicate 2 | place: USA:California | collected 2016-06-15 | reverse complement strand
GGTCGTGATCGGCTCAAAAAAATTCACGGAATCGTACGTGCTTGGAGAAATCGCACAGCGCACACTCCAAGAGGCGCCGGGAGAAGTCGAATTCCGTCCCGGCATGGGTGGGACAATCATCGTCTGGCAGGCGCTAAAGACCGGAGAGATTCAAGTCTATCCGGAATACACTGGGACGATCAGTGAGGAGATACTGAAGGAACCGGGCATGCACTCGCTCGATTCCATTCGGGAACGACTACGCGCCTTCGGTGTCGGCATGACGAATCCGTTAGGCTTCAACAACACCTGGGCTCTGGTCATGCGCCGAAGCAAAGCTGAAAGGCTTGGCATACGTTCCCTTAGCGATCTCAAAAAGCACGCTGATTTGAAACTGGGCTTAACCCATGAATTTCTGGACCGGCAGGATGGCTGGCCGCGGTTGCGCGAACGTTACGCCCTTCCTCAACAAGACGTGCGCGGCATCGATCACGCGCTCGGTTATGCCGCGCTTGCGACCGGAGAGATAGACGTCAAAGACGCTTATTCGACCGATGCGAAAATCGCCGAAAACGATCTGTTTGTCCTCGCTGATGATCTAAATTTTTTTCCGCGCTACGACGCGGTCTTTCTCTATCGCCTATCGCTGGATGACAGGAGGACTACATTCTTAAAAACGCTCGAAGGAACAATCAATGAAACGCTCATGACGCGTCTGAACGCGGTGGCAGAGAGGACGAAAGATTATGCAAAGGCCGCCGCCCAATATTTTGAGTCGCACGGCAAATCGAACATGATCTACAGCGAGTCCTTCAGTCACAAATTAACGCGTTGGACGCTGCGCCATCTGGAATTGGCCGGATTCTCGCTGCTGCTTTCGGTGGCCTTCGGCGTTCCGCTCGGCATCGTTGCCAGTCGCGGCGGACCGATTGGTCAGGGCATTCTGGGTTTCGCCAGCATTGTGCAAACCATTCCATCGCTGGCGTTGCTGGCGTTGCTTGTCCCCCTTCCCTTTTTCGGAATCAGCGTCCGCACGGCGATTGCTGCGCTTTTCCTTTATGGGTTGCTGCCGATCGTACGCAATACAGCAAGCGGCTTGCAGGATATCCCGCGATCATTGCGCGAGTCCGCCATTGCGTTGGGACTGAGCCCGATCGTCCGGCTGTGGGCAATTTATCTTCCAATGGCATCGCGCTCGATCCTGTCGGGAATCAAAACAAGCGCGGTGATTAATGTTGGCACTGCAACACTCGCGGCATTGATCGGCGCCGGAGGGTTAGGCGAGCCAATCTTAAGCGGCCTCAACCTGAACGACCACATCACGATCTTGGAAGGCGCGATTCCAGCGGCCTTGTTGGCACTGTTGGTGCAATGGTTTTTCGATTTGCTCGATCGCGTCCTGATTCCAAAAGGATTACGACTCTAAAGTTGCGCCGGAGTCCGCGCTTGCGTGCGGCCTTCGGTCGCAAGCTGAGAAGCTTGCGCTACATTTACTGATGGCGATCGCCTCAATCAATCCCGCGACAGGCGAAAAGTTGAAAGCGTTCTCTCCTTTTGACGATTCTGAAATCGAGAAACGACTGAGCCGCGCCGAAAAGGCATTCAGGAGATATCGTCGAACTACGTTTGCCGAGCGCTCGCAGTGGATGCACGGCGCGGCGGAGTTGCTATTTCAGGAAAAGAAAAACTTTGCTGAAATCATCACGCTCGAGATGGGGAAACTGTTTCGCGATTCAGTCGCAGAAATCGAGAAGTGCGCGCGAGGTTGCCGGTTTTATGCAGAGAACGGGGAACGATTTTTAGAGGACGAAGCGGCGCAGACCGATGCCGCCGAAAGTTATGTTCAGTACCAACCGCTCGGACCGGTACTCGCGATCATGCCGTGGAATTTTCCTTTCTGGCAGGTCTTTCGATTTGCCGCACCGGCGCTAATGGCTGGCAACGTCGGGCTGTTGAAGCACGCGTCCAATGTTCCGCAGTGCGCGCTTGCCATTGAAGAAATCTTTCGCCGCGCCGGATTCGATGACGGCGTTTTCCAAACGCTGCTTATCGAGCCAGAGCAAGTGGAGAAGTTAATTGTCGATCCGCGCGTTAAGGCGGTAACGCTGACGGGCAGCGAAAAAGCCGGAAGCGCAGTGGCGAGCACCGCCGCGCGCGAGATCAAGAAAGCCGTGCTTGAGCTCGGTGGCAGCGATGCGTTCATCGTGATGCCAAGCGCAGACTTCGAGCGCGCATTGAGCACAGCGGTCAAAGCGCGCACGATCAACACCGGACAATCGTGCATTGCAGCAAAGCGATTTATGATCGCGGACCGAATTTACGACGAGTTTGTCAATCAGTTCGTCGCACGCATGCGCGTTCTTAAGGTTGGCGATCCGATGAATGAGACGACCGAGATTGGTCCACTCGCAACAGAACAAATCCTGCAAGGTGTGGACGATCAGGTGCAGAAAACGATTGCGGCAGGCGCAAAATTATTGACCGGCGGCAACCGCATTCATGGCGCGGGATTTTTCTACGAGCCAACGGTTCTCGTCGATGTGCCGAAAGAATCGCCAGCCTATCGCGAGGAAGTGTTCGGCCCCGTCGCATCCATTTTCCGTGTGCGCGATGCCGCCGAGGCAATCGAACTGGCAAACGATACCACCTTTGGCCTCGGCTCGAGCGCCTGGACCAGCGACCGCGAAGAGCAGAAACTCTTCGCGTCTGAGCTGGACGCCGGAATGGTTTTCATCAACGCCATGGTCGCGTCCGATCCGCGTCTGCCCTTTGGCGGAGTAAAACATTCCGGTTTCGGTCGAGAGCTCGGCGCCGCCGGAATCCGTGAATTCACAAACACGAAAACGATCTGGATTTCCTGACCAGCCAAGGAACGGCGGTCTTTAGTCCGCCGCTTCGGCGAATTCCTGATTGAAACAAAGTACGCAGGGTTTTTGTCTTCCGCCGTCGAAGAATTCTTTCAGCTGACGCATTTCGGCGGTTGTTGTTTCGTAACCAAGTCCACACATCAGCGCCGCAAGCGCCGGCGCATCGCTGAGTTTGGCGTCGCGAATTGTAAGAGGCGTAGTGACACAGGCAAGATGCCTGTGCTTCAGCGCCCGAGCGACTATAATGTCCTAAAAACGCTCTAGTCGTCCGCGCCGTAGTCTCTCAAGCGCGGCAACAACTGTTCGAGAATCGTCGCGACGGATTCATCGACGGTTTGCTTATCTGTATGCACGACGATCTCCGGGTCGTCTGGCGCCTCGTAAGGCGCATCAATTCCAGTGAACTCCCGGATTTCACCTGCACGCGCCTTCTTGTAGAGATTCTTGGGATCGCGCGCTTCGCAAACTTCCAACGGCGCGTCAACAAACACTTCGATAAATTCCGCATTGCCCTCCAGCGCAATCTCTCGCGCGCGGCGGCGATCCATCCGATAAGGCGAGATGAAGGCGGTGATCACTACCGTGCCGGCGTCAGCCATGAGTTTGGCCACCTCGCTCACGCGGCGAATGTTCTCCATCCGATCGTCCGGCGAGAAGCCAAGATTCGAGGTCAAGCCGTGCCGGATGTTGTCACCATCCAGCACATAGGTATTCATGCCGCGATGAAACAGGTCGCGTTCGATTGATTGCGCAATGGTCGATTTCCCGGCGCCGGAAAGTCCGGTCAACCAAACAACTGCGCCCCGGTGGCCGGTACGCATTGCGCGTTCGCGAGCTGTAATTTTTTCCTCTGTCCAAAAGATATTTTTGCTCTTTGCAACGCTTCGATCGGTATAAACGCCACCGGAAATCGTGCCGCCGCCGCAGATTTGGTCATCGTCTATGATGACGAAGCGTCCGAGATTCGGAATCCGGTCGTGATTATCTATTACGAGTGGCGAGCGGGTTTGAATCGTGAGTCTGCCAACGTCGTTTCGCTCCAGCTGTTCGCGCCCGCCTGCCACGCCGGAGGTCGCCGCGGCCACCGAAGGCGGGTCGCTCTTTATCTCAAGGGTGGATGAATCCATGACCTGCTCGATCGAAACGATCTGACATTTCACCTGCTGTGCCGCCAGACGCAGATCGTAAAAGTGTCCAACCCGCAGCGGTTCGCGCACGATCCAGAACAGGTCCGCATGAAAACGGTTCGTCTCGATTGGTGTTTCGTTCTGGTGTGATGCGACATAGCCGCGCTCGACAAAAATCTGTTCGGCCAGAGTGATGCCGATCGAATCTCCTGCCACGGCTGGTCCGTCTGCCGGCCCGTTCCAGCGTTCGATCGTCGCGACAATCGACGACTTGTTTGCCGGCGAAAATATCAGCTCGTCCCCCACCCTGAGCGTTCCCGTCTCGATTCGTCCTGCAATGATCCTCCGGCCATCAAAGCGATAAACGTCCTGAACGCAAAAACGCAGGGGAAGATCGACCTCTCGCTTTTGCGGCTCCAGCAGGTCGAGCGCTCCGAGAACGTTCGCGGCGCAGTACCATTTCATTTTCATACTCGCCCGCGCGACGTTCTCGCCCTCTTTTGCTGATGCCGGAATAAACGTGTGCGCGTTTAGTCCGAGTTCCTGAAGAAACTTCCGATACTCTTTCTCGATCTCGCGAAATCGGTTTTCAGAGTAACCCACGAGATCCATTTTGTTTACGACCACAATCACCTGCTTGATGCCAAGCATGCTAAGTAGATAGGCGTGGCGGCGGCTCTGTTCGCGCACGCCTTCGTCCGCGCCGATCACGAGGATCGCTGCGCCTGCCCTCGATGCACCGGTGATCATGTTTTTCAAAAATTCCTTATGGCCGGGGGCATCGATGATCGCATAGCGCCGCCGCGCCGTTCGAAACGGAATCTCGGTGGTATCGATGGTGACGTTTTGCTTCTGTTCTTCAAGGAGCGCATCGAGCAGGAACGCAAATTCAAACTCCATCCCTTCGGCTGCGCAGGCCTTTTTTATTTCTTCGATCTTGCCCTCTGGTAGAGAACCGGTGTCATGCAAAATGCGCCCAATCAGCGTGGATTTTCCGTGGTCAACATGACCGACGAATACGACGCTGAGCTTCGGCTCAATGTCTGGCGTTGGACGTTGAGCGTTGGACGTTGAGCGTTGGGCGTTTGCTTTTTCAATCATAGAAATCCTTTCGCCCTTAGCTTCTGCATCGCGTTGCGCTCGTGATGGTCCTGCGCGCGGCCAGCGCGCTCGGTTGTTTTTGTTGCTTCCAGTTCGGCGATGATCTCGTCGATTGTAGAGGCGGTGCTTTCAATCGGATGCGTGATGGGACTACACCCTAATGAGCGAAAACGTTTCCCGTCTCGAGAAAAATACATTTTCGGGATGGGAATATTCTCCCGCTGGATGTAGCGCCAGATATCTACCTCGGTCCAATCGAGCAACGGCTGCACGCGAACGTGTTCCCCTTTTGCCGTTGTGGTTACGAATTGGCCCCAGAACTCGGGCGGTTGATCCTTATAATCCCACTCGAACTGTGCGTTGCGCGGCGAAAAATATCGCTCCTTCGCGCGCGTGGGATCTTCGTCGCGGCGGATGCCAGTGATCAGCGCATCCCATTTGTATTCTGCGAGAGCTTGCTGCAACGCCACTGTCTTTAGCTCGTGCGTCACTGTCACTGGATCATGGGTCTCGTACCCGATGCCGCGTGCGCGCGCTTCCGTGTTGATTTTGACGATCAGATTTAGATTGTGATGCTTTATCGCCCATTCGCGGAACTCCAGCATTTCTGGAAACTCGTAAGTCGTGTCGATGTGCAAGACCGGAAACGGGACGCGGCCGAAAAAAGACTTGCGCGCCAGCCAGACGAGAACATTGGAATCTTTGCCCATCGACCACGGCATGGCGATATTCTTGAAGGCGTGATACGCCTCGCGAAAAATAAAAATGCTCTGGTTCTCGAGTTGGTCGAGATGAGTGCGGCTCAATTCCGTCATGTGATGGTTTTGCTGTAAAGGATTACGGAATTAGCCACAGATTTACACGGATTCATTTTAGGGCGGTTCAGTGTGTTCTTTTCGTAATCTGTGTTTCATCCGTGTCAATCTGTGGCTCGTTTTCCCTTGCGAGGGCGGAGCGTGATCTTACTGTTCGCTGATGCCCGAAACTCGCTCGACAGCGTACGATTCGAAGATTGAAGGCAACGTGATTTTCACGCGATTCGATGCGGCGCTTAATTGGGTACACAAAAACTCGCTGTGGCCGATGCCGATGGGGCTGGCCTGTTGCGCGATCGAGTTGATGGCGACCGCTGCGTCGCGGTTCGACATTGCCCGGTTCGGCGCTGAGGTGATGCGCTTCTCACCGCGGCAATGCGACGTGATGATCGTCGCCGGCACAGTGACCTATAAAATGGCGCTGGCAGTGAAACGGATTTACGAGCAGATGCCGGAGCCGAAATGGGTAATCGCGATGGGCGCATGCGCTTCCACCGGCGGCATGTATCGCTCTTATGCCACACTGCAGGGAATCGACCAGCTTATCCCCGTCGATGTTTACATCTCTGGGTGCCCGCCGCGTCCGGAAGCCCTGCTCGCCGGCTTGATGAAATTGCAGGAGAAAATTTCCCGCGAGCGCTCGTTCAGAAATCAGAAGCCTGAACTGGCAGAAAAATTTCTCTCATGATCGGTTTCAACCTGCATGTCATCCCGAGCAAAGCGAGGGACCTCACACAGGGTCATTGCACATCCCTGAACCAATGGGGGCGCTCGCTTCGAGTGCGAGATTCTTCGCTCCGCTCAGAATGACCGCGTTTATGTTTATATGAGTGGCACCTCGCTCATGGAGTCGTTCAGCAAAGCGTTCGACGAGAAAATTCAGGCGAAGACTGAATTTCGAGGAGAAAACACTTACACGATTGCGGCGAGCGATCTTCGTGAGATCGCGAAGTTCTGCCGCGACCAGTTTTCATTCGATTATTTGCTCGACATCACGAGCATCGACAATTTGAGCGAAGAGCCACGTTTCGAACTCGTCTATCATCTTTACTCGATGCCGCATGGCGTTCATTTGCGCCTAAAGCTAAAAGTCTCGGAAGAAACCGGAGCGGTCGATACTGTTTCCGACATTTGGCCGACAGCGAACTGGCACGAGCGCGAGATCTACGACATGATGGGAATCAGGCTCAACGGGCATCCCGATCTGCGACGAATCCTGATGTGGGAGGGCTACCCGTTCTTTCCGTTGCGAAAAGATTTTCCTCTCGAAGGATTGCCGAGTGAAATGCCAGACGTCGCCTTCACCAAGGTCACGCCGATGGAAGGCGGCCCGTTCGTCACCATTCCGAGCACGGCCACGTCCAAAGACCGCGAGCCCCGCGGTCGCCCGCCGGAAATATAAGCCGTCCGAGCCAGATGCGTCAGACGGGTGCGCTACGCAGATCTTTCAGCGCGCTAAACGGCAGCCCCCAGCCCTTGTCAGCTCTATGCGGCTGAGACCGGTGGCGCGGTTTCGGGCTTGCGGATGGCGGCCATCACGTCCGGCCGCAAAGTTTCGTCGCGCGGCGCCGCGGGTTTTTGTCCGCCCTTTGGATAAGCGATTCGACTATGGAGCATCGACAAGAGCGTGAATCGGAAACGGTCTGCGATGACTTTGAGTTCGCCAAGCGTCAGGTCGCAGTCGTCCAACTGCCGGTCGCTAATGCGTTCCTCGATCAGCTCGTTCACGAGTGTTTCAATTTTCTGTGGCGTTGGTTTCTCCAGACTTCGGGAGGCGCTTTCAACGGTGTCGGCCAGACTGACAATGGCGCTTTCCTTCGTTTGAGGTTTCGGTCCGCTGTAGCGAAAACTTTCTTCCTTCACTTCTGGGATGTCATCCTCGCGCAGCTTCATGATCTTGCCGCCGGCGCGCGCGTCTTCGTGCTGCTGAAGCGCACGTTGATAAAAATAGCGGACCAGCGATGTGCCGTGATGCTCCTGGATAATATCGATGATGCGTTGGTTTAGCCGGTACTTTAGCGCGAGATCCACGCCTTCCTTTACATGCGCGATGATGATCAACGCGCTCATCGTCGGTGCGAGGTCATCGTGCGGATTGCGTTCGAAGCTCATGTTCTCGGTGAAGTATTCAGGTTTCACCAGTTTGCCGACATCGTGAAAATAAGAACAGACGCGGCAAAGCGTCGCATTTGCGCCGATCGCTTCCGCAGCGGCTTCAGCGAGGTTGGCCACGACCAGACTGTGATGATACGTGCCCGGCGCTTCGATGGTCATGCGGCGCAGCAATGGGTGATTGAGATCGGACGCTTCCAGCCAGGAAATGTCCGTTGTGATTCCAAACAGATTCTCGAGCATCGGCAGCGCGCCGCCAACGATTGTTGCCGTGACGATGCCATTGCCGATGGCGAGAGCGCTTTGGAACCCGATCATTCCCCAGTCATTTGCCGTCGGGTAAAACCAGTTGATCGGCCCGATCAAACCAAACGTCAGCGACAACAACCAGATCGCGAGGCCGACACTCAATCCAGCCCGGATCAATTTGCTGCGCTGTCGCACCTGCAACGTAAGAGAGACGGCGGTGAATCCGCTGATAAGACTGGTTATTAAGAGAGGGGCGTCAATTGGACCAAACAACATGCTACTCCATAAACTTACGAAAAACGCGGCATAGAGGCCGTGCTGGCGGCCCAGCAACACACTCAACACCAGTGGCGCAAACGCGTAAGGCGTGATTAGTCCGCCCATTTCCGGTTTTAAGAATTTGTAGCTGCCGCTGTTACACATCACCAGCAGCAGTTTAGTAGCAGCCAACTGCACAAGAATAACGCCAAAGACAAGGAGAATGAGCGAGTTTTGCGAAAAGCTCTTTGGTTGGTTGATCCAAAGCTGCGTGATCGCGGTGGCCAGAACCAGCAGTGCAATCACAAAATTCTTCGTCGGTTCCGGCTGTTGGCCGCTAAAGACCAGAAATGCGAGGCCTCCTGCAAACATCGCAAAAACGAAAACCTTCACATACGGCGAGTAATCGAGACCGCGCATCAGTTCGCTTCGTGCCCGTCGACGCCGAGTCTTTCGCGAGGCCAGGCCGCGTTTGACTAGCCGCCCACGTCTTAGAAAATCAAACATATCGTTGCTTATTTGCGCGCTGCCGGCGCGGGCGAGCGGTGCTGCTGGTATGCGCCGATGATAGCGCGCACCAGTTCATGTCGCACAACGTCGCGCTCCGTAAAATATACAGTCGCAATGCCCGGCACGGTTTTCAATGCCTGCAATGCCTCGACTGCGCCGGAGCGTTTGTTGGCCGGCAAATCAATTTGTGTGACGTCGCCCGTCACCACGCATTTGGAATTCAAACCGATTCGCGTCAGCAACATGAACATCTGCTCGGTGGTAGTATTTTGAGCCTCGTCCAGGATGACAAAAGCATTATTCAAGGTGCGTCCTCGCATATATGCCAGCGGAGCTACTTCAATGGTCTGTCGCGCGATCGCCCGTTCCATTTCCTCCGACTCCAGCATCTCACGCAATGCATCATGAAGCGGACGCAGATACGGCGTAATCTTTTGTTCGAGGTCGCCCGGGAGAAAGCCCAGCGCTTCGCCGGCTTCCACGGCTGGTCTCGTTAAGATGATGCGCGCCACTTGTTCCTTTTTGAGTGCCGCCACGGCCATTGCGACGGCCAGATAAGTCTTGCCGGTGCCGGCCGGTCCGATTCCAAAAACGACGTCGTGATTTCGAATTGCTTCAACGTACGCGCGCTGATTCGCGCTGCGCGCTACAATCGGCGGCTTGCGCAACGAGGTTGTGATTTTTGCCGAAACAATGTCGCCAAGGTTCTTATCGTGTCCCTCGGTCACGGCGTTAACGGCATAATTAAATTCGTGTTTTTGAATATCCACGCCTTGCTGGCGCGCTTTCTCAAGTTGTTCGAATACCTGCTGCGCTTTATCGACGCGGCTTGGGTCCCCCTCCAGTTTCACCCATCCCTCACGGGTGGTTACTTTCACACCGAGGGAGTCCTCAAGGGTCTTCAAAAGTTTAATGTCACTGGCGTAGAGCGACTGCAAAGCGCGTGGGCTCTCAAACTGCAAAGTCCGCGTTTCAGTCATCAATGTGGCACGCTCTCCGAGCGCGACTTTAACTTATGCCGAAGGCCCAAGATCGACATCTACTTCCTTTACCGGAAGCCATACACCAGTGCCCAGTGCGTCCGTTCTTCTGGCGATTCCTCAACACTGACTATGATAAAGTAGCTGCCGGTAGCCTTTGGGATCACGTGCGCACCTGCGAAGTGCCCTTTCTCCCATCCGTCTGATTCTTCCGCCAGCTTTCCGTCCGAATCATAAACATGAACGGAGACCTTTGCGCGATCGACTTCCGTTCCCAACCAGAACCAATATTCGTTTCCTTTAAACAATTGCTGCCGCACTGCTTTTTTTTCTCCAGAACCAAGATCGCCTCCCCAGTAATCCTCACGCACCTGAAATCCTTGCTTCACGTAAGGTTCTGCAGCTTGGAGCGCAAATGACTGCGCGTCATCCACAGACGCGAAAATCGCAGGCCGCAGTGCCATAAGGGCCAGCAGCAGAGAACTCGTGCGGAGGAGGACTTTTGCGAAGCCGTTCATGGAAATTTCTTAATCTCTCGTCACGATGCCGTGGCCTAGCCGCGTCGTGATCTCATTGACCTTCTTGACTGATTCGGCGGGAATCCGCCGATCACCGACGTCGATTAAAGGTTTCACCTCGACGAGCGCGTCTTGAATCTGGCGGATAATTGGCAGATTGAACTCGGGCATTGCCTGGAGCCGTGTCTGAAAATAGGAAAGGAGATCGGGCTGGTGCAGCAGCTCGGCGCCATCGATGGAAAAATGCTCCTTCACCACCGACGTCAAGACTTCTGTGCCACGTAACCACCCGCCCAGGCTCACAAGCTGCGACAATTTTTCATCGTGCACTTCGTTCATCGCCTGTTGCACGCTGTTCTGGGTGCGATCCAGTTCCTGGCGCACGTTTTCCCACTTACGCTTGTCTGCCGCGTCGATGATCGCCTTCGCATGTGGCGTTATTGAATTTCCCACACCGATCCCCTTCGCCAGTGTCAGGACCCGCTGGCCAATGTCTTTTACAGCCGCTGTGTCTTCCGCTTGCACAGCGATAAAACCATCGGCAATCACCGTCCCGAGCAGAAGGGCGATACGCGGCCGCTCGGTGAAATTCGGTCCCTTATCGCTGCGAACGTGTTCCTTCCAGTTGACCGTGCCCAGTTTGTTCAGCGCGCCAAAAATTTCGTTTGGCAGCGGCACGACAACGTCTTCCACAGTCGTGGACAATTGTTTAATATTGATGTGCTGTGGCGCTTGGGCGCCATTTGCGCACAGTGCAAGGCCACAGAGTGCACCTACGCTCAACTTCAAATGTCTGGTAAACGGAATCATTGGCAGCTTCGACTGTTGATTTCGGGTTCGTATTCGGGATTTAATGGAGCGAACCTTAACCGGAACCGCTGCCGTACACAAATCGCTGCATAAAACATTTTGACTCTCTTTAATCGAACTACATTGCTGCCCCGGCGGCATCACCACCTTCATTCCCGATGGATCTGAACCGGCTCCAGCAGATTCTCGATCGCGCGCCTTCCATGCGGATCACGGTAATCGGTGACCTGATGCTGGACGAATTTGTCTGGGGAAAAGTCGGCCGCATCTCGCCGGAAGCGCCTGTGCCGGTGGTCGAGGTAACGGGAGAATCGTTTTACCCCGGGGGAGCGGCCAACGTTGCCCGTAATCTGCGTGAGTTCGTCCACGGCGTCGCCGTCATCGGAATGCTCGGTAAAGATCGCAGCGGCCAGCAACTCCGGGAGTTATTAACTGCGCAGAATATTGATACATCCAATGCCATCGAGGATGAAACCTTGAGCACGATTGTCAAAACCCGCATCATCGCACTCCATCAACAAGTGGTTCGTGTCGATCGCGAAAAAATTGTCAGCCCATCGCCCGAGCAGATCGCGAAAGTAGTCGCCGCGGTCCGCAACGCTATCCAGAAAACCGATGCAATTATCTTCGAGGATTATGGCAAGGGCTTTGTAAGGACTGAGCTGGTTTGCCAAATTGCGCAGAAAGCACGGGCGGCCGGTAAAATTGTCGCGGCTGATCCCAACCCGCGACATTCTGTTGATTGGCGCGGTGTCACGGTGGTCAAACCAAATCGCGCCGAAGCGTTCCTCGCCTCAGGCGTTCCCTGGCGAGAACCAGACGAGGCTCCGGCGGAAGATGCCGATCTGAGGCGCGCCGGTGAAGCGCTGCTTAAGAAATGGGAAACAAAATATGTCCTCATCACGCTCGGCGAACACGGCATGATGCTTTTTCAGCAGAACGAAGCGCCGCATTACATCCCAACCAAGGCACGGCAGGTTTTCGACGTCTCCGGCGCCGGCGACACTGCCATTGCGCTCTTTACCCTTGGACTCGTCTGCGGAGCGACTCCGATTGAAGCGGCGGAAATCGCCAACCACGGAAGCGCTGTTGTGGTCAGCAAGCTTGGAACAGCGACCGTGACACGCGATGAGCTTATCGCCAGTTTCCGAGAGGACAGCGAAAATGAATGATACGCTGTCGACCGCCGTCTTTGTCGATCGCGACGGCACCATTATAGAGGACCGCGATTATTGTTCCGAGCCAAAAGACGTGAAGGTTTTTCCCGGCGTGCCTGAAGCGTTACGGCGTTTGAAATCGAACGGATTCAAACTCTTCATCATTACAAACCAAAGCGGCATCGGCCGCGGTTTGTTCACAGTCGAACAATATCGTGCGGTTGAAGGGGAGGTGTTGCGTCAACTGGGTGATGGCTTAATCGACGCGACTTATTTCTGCCCCGACGTTCCCGGGCAGCATTCCAGTTGTCGCAAGCCTGCGCCAGGAATGATCGTGGAAGCGACGCGCGAACACCAAATCGATCTTTTCGGGTCGTTTCTAATCGGCGACAAGGAGATCGACATCGAATGCGGTCACAATGCGGGTGTGCGCACAATTCGTGTTAAAACCGGACCTCAAAGCGATACGACCGACAGCAAGGCAGACTGGATTGCCGAAGATTTACTCGCAGCTTCAGAAATAATTCTGGCCGCAAAGTGATGATTACCCGTTCGCCTCGGCGGTCACGGACCGGTGCTACAGTTGTCGCGGCGCTCTATCAGCGCCGAATGGGATTCCATACTACAACGCATGAATAAAGCCGTTGGCATTATTCCGGCGCGTTGGAGTTCTACTCGGTTTCCGGGAAAACCGCTGCATCTCATTGCTGGTAGGCCACTTCTACGCCATGTCTGGCAGTGTTGCCGACGCGCAAAAAAACTGGATGCGCTTATCGTTGCAACGGACGATATGCGCATTGCAAGGGCCGCTTTCGATTGGGGCACGGAAGTCGCCTTAACTTCGGCCAGACACCAAAGCGGGACCGATCGGGTGGCCGAAGTGGCGCGCGATGCGAAACAGTTTGCGTTCGTCATAAACATCCAGGGCGATGAACCATTCATCGACCCATATCTAATCGACAGGGTCGTCGAAAAACTCCGGTCGAATCGCAAGATCGATATCGTCACTGCCGCGCATCCGTTCGAGAATCGCGCCGAAGCATCCTCGCCACACCAGGTCAAAGTGGTTGTCGATGCAAGCAGGCGCGCACTTTATTTTTCCCGGGCTGCGATCCCCTACCCCCGCAATCCTTCGAAGATAAAATATCTTCGTCATCAGGGCATCTATGGGTTCCGGAGCGACGCGCTCTTGCAGTTCGTGAAATGGAAGCCGGGCCCGCTGGAGCGCGCTGAGTCGCTGGAGCAATTGCGCGCTTTGGAAAATGGTGTAAATGTTCATGTGCTCCTTACTAAACATGGTTCCCCCGGCGTGGATACGCCGGCCGACGCGGAAGCGCTGGAGCGGAAGCTCGCTCGTGCAAAAGGGAGGACGCGACCCCGATGAAGTACATTTTCGTCACGGGTGGCGTCGTCAGTTCGCTAGGCAAAGGCTTGACTGCCGCGTCGCTTGGCACGCTGCTCGAAGCGCGTCGTCTGCGGGTCGTTCTCCAAAAATTTGATCCGTATCTGAATGTTGATCCCGGGACGATGAATCCTTTCCAGCACGGCGAAGTTTATGTGCTCAACGACGGCGCGGAAACTGATCTCGATCTTGGCCACTACGAACGCTTCACCAACTGCGTTCTCACGCGACACAACAACCTGACCAGCGGGCAGGTTTACGAAACCGTGATTTTAAAAGAGCGACGCGGTGATTATCTGGGCAAAACTGTCCAGGTAATTCCGCACGTCACCGATGTGATCAAAAATCGCATTCGCGAGCTTTCCGATGAAAGCAAATACGACGTTGTAATCACGGAGATCGGCGGCACTACCGGAGACATCGAAGGTCTGCCGTTTTTGGAAGCGATCCGGCAATTCATTCTCGAAGTCGGCCCTCAGAACGTGGTGAACATGCACGTCACGCTTGTTCCGTACATCAAGGCAGCGCACGAATTAAAAACAAAGCCGACGCAGCAAAGTGTGGCGAAGCTGCGCGAGATCGGCTTGCAGCCACAAGTTCTGATTTGTCGCACCGAAAAACCGCTCGACCGCGATGTGCGCAGAAAACTGTCGATGTTTTGTAGCGTTTCCGAAAAAGCGGTTGTCGAGGAGCTCGACGTCGAACATACAATCTACGAAGTGCCCCTGACTTTGCATGCCGAGGGACTCGACAAATTGGTGTGCGATCTTCTGCATCTGGAAACTCCTGAACCCGATCTGGCAGACTGGCGAAAATTCGTTGAGCGCGTCGTTAGTCCAAAAAAGCGCGTCAAGATCGCCGTAGTCGGCAAATACATGGATGTCCGTGACGCTTACAAAAGCATCTACGAATCGCTCACCCACGCGGCTGCCAGCGAAGACTGCGGAATCGACCTGAAACTTATCGATGCCGAATCGTTGGAGCACGAGATCGACGCCCAACTCAAAGACGTAGCGGGTGTGCTGGTGCCTGGCGGATTTGGAGTTCGCGGAATTGAAGGAAAAATCAACGCTGCGCGTTATGCGCGCGAGCACAAGATTCCGTATCTCGGTCTTTGTCTTGGCATGCAGGTAGCGACAATCGAATTCGCCAGGAACGTCTGTGGAATCAAAGACGCGAATAGCACTGAGTTTCAAAAGAACACTCCCGAGGCGGTCATCTCGCTGCTGGAAGAGCAGCGTGGCGTCCGTAACAAAGGTGCAAGCATGCGGCTGGGCACGTGGCCAACACAAATTGTCAAAGGCACGCTCGCGGAAAAAATCTACGGCGACACCGAGGTAACGGAACGACACCGGCACCGCTACGAGTTCAACATGAAATATCGCGATCGAATGAACGAAAAAGGCTTTGTGATTTCAGGTACATCACCCGACGGCGCGCTCGCAGAATTGATCGAGTTGCGCGATCACCCCTATTTTGTTGGCTGCCAGTATCACCCCGAGTTCCAAAGCAAACCAAACAAACCGCACCCGCTCTTCAAAGGATTTATTCAAGCGTGTCTGGCACGACAGGCTGGTCGTGCGACGCACGCTCGAGGCGATCAAGAATCGCCGCGCCGAGTCCCCGATAGGGAACTCGTTCCGCAACGATAAGATCGAGGGCGGATTGATCGAGTTCGCGCAAGTGGCGGAAGAGATTCGCGGCTGCTTCGCGAAGGTCTTGCCTCTCACTTAAAAGGCGAACTGCCGCGAATTTTTTCGCCGGTTCCACCGGATTCCACGCTAGCAAGCCGACGCGCTGGTTTTCTTGCGGCAAAAATGATTCGGCATTGTCAATTAGACGCAACGGCGTTTTCGGCGAGTAATGCGAGGCTAGTTGCCCCGGGGCAGAGATCTTCCGGCTTGGCATGACGATGTCGATCTTTCCAAATTCGGATAATTGTTCGGCTGTAGTCGGCCCACGGCGCAGGATGTCGATCTTGCCGCCGCGAACAGCGACGACGGTCGATTCAATTCCATGCTCCGTTGCCCCCCCGTCGATGATGAGCGGGATTCGTCCGCCAAGGTCGTCCATGACATGCTGCGCGGTTGTTGGGCTGACACAGCCGAATCGATTCGCGCTCGGAGCAGACAGCGGCTGATCCAATTCACAGACGATTTCGGCGAACACTGGATGCACGCTAATTCGCACCGCGACTGTATCGAGACCCCCTGTCACAATTTCGGGAACAATTTCGCGTTTCTGTAAAACCATCGTGAACGGTCCGGGCCAAAACTTGTCGGCCAGCTTTAAGATCAGTTGCCGATCTTGCACCGGAAGATCCACAATTTTCCCAAGCCAGTCGCGGCTCGGAAGGTGAACGATGAGCGGATCGAAGCGCGGACGTTCCTTTGCTTCAAAGATTTTCGCGACAGCAATCGGGTTCAGCGCATCAGCAGCCAGTCCGTAAACGGTTTCCGTCGGCAATGCGACAATCTCGCCTTTGCGCAGCAGTTCAACCGCCGCAGCGCGGTCGGTTGAAATCACCGTTTTCACTTTGGCAACTTTGCGGCCAGTACCGCTTCGGACTGTTTCCGGCGGAAGGCTTCCAATCTTTGGCGAATCGTCTTGTCAGACGTAGCCAGAATCGCAGCGGCGAGAAGCGCGGCGTTTTTTGCGCCCGCTTCCCCAATCGCCAATGTGCCGACGGGAATACCGCCCGGCATTTGGGCTGTCGATAAGAGCGAGTCGAGTCCGTGGAGGTTCGATTGAATCGGAACACCGAGAACGGGCAGCCACGTGTGAGCAGCAATCACTCCAGCCAAATGCGCTGCGCCGCCTGCACCAGCAATGATGACCCGCAAGCCGCGATCCGCCGCTTTGCGCGCAAACTCTGTGGTCGCATCCGGGGTGCGATGAGCTGACAACACACGCGCTTCGTTTGGCACACCAAGATCATCGAGCGTTTCCGCAGCGTGCCGCATCGTTTCCCAATCCGATTTGCTGCCCATGATAATGGCGACAAGGGGGTTAATTTGAGCCATATGAATTCGAAGGAAGCTAACAGGTTCTCCTACAGAATTCTAGCGTTCAACGCAATTGCGGCCGATTTGGAAATCGCCTTTGCTCGTTGATATTGCAGCGTGAAGCTCGGCGACAGATCGATCGTCCTTATCGGTATGATGGGGACGGGGAAATCCCTTGTCGGAAAAGTGCTGGAGGAGAAGACAGGGTTTCCGCGATTCGATACGGACGAAATGATTTCGTTAAGATTGGGGATGCCCATCGACGAAATTTTTGCGAAACGCGGCGAAGAATATTTCCGTAACCAGGAAACGGAAACACTGCTTTCATTGCCCCGAAAAGAACCGGCTATTATCGTGACAGGAGGCGGCATTGTCTTGCGCGCAGAAAATATGGATCTCTTGAAGCAAATTGGCACAGTCGTCTGGCTCGATGCTGATGGGGCAACGCTTCGCGCGCGGATTCGTCGCTTGCGCGATCGGCCCCTATTACGAACTGCGAATCCGCGAGCGTCGCTGTCCGAATTACAGCAAACTCGCGAACCGCTGTACAGAAAAGCAAGTGATCTGCGAGTGGACGTTTCCCAAAAGAATCCTGAAGAAATCGCGGAATTGATCATGAAGAACATTCGGAATTTCCCAATCGGAGAATAAAGGTGAAGTCTGACATTGAGAACCGGGCAACGCGAATATCGAGCCAGGAATTAAAACAGGATCTCGTCGCGGTAACGCGTGAGTTTGGTTTCGACTCGTGTCGCATAGCGGCTTGCGCCAAGCCGGCGCATGCAACTGAATTTCGTGAATGGCTGCGCGAGGGCGCACACGGCGAAATGAATTACATGCAGCGCGGCGAAGAAAAGCGTTGTGATCCACAGAAAGTTTTGCCCGGCGCAAAGTCGATTGTTGTCCTAGCGCTGAATTATTTTCAGGGGGAAGAAATTCGGCGGTCGCCCGCCTCCGCAAAGCTCCGGCGCGGCAGGCAGACTGCTGCTACAGGCAGGATCGCGCGGTACGCGTTGGGCGATGACTATCACGATGTGATTGAGGCAAAGCTCGACAAGATCGACCAGTTTCTCCGCGACTTTGGTGGACAGCAAAAATGTTACGTGGATACTGGTCCGATTCTGGAACGTGACCACGCAGCCCAATCCGGCATTGGCTGGCACGGCAAAAACACCATGCTGATCGATGAGCAGCTCGGGACATGGTTCTTTCTCGCAGAGATTTTGACCACGATCGAATTGCCGCCGGACGACCCAGTCCCGGATCGCTGCGGAACGTGTGATCGCTGCATCAAAGCGTGCCCGACTGGCGCAATCAGCGCTCCTCATCGACTCGATGCACGTCGATGTATTTCTTACCTTACAATCGAGCTGAAAGGTTCCATCCCGCTGGAGCTTCGACCGCTTATCGGAGATCGGATCTTCGGATGCGACGATTGTCTGGATGTCTGTCCTTGGAACCGGTTCGCTCAAATTTCTCACGAAACGGCTTTCTCGGCGCGCAAATCGACGACCCGTACGTCGTTACGGGAATACTTACAACTAACCGACGCGGAGTTCCGCCAGCTTTTTAAAAATTCGCCGATCAAACGAATTAAGCGCCGCGGCTTTCTCCGCAATGTATGCGTCGCCTTGGGCAATGCAGGCGACGTGTCCGATCTTCCGGCGCTCGAACGCGCGGCGGCCGACCCGGAGCCTTTGATCGCAGAGCACGCGGGATGGGCAATTGAGCAAATTGGGGCTCGCCACGGCATCGATCCGTGGAATCAGCGGACAGGGTCAACGAAGGAAGCGGCAATTAGCTGAATCCAAAGCCCTTTCTGGCTGCATCTCAACGTTATCATGAACGGGATTTCGTTTGCAAGAGTCCAACAACCAACTAACCCTGACGCTTTCACCCCAAGAACCGCTCCTACAATGCACCAAACCGTAAGCACACCTGTCCCGGCGCCTCTGACCGCGAAGCAGCGTCGTGCCCGGCGCAAGAAGCAAATCATTTTCGGTTCGGTCGGCCTGATCGTGCTTTGTATCGTCGCCTCGATCATTTGGAACAAGCGTGAGAAGCCCATTCCGGTCACAACGGAAAAGGCGATTCGCAAAACCATCGTGCAAACGGTTTCGGCGACAGGAAAAGTTCAGCCTGAAACAGAGGTAAAAATTTCCCCGGAGGTCGCGGGCGAAATCATTGAGCTGCCGGTGGAAGATGGAAAAGCTGTGAAGAAAGACGATTTACTCGTGCGGATCCGGCCGGATTCGTACAAAGCCCTGGTGGAACAACAGGAAGCAGCGATCAGCGCTGCGAAGGCCACGAATCTTCAGCAAAAAGCGACAATGTCGAAGTGCGAGCACGATTTCAAGCGAGCGGAAGACCTGTTTAGTAAAAAACTAATTTCAGAGCAGGAATACAATGCCGCTGAAGCAGCTTACGACGTCGCCAAGAACACTTATGAAAGCTCGCTGCATGAAATCGAACGGGCGGAGGCAGGCTCGAGTCAGGCGCGCGATCAATTGTCGAAGACGACAATTTATTCGCCCATCGATGGCACAGTCACAGTTCTTAACAGCAAACAGGGCGAACGTCTTGTGGCCACGGGACAATTTGCCGGCACGGAAGTGATGCGCGTCGCTGACCTCAGTCACATGGAAGCGCGCGTCGACGTCAACGAGAACGACGTTGTCAATGTAAAGGTCGGTGACAAGGCCGAAGTGAAAATTGATGCCTACGGTAATCGTAAATTTCACGGCAACGTTTACCAGATCGCTAACACTGGAAAGACGACCGGCACCGGCACACAGGAAGAAGTCACCAACTTTGAAGTAAAAATTCGAATCGAAGACACCGACGTGACGCTAAAACTCGCGCTCAGTTGTACTGCGGAAATCCACACGAACGAAGTGAAAGATGTCGTGGCCGTGCCGATGCAGGCCGTGACCATTCGCACTGGTGACAGCAATTTGAGTCCGGAAGAAATCGAAAAGAAAAAGCAGAAGGTCGCGCAGCGTGACAAGGGCGATAACAATGCGGAGTTCGTCAATGAACGCGCGGAGAAAACGGCACAGAAAGAAGAGCGCGAAAAAGTGTCTAAGGTCGTGTTCCTCAAAAAGGCGAAAAAGGCGCGGATTGTGAAAGTGGCGACTGGAATTTCCGACGACACTTATACCGAAATCAAAAGCGGCATTCAGCCCGGCGACGAAGTAATCTCGGGAAGCTACAGCGCGATCAGTCGCAAACTGAAGGATGGCGCCAAGGTAACGCTCGACAAAGAGGGAATGAAGTAAACTCGCCGAGCGACTGTCGACGTTGCGATGGAAACTCGAAACTCAATCAGACCGGTTGGGCCGGTCGTGATCGACATTGAGAACATCACCAAAGACTACGTGATGGGCGAGGAAGTCGTTCATGCGCTGCGCGGCGTGACCCTGCAGATTCACCGCAACGAATACATCGCTATCATGGGGCCAAGCGGCAGTGGTAAGTCCACGCTTATGAACATGCTCGGTTGTCTCGATACGCCGACTTCTGGCCGCTATGAGTTCAACGGCAAGAGCGTTGCCGAAATGGATGACGACGAGCTCGCGGCCGTTCGCAATCGCGAGATCGGCTTCGTGTTTCAAACGTTCAACCTTCTCCCGAGATCGACATCGTTGCGCAACGTCGAGCTGCCGCTCATTTATGCGGGTATCGAGCCCGAACGTCGCGTGGAACGTGCGACGCAGGTGCTGACAGACGTCGGCCTCGGCGATCGCATTCATCACAAACCCAATGAGCTTTCCGGCGGTCAGCGTCAGCGCGTCGCCATCGCGCGTGCGCTCGTCAACGGGCCTTCGATTATTCTGGCTGACGAGCCGACCGGTAATCTCGATTCGAAAACCGGCGAAGAGATCATGGATTTGCTCGAGCGTCTGTATGAGCGCGGTAACACGATCATCCTCGTAACGCACGAACGGGATATCGCGGCGCACGCGCGGCGCACTGTGCATTTGCGCGATGGACTCATTGAGATGGATCACGCCGGATTTATTCCTGAGCTCGACATGCCAATTGCCGAAATAACATCGACATGAAACGTTTTCTCTACGAGTTGAGTGAGAGCTGGAAAATCGCAGCCGCGCAAATGCGCTCGAACTTGACGCGCTCAACGCTCACGGCACTCGGAGTTATTATCGGCATTATCGCCGTCACGTTGATGGGCACTGCCGTGAACGGCATATCGATAGGCTTCGATAAAAGCATGGCCGTCCTCGGCGACGATGTTCTCTACGTTACGCAATGGCCATGGAAGCCAGTGGACGATTGGTGGAACTACCGCGATCGCAAGAAACTCAAAACCGAATACGCCGAAACCTTGAACCGGATGATCGCAGCGACACCGAACTCGAAGCTGGTCA
>WNGD01002313.1_pt1 | contig 21281 bp, 30 predicted proteins | sample 5400671 | NCBI WGS metagenome assembly WNGD01 (sample SAMN13153369, study PRJNA577476) | soil metagenome | isolation source: 40 cm soil or saprolite under grassland replicate 2 | place: USA:California | collected 2016-06-15 | reverse complement strand
CAGATTCTGGATGACTACAAAAAATACATCCATCAGATGGAGCCGAAGCTCCCGGAACTATTTGGATTGCTGCCGAAGTCGCCAGTCACGGTGGAACCGATCCCTGACTTCGCCAAAGCCGCCGCGACCCATTACGTCCCAGGGACGCCGGATGGGAAACGTCCGGGGCGCGTCGTTGTTGCCGTCTCTAACCCCACCAAGCGTACCCTGGTCGACGACGAAGCCGTTGCCTATCACGAGGGCGTTCCCGGTCATCACCTGCAAATCAGTATCGCCCAGACGCTGGAAGGCTTGCCGAAGTTTCGGCTGCACGGTTTCTTTACCGCTTATGCCGAAGGTTGGGCGCTTTACTCCGAGGTGTTAGGCAAAGAGATCGGTTTTTACCAGGATCCTGTGTCTGACTACGGCCGGTTGAATTCAGAAATGCTTCGCGCCGTCAGGCTGGTGGTCGATACCGGGATTCACGACAAAAACTGGAGCCGCCAGCAGGTGATCGATTATATGCACGCTAACGACATCAACGACGCGCTGGCGCAGACTGAAGCGGACCGGTACATCGCCTGGCCCGGGCAAGCGCTGGCTTACAAGATGGGTCAGTTAACCATTCTCAAGCTGCGCGATGAAGCGAAGACGCAACTCGGAGAAAAATTCGATCTCAAAGCATTCCACGACGAAATATTGAACGGTGGCTCGATGCCGTTAGACCTGCTGCAAGAAAGAGTGGAAGCGTGGATCAAAAATCAAGCCGCGCAAAACCAACAAGCGAAAACCTGAGAGTGAACGTCGAATAGCTTGCTCGCGAATCAGGTCGCTGCGGCAATCAAAATTTCGGGAACACTTCGGATGCACCAGCGGGAGCGCAAGACTTTCGGAGTTCGGAGTTAAGCGTTTCCTTCTGATCTTGCGCCTGATCTTTGGCCTTTGACCTCCGGCTCGATGTATTCGACTCTCACCACTTTGCAACGCAAGCGCTATCTCTTTGTCTGCATCAATCGTCGCGCCGAGGACAACCCGAAAGGATGCTGCGCGGCCAAGGACTCGGAAGAAGTGTATAGAGCATTGAAAGGGGAGATTGCCGCTCGCGGACTCGCAAAGCTAGAGGCGCGCGTGTGTACATCCAGCTGTCTCGATCAATGCGAGACCGGTGTGACGGTCTTAGTCGAACCCGATCACTTTTTTTACGGGCGCGTCACGGTCGCCGACGTCCCGGAGATTGTGGATGGACTCTCGAAGGGCCAACCAGTTAACCGACTCGTGATTACCGCGGATCAAAACAATGGAGCTAGATGGGATGAGCGACATAGAAGGTAAAACTGCGAGGGAAGCAGCGAGCGAGGGCGGGCAGCGAGCGAGTTTCAGAGCATAGATAAATTCTTGTTACCATCTATCATAAGCATTTACGATCTACGAAACCAACAGCTGTATCCTCTCTGCTCGTGAATGGAGCTGACGGGATCAGCGACATAGAAGGTAAAGCGACGAGGGTAGGAGCAAGTGAGCGTGGGCAGCGAACGAGTTTCAATTGATTCGCTCCTGGCCGCGTGGCCTGCTCCCTAGGAAAGCTCAAACAAAAGAAGAAAAATAATCCCATGAAACAGCTCCAAACTTCTCTACTGCTAACAGCAGCATTGTTCCTCGCTGCGGCTTCAGCTTATACGCAGGCAGCCAAAAGCTCTCCTGCCGCCGGCGCATCGGGCACACCTTCAACTCCGCCAACAATCGCCTCAGCCATCGATCGCGAGATCTCTATCATAGAGAAGGAAATTGTCGAAGCCGCCGAAGCGATGCCGGAGGACAAGTTCGATTTCTCCCCGGAAAAGCTGAACATTTCCGGCAGCGACTACAAAGGTGTGCGCACGTTCGGCCAGCAACTAAAACACGTTGCCGCCTCGAACTACTTGATCTGGTCACCGATCATCGGCGAGAAAGCCCCCGACACGGTTAACGACGGCAAAGGTCCGGACAAGATGACAGCCAAGGCGGACATCATTAAGTACCTGAAGGATTCCTTCGCGTTTGGCCATAAAGCGGTAGCAATTCTAAACGCATCGAACCTTGTCCAACCGATTAGCTCGAGCAGTGGCAGACCCACCACTCGCCTGTTCCTGGCAACATTCGCCGCTGCTCACGCGTTCGATCATTACGGTCAACTCGTCGAATATCTCCGGATGAACGGTATCATCCCGCCGGCGAGCCGCGGCCAGCGATGATTGGGGAGCGCACTGCCTGCCGGCCTGTGTGCGGGCCCTCGTCCGGCAGCTGCCGGAGCGAGCGCGTCTCGCGATCGCGAACTTCGGCCAGTTCAATGACTAACAACAATCAACCAATAACAAATAACTCCAGCGCCGCTACCTCATTCGCGGTGGAAATCGTGCTGACGACATTGGCAGTGGCAAGCTGCGCACCGGTTTCGCGCTAGAGGTTGTTTGGATGCTTCGACGCTGGGGATCTCGGCGGCGAGGGAAGCAGTGGGCAACGAGCGAGTTTCAAATCTGTGTGAATCTATGGCCGACTTGCGAATGCTATCGCCACGGCGCTGTGCTCTGTCCCGAACCCCCAGTTCAGCGGTTCACTGCTGGGGATGCGTCTTCTTGAACCCGGCGATGTAACCCTTTTTGAAAGCCTGTTTAAAAGCCTGCAGGTCGGCTGCTCGCGAAGGATTTTGGAGCTGTTCAGCCGGGCCCTGCTGCTCGAAATACTTTTGAGCCGTCATGTTCACGTCCGCTTCCGTCGGCAACGTTGCGCCGCGCGGCGCTTGTTCTCCGGCCTTCTCACCGAGTTCATAAACAGCACGTTCTTCCGCCGTTGTGCCGCGAGCCGTGCGATGAGTGTAGAACACCACCAAGCCACACACGATGAACGCCGCCACTCCAATCAACACAGTGAAACGCACCGGCTTGAATTGTCTGGCCATAACTCACTATAACGTTGAACAAACCTAAGCATCTGCGCAGCCGTACAGCAACGACCTCTGCAAAATCCATCTTTTCCCTTGCTTAGTCTCTCAACAATCCACCATCATCCGTCCATCATAAGCCGCTCCTGACGCGCCGTAGCTTCAGCGGAGGAGGTTATGATGCCATGAGTGAGCCCGTTGTAGTGGCGGGTGTGTCAGCCGCTGTTTCGATTGGGGAGCGCATGCGCCCTCGTCCCGCGCCTGCGGGAGCGAGCGCGTCTCGCGATCGCGAACTTCGGCCAGTGCAATGATTAACAACAATCAACCAATAACGAATAACTTCAGCGCCGCTGGCCTCACTCGCGGTGGAAATCGTGCTGACGACGTTGGGAGTTGCAAGCTGGGCACCCGTTTCGCGTTAGAGTTTCCATTGAACGTTGGATCTTCGATGTTTGCCGTTTTCGTTCTTCCTAATTCGTAATTCATAATTTCTAGCTAATTTGAAAACGATGGCCTCCACCACCTTGCCCGGCGGCACATTCAAGTTTGCCGATGATCTGATCCTGACTCGCATGGGCTACGGCGTCATGCAGCTCGCTGGTCCACACGTATTCGGGCCACCAAAAGATCACGACGGCGCGATCGCAGTCTTGCGCGAGGTCGTTAGGCTCGGAATCAATCACATCGACACCAGCGACTTTTATGGGCCGCGCATCACCAATCAACTGATCAAAGAAGCACTGCATCCGTATCCGGAGCAGTTACGGATCGTCACCAAGGTCGGTGCGCGGCGGGACGCGGTAGGAAATTGGCCGAAAGCGCTCGCACCCGAAGAGCTCCGGGAAGCTGTTGATGATAACCTGACAAACATCGGGCTCGACGCCCTTGACGTGGTCAATCTGCGGGTTGGTGGCTTGGACTCGCCGACGCCAGGCTCCATCGCGGAACCGTTCCGCGTGCTCGCAGAAATGCAGGGAGCGGGTCTGATTAAACACCTTGGGGTAAGCAACGTCACCGCCGAGCAAATTGCCGAGGCGCAATCGATCGCTCCGGTGGTGTGCGTGCAAAACTTCTACAACATCGCCAACCGTCGGGATGACGCGCTCATCGATTCCCTTGCCGAACAGGGAATTGGTTATGTGCCGTTCTTCCCGCTCGGTGGTTTTACGCCGCTGCAATCCGAAACGTTGTCGAACGTCGCTGCTCGTTTAAATACCAAGCCAATGAGCGTCGCATTGGGGTGGCTGCTTCAACGTTCGCCGAACATTCTGCTCATTCCCGGAACATCATCAGTGGAACACCTGAGAGAGAATGTGGCTGGCGCTGGCCTTCAATTGCCTCATGAGGCAATTAAGGAGTTGAACGCCATCGCCCGCTAAAACCTCAGATCGCGTGGGCTGAACACCTGTAGTGGCAGGCGTGTCGCCTGCGATCTGACTGTACCCGCTGTCGCTGACTGCGGCCTTCTGCTCGCCCGCGCATCAACGGAGCCACGGGGAGTCGAGCGGGCATAGATGGCAAACCGGCAGGTCGAAATGAGCGGGAGCGAATAAGTCAAGATTTTCGGAATCAGACAACTCAATTTTCTTCAACAGAGTGGAGGCTTGTTCGAAAGCCAATCACTGTGTTACACTCGGGCCGAAATTAACTGGAGAACAGAGGAATGGAGAATCCCCCAACTGTATTATGTCGTGCTGCATTAAAGCGCGAAAAATAGCAGAAACAGAAGAAAGGATGAAGTAAGAATTAAAAATTAAGAATCCGCCTTGTGTCTCGGCAGCCTCCCGCTGCGCTCGACCGCTACCCGCGCGGCGTTACGGACCATGTCGCTCGCCCCACTCGCTCCATTCGCCGAGACTACGGCGCGACAGGTGGTTGATCATGTAAGTGCCGCGGTCGGGATCGCGATGCACGGGTTGCGTTCGGCCGAGCGAATCGGTCCGTTGGCGGATTTGATGTCTGATGTTCGATGTTTCTGTTTCTGCGATAATCATTGTTCCCAGAGAAATCATATGGGCTACGGACTGCGGCGAAATAAGGTCGAGGGCGGAAGCGGTGGTAAACGCGGGCACTCGAACATGACGCATTGGGAATACATGGAGGAAATTAAGCAGCGATCACGCAAAGCGCGGCGACGGGCAGCCAAGGCTCTCGAACGTGAAGCGAGGCAGGCGCGGAAGTGATTATTAGCCGGAATCGTCGGCAGTTAATCCGGATGCTGGCTTCCCAATCGCGGATTTGATGTTCGTCAGCGGACGCGCGTCGGACATCAGTAAATCTTTTCTTGTCGCCCCAGCCCTGCTGGTGCGGTTTGCATAACGCACACGCGGAGCGTTTAGGCGCGCGATAACGGCGCTGGGTGAATTTTGATTTCAATGGAGCAATTACTCAGTTAGCTCGGGAACGTGCTCATCTTCGTATTTCTCGATGAGCACGCCTAACACGTCCATGAGCGAAGCGAGCGGATGATTTTCGTTTTCTCCGACCTCGTCCGTGATGCGGTCCAGCAATTCCACAAGTTCCCGGTAATCCGCATCGGTATGAGGCACCCGGACGGCACGTGATATTGGTGGCCAAGCCTCTGTCACTTTTTCGAATTCGGCGGCTGACATATTATTTTTTCCATTTGCCGGCGTCGTACTCCTGATGAGTTAACACGTGGCGGATGTAAATCTTGTTTCTATTATAATGTAGTGCGGCGATCAGTCGAACTTTGTTGCCTCCAATATTAAACACCGTGAATTTTTCGACCTGGTCGGCGTGAGGAAAAGTCTCGCGCAGTTGCGCGAAATTCTGAAACCGGCTTTTTCGCATAATCCCGTACCAACGCGCGAGAGATGATTTGGTATCCGGATGTTTTTCCGCGAACTCGTTCAAGCGCTTCCGTGTAATGACATGCATTACTGAGGCGCAACATTATCCAGAGCTCTTTCTGATGAGAAGTCGGAACAAGAAGAAAGAGAAGAAACGATGAAGTAAGAAAAATTAGAAGGAAAAAGTAAGAATTAAAAAGGAGGAAACGGGACGGGGGAGAAGACGATGCGTGCAGCGCGCAGGTTGTCCGCCTTTCGCGAAGCCTTCCAGCTTGGCCATGGCTTGGACGTGACAAGACGGCTTGGCAAGCAAGTGGCGAGAGGGAGTTCAACAAGATCGGTGGCCGCGGTCCTTTGGCCGCGTGCGCGCGTCGCACAGCGACGCGGCTACAACACCACTTCGACTTCGATCGGCAGCAGATGATTGATCATGTAAGTGCCGCGATCGGGGTCGCGATGAAGTGATTTGTGATCAGTGATTAGATGTGAGCGGCCGCACTTTGTTTCTCGTAAAAGACCACGCCCACGCGCCGGATGTGTTCAATCAGATCAGAATGCGAAATCTTCGCAAATACGGATATATCGATCTTTTGCGGCAGTAACAGATCGTCGAGTCCACTGCTGATCTGGGAGAGAACGCTCGCGTTTAAACCGGAGCCGAACAGCGTGAGATCGATGTCTGAGCCGCGCTTGTAGTTACCTTTTGCTCGCGAACCATAGAGGACTGCTTTCTCTACTTGGGGAAAACGCGCCAGAACTGAGCGAATGCGATTCACTGTCTCGCTTGTCATGCCGTGATTCATGTTTCCTCTTCGCGCTCCAGTTGCGTAAATCTTGTCTGGAACTTTTTAAACTGCGGCACGTAGCTGGAGAGAATCGCCTCGCCAATCTCGTCGGCAGTCTCTTCATCGTAAGTGTGCGTCGTCTCATTGCGACTCTCAATCATTTGCATCCAGGCATCGCCGTCTTCGATTAACCCGGCGGCGAATCCTTTCCGCGTCGCGTCCTTCGAACCGAAGATGTTCGATCTGCCCCGCGACTCGAGGAAATCCTTAAGGGTGTTCCAGGCAAGCTCGTGGGTGAACTCGAACGCCTGAATCAATCCCTGCTGCTCCAAGTCGGTAAGCTCGCGCTGCTGCGCGAGCGTCGCTGCGTTCGACAACTGACTGAATGCCTTCTGAAAATTTTGGAAGCGCTGTCGCCAACGCACATCTTTGTTTTTTAAAGGATCAGGCATTTGGTCGGGCGAAAATTTAGCCGAAATCTTGCCGATGAGAAGGGAAGAAGGGATGAACGAAAAGTTAAGAAGTTCGCCTCGCCACTCCGAAAATTTTGAAACTCGCTCGTTGCCCACACTCACTCATTGCTTCCCTCGCAACTTTACCTTCTATGTCGCTCATCCCATGCGCTCCATTCGCGAGCCGGCGGCCAGTCGTGTCGCCGCGGCGACCGGACACGGCGAATCCGTCCGTTGGCGGATTTGATGTCAGATGTTCGAGGTCAGAAGTCAGAGGCCGAGCATCAATGATTATTGATGGGGCGATCGCGGTCAGACGTCAGAGATTCATTTGACGAATATTTCGGCAAGCTGGCGTGGCGAACAAATCTTCACGCCACCGACAGCTTGCCATACAGCGGACCAAAATGTGTTTGATCGCCGGTCACGAACGCTTCGCATTTATTTGCGATGGCGGCGGCAAGTACCCGGCTATCGTTTTCCGGCAGCGGCGTCTCCAGCGGTGGCAGCAGATTTGGCACCTTGGATGCGAAGTGAATTTCACCGAGAAGATGTTCGAAATCAGGGATTCGCTCTCGCTGCTTGAGAAACAGATTGCGATGCGCTTCGCGAATGACGTGCGCGTCGGCCCAACCTTCGTGCCCGGCTGCGCGGGCGATAGTCAAAAGCTGTCGAATTGAGCCGGAGGGATTGGCTGCAGAGAAGAGGATGTTCGCATCAAGAAAGATCCGCATTCGGTGGGCTTAACGTAGCCCTTTGCGTCGGAAGAAGCCCTCCAGCTCTTTCTCAGCGCGCTCGAACTCGGCAATGCGTTCAGGGCTGTAAAGTTCGATCGAATCCTCGGCTGCCAGACGCAGAGCGCGCGCAACCACTTCGCTCGGATCAGCCGAGTTCATGGCGCGAGCTGCCGCGGCGAACAGCTCATCGTCGATGTTCACTGTTGTCGTCACGAATGAAAGTTGCAATTCCGGGATCTAATTGGCTAGTAGTGATTCCACGTGCGCCGTCTTGGACGATTGCACGCTTTGCAGATGGCGGAAGGCTCAGAAGTAAGAAGGAAGAAGTAAAAATTAAGAACCGAGCGAATGGGATAAGCGAGATAGAAGGTAAAGCGACGAGGGTAGGAGCGAGCGAACGCGGGCAGTGAGCGAGTTTCAACGAAGAAGGAAGAAGTCGGCAAGCGACCGAACCGTGATCAGCGATGAGTGATCGGTGATCAGAGGTCAGAGAAAAGACGTCAGAGATTCATGGTCAGTCCTTTGCGCAGTCGCGGCGGCCTTCGATTCAGCTGTGAGCTTTTGCTTCCAGCGGAATATGGCTCGTGACGAGCTCGCGCAAGGTGAGCTTTTGACTCGCGTGGTCGATGTCGATCCCGACTAAATTTCCATCGGCGTCGTAATCCAACACCACGCCTTCAGACACTTCGCACATCAATATTCTCTAATACTTAATGTACGGTAAGAGCTTGCCATGCGTGGCGTAATGCCAAGTGCCGCTCATTTCGCTTTGCTCACCCTGCCTGAGACAGGCAGGGCTACAGGGCGCTGCTCGCAATGCGAGTCCACCACTGCGGAACAAGCCACAGAATATTTCAGCGGCGGAGGGGCCGCGCAGAAGGCGCGGCCAGCGCCTGGCTCTCGGTGGTCTGCTTGTGAGACAGATCGATGTAAAGGGAATCGGTATCTGGGAAATAATTCAGTTTCATGGCCTAAATCTCCGATCCAGGAATGCGTTGTGTATCGTCAGTTTATCGGAAAGCGTGGTGACTCGCAAGAAGCGCACGCCAAGCTCATCCACTCTGCCCCAAAAACGATATCGGTCGTTCTCTTGTAACTCTGCGCGAATGGGCGAGCGATTTAGGACTGGTGAAAGCCGATTCGCCGGGGCAGCTCGGGCGGTGGAGGTGAGAGCAACGGCAACAGTTTTTGATAGAGATCGTGCAGGGCTGAGTCGTGGACGAGAAGCGTTTTGTCGATTTCGGCGAGGCGTCTGACGATCGCAGCGTCAGTAGCCAGCTGTTCGCGCATTTTAATGAAGGCTCGAATCACAAAGAGGCTCATGGCGACGGCTCGCTTGCTCCTCAAGACGTTCGCGGCTTGAAGAGCGCCGTACTCGGTAAATACTTGCGGTGGCTTGGTGCGGCCACCGCGGGTTGGTTTTGATATCACATTTTGTGATATCAATGTCTCGATCTCACCGTCGCTTAACTGAAAACAAAAATCAGCCGGGAAGCGAGCCTCGTTTCGCTTCACTGCCTGGTTTAAGGCCGCAGTGGTGACACCGTAAATTGCAGCGAGATCCGCATCGAGCAAAACGCGCCGGCCACGAACATCGTGGATCAACTCCTGAATCGGCGGAAGCGACTGCAGCGATCGGGCCTTCTTCACCGACCGGCTTAAACCCACGTGCCGACGGCATCCACCGGCAGCGGCTTAGGGAACTTCCAACGTGATTTGCGAAGGGCGCCAAGTAGCTCCTCAAGAGTGGCAGCGTTCGCGGCGAGCTCGCGAAGTTGCGCTATGGCTGCGTGAGCGTCCGCATCATACGCTTCCTCGGCGTTAAACTGCTCGATTAACTGGCGTATCCGCCGGTTGTTCACATCATCTAGAGTTACGGTCGGCATACGCGAAATAAACTCAAATTTTAGTTCAGTTCCATCCAACATCTCAGAGCGCGGAGTTTACCAAAAACAGAAGAAAGGCAGAAGGAAAAATTAAGAAGGATGACGGAAGAATTAAAGGCCGCAGACACGGGGATGTTCGCCTCGCCACGGCCAGTCCGTGTCGCCGCGGCGACCGGACACGGCGAATCCCCGCACACAGGCGGGCAGGCTGTCCGTTGGCGGAGATGAATTAAGAAAAGATCAGGCGCTTTTTTTAGAACTGCGTTTGGTTCGATATCTCGCCAGTTGCTCAGCTACGCTGTTAGCGGAAACCTTTTTGTTGCTTTCGAAAATGACGCGCACGTGAGATGCGCGGCATCGAGGGCTGGATGCCGAGCAGAAAATTGATTAAAGTCATCGAAGAACTAAAAAGGGAAGGCAGATTGTGAGAACTATCAGCACCGTCAAAAAGCCATTCGGGAAAGCGACGTATTCGCCCGTCAAACATGCACGTTATCTCGACTGGGAAGATGCATTCGATGTCGAATTCGACGACGGCCTCTCATTCTTGGAACCGCATGAAACGATCAAGAAAGCGAACAAGATTTCTTCGAACGCAGTTCCGATTCGCGTGAGTGTCCCCAAAAGATTTCGCTCACACTTCAAGGTCAAATACGACAACGGTCAAACCGCCGAAGTCTCTTGGTCGTTTATCCGGGAACTGCAGCCAAAAATCGCTTCTCGTGCGGGACAATCTGTTATTCGCAAACTAGCGCTTGATTAGCCAGGTTAGAATATGACGCCCGATCTACTGAGGATCGACTGGCCCAAAGTGTGGTGATGGCGGCAACGACCTGGTGCGGATGAAGGCTGGCATGAAAGAATCCCCAAGTGATGCATACGGCGGCGAGCGTTTGCATCATTTCGACGTAACCGGTCGATGCTTCTCGCAGATGCTCCGTCGCAACAAACCGGCGATTTGTCATTTGGGAATGAGGGGTTTCAGGGAAGAAAAATAGTCGCGCAGATAGCCGCGGTCGCGGGCAAGCAGCCGGTCTGCGTGGACCTTCGCGTGCGCGGCGATCAGGAAATCGGCGATAATGCCACCTTTTCTGCGAGTGCGCTGCACATACGCAGCAAAGATTTCCCCGGCCAGCAGCGCGCTCTCGCGCGAGGAGGGCACAAAACGCAGCTCCCAATCGGCGACGAATTCATCGAGTTGTCCGGCGCTTGCGAACGTCGGACGAATTTCGGCCAGCACGCACTCGCAAATTATCAGCCCGCTCTCCCCAGCGGCTTTGCGCAGCGCCTGTTCTGAAGAATCAGCGTGCGCTGCCGAATTGGTGAGGGCGTCCAGCAGCACCGAGCTGTCAACCCCGAAAGCTTTCGGGGTCAACCGCGGTCAGCATCGCGGGTTCGTTTCAGGTAGCGATCGACAGAGAGGTCTTTGGGGAGATTGCCTTTCCCGCGCCACTTCGTGAAAACATCGTGAGCAACCTTTTTCCTGGCAATCAGTCTTCCATTTAGCGCTTGAAATTCCAGCACAGCACCGGGCAGCAAACCGAGCTTTTCCCGCACCGGCTTCGGAATTGTGATTTGGCCTTTCTTAGACAGGACTGCAGTCATACGCGTAAAGTAGGAATTCTTACTATCCTATCAATCACCACCTACAACAATCGAGGTGAGCCTGCGGAGTACGTTTTTGCCTGCTGGCCTAACGAGGATTTCCTGCCGGCTCGACCTGTTGTTGCACGTGGTGCACCATCGCCACGGCGCCAATCAGGATGATAGCTGCAATGACTTGGTGCAGGTGAAGACTTGCATGGAAGAAACCCCAGGTGATGCAAACCGCCGCGAGTGTTTGCATCATCTCGAAATAACCCGCCGTCGATGCGCGCGTGAGGCGCAAGCCTTCAAAATAGATCAAGAGCGGAATTCCGCCTGAGACCGACGCGAGTAGAATCAACCAAACGATGGCTTTCGTGGCGTGCGCCTGCGCGGCAGTCGGCCAGAGCGCTGCGCCATTCAGTTTTCCGTAGGCCAAAAGAATCAGCGTCATGCAGGTGAGCCCGACGACGATGCGCATGCTGGAGGCGAGTCGGAGGGACATACCCGTCATGACACCGCGTCCGGCAACGGTTGAAAGTCCCCAGAATAGTGCACAGACGAGCGCGTAGCCTGTGCCGATGTTCAGGCCGGCGCGCTCGAAGGAGACTCCGATCATGGTTGGATGCGCAACAGACACGAAAATGCCAGCCACGATAGCGATGCCAGCGTAAAAGAAGAATTGCCGCGCAAGCCGGTCACCAAAAAGCAGGAATGCGCCCGTGGTTGAGATAACGGGTTGGATATTCAGGATCACGTTCACCACCGTCGGGTTGCCGTATTTCAACGCCAACGTGAAAAAAATTGTGCCAACCGCCGAGCCGGCGAACCCAGAGAAAAGCAGGAAACCCCACGTGCGCGCGTGAATTTTTGGAATCTCGTATAAACGCGAGATCAAGATCGGCAGGAACATGATGAGGATAAACACGTGCTCCCAGAAGACGATGACCTTCGCATCGAAAAGTGCATTAAGCGGAATGCGCCACGCGCTTTCTGTGCCCCAAAGCGCCGCGCCGAGGCCGACGAGCCACGGACCATAATATGAGCTGCGCTTTGTCCGGCTTTGCATTGTGAATCGGTGTAGCGTTGTGGCCTTGCTACGTCAATGCCCCGGCGTTGCAAGGGGGTCATGCAAGATCGAAAGCTTACGAGATCCGCGCCACATTCGGCTTGGCCTTTCCGCCTCTCCCCTAGAAGAAGGGGAGAGGACTGAGGTCAGGGGGCTTTAAACTGCACCTGCGCGTTGAGCCGGTTCAAACCCTCACCCTCCCCTGTCCCTAGCGAGGGAGAGGCGACCCAGCGGTGAAAATCCAAACTGACAATCGATTGGACATTCCCTCAAATGAGATCAAGTGATCAAAGAAACATTGACGCCACAACTAATGGTGTGGTAATTAGCCGCTTAACACTATGCGTTGCCCCAAGTGCGGGTCTCGTGATGACAAGGTCATCGATTCCCGTCAATCGCGCGATGCCTCCAGCATCCGCCGCCGCCGCGAATGTTTGAAGTGTAAATATCGCTTCACTACTTATGAGGAGATCGAGCGCTCAGACCTGCGCGTGGTGAAGCGCAATAGAACACATGAACCGTTTGATCGGCGTAAATTGGCCGCCAGCGTCGCGAAAGCGTTTGAAAAACGTTCCACGAGTCTTCTTACGCTGGAGGATATTGTGGACGAGATTGTTCACGAACTGGAAACCGGGGGGCGCGAAGTTCCGTCGTCGGCGATTGGCGCGAAAGTGCTCGAAAAACTCCGCGCCATTGATGAAGTGGCGTATTTGCGTTACGCCTCCGTGTACCAGCGATTTCAGGATGTCGATGAATTTGTAGACGCCATTCATACGTTGGGACGTCGCATAAAACCCAATGCGCTCCAGCGGGAGTTGTTTCCTTCTGAGACGGCGCAGAATTCCACGCCAGAATCGCGCAACATCCGGAACGAGAATCATGGTCGCGTTTAAGGAAGAATTTCCATATCTCCGCACAAAATCCGGACAACTCTTCGAATTCAGCCGCGATTGGCTGCATGCTGCGATCACGCGCGCCGCGGACGAAGCCGGTTATCCCAGTTGGTGGCTCACCGATCACGTGACTGAGAGCATTGCTTTTTATTTGCACCTGCGAAATGACGAAAACGTGGTGGCGTTTAATCAGTTGTCGCAAACCGTGCAATACGTGCTGAAAGCGATCGGCTACAAGGAGATTGTACCGCATTTTGCGCCCTCGCCGCCGCCGATTTCGATTTCGTTGCTGGACATTGCGCATCATGCCGGCGCAGGTTACGAACTCGCGTTTTTTGATCTTCTTGAAAAGCGAATCAGCAGCTTGATTGAAACCGGGGCCGACAATCTTCGGCTGTGTTCGCTTCAATCTTGCGTGAAGCATCTTCGCGGCGTCAAAACGTGGACGCGTGCCTGTGATGCGCTGCGCGAGGAAATTGTCTGCTTCGTCCGCGAAAGACTAACAGCGACGACTGATTTTGCGCGATTGGATTGCTCAGTGCGTTGAAAGCGTGTCGAGTCCTTCGACTTCGCTGCTGATGACATCATATTTCTAAGTCTATCAGAAATCAGGATCAGTTAACGAGGCGGGCTCTTGTCGCCTCTCCCCTCGGAGAAGGGGAGGGGCTGGATTTGTCGAGCAGCTGCGTTGGGTCACGTTGATGCGGCCCTCACCCTCCCCCTCTCCCTTGGCAAGTTAGAGGCGACCCATGCTCACACCATGTCATCCCTACACCAAAAATCACTCTCGTATTCGGGAGACCTCGGAATGACATTTACAAAATCGCGTTGAATTACAGCCAGATTGCGCAGATTTACAGCGACCCGGTGGCCGAAACTCCGAAATCTGAAGCATCATGACGATTTTTGAAAAAATCATCGCACGACAAATCCCGGCAAAAATTATTTGGGAGGATGACGACGCAGTCGTTTTTCATGACGTTAACCCCCAAGCGCCCGTGCACGTGCTGATCGTGCCAAAAAAGGTGGTTTCACGTTTGACGGACGCGACGGATGATGACCGCGCGCTGCTTGGCAAATTACTGCTGGTCGCGCGCGACATGGCAAAGAAACTGGAGTTGTCGAAGGGTTACCGCGTCGTGATCAATTGCGGGCCCGACGCGGGTGAAAGTGTGCCACATCTGCATGTCCATTTGCTGGGCAAGCGTGCGCTCGCCTGGCCGCCAGGCTAGTAGCGCGTGCGTCCCGGCTCGTGTTTCCTTAGCGCCAAAGGCGCGGTGTTCATCAGAGCCTGGGGCAACGCCCCAGGGAAGACCGTAGATACAAAGCCCAGCGCTGAAGGCGCGATTCAATCGAGCGTTGAGACGCGCTTTCAGCGCTCGTTCACTATGCAATATGGAGCCCCTGGGGCGTTGCCCCAGGCTGTCATGAGTCGGCGCTTTCAGCGCCAAACATACCCGCTTGTGGTACGCTGCTTCGCAAGCTGCAGGCTCTCGCCACTCCTCTACTCACGAACAAGCGCCCAATCGATTCCAACGATCCGCTTGTCTGCGAACCGTTTCAGCGACTTGAGAAAAACGAGATAGGTTGCGCCTTTTTGTTCTTTGAACCCAACCATTCCGAAATCCGTTCCGCTCTCGCTGTTTAGGATTGTCATTACGCGATTCTTCTTTATTTGCGCTTGGAGATGACGATCCGCAGCTGGCTTCTGCCAGAGAGTATAAACCTGCGGCTTACCGCATTTTTCGACGACCTGCGAAAAGCGCGCCGTTTTTATTTTAAGAAGCTTCATAGTAGTGGATTCGTTTCGAACGGCGCGCACGGAGTGACGCGCCCTACCGAACAAAAGAAGTCCGCCAGAGAACTACGGCAAGGAGGATCAGACTACCGTTGCTGCATTCCTGCCCTGGCGGGATTCGTAAGTCCTCAATCCATAGCCCCTGACGGAAAACAAATTTCCTCGCAAGAATCGCAACGCGCAACCACGAACTCCGGAAGCTCTCGGGTTCGAAAATCGGAGTATTGACAAGCCATCACGCTTCTGTTTGCATCGACGCCGTGAAATGGCTGGCGTTGCTTTTACTTGTTGTCCTTGTCGGTGCGGCGAACTCCTGCACAACTCTGGTTAATCGGCGAGATCTCTACAGTCCAGAACCTGCGCCCGATTCGTTAGAGGCTGCCCGGCAGTGGTACGGTAGCGCGAGCACGAACACGACCATCACAACTAGAACGAGGCGGCCAAGCGTCGAAGCGCTACCGCAGCCGGACGTTCCCCAATAATAAAATCAGGAAAACTAGTGGTGCGCGCAGTGCCTAGCCGAAAGGCAGGTTTGCCTTGATTCGAGCCACGTCCGTATTGTCCACGCACGCTGCTTTGCTCAGCCGTCTTTTGCGCTTTGCATTCTTGGCGGACAACAAATGGCGTCGCGAAGAGTGCGCTCGCAAGACTTTGCCACGCGCCGTGATTTTAAAACGTTTGGCGACTGACTTACGTGTTTTGCTTCGCGCAATTGACTTCGGCATAGGGCGCGAAGCATAGCACAATTAGCGATTTAGCGAATTAAAGATTTAACGATTGACCGAAAAATGAGCGAAATTTGAGGATGCTTCAAACGACCAGGCTAATCGCTAAATCTCTAAATCGTTTAATCACTGAATGAATTCAAAACCGCGCGTCATCATTGTCGGTTCTGGATTTGGCGGGCTCGAGGCAGCCAAAAAGCTTGCCTGTAAAGATGTGCACGTCACGGTGATCGACCGCACAAATTACCATCTCTTCCAACCTTTACTCTATCAGGTGGCGACAGCCGCACTCTCACCGGCCGATATTGCTGCCCCTGTGCGTGCGGTCTTGAGCAAATGCAGGAACGTGGAAGTGATCCTTGCGGAGGTGCAATCCGTTGATGTCGATGCCAAAAAAGTAAAAACGGTCGATCTGGATATCAATTATGACTACCTCATCCTCGCGACCGGCGCTCGACATTCCTATTTTGGGCATGACGAGTGGGAAAAACTCGCTCCCGGATTAAAAAGTCTCGAGGACGCAATTGAGCTGCGCCGCCGGATTCTTTTGGCGTTCGAGTATGCAGAAAAAATCACAGATGAAGCGGCGCGCAGAGCGGCGTTGAATTTTGTGATCATCGGCGGTGGACCGACCGGTGTTGAAATGGCCGGCGCGATCGCAGAAATCTCCCGCCACACGTTGGCGAAAGATTTTCGACACATCGACCCATCACAAGCGCGTGTCATTCTCATAGAAGGCGAGCCACGTCTGCTAGCTGCTTATCCGGAGGATTTATCGGCCAGCGCGCGAAAACAGCTGGAGGACCTGGGGGTAGAAGTGCGCACCGGCACACGGGCAACGAAACTCAGCGAGGCAGGAGTGCAAGTGAACGGCGAATTTATACCTTGCCGCGTGAAAATTTGGGCGGCCGGCAACAATGCGTCATTCGTCGGGAAAACGCTCGGCGCACCGGTTGACCGCGTCGGCCGCGTTATTGTGAACGACGACCTTACCATTCCCGGACACCCGGAAGTCCAGGTGATTGGCGATCTTGCAAATTTTCCGCATCAAACTGGCCAGCCGTTGCCGGGAATTTCGCCAGTAGCGATGCAACAAGGCCGCCACGCCGCGCGCAATGTCCTAGCGATGACACAGGGACGTAAGCCACAACGCTTCCGTTATTGGGATAAGGGAACAATGGCGACGATCGGGCGGAACAAAGCTGTCGCGGATTTAAGGTTCATGCATCTCAGCGGTCTTCCTGCGTGGCTGGCATGGCTGTTTGTGCACATCGTCTTTTTGGTTGGCTTCCGCAACCGCTTGATTGTCCTCTTTCAATGGGCGTGGGCGTATCTCACCTTCGACAAAGGCGCACGATTGATCACGCGCAACTTTCAATCGGAGCAAAGACCGCCGGCGTGAAAAGAATTTAAAGATTTAGCGATTTAGTGATTTAACGATTGGCTATGAACACACTGAATCAAGCTAAGCAGTTGCAGGACAGAACAAAGAAATTTGCCGGTCGGGTTATCAAGGCGTTTGCGAGACTTCCAAAGGATGAACCGACGCGCATAATTGGCAGACAATTTCTCCGCTCGGGGACTTCTCTGGCCGCCAATTACCGGGCAGCATGCCGCGCGCGGTCCGCGGCTGATTTTATTTCAAAAATCAGCGTAGTAGCCGAAGAAACGGATGAGACAGTCTTCTGGTTCGAACTGTTGCTAGAAGCTGAATTGCTCAAAGTAAAGCTGATCGACCCGCTGATGAAAGAAAGTGAAGAGCTGCTGAAAATCTTTTCTGCATCGCTCACAACTGCGAAGCGCAATCGCTAAATCACTGAATTGTTAAATCGCTAAATGGGAAAATGTCTCCCCGAATCAGTGTGCGCAATCTTCAGCGGAAAATTCCGGTCAATGTTGCCGAGCTGCAAAAGTTCGCACTGAAGGTCATCCCTCGTTGTTTACAGTTGCGAAGCCGGAAACGGACCGATTTGACCAAACTGCGGAACGTTTTCGTCTGGCTTATTTCCGATCGCCGCATGTCGAGGTTACATCTGGAGTTTCTCGGCAAAAGGGGTCCGACCGACGTGCTAACATTTCAACACGGCGAAATTTTTATCAGCGTTGAAACGGCTAAACGACACGCTCCTGCGTTTGGAAACTCGCTGATGCGCGAGCTTCAGCTGTACGTAGTTCATGGCCTTCTACATTTGCACGGATTCGATGATGGAACACAGCCCGGCGCGCGCAGAATGGAGAAAATGCAGGCAAACATTCTGAGAGACTGTAGCGGCGCTCTATGAGCGCCGAAGACGCATCACGAGCCAGCGTCGGCGGTCACAGACCGCCGCTACAGTTTGAACTGAGCGCCCCGTATGTTAGCCTTTTTACCATGAGTTGCGGGCCATGGCAGGACATCGAGTGCCAGGCGCAGATCAAAGCTAATGAGGGAATCTTGCCCACCTCGAACGAGAAGGCGGGAACCATGACCACGGCGGAGCCTACGGTCGAACAAGAAACGCGTTCGGAAGAAGATCTCGATGTTCCGTGGCAGGTGGTGGTCCACAATGATCCGGTGAACTTGATGAGTTACGTGACGATGGTTTTCCAGCGGGTCTTCGGTTATCCGCGCGAGAAAGCAGAAAGACACATGATGGAAGTGCACCAGAAAGGCCAGTCGATTTTGTGGAGCGGAATGCGCGAGCGCGCCGAGCTATATGTCCAGCAGCTGCATGGTTACCTCCTGCTTGCCACCCTGGAGAAGACGTGCTGATATGGAAATTCGCAGGCGCAACGATCACATCGAGATCTCCGAACTGGATCCCTTTCTTGCAGAGCTCCTGCGGCAAATTCCGGCAAGCGCGAACCCGGACGGTGTACAGGCGGCTGAACAACGCCTCTTCAGTCCACCATCCAATGGAAAACAAACAGAATTGTGCGCGGAGTGGAGAATTTATGTCGAACCCGAGCTACGGCGTCTTTTCCAGACGGCGACAGAGACAGTGGCGGCAGATTTGCAGCAACTGAACGGCAATGAAAGAAGCTTTGCAAACCGCACGCTGCGCATTCCTGCCAAGCACGCCGATGCATGGCTGAGCGCGCTTAATCAGGCGCGTCTCGTTATAGCCGCAAAAAATAACTTCACCGAAAATGAACTGAACGATCACTTTCGCTCCCCCATCGGATCGCGCCGGGACCTGAGTTTGTTTCAGGTGAACTTCTACGGTTTTCTGCAGGAATTCATTCTGCGCGAGCTCGAGAGGTAGGGAGAACGGGTCCGAGCAGTCAGGCTTGCTGCTTTGCTTTTACCATGGCCATCAGCCGTTCTTTGATCGCGGAAGAAGCTTTCGCCGGACGCAGGCTCAGCGCAAATGCTTCATGCAACGCATAGCATTTGGTGATGAATTCTTCGCCCTTTTTCCCGAACTTCTTCCGCGCGTTCTCGAATTCCTCGAGTTCTTCAGGCTCCAGCGCTCCGATAACATAGAGCCGAGCCTGGTTCTGGAATTCGTTAAAGTTCATCTCTCAACTCCTTGAGCCCGTCGTAAATTTTTTTGAGCCCAAGTTCAAGCCTCGTCTTTACAGTGCCTAATGGTGTATTCGTTTTCGCGGCGATTTCGCGCTGGCTCATGCCACGAAAAAATGCGAGATCGATTGCCTGCTGTTGGGCCGAGGGAAGTCCTCTGATTACCTTTCGGATGAGGGCGCGAGTGTCGCTCAGCAGGATTTCTTCTTCGGTAGCGTTATGCACCCACGCATCAGGTTGCTGTTCAATTTCATTTTGCAAGCGTTCCTCCGCACGCGCATAGGCCTGCTTCTTGCGCAGGCCATCAATCGCGCGGCGCCGGGCCAGTGTAACCATCCACCCAAGTGGTTTGCCTTTTTGAGCAGAGAAGTTTTTTGCCTGGTTCCAGATTTCCATGAAAATCTCCTGCAGCAGATCATCGGCCTCGGCTTCGTTGTGAATTACCCTTAGGATAAGTGCCTTCAGGATCCCATTGTATCGATCGTAGAGCTGAGAGAGGGCATCGGGGTCACCGGCTTGGATCGCTTTCATCAATTCGAAATCGCTCGGAGCGCCCGATTCGAGTTGCGGCACAACAGAGCGCAGTTGGCCTCGCGACTTTGACAGGCGCACGCGTTTCTTTGTGGAAGCAATTACTTCAGGTGGTTCCATTTGTAATTAAGAAATTGCAGCAATTAGAAACAAGAATCGAGTACAGGGGTGCAATCGCGTGTCTTAATCTGCGCAGGCGACTTCGTCCACCAGTTTTCTGAGTGCGAAAATTGGTTGATTGCGCGCCGCGTCTTGTGCGTCAAAAGTTAATCACATGGCACAGGGACCCAATGACACATCTGTCGACCCGCTTTGGTACAAGGACGCCATCATTTACGAACTGCACGTTAAGACTTTTTGCGACAGCGACGGCGACGGGATGGGTGACTTCCGTGGGCTGATTGAAAAACTGGATTATTTGCAGGAGCTGGGAGTCACTGCAATCTGGCTGCTGCCATTCTATCCGTCCCCTCTGCGCGACGACGGCTATGACATCGCCGATTATTTTGACGTCAACCCGAATTTTGGCACGCTCGACGATTTCCGTGCGCTCCTGAAGGCTGCACATCAACGTAACCTGCGCGTCATCACGGAACTCGTGATTAATCACACTTCCGATCAGAATCCGTGGTTCCAAAAGTCCCGACGTGCTGTAGCCGCGGCAGCGGCCGGGGTCATCGACCCCGGCCACAGTGACGACCTTGCCTATAAGGATTTCTATGTCTGGAGCAACACCCCGGAAAAATACAGGGATGCGCGAGTCATTTTCAAAGATTTCGAAACTTCGAACTGGGCGTGGGACCCTGTTGCAAAAGCGTACTACTGGCATCGGTTTTATTCGCATCAGCCGGAGCTGAATTTTGATAATCCGGCCGTGCATGATGCAGTGGAGAAGGTCTGCGACTTCTGGTTGTCCATGGGCGTGGATGGACTTCGTCTTGATGCTGTCCCGTATTTGTACGAACGGGAAGATACCAACTGTGAGAATCTGCCTGAGACACATGATTATCTGCGCAAGCTGCGCGCTCACGTCGATGCGAAGTTCCTGAACCGCATGCTGCTTGCAGAGGCCAACCAATGGCCGGAGGACGCGGCCGCTTATTTCGGGAGAGGGGACGAGTCGCACATGAGTTTTCATTTTCCGCTCATGCCGCGCATGTTCATGGCGCTGCAGATGGAAGATCGCTTTCCGGTTATCGATATAATGGAGCAGACTCCGTCGATCCCCGAGAACTGCCAGTGGGCGATGTTTCTACGCAATCATGACGAGCTCACACTCGAGATGGTTACGGATGAGGAGCGCGACTACATGTACCGCGTTTACGCCACTGATCCACACGCGCGGATTAATCTTGGTATCCGCCGGCGCCTTGCTCCGCTGCTTGCAAACAGCCGCCGCAAAATCGAGCTACTTAACACGCTGCTATTCTCAATGCCTGGCACGCCCATCATCTACTACGGAGATGAAATCGGCATGGGAGACAATTTTTATCTGGGCGATCGCAATGGCTGCCGAACGCCAATGCAGTGGAGCCCGGACCGTAACGCGGGATTTTCGAGAGCCAACCCGCAGCAACTTTATCTGCCGGTGACGATTGATCCCGAAT
>WNGD01002177.1_pt1 | contig 21283 bp, 15 predicted proteins | sample 5400671 | NCBI WGS metagenome assembly WNGD01 (sample SAMN13153369, study PRJNA577476) | soil metagenome | isolation source: 40 cm soil or saprolite under grassland replicate 2 | place: USA:California | collected 2016-06-15 | reverse complement strand
CCGGCATCCGGGCTCCGTTCATCCGCACCGCCTCCGCCATCCGCCGCAGCAACTCCGAGAGTCTCTCCTCGTCGCCGGCCTCGAGGGCCTGAGCCGCCTGCTCGTCGAGATCGTTGAGGCCCTTCGCGACCTCGTCGTCAACGTCGAACTGCCCCTCGCCCATCAACCGCACGATCACTGCTGCAGCTCCTTCTGCTTCTCGCCGGACCCGACCTCGGCCTTCATCTTCGCCAACTCGTCGTCGACCTGCGACTTCGACGCGAGCGCACCGAGCTCGCGATCGAGCTGGGTCTGGTCGGACGTGAAGTCCTCCAGCGCGCCTGAGGTCGTGAGCTCGTCGATCGCGGATGCCCGAGCCTGCATCTGCTCGGTCTTGTCCTTCGCGCGCTGAATCGCGAGCCCCGTATCCGTCATCTGCTCGCCAATCCCCGTCGCGGCCTCGCCGATCCGCACCTGCGCCTCTGCGGCGGAGTACTGCGCCTTGATCGTCTCCTTCTGCGTCCGGAAGGCTTCGACCTTGGCCGAGAGCGCCTTCTCGCTGGCGACCAGCTTCTCCTGCTGCTGCTCGAGCTGCTGCGCCTGCTGGTCGAGGCCCTGCAGCTGCTGCTGCAACCCCGACTTCCGCTCGAGCGCCTGCCGCGCGAGATCCTCGCGGCCGGCCGCCAACGCCTCACGCGCCTGCGTCTCGAGCTTGACCACGCTCTGCTGCAGCTGCGTCTCCTGCAGCTCGAGGCGCTTCTTCGACGTGACCACGTCCGCGATCCCGCGCTTGACGTTCTGCAGCAGCTCCAGCTGCCGCTCGTACGAGTAATCCAGCGTCTCCGCCGGGTTCTCGGCGTGATCGAGCAGCTTCGAGAACTTCGCCTTCACGACCATCGACGCGCGTGACATGAGACCGGCCATTCGTCCTCCTCTGGGATCGCTGCGGCTAGCCTAGCGCCCCCGATGAGCAGGAGGCCCCGCTCTCGCGGGGCCTCCTTGGGCACATCGTTTCGGTTGTGGACTAGTGGTCGGGCCGATTCGTCACGCGGATCGCGTTCAGGATCGGCACGCCCGTGCTCCTGCGGGTGGCGAGCTGGACACTGATCTCGCCGTTCGCCGGAACGTTCACGTACAGCGACCTGTCGAGCGCGTAGTTCTTCCCGACCTGCGCTGAGATGTCGAACGCGATCAGATACGGCGCACCGTTCACGATCACGTCGAACTGCCGCTGACCCGCCTTCTTGTTCTCGATCTCGGCGAATCTGAGCTCGAGCAGGTAGGCGCCCGCGGGCAGACCCGTGAAGCGATAGGTCATCGCGGTGACGCGCGCCTTCTGGTAGAGCGGGTCGTCGGTCGTCCCGCCGATTGCGGATCTCGTGCTGGTGTCCTTCGGCGGAGACTGGACGTAGCCCGACCCGTTCTGCGGCGTGTACGCCCGGTCGGCGGTCCAGGTGTCCCCGTTCCCGTCGAGGTAGGCAGGCCCGCCGGAGTCGAAGCCCTGCTCGTACGCCGGGACGATCAGCTGCACCGGAACCGCGATGTTCGGGCGTCGGCCGCTGTTCGTCTTGATCGTCACCCTCCCGTGGTAGACGCCCGGGGTGAGCCCGTGGGTGTCGACCGTCACGTGGATGTCCTGTGAGGCTCCGGGAGCCAGCGTTCCGCTGGTCGGATCCTCGGACAGCCATGGCACGTCCGTGACGCCGCACTGATCGAGCTCGGACAGCTTCTCGGCGTCCGGCGTCGGGCTGAAGCCGCCCGAAGAGCCGCCGACCTTGTAGAAGCCGCACGAGCCGCCGGCGCGGTAGCGCGGGAACGTTGCGTTCGGCAGAGCCGTCCAACTGTTGGCGGACGGGTCGTACGCGAAGCCCTGGTTCGTCACGGTGTTGAACCCGTTCGTCACGCCGCTCGCGATGACCAGGAGGCCGTTCGGCCCGCCGGAGACGGAGCCCCAGAGGTCGATCGGCATGTCCGCGATCGGGCTCCACGAGTTCGAGCCCGGGTCATACGCGAAACCGCTTCTGAACGTGGTTCCACCGCTGACACCACCAGCGCAGTACACGCTGCCGCTGATCCCGGCACAGCCCTCCCACGAGTCCGTGTTCGGGTACGGGGCAACCGTGTCCCAGCCGTTGGTACCTGGGTCGTAACGGACGACCGTCGAAGACGGCGTACAGAAGGCGTCCGCACAACCACCGACGAAGTAGGCCTGACCGTCTGCGACAGCGACGCCCGGTGCTGCACTCGGGTGCGGGTTGGGCGCCACCGCGCTCCAGGTGTTGGAGCCCGGGTCGTAGACGTCGGTCTCGGCGATGGGATTACCGTTGGTATCCCAGCCGCCGGTCACATACAGGAGGCCGCCGACCGCGGCCACACCTGGCTTCTCTCGCGCGACCGGCATGTCGGCGATCTGCGACCAGGTGTTGGTGTCCGGATCGTAGGCGTACCCGTGGTTCGAGAGGCTGAAGCTCGAGTCGAAGCCTCCGACCACGTACTCCTTGCCGTCGAGAATGTCGGCGGAGTTGTCCATGATCCCGACCGGGTAGCTCGCGATTGTCGACCACGTCGGATCGAGCGGAGCCCCGGCATTCACGCCGGCCACGTGGCCGCTGGCCCTCTTGGCAGCGAGTGAAACCGGAGTGGCCAGATCGCCCTTCGCGAGGTTGACCCTCTCCAGCTTCGAGCCCTTGGACTGCAAGAGCCTCGACGTCGCTGCCGGCACAGGCCTGCCCGACTCCTGGATTGTCCAGGTCATCGAGAGGCTGCCCGTGTTGCTCAGCGTGAGCGTCTTCGTGCGGGTCTGGTCAGCCGGAACGATGAACTGGAGCGACGTCGGGCTCACCTCGCCTCGTGGCGTACGCAGCGAGAAGTCCTGAGTCGTCGTTCCGTCCTCCGTGATGTTCACGGCTGCCGAGCCCGTCTCGTAGTTGGACTTGCTCGCTTCCAGTGTGTAGCTCCCCACCGGTAGCTGCATCCGGTAGAAGCCGGTCCCGTCTGTCGACGTCTGGCGAACGACGTTGCCGTTCTGCAGCGCCTTGACGGTCGCTCCAGAAATCGCCAGGTGGTCGTTCGCATCCGTCACATGCCCCTGGGCGAACCCTGAGGGCGGTAGCAGGTACCGAACCGCGAAGCTCGGCATGCCGATCGTCGGCTGGTTGAACGAGTACTGGAACGCATCCGTCCCGTCCGCGTTCTCGATGCCGATCGTGGCGGAGTTGCCCTGCTCGTGTGCGTTGTCGATGTTGCGGTACTCGGTCAGGATCTGGCCGTTCTCGTAGAGCACGGCCTCGAAGTCGAGCCGGTCACCGCAACACGGGAAGAAGCTCGCGTTCCGCCACTCGATCACGAATCGGTTGGGGTTCGAGAGCGTCTTCGTCCAGGCGGACGACGAAGCGTCGAGGTACAGGTCGTCCCAGAACGGGTAGATCGCCGCGTTCGGCGAGCCCGCCGACGGGATCGAGCTGTTGGAGAACGGGCAGCCCGTGCCCGGGTTCTGGAACGTGATGTGGCCGTTCGTGCACACGTACGCCGTGCTGTAGCTCTGGCCGTACAGGGTGAACGTGAACGGCAGCGCGACCGACGTCGAGTTGTCGTCCCCGGAGAGCCCGAGCGCGGTGTCGCCCTCGATGTAGCTGGGCGTCTCGACGCGGCAGCTGTAGCCGAACGCGTCGTGTCGTGACGGCAACGTGAAGTCGTGCGTCGTGTTGCCGTTGACGGTGACCGAGTCGGTCTGCGAGGCGTTGCACTGCCCCGCCTCCGCCTTGACGTTGTAGGTCCCGTTGGGCACCGAGCTGAAGCTGTAGTGCCCGCTGGAGTCCGTCGTCGCCGGTGGGATCGGCGTGCCGAGGATCGTCACCGTCGCGTTCTCGATCGGGTTGTTCGAGCTGTCCGTGACCGTGCCGCTGAGTGAGCCGGACGGCGAGGGGACGAGCGCGAAGTTGACGACCGTGTCGCCGCCGTCGGTGACCGTCGCCGGCTGCGTCTGGTCGGTGTACCCGAAGCTGTGCGCGGTGACCTGGTAGTCGCCGACCGGCAGCGTGAACGAGTAGTGCCCGTCCGGGCCTGTCGTCGTCGACGCCCCGAGCGGCTGGACCGTGATGCTGGCGCCCGCGATCGGGTTGCCGTTACTGCTGTCGGTGACGGTGCCTTCGAGCGTCCCGGTGGGCGCAGTCGTACAGGACGGGAACCTGAAGTTCCCGATTCGCGTCCGCCAGTTGAAGCTCGAGGTGGTCTGGTAGTACTCCTGCGTGTACCAGAACGTGCAGTCGTCCACCGGGTCGACTGTCATGTCGCTGTAGTCGCCCCAGCGGCCGACGGTGTCCGTCTGGCTACCGGCTCCGTCGAACAGGTGCGATTCCGCCTGGCCCATGGTGTTCAGCGGATCGCTGACGAGGCGGCCGGCGTACCGGATCTGCGGGTTGATCGTCGCATCGGACGCGCTGTACCCGAGAGCCATGTCGCCGCTGCCGTCCTCGGCGATGCTGCCCATCCAGCGGTAGGTGTTGTCGGGCTGGTAGGTGCTCTGCTGTAGGAAGGCCGGCGTGCCGGAGGTCGCGTTGTCGATTTCGAACCAGCGGATCCCGGCGACGCCGTTCGAGGCGACCGTCATGTTGCCGACGAGCGACTCGTGGCCGTTGATGACCCGGTAGGCCGAGCGGAACATGCCGCGGTCGGCCAGGCTCTCCAGCTGATCGGCGGTCCCGGCCTGCGGGATGCAGTTGCCGCCCCCGCAGAGGACGCTGAACGGTGCGGGCGTCAGGGTTCCACCGAGCGTGAACGTGGAGTTCCCCGGGTTGGCGAAGTCGACGTGGAAGCGATAGAGCGGCCACGTCGGGTTCGTGCCCGTGGCGACGAACGGATTCGGCGCGCCGCCCGGCGGCGACACCGAGCCGTCCAGGTCGGCCGGCATGAACGCGTCGTCCGTCGGGGAGCCGAGCGGGCCGGCGATGAAGGTCGCCGGGTTGCCGGCGAGCATCGCCGACCGGTCGAGCGCGAACGCCTGCGGGCCGAGGAACGCGGTACCCGACTGGTTGAACACGTTCATGCTCATGTAGTACGCGTCCGGCCAGACCCCGAGCTTCGGGTAGTCGAAGAAGTCCGAACCCAGGTGGAAGGCGTAGCGTGCGTACGTGCCGGTCGCATCGCTCGACGTCGAGACGGCGACGCACTCGTCGGTCGGAACCGACGTCCCCGCGAACTGGGTCACGACCCAGCGGTTCGCGAGCTGGTCGTAGAGGACGACGGGATCGCCGAAGCCGCCCTCGCAGACGCCCCCGAAGCCCGCCCACAAGGTCGCGATGTTGATCGGCCCCAGGAGCGAGTTGCCGTTGGTCTTGTCGAAGACCTGGAGGCCCTGGTTGACGATCTGGACGTACTGCGAGAGCCCGACCTCACCGTTCGTGTCGGGCGGAGCGCAGTTGCAGTTGACGCCCGGGAACGGGATTCCGTTGAAGTTGAGAATCGTCCCAGGCATCGCCGGGTTCGGCATCCGCGATTGGACGACGGTGTCCCGGCGGCTCTTCAGCTCCCTGCCCTTCGTGATCGGGGCGTTCTCCGGAGCCTCGCCCAGTCTGAAGGTGACCGGGTGAATGGCCCGTAACGCGGGCGAGATGTCGTTCCTGGACGAGTGACCCACCCTCATTCCAGGCTGCATCGCTTTGTGTACCAGCGGGCCGGCGAGCACGGTCGTTCCGGACGGCGACGAACCTGCCGCCAGTCCGGAGCCGCCGGTCGCGGCCATGACGATCAGGGCGACGAACAGCGCAGACAGCGCGCCCCCGACCGCCTTCCTTCTTCGATCCCGCATAGCGGAACTCCCCCTTTCGAAGTGCGGGCAGGGACCATCCCTGCGGCGCCTCCGATTCTCGGGAGAGCGGGTGGAGCAAGGCAATGGACTGGGGGGCACAACTTCGGTCTACGAACCGACCGGGGCGGGCCTAGGCCCTTTCTGTATCTCGCTTAGTCCAGCGCTGTGAGCAGCGACGTGCGGAGGAGTGCCGTGACGTCGTCGCGGTGGCTCACGCCGAGCTTGGAGAGGATGTTGTGAACGTGGTTCTTCACCGTCGCCTGCTCGATCGAGAGCTGCCGCGCGATCTGCTTGTTCGAGAGGCCTTCGGAGATGAGTGTCGCGATCTCGTGCTGGCGGCGGGTGAGCCGGCGATCGCCGCTTCCACGGGGGAGCTCGGCTTTGAGGGCCGCCACGCGCCTGGCGAGCGCGGCGGAGACGCGCGGCGAGCACCTCAGCTCTCCGTTGGCCGCTGCAACTATCGCTTCGACGAGCTCCTCGAGCGGTTGTTCGGCGGTGACGTAACCTGCGACGCCGGCCTCGACGAGTTCGAGCTGCGTCCCTTCGTCGTCGTGGATCCCGAGCGCCACGATCTTCGCCGCAGGCACCGTGGCGGCAAGCGCTTGGATGGCGGCGAGCGGCGAGCCCGACGAGGTGTCGAGCAGGACGACGGCGGGCTCGGCCATGCCGATCGCCATGCTCGCGATGTCGGCGGGGGTGCCGCCGACGACCTCGAGGCCCTCCTGGTCGGCGAGTGCGTCGACGAGCAGTTCGCGGTAGACGCACACATCGGCCACGAGAAATACAGAAATCGGCCCCTCGTGAAGACCGGCTCCGCGCCCTTCGCTCGGCGCTGCCGCCTCGTGCGCCGTCGTCATCCGCCGCAGCGAGGAATCACGTCCTCGCACGTCCCCTCCCCATTCGGTCAGTGGCGAGCATGCACGGCGCCGCTGGCTATGTCAAATTTCGTCATATATACAAACGTGATCGTCGAGCGAAGCCTTCATCCGGACTGGCTCTCGAACGCGTACGTGATCGCCGACCGGCCAGGCGGGACGGCGATCTTCGTCGACTCGGGCGCCCCGCTCGAGCCGCTCTTCGAGGCGGTCGAGCGCCACCGCCTGCACGTCACGCATCTGCTGACCACGCACGCCGACCACGATCACATCGCCGGCGACGCCGAGATCACTGCCCGTTACGGGGTCCCGATCGTGAAGGGCGACCTCCAGACGGGCGGGCTGTCGATCGAGGCGCTGCCGACGCCCGGCCACAAGGACGACCACCTCGCCTTCGTCGTGAACGGCGAACTCTGCTGTACCGGCGACGTCCTCTTCAAAGACGCGGTCGGCGGCGGCGATTTCGCTCAGATCCGGAGCTCGGTGATGGACGTGCTGATGCAGCTGCCCGACGAGTTGCGGGTCCTGCCCGGCCACACCGACGAGACGACCATCGGGCGCGAGCGGGAGCACAACCCGTTCGTGCGCGTCTGGAGCGGCGTCGATCCGGAGGGCACCGAGCGCATCCGCGTCGGTGGGGAGGAGGCGACCCTTGTCGTCTGGTCGCCCGACTATGACGGCAAAGGGAAGGCCTGGGTGCGCTTCGACGACGGCCGCGATGCGATCATTGGCGGGTCTCGCGTGGAACGAAGGGAGAGGTGATGGCAGTCAAGCTGCATCGCTGCAGGAACGTCTGGGTCAAGATCGGCGGCCACCCGTGCTGGAAGGTGCAGAAGGCGCTCGACGAGCAAGGCGTCAACTATGAGGTCGTCAAGGAGAAGTACTTCGGCCCCCGCGACGAAACGGTCCGCCGCACGGGCCAGCGAGGGTTCCCCTGGGTCGAGTTCGAGGACGGCTCCGTCTACCGTGAAGAGTCGAAGGACATGGCGCAGCGGATCAGCGAGGGCAAGCTCACCGAGGCTCCGCGCAGCCAGCCGCCCACAGCCTCAGCCGCGTGATCGTCCCCGACGAGATCGACGGGTACGCGGCCGCTCACACGACGCCACAGCCCGAGCTGCTCCGGGAGCTCGCGGACGAGACCCGCGCAACTCTCCGCGCTCCGCAGATGCTGACCGGGACGATCGAAGGCCGCTTCCTCGAGTTGCTCGTCTTCGGCCTCGGCGCGAAGCGCGTGCTCGAGCTCGGCACCTACAGCGGCTACTCGTCGCTCTCGATGGCGGCGGGCCTTCCCGAGGGCGGGCACATCGACACGTGCGAAGCCGACGAGCAGCACGCCGAGGTCGCCCGCCGCTACATCGCGCAGAGCCCGCACGCCGACCGGATCACCGTCCACCTAGGCCCGGCGCTGGACACGATCAAGCGGCTCGAGGGCGAGTTCGACTTCGTCTTCGTCGACGCGGACAAGGAGAACTACCTCAACTACTACGAGGCGCTCCTGCCGCGCCTCGCGCCGCGCGGGCTGATGGCGTTCGACAACACGCTCTGGAGCGGCCGCGTCCTCGACGACGAGGACGACTCCGAGGGCACGCGCGTGATCAAGGAGCTGAACGACCGCCTCGCCGCCGACGACCGAGTCGTCGCGGTGCAGCTCACGGTCCGGGACGGCGTAACTCTGGTTCGGCGGAATGCCTAGCTACACTGTCCCGCGCCTGGGGCTATAGCTCAGCTGGGAGAGCGCCTGGATCGCACCCAGGAGGTCGCCGGTTCGAGTCCGGCTAGCTCCATCCGTGGCTAAGCCGCCTCCGTCGGTCATCCCGTGCGACCGACACGGGGCCGCGAGGGCCGGAGATCACGCTCAGCCCCACCGCCCTGACCCTCGGACCCGGATTCCTAGCCGTGTAGCCCGGCCTCGACGAGCTACTGGTCTAGCCGCGCTGCTTCGAGGTCGAGGTCGCGCTGGACCCGCTGCATGACGTTGTCGTCGATGACCCCCTGGTTGCGCAGCGACACCAGTTCGGCCCGCTCGGCGTCGAGCAGCTGCCGCATCACCCGCTGGTAGGCGAGCGACTGCTGCTCGATGGCTCCGTCGTCGGAGTCGTCGAAGCGGGCGCGGAAGCGGTCGCGCCTGAAGCCGAGCATCCCGCGGATGCGATCCGCGGTCTCGGGATAGACGATGCCTTCCTCGACGAGCTCTTCCAGCCGTGCGAGCGCGGCCTCGGCGGCCCTGATCCGGGCCTTGGCGTCCTCGCGCTCGGCGCGCCCGTCGTCGCTGACGTTCAGCCTCGGGATCAGGACCGGAAGCGTCAGCCCCTGCAGGACGAGCGTCGAGACGATCACGGCGAAGGTGAGGAAGACGATCAGCCCGCGGTGCGGGAAATCGTTCGGTAGCGCGAGCGCGGCGGCGAGCGACACGGCGCCGCGGATGCCGGCCCAGGAGAGGATCACCGGCCACTGCCAGGGCGGGTACGGGTCGTTCTCGCGCACCGACCGGAACAGGAAGCGGGGGACGTACGTGAAGATCGGAACCCAGACGAGCCGCATCACGATCACCGTCGCGCAGGCGAGCGACGCGTAGCCGATCAGCGTCAGCGTCGAGATGCCCGAGAGCGCGTCCACGATTCCGCGGAGCTGCAGGCCGACGAGGACGAAGAGCAGCGCGTTCACGAGGAAGACGAAGATCTCCCAGAACGCGTCGCCGGAGAGACGCGTTCGCTCCGTGGTGAGCTCGGGCGTGTGCCAGCCCATGTAGACGCCGATCGTGACCGCAGCGAGCACCCCCGACACGCCCGCGGCCACCGCCGGCAGGTACGCGAGGTAGCCGCTGAGGACGGCGATCGCGACCTCGACCGGCGGGTCGTCGATGCGCCGGCGAACCTGCCGTACGACCCAGCCGACTGCGAGGCCGATCGCGATTCCGCCGACGACGTTCAGCACGACCCGGCCGGAGGTGTCGAGCAGCGAGAACGCGCCGCCCACGGCCACGCCGACGGCGGCCTTGTAGAGCACGAGCGCGGTCCCGTCGTTGACGAGGCTCTCGCCCTCGATCAGCGAGACGATTCGGCGCGGCGCGCCGAGCCGCGAGGCGATCTCGGTCGCCGCGAGCGCGTCGGTCGGCGAGACGATCGCTCCGAGCGTGAACGCGACCGCCCAGGGGAGGCCGATCCATTCGTGCGCGACGAACGCGACGGCCGCCATCGTCGTTCCGACCAGGCCGAAGGCGAGCAGCGAGATCGGGCGCCTGTTCGCGCGCAGGTCGCGCAGCGACGTGAAGAAGGCGCCGGAGTAGAGGAGCGGCGGCAGCACCGCGACCAACACGACCTCGGGTGGGAGCGCGACGTGCGGGAGGCCGGGGATGAAGCTCATCACGACGCCGCCGAGGACGAGCAGGATCGGCAGCGGCACCCGCAGCGTGGGGGAGAGGACTAGCAGCGCCCCCACGGACACGAGCAGCGCCAGGAGCTCGAGCTCTTCCCGCGTGCCGAACTGCACGCCGCGAGCTTACGCCGGGGGCTACCGCGAGCCGTAACCTCCGCTGCGAAAGGAGGCGAGAATGGTCAAGATCACGGACAAGACCGACTACAGCCGCTTCGCCCGGCCGGCCGACGAGGACGAGGGCATGTGGCTCGACCACGTCGAGGTTCACCTCGTCACGCATCCCGTGGGGCAGGTGAAAGAGATGCACGTGCACGACCCGCCGCAGGATCACGTCATCGTGATGCGCTTGGGCCACATGCGCTGGACGGTCGAGGATCAGAGCATCGACGCCGGGCCCGGTGACGTGATCGTGACGGCCGCGGGCGTGGCGCACGGCTACGAGGTCCTGGGCGACGAGCCGGCCCGCGTCGTCTGCGTCGACTCGCCCATCCGGCCGAAGCCGTGACGCTTCCGTGACGGTGTCTGACACCGGACGGGGTCGATCGAGCCGTACGGGTGCAGGCGAAGTGGGTGTTCCGTGACAAAGGCGTTGCACTTTCGCGCGGGTGTCTGGCACCGGGACGTGGCTGAGCCGCCGCTCTGCCGCGGACAAACCACGCAAGCCGATGCTTCAATGAAGTCATGACACGACTCGCCGTGATCGCGGCCTGCTGCGCGCTAGGAGCCGGCGCTACGGGCTCGGCTTCGTCCTCGTCCTCGTCCTCGTCCGTGCTACCGCATTGCAGGCTGGCCCAGCTGAAGCTGACCGGGAGCCTCCAGGGCGCGACCCAATCGCTTCTCGGGACGCTGACCGTCACGAACCGGGCCTCAAGCCCCTGCGCGTTGCCCGTCGCCCCGAAGCGGGTCTCGCTCAGCATCGGCACGCAGGTGCTCCCGACGCTGACGGTGCGCATGAGCCCGGCGATGGAGCCGCCCGGCCTGCCCACGCGGAAGATCGCCGGGCGCGAGCGCGTCTTCGTCGGGATCCAGTGGCGCAACTGGTGCGGCCGCCCGCGCGGACGCGTCCGCCTCTCAGTCGAGCTGGCGATCTACAACGCCACGCCGCGCACGCCCGTCGGCCGCGTGCGCACCCCCGTCTGCGCGAATCACAAGTTCACGTCGAAGGTATCGGTGAGCCGCTTCAAGATCTCACCGTGACGCTGACGGGTCGCTAGCGAGCTCGAACCGGCTTCGATCTGCCGAGGACCCGGCCGCTCGAGTCGAGGGCGGCGACCTGGATCCATCTCGCGGCGCGGGCGATCGTGATCGCCGTGTCGAGCCCCTGCCACGGCACCGTCCGTGCGACGGCGAGGCGCCTCGGCGAGCGGCCTGCCGCGACCCGCCAGCGCGCGACCCCGGTAGCGCCGTTCCAGATCGCATGGACAGCGGTCTTTCGGTGACGCTTGCGCCCGCTGCGGCGAGCCGTTGCCGTTGGGCGCGTGCCAGGCTGGGCAGACCACGTGAAGCGGTAGGCGCGGTAGGTCTGTGCGGCTGCGGTCAGCGCGCCGTCGAACAGCAGCGTGTTCTGCGAATCGAACTCCGAAAGACGCCCCAGCGCGCCCCAGCCGACGAGGGTATCGCCGTTGCCGAGGGCCTGGGCGTTCCCCTGTGACGGCACTGCGTAGCCGCTGGGATGAGCGACCGTCTTGGTGAGCGAAGCGCTCATGTTCCCGGGGTCGAGCTGGAGCCAGATGACGCGCGACTGAGGCATGACCCGGCCTGCGTCGTTGCCCTCGTTGTCGAAGATCCGGAGGAGGTTGGTACCGGCCGCCGCCGCGTCGTGCTGCCACGCGAACTGCGCATTTGCAGCGACGCTGAAGTCGCTCCTCTTCCCGCCTAGCCGCCAGATGATCTGGCCGTTGTGTCGATCGACCTTGTAGATGGTCCAGGTGTGCCGCCCCGAGATCAGCAGGTTCCCGTCGGTGTCGAGGCTGACGGAGTTGACGTGGAAGTAGTCGTAGGGCGAATCGACGGGCTGGTAGCTGTCGGCGAGCGGCACGTGATCGAGGCTGTGCCACTCGAAGACGACCTGCCCGCTCGAGACGTCGATCTCCTGGACGACGCCGTCGACAGCCTGACCATCTTGCGGGCCGCCGACCGACGAGAGGTCGTACGGAACCTGGTGATAGCTGGTGATCAGCGCCGTCCCCTGTGGCGTGAGCAGGAATTCGTGACCGTCTGCGTTGAGACCGTTACCGGCATGGACGGTGGCGATGACGCGGTACGACCTGTCGGCGATGTAATCGGTCCCGCTGGAGATGCTCCCGAAGCCAGTTCCCTGCCACCACGTCAGAACGGGATTCCCGCCGTAGCTCTGGACGCGGAAGTCGTCGGCTTCGCCGCCATTGGTCGGGTCGAACCAGACTGGCCGCCCGCGGTCGTCCGCGATCTCCGGCCCTTGCTGCCCGGAGCCTCCTTTGGGCGCGAGGAAGATGTAGCCCGGAGCGTCGTGCGAGCTGCGTCGGTACACGACAAGCGCGGGCGCGTGGAGCGCGGACGCCGACGTGGCTCGATGCACGCCCCGCACGGAGCTCTCTCGCCCCGCGGCCGTTGCCGACAGAGCCAGTGCTGAGACGACGACGATCAGCGAGACGCGCATTGCAACAAAAGAGGCTAACACTGTGTCCGGGACGAACCGAAACAGCCCGCGGTGCGAATCACTCGGGAACCAAGGACGTCTCGAATCACCACGAAGCAGCAGGGCGGCTACTCCTACAAACCGCGACGGCGGCCGGCTAGCTCTTCCCCCAAGCGCGCGGCGGATGCGGCCCGCCGCGCGCTCCCTTCAGCAGGAGTCCTTCGACGAGACGGTGCGGCCGCCGCCCCTAGACTCACCGCATGAAGACGTGCCCGGAATGCGGGCAGGAGAATCCGGAGGGATTCCGCCATTGCGGGATGTGCGGCGCGCTGCTGGTCGCGGAGCCGGTGGAGCTGCGCGAAGAGCGCAAGGTCGTGAGCGTGCTCTTCGCCGACCTCGTCGGCTTCACCGCGCGGGCCGAGCAGCTCGACCCGGAGGACGTGCGCGCCCTGCTCGCGCCGTACCACGCCCGCCTGCGCGCCGAGCTCGAACGTCACGGCGGCACCGTCGAGAAGTTCATCGGCGACGCGGTGATGGCGCTCTTCGGTGCGCCCGTCGTCCACGAGGACGATCCGGAACGAGCCGTCCGTGCCGCGATCGCGATCCGCGACTGGGTCCGCGGCGAGGAGGACCTCCAGGTGCGGATCGCGGTCAACACCGGTGAGGCGCTGATCAGGATCGGGGCCGCGACGGCGGAGGGCGAGGGCATGGCCTCCGGCGACGTCGTCAACACCGCGGCGCGGCTACAGACCGCGGCGCCGGTGAACGGCATCCTCGTCGGCGAGGCAACGTACCGCGCGACCAGCCACGCGATCGAGTACCGACAGGCGGACGCGGTCGAGGCCAAGGGCAAGGTCGAGCCGATTCCGGTCTGGGAGGCAGGCCAACCGCGCGCACGCTTCGGGGTCGACCTCCTCCGCGAGGTGAAGACGAAGCTGATCGGCCGCGAGCGCGATCTGCGCGCTCTCGAGGATGCCCTCGACAGGGCCCGGCAGCAGCGGGCGGTGCAGCTCGCGACGCTTGTCGGCGAGCCTGGAATCGGCAAGAGCCGGCTCGTCTTCGAGCTGATGCAGGTGGTCGAAGCAGACCCCGAGCTGATCCGCTGGAGGCAGGGTCGCTCCCTGCCGTACGGAGAAGGCGCGAGCTTCTGGGCCCTCGTCGAGATGGTGAAGGCCGAGGCGGCGATCCTCGAGACCGATCCGCCCGAGGAGGTCGCCGCGAAGGTGAACGCCGCCGTCGAGGCGGTCATGCCGGACGAGGCGGAGTCCGACTGGGTCGAGGGCCACCTGCGGGCCCTGGCGGGGGGGGTGGGCGAGGAGGTCGAGCCGGGCCCGGAGCGGCGGAAGGAGGCCTTCGCGGCGTGGCGCCGCTTCTTCGAGGCTCTCGCGCGCGAGCGCCCGCTGGTGCTCGTCTTCGAGGACCTGCACTTCGCGGACGACAGCATGCTCGACTTCGTCGACCACCTCGTCGATTGGGCGAGTGGGGTGCCGATCCTCGTCCTTGCGACGGCACGCCCCGAGCTCCTCGAGCGCCGGCCGGGGTGGGGCGGGGGAAAACCGAACGTCACAACCCTCGCCGTAGCACCGCTCAGCGACGAGGAGACGAGCCGCCTGATCGCCGCGCTCCTCGAGCGGCCGCTTCTGCCCGCGAAGACGCAATCTCAGCTGCTCGACCGGACCGGCGGTAACCCGCTGTACGCAGAGCAGTACGCGCGCATGCTCGCCGAGCACGGCTCGGCCGAGGAGCTCCCGCTGCCGGAGACGGTGCAGGGGATCATCGCTGCCCGCCTCGATCTCCTCTCTGCCGACGAGAAGCGCCTGATCCAGGATGCGTCCGTCGTCGGGAAGGTCTTCTGGGGTGCCGCGGCCGCTGCGATCGGAGGCTCCGATCGGTTCGCGACAGAGGAGCTTCTGCACGCCCTCGAGCGGAAGGAGTTCGTCCAGCGGGCGCAAGGTTCGTCCGTCGCCGGAGAGACGGAGTACGCGTTCAGGCATCTGCTTGTGAGAGACGTCGCCCACGGCCAGATCCCGCGGGCGTTGCGGGCGGCGAAGCACCAAGCCGCCGCTGCCTGGATCGAGTCCCTGCCCCGGTCGGACGACCATGCCGAGACACTTGCCCACCACTACTCGCAGGCTCTCGAGCTGGCCAGAGCGGCCGGGCAAGACACAGACGAGCTGGCCGCACGGGCGCGCGCCGCCCTCCAGGACGCGGGCGATCGCGCGTACTCACTCGGCTCGATCACTGCGGCGGGCGAGCTCTACGAAGCTGCCCGCGCACTGTGGCCCGAGGACAGTCCCGAGTGGGCGCGACTCGTGGTCCGCTTCCGCCGCCCGACCCAGTTCGACCGGTTCGAGCACGATGAGCTGATCCGGGCGCGCGACGCGCTGGTCGCCCACGGCGACCTGGAAGGCGCCGCCGAGGCGGAGACCTACCTCGGCTGGAACCTCTGGAATGAAGGCCGCGGCAAGGAGGCGTCCCGCCACCTCGACAAGGTCGTCGAGCTCCTCGACCAACTCCCGGCCAGCCACACCAAGGCGTACCTGCTCGCGAATCTCGCGATCCAGCGGATGCTGACGAACCAGCTCGAGGCGAGCTTGGCGACGGCGGAAGCGAGCCTGGAGATCGCCGAGCAGCTCGACCTGGCCGACATCCGGGCCCACGCGCTGAACACGATCGGCACCACACGCGCGCTCGGCCGGGATCGCGGCGGGATCGAGCAGCTAGAGCAGAGCCTCGCGGTCTCGCTGGAGCAGAACCACGCCGAGAACATCATCCGCGGCTACAAGAACCTCGCGTCGATGCTGTTCGAGCTCGGCGAGCTCGACCGCCTCGCGGATCTCTACGCCGCCGCGGTCGCCGCCGCGGAGCGCTTCGGCGACACGTACGACCTGCGCTGGTTCAGGGTCGAGCAGGCAAGCGTGGACTATCACGAGGGCCGTTGGGACGAGGCGCTTCAGCGGGTCGACGAGTTCCTCGCCGAGGTCGAAGCCGGTTCGCCCCACTACATCGAGACCGGAGCTCGGACGCTGCGAGGCCAGATCCGGGTGGCGCGAGGGAACTTCGCCGACGCGCTCGCGGACACGAGCAGGGCGGTCGAATTCGGGCGCAACTCCGGGGAGCCGCAGGCGCTCCTGCCGGCCCTGGCCGCCCACGCTCGCGCGCTCGCGGCTGCGGGCGAGCTCCGTGCGGCCGAGCAGCTCCTGGTCGAGCTGTTGGAGTCAGGCTTTGAGGGCGTGAGCTTCTGGCTCGGCGACGTGGCACCGGTCGTGAGCGCCCTCGGCCGCGAAGCCGAGTTCCTGGCCAGGTTCGGGCAGAGCGAGAGCCCGACTCGCTGGGAAGAGGCGGGAAGCGCGTTCCTGGGCGGAGACCTCGCCCGCGCGATCGAGATCTACGCCGCGATGGGCGCGCGGCCGCAGGAAGCCGAGGCTCGGCTACTGGCGGCCCGAAAGGCGCCGGAGGGCGACGTGGCCGCTCGCGAGCACGCCCAGCGCGCGCGCGACTTCTTCCGTAGCGTCGGCGCCGAGCCGCTCGGTCGCCAGGCCGAGGAGCTGCTCGGGATTCCGGCGGCGGAGACCGGCACCGGCTAAGCGGATCACTCGTTCGGGGGTCGGGGTCGGATGCCCGCCGCGCCGACCTAGATCGGACTGTGGCCTTGACTCCTTTTGCTGCGCTGTTCCTCACCGTTGCCGAGCTCGGCGTGATCGTGATCGCTCTGCTGGGCAAGGGACAGTTCGCGTTCCGCCGCTCGCGCTAGCGACATGACTGCGGCCGAATTCGAGCACCTGACGGCGACCGAAGCCGAGTCGCTGCTGACCCACCGGCTCCGCTCGTTCCTCGAAGCGGGCGCCGCTCCGGGCGGCGCGCTCGTCCTCGCCGCTCAGGTTCAGGTGACCGAGGAAGCAGCCGTCGCGCTGCTGCGCCAGGGCTGCTCGCCGGACCTCACGCTCCGGCTTCTCTTCCGCGCTTCCTAGCGGAAAGCGTCGATGCGTCGCTTACTTCCCGCGGCTACTTGCCGACCGTAAGCCTGACCCTGAAACCGCTCGCGCGCTTCCTGCTGCTCGCCTTCGGGCTCTGCTTGATCACGCGGCCCTTGTTCGTCGCGCTCGAGTGCTTCTTCGTGATCTTGCCGACGCCGCAATGGCGCTTGCGGATCTTCGCCCTGGCCTTCGCCAGCTTCATGTGCAGCACGTTTGGCACCACGCACTTCGGCCGTGTGAACGGCGGCGGGGGTGGTGGCGGCGGCGGAGTTGGGGTGTAGCCGTTGTAGGCCGCCAGCGCGTCCACGAGGCCGTAGCCGAACGAGTTGTTCGGAAGATCGGTGGCGCTATTCGTCCCGCCGCAGACCTGGTCCGGGACGACGTCGACGTTCGGGTTCGCCGTGCTCTGCAGGAGCCCCTTAGTCGTGGCGATGTCCCGCTTCAGCGACGGGTACGCCGACCAGAGCAGCGCCACGACGCCGACGACGTGCGGCCCGGCCATCGAGGTGCCGCTGAGGTTCATGTAGGACGAATCGCTCGAGTTGATCGACGAGCGGACATTGACGCCCGGCGCGGAGATGTTCGGCTTCAGCCGGTGCGAGCCGTCGACGGTGACGTCACCGCGGCTGCTGAAGCCCGCCAGCGTGTTGGCCGCGTTGAGCGTGGTCGCACCGGTCGAGAAGCTCGCGTCGTAGATCGCCGGCGGATCCTCGACCGTGCTGCAGGCCGATCCGGAGTTGCCCGCCGAGACCTCGACGAGGATCCCGGCCGCCTGCGTGTTCTCGACGATCGTCTGCAGCGTCGTCGGCGCGCACAGCTCGCTGGCGGGGCAGCCCCAGCTGTTGTTCATCACGTCCGGCCGCAGGTCGGGGTTCGGATTCTGGCCGTTCAGGTCGGTCGGCGCGATGAACCACTGGAAGCACTCCGTGTAGGTCTCCGGCCTGCCAGTGCCCGAATCCATGTTGTGGCAGCCGATCACCTTGGCGCCGGGAGCGACGCCGATCTGGTTGCCGGCACCGTCGTCACCCGACGTCGTGCCGGTGGTGTGCGTGCCGTGACCGTGGTCGTCGCACGGCGCCGTCGCGTTGAACCCGCACGGGTTCGTGCCGTCGCCGTCGATGTCGCTGTGGATCGAGTCGTGCCAGTTGTAGTTGTGGTCGGCGACGCTGCCGTTCCAGCCGCGGTAATGCGGCTTGAGGGCGTTGTGGGTCCAGCGCATGCCCGTGTCCTGGTTGCCGATCACGATTCCCTGGCCGGTGAAGCCCATCGCCCAGAGCTGGGGAGCGTTCACCTTGACGACGCCAGGCTCGACGGCCGCGGGTGACTGGGTCTTGGTGACGCCGGTCTTCGCGATCTCGTCGCTCTCGATCCACTTCGAGGCGTCGTCCGTTTCGATCGCGGCCACGTCAGACCGGGCCGCGAGATCGTGCACCAGCGTCGTGCCGCCGCGCGTGAAGATCACGTTTGCGACCCAAAACGAGCGGTACGGGACGCCGCGACTCTGGAGCAGCTTAGTCAGCGGTGCCTGCGTTTGCGCCGCATGCTCCTTCAGCGTTCGGTACACGTACCAGCCGCGCGCGTTCTCGTTCTGGATCCCGTACGCCGGGTTGACGTCCGCCTGGCTCTTCAGATAGATGGCGATCGAGGCCCGGCCGTTCGACGCGAGGTCGTGCCGGACCCGCTGCTCGATCTTGTCGATGCCGTTGCTGCGTGCGGGCGAGCTTTGCCCGAAATAGACGACGGCCCCGATTGCCGAGATCGCCAGGATGATTGCCAGCTTGAAACGCCTACGCACGATGTGCCCTCCCCTCAGAGACCCCGTCTGACTATCTCACGGTTCCCGCGCGCTAGAAAGGCCAGGGCCGGATTCGTTAATTTTCGGCGATCAGGGTGCTAAGAACGGCATTGCGAGAGGGGCAAGCTCGTCTGAGCCGCGTGGGCCGAGGGTTAGTAGAACACCAGGGCAATACCCGGGAAACGCGACGAGCCGGGGAGACCCCGCCCGTCGCTCTTCTGCGCGAGCTCGTCGAAATCGAGTCGCCCAGCGGCTCGCCGGGAGTGAGCGCCGTTGCGTCGAGGGTCGGCGAGGAGCTCGAGCGGCTCGGCGCCGAGGCGACGCTGCTGGAGGGCGGGCACCTCCGCGCGGAGCTCCCTGGTCGGGGAGCGCCGCTGCTCCTCTCCGGGCACGTCGACACCGTCTGGCCGGAGGGAACGCTCGCCGAGATGCCTTTCCGGGTCGAGGGCGAGCGCGCCTTCGGGCCCGGCGCCTACGACATGAAGGCCGGGCTCGTCGTGATGGTCGAGGGAATCCGCCGCGCCGGCGACGACCGGCGGGCGCTTCGCGTCTTCCTGACCGCGGACGAGGAGAAGGGCAGCCCGACCGGCCGGCCGCTGCTGGAGCAGGCGACGGAGGGAGTCGCCGCCGCGTTCGTGGTCGAGCCGCCGAGCCCTCGCGGCAACCTGAAGACCGCGCGCAAGGGGCTCGGCCGCTTCACGTTGAGGATCACGGGCCGCGCGGCCCATGCGGGGACGAACCGGGCCGCGGGAGTGAGCGCCGTCGAGGAGCTCGCGCACCAGACCCTTGCGCTCGAGGCGCTCACCGACGAGCACACCGGCACGGCCGTCAACGTCGGTGTGGTCAGCGGCGGCACCGCCGAGAACGTCGTCGCGGCCGAGGCCGAAGCGCGGATCGACGTCCGGGTCGCGACCAGGGCCGACCGCGAACGGGTCGAGCGTGCACTTACGGAACTGCGGCCGGTCAACCCGGAAGCCGAGCTGGAGCTCGGCGGCGGCTGGACGCGCCCGCCGCTCGAGCGCTCGGAAGGCGCAGCAAAGCTCTTCGCCCGCGCGTGCGAGTACGGCCGGGAGCTCGGGCTCGACCTCGAGGAGGGGTCCTCCGGCGGCGGCTCGGACGGGAATCTGATCGGAGCTCTAGGCGTTCCGGTCCTCGATGGGCTGGGAGCCCAGGGAGCGGGAGCGCATTCCCCGGACGAGCACGTCGAGCTCGGGTCGATCCCCGTGCGCGCCGCGCTTCTCGCACGGTTGTTGCAAGACCCCGGCCTTTCGTAGGAAACTCTCCCGCGTAACGCGACCTCTGGAGGTGGTGCATGGCTGCCCAGGCAGATGAGCGCGTGATGATCTCCGAACGAATCGCCCCCGGCATGCTGCCGCGGGTTCTCAACTCGTTCGACATGACGATCATCTTCGTCGCCATCGTCCTCTTCATCGTGAACGCGTCGGCGATCCAGCAGGCTCACCAGGCGGCGTACACGTACTGGATTCTCGGCTTCGTCGCCTTCCTGATCCCGGGTGCGCTCGTCACCGCGCAACTCGGACAGATGTTCCCGCAGGAAGGCTCGCTCTACGTGTGGACGCAGAAGGCGTTAGGGCCGTTCTGGGGCTTCTTCGCCGGCTTCTGCGCGTGGTGGCCGGGAATCCTCGTGATGGTGGCGACGGGCGATGCCGTCGTCACGCTCTGGCAGTTCGTCGACACCGGCGGCCTGTCGAAGGCCTGGGAGCAGGGCCTGGTGATCCTCGCCGTGCTCTGGTTCTCCGCGTTCATGTCGATGATGCGGCTCCGGATGACGCAGAGTTACGCCAACTGGGCGGTCGTCTTCTACGGCGCGGGGATCTTCGTGATCGGGCTCGCCGGGATCCTCTGGCTGATCGGCGACGGGCACTCGGCGACCGGCGGCTGGGGAACCGCGAGCAACTGGGGCATCCATTCGACCCAGTGGACACACATGCGCTCGATCAAGAAGTACCTCTTCTGGGGCTCGATCGTCGTGATGTTCGCCTACCTCTGGGCGACGCTCGGGACGATGCTGGCCCTGCCTGCCGCGAAGAGCGTGGGCAACACGACCGACATCCTCTCGGCGGTGCAGGTGGGCTTCTGGAACTCGCACACGTTCGCGATCCTGGTCGCGCTCGTCCTGATCTGGTTCTTCGTGGCGAACACGATCGTCTACAACTACTCGTTCTCGAGACTGCTGTTCGTCTCGGGCCTCGAGCAGCGCATGCCGCGCAAGCTCGGCGAGGTGAACGAGCGGACGAAGGTGCCGGTCTACGCGATCCTCACCCAGACGGTGCTGTCGTCGCTCTTCGTCGTCGCGATCTTCAATCCGTGGGTCGCGAGCAACAACAACCAGAAGGCGTACTGGCTGTTCCAGGCCGCGGTGACGGTCATCTGGTGCATCTCGATGGTGCTCTTGTTCGCGGACATCTTCCTCGTCAAGCGGGCGTTCCCGGAGAGGTTCGACGAGGTACGGGCTGCGCATCCGTACCTGCTCTACGCCTCCGGCGTGATCGGAATGCTGGCGTCCGCATTCGGGGCATACGTGGTGTTCCGCTCGCCCTGGACGAGCCTGTTCTCCGTCGGCCACTGGCGAGTCTGGCTCGCGGTCCTGTGCGGCGTCTCCGTGCTGGCGGCGCTGCTGATCTACGCGATCAGCGAGTTCATGCACCGACGCGAGGCGCCGACGCCGACCATGACGCCGGCGGGTTAGTTGGAGGCAAGTGACGTAGTTCGACAAGCGGACGAGGCGGGTCTCCGCCTCGTCCGCTTCCTCTGGTGTGGCAACGACGGCACCGTCCGCGCCAAGGCCAGCACGCTGCCCGGGCTCGAGGGACGGATGCAGAGCGGGATCGGCCTGAC
>WNGD01002050.1_pt1 | contig 21285 bp, 19 predicted proteins | sample 5400671 | NCBI WGS metagenome assembly WNGD01 (sample SAMN13153369, study PRJNA577476) | soil metagenome | isolation source: 40 cm soil or saprolite under grassland replicate 2 | place: USA:California | collected 2016-06-15 | reverse complement strand
CTGCGGGACGGCGCTGTCCTCGCACGAAGTCGCGCAAGGCTACGACACGGTGCAGACGAACTCCGTCTACGTGACGTTCCCACTCGCGGAGGACCGCGCACGCCAGCTCGTCATCTGGACCACGACGCCGTGGACGCTGTTGTCGAACGTCGCCGTCGCCGTCCATCCCGATCTCGAGTACGGCGAGTGGGAAGTGGAGGGGGTGCGCTATATCGCCGCGGTCCAGCGCGCCGGCGACGTGCACGTGCACGGCAAGCCGCTCGCCACGGTGTCCCGCGTGGCGACGTATCCCGGCCGCGATCTGGTCGGCCGGAAATACCTCCGGCCGCTCGACGAGGTGCCGCTGCCCGCGGATCGCCGCGGCCAGCGGGCGGTCGTGGTGGCGGGCGCGTTCGTCACGGCCGACGAGGGCACGGGGCTCGTCCATATGGCCCCCGCGTTCGGCGCGGATGACTACGCCGCTGCCCAACAGTACGGCCTCGTGTTCATCAATCCCGTGGCGGCCGACGGGACGTTCACCGGGACGAACTGGCCGGAGATCGAGGGCAAGCTCGTTACCGACAAGGAAACGAATCGCATCATCATCGAGCGGCTGAAGCAGGTCGGGCGCTGGCTCGAGACTCGGCCCTACACGCACTCGTATCCGTTCTGCTGGCGCTGCGACTCGCCGCTCATCTACTACGCCCGGAGCTCGTGGTTCGTGCGCACGACCGCGGCCAAGGCGCGGATGCTCGAAGTGAATCGCGAAGTCGACTGGCATCCGCCGGAGACCGGCGCGGGCCGCTTCGGCGAGTGGCTCGAGAACAACATCGATTGGGCGTTGTCGCGGGACCGCTACTGGGGCACACCGCTCAACGTGTGGGAGTGCGACGTCGAGCGCGAGCACCGCGACGTGATCGGATCCTACGACGAGCTGGCGGAACGCTGGGGCAAAGCGCTCCCGTCGGACTTCGATCCGCACAAACCGTACATCGACACGTATACCTGGGCCTGTCGTGACTGCAGCGGCACGATGCGGCGTGTCCCGGAAGTGATCGATGCGTGGTTCGACTCGGGGTCGATGCCGTACGCCCAGTGGCACTACCCCTTCGAGCACGAGGCCGACTTCAAGGAGCACTTCCCGGCCGATTACATCTGCGAAGGCGTGGACCAGACGCGCGGCTGGTTCTACTCGCTGCTCGCGATCGGCGTGACGGTGTTCGACTCGTCCGTCTACAAGCACGTAATCGTCAACGACCTGCTGCTCGACGAACACGGCGCGAAGATGTCGAAGAGCCGCGGCAACATCGTCGATCCCTGGAACGTGATCGGCGAGCACGGCGCGGATGCCGTGCGGCTCTACTTGTGCGGGCAGAGCCAGGTGTGGCTCCCCAAGCGCTTCGACGTGCGACAGATCCCGGATGTGGCGGGCGGCTTCCTCAACACCTTGCGCTCCACCTACGACTTCTTCCGGCGCTACGCCCAGGACTGGCAGCCACCCGCGGAAGAGGACCGCACGCCGCCGGCCGGGCGTCCGTCGCCGGATCGGTGGCTGCTCGCGCGGCTGGACGAGGTCGTCACGCAGGTGCGGCAGGCATGGTCCACGTACGACGTGACGGCCGGGGTCCGCGCCATCATGGACTTCGTCAGCGAGGACCTGTCGCGTTGGTACATCCGCCGCAACCGGCCGCGCTTCTGGGCCCCCGATCGGGCGACCGACCCGGTGGCGCTCGAAACGCTGCACGAGGCCCTCGTGGCGGCCGTGCGGCTCCTCGCCCCGGCCGCCCCCTTCATCTCTGACTGGGTGCACCGGGCCCTGACGGGAACCTCCGCCCACCTCGCGCCCTTCCCGGTCGACCGGGGCCATCGGGAGCCTGAGCTGCTCGCGGCCATGAATACGGTTCGGAAGCTGGCCTCCCTCGCCCGGGCGGCCCGGGAATCGCGCAATCTGCGGGTCCGGCAGCCCCTCGCCCGCATGCAGCTGGCCGTGCCGGCGGCCGTCCAGGGCCCGGCCTTGTCAGACCTGTTAGATATTCTGGCTGCCGAAGTCAACGTGAAATCGGTACACGTCGTGGCGTCCGACCACGATCTGGTGCGGCTCCGCGGGAAGGCGAACTTTCGGACCCTCGGAAAACGCTACGGCAAAGACACACCGCAGGCGGCCGTGGCGGTTGCCGAGCTCGTGCCGGAGCAATTGCAGGCGCTCGAGCAGGGGGCGACGGTCCACGCCGGCGCATTTGAGGTTCGACCGGAGGATGTGACCGTCACGCGCGAAGTCGCGAGCGAGTGGCTCGTGCAGGCCGACGGACCGTACGTCGTCGCGCTCGATCCGGCGTTGACCGAGGATCTGATCCAGGAAGGGCTGGCCCGTGAGGTCGTGAATCGCGTGCAGCGCCTGCGCAGAGATGCGGGTTACGAATACACGACGCGCATTGAGTTGAGCATCGCCGGTGCAGCAGAGGTGGTTGCCGCGACTCGCGCGTTTCAAGGGTTTGTCGAAGGTGAAACATTGGCACGCCGCATGGTGTTGGGAGCAGTGCTCGACGAACCCGATTTACAGCGTGACGTAGACATCGAAGGACGCCAGACGACGATTGCGCTCCGGCGTCACGACGGAAGAAAGGGCGGAACCCGATAATGCCGACTAAGTCGACGAAGGTGAAGGCCAAGAGTGGTGGCCTCAATAAAAAGCAGCTGACCCATCTCGAGAAGCGATTGCTCGAAGAGCGCGCCCGCGTCATCAAGGAGCTGGGCCACTACGGTGAGTCGTTCAACTCGAGCCTCCAGGCGTCCGACGGGGATCTCTCGAGCTACTCCTTCCACATGGCCGATCAGGGCACCGACGCGATGGAGCGCGAGAAGCAGTTTCTGTTCGCGTCGCAGGAAGGGCGGTACCTGTGGCACGTGAACGAGGCGCTGCGCCGGCTGTACAGCGCGCCCGAGCGGTTCGGGCGCTGCGAGCAGTGCGGCGAGCTGATCGGGTTCGACCGCCTCGACGCGCTCCCCCACGCGCGACTCTGCATCAAGTGCAAGGCGAAAGAGGAAGATGGTAAGCGCCGCTGAGCGCCGGCTGTTTTGGGGAACGGCGGTCGCGGTCGTCGTTTCCGATTTCGTGTCCAAACTGATCGCGGAATCATTCCTGGCGCGGCGGCTGCCGCTCCCGATCATTGGGGACACGGTCCAGTTGCGGCTCGTCTACAATGAAGGGGCCGCCTTCGGCCTGCACGTGGGCGACAACTCGCGCTGGATCTTCATGGCGCTGGCCGTCGTCGCGCTGTTCGTGCTCGCCTCGCTCGTGCGCAGCACGCGTCCCGGCGACCGCTTCCGGCTGCTCGCGCTGGCGCTGGTCTGCGGCGGCGCGGTCGGCAACCTCATCGACCGCATTCGCAGCGCGCAGGGCGTCGTCGACTTCGTCGATGTCGGCGTCGGCGCGTGGCGCTGGCCCACGTTCAACGTGGCCGACTCGGCCATCACGATCGGCGCCATCGCCCTCGGACTTTCGCTCTGGCAGGAAGGCCGCGCGCAACAGCGGGCTAAGGAGGCTCGGGCGGCCGAGCCTTGAACATCACCTTCTGTGTTGTTCGCACGACTGAACGCCTCGATCGCTTCCTCGCCGACCAGTTCGCCCTCTCTCGTACACAAGCCGGACGCCTCATCGCCGATAAACGCGTGACCGCGCGCGGCAAGCCGCTGCGTGCATCCGCGGTGCTCGAGCCCGGGATCGAGGTCACGGTGGAGCTCCCGGAAAAGGAAGCGCCGCGGACGTTCGCCCCTGCGCACGCGGAGTTGCGGTTCGTCTTTGAAGACGAGCACCTCGCCGTCCTCGACAAACCCGCCGGTCTCGTCGTCCATCCGGGGCCCGGTCACTGGGACGACACGCTGGTGAATGTGCTGGTGGGGCGGGGCACCGAGCTTTCGCGGGGTGCCACGGAAGGCCGCCCCGGCATCGTGCACCGGCTCGATCGCGACACGTCCGGATTGCTGGTCGTCGCGAAGACCGATCTCGCGCACCGCAGGCTCGCGGGCGCAATCGAACGACGCGCCGTCAAGCGCGTGTATGCGGCGATCGTGTGGGGGCACCTGCGCAAGAGTGCGGTCGACATCGAAGCGCCGATCGCGCGGCACCCCACAGAGCGCAAGCGCATGACCGTGGCGCAGGGTGGCCGGCACGCCGTGACGCATGCGGGCGTCGTGGCCCGCTTCGCGCATACCGATCTCCTCCGCGTCCGTCTCGGCACCGGCCGGACCCATCAAATCCGCGTGCACCTGGCGCACGTGGGTTGCCCGATCGTCGGGGACCGCGAGTACACGTTCGGCGGCAGCCGGCGGGTGACGCCCTCGGCGCGGATGGAAGCCGAGCGTCTCGAAGCGCTCGCGCCGCGCCAGCTGCTGCACGCGGCGGCCCTGTCGTTCGTTCATCCGGTGACCAATGAGCCGATCGCCGTGACGTCCGAATGGCCTGCTGACCTGCGTCCCGCGCTGGCGGAAGCGGCGGCGGACGCGAATTTGCTTGCTCAGCGCAACCCCTTGCAGTATCTTGGCTTCTTCGCATCCGATGACTGACGGAAGCCTCGTCTCCGCTCGCCTGCTCGTGTTCCGCGTGGGCACACTGGCATGCGCGGCCGAGGTGGACCAAGTGCGGGAGATTCTCCCGCGGCTCCCAACGACGCGTATTCCGGGCGCGCCCCCGGTCGTGGCGGGGCTGGTGAATGTCCGCGGCACACTGGTGACGGTCGTGGAAGGGTGGCGTGCCTTGGGTCTTCCGGCCCCCCCCACCCCCCCCACTCCTCCACCTTCCGCAACCGCTCCCAGCTCCGCTCTCGAGGTCGCCGCGGGCTCGACGCTTATCCTCGAAATGGGGCGGAACGGGGAAAGCACGGAGGCGGGGGGGGGGGCCGAAAAGGGTTCGCACCGGCTGCTCGGCTTTACGGTTGACGAAGTACTCGATATGCTGGCCGCGGGCGACACCACGCTGGAGGCCCGGCACGATCTGCCGGGCGTCGATCCCACGCTGGTCCGCGCGGTGGGCCGGCGGAACGGAGACGTGTTCATCGTACTCGATGTCGCGGCGCTGTTGGGCCCGATTCTGACTTCCTAAGGAGCGAGCAGTGAGCCACACGGTTCTCGTCTGTGATGACGCCATCTTCATGCGCACGATGATCAGCGACATCCTGGGACAGGCCGGATTCGAGGTCGTGGGCGAGGCGGAAACTGGCACGCAAGCGGTGGAGAAGTATCGGCAGCTCAAGCCGGACCTTGTCACGATGGACATCGTGATGCCGGACATGGGCGGCATCGATGCCGTCCGCGAGATCGTCAAACAGGATCCTGACGCGAAGATCCTGATGTGCAGCGCCATGGGGCAACAGGCGCTGGTCGTCGAGGCCATTCAGGCGGGCGCGAAAGACTTCGTTGTCAAGCCGTTCCAGCCCTCCCGCGTGCTCGAAGCCGTGCAGCGCGTTCTGGGCTAGCCATGGACCTGTCGCAGTACGCCGAGCTGTTCCTGGCGGAAAGCCGCGAACACTTGAGCGCCTGCAATCAGTTGTTGCTCGAGTGGGAGCGGAACCCGGCGGCGGCCGAGCCGGTCGGCGGCCTGTTCCGTGCCGTGCATACGATCAAAGGGATGGCGGCGACGATGGGCTACGGCCGCGTCGCCGATCTCGCCCACCGCATGGAGAACCTGCTCGACCACCTGCGCCGCGGCGGTCACGCACCTGCCGAAGACATCATTCAGCTGCTGTTTCGCGCCACCGATGCGCTGGAGAAAGTGGTCGGGCTCGCCGTCGCCGGTCGCGAGCGCGAAGCCGATCTCGCCATACTCGCCGACATCGATCGGGCCGCCGTCCAGGCGAAACCCGCGCCGCAACCCAGCGCGCTCGCGCGACACTTCGTCGCATCCCCCGAACCGCCTGAATCCCCAGGCGGACCTGCTGCGCCTGCTGCGTCTCTAGGATCCGGGCTCCTCATCGCCGTCGTCATCAGACCGGAGGCTCCCCTCAAAGGGGGCCGGGCGATGCTCGTCGTTCGCAAGCTGCAGGCGTTGGGCACGGTGCGCCGGGTGCAGCCGCCGCCCGCCGCCTTCGAGTCGGATGACTTCGATGGTCGGTTCGTGGTCGAGCTCGACACCGCCGCGGCGGCCCCAGACATCGAGACCGCCGTCCGATCGGTGGGAGACGTCGAGGGCGTGTCGCTGGGCGGGGGAACGGACGAAGGGCAGGTCAGCCCGGCCGAAAGCGCGGCCGGTGGTGCGGGGGAGAAAGGACGCGGTCGTCACATCCGCGTCGATCTCCGGCGCCTCGACACCCTCATGGACTTGATCGGCGAGCTCGTCACCGAGCGCGGCCGGCTGAACGAGCTGGCCGCACGCTGGGTGGGCAAGGATCCGGAGATCGACGATGTGGCGATCCACGTCTCGCGTCTCGCCTCCGACCTCCAGAACGAAATCATCCAGGCGCGCATGACGCCGGTGTGGCAGGTGTTCGATCGCTTTCCGCGTCTCGTGCGCGACGTGGCGCGGCAGCTCGGCAAGCAGGTGGCGTTCCGTGTCGAGGGCAAGGAAATCGAGCTCGATCGCCAGATCCTCGATGAGCTTGGCGACCCCTTGATGCATCTGCTCCGCAATGCCGTGGACCATGGCATCGAGCCGCCCGCCGAGCGCAAACGGCACAAGAAGAATCCCGAGGGGGAAATCGTGCTGGCGGCCGTGCGCGAGCGCTCGAGCGTGGCGATCAGCATCTCGGACGACGGGCGCGGCATCGATCGGGCGCAAATCCTGGAGAAAGCGAAGCGCGAAGGGGTGCTCGGCCCGCACGTGGAGTCGCTGTCGGACGACCAGCTGCTGCGCGTGATCGCGCGGCCCGGCTTCTCGACGGCGGAGTCGGTGACGGCCGTCTCCGGGCGCGGCGTGGGCATCGATGTCGCCATGACGCGCATCCGCGCCATGGGTGGCTCGATCGAAATCCGGACCGAGCCGGGAAAGGGCACCGCGTTCGTGCTGCGGTTGCCGGTCACCCTCGCGATTGTGCGCGCGCTGATCGCCGCCGTCGGCCACGAGCGCTACGCGCTGCCGCTCACGTACGTCGCCGAGACCGTGGAGTTCGGCACGACGCCGCTCACGACGATGGAAGGCAAGGATGCGATCGTGCTGCGCGATCGCGTCGTGCCGCTGGTGGATCTCAGGAAGCTGTTGGGAACGAACGGCGGCGCCCCTGCGCCGCCTCCGCGCCGCCCGGTGATCGTGTTGGAAATGGGAGAGCGTCGCGCCGGCATTGTGGTGGATGGGATGTTGAGCCAGCAGGAGATTGTCGTGAAGGCCTTCGACGCGCCGCAGGGCACGCTGCCGGTCTTCAGCGGCGCCACGATCATGGGCGACGGAGTGCCCGCGCTGATTCTCGATGCGGCCGGACTGGTCTAGGTTTTCACACCCTTCAGGGTGTGAAGGGAGCGAGGCATGGAAGACGTCCGTGATCTGAAAGCCCTGCAGCTCGACGCCTTGAAAGAGGTCGCCAACATCGGGGCGGGCCACGCCGCGACGGCGCTGTCACAGCTCACGCACCGCCGCATCATGATCTCGGTCCCCGAGATCAATATCGCACGCCTCGAGGACGTGCCGGGGTTGATCGGCGATCCGCAGGAGGTCGTCGCCGCAGTCCTCATGCACATGCTCGGCGATCTCACGGGACGGACTCTGCTGCTGTTCCCGGAGCCTGTCGGCCGGCAGCTGTGCGACATGCTGCTCAAGCGGCCGCTCGGCACCACGAAGGCGTTCGAGACGATCGAGCAGTCGTGTCTGAAAGAAGCCGGCAACATCCTGTCGGGCGCCTACATGAATGCCCTGTCCGAGTTCATGGGCATGCTGCTGCTGCCGTCGGTGCCGAGTCTCGTGGTGGACCTCTCGGCCGCCGTCCTCACGACCACGTACCTCAATTTTGGGCATGATCGCGACTTCGTGTTTTGCGTCGAAACGGAGTTCAGCATCGAGGCCCAAGACGGGCTGCGCGGCCACTTCCTGCTCCTGCCCGACCTGGCGTCCCTCAAGGCCATCTTCGACGCCATTCGGCTGACTTGACGGTCTCAGAGCGTGACGTCGCCGTCCTGAGGTCTTTTGCCCGCCGGATCGACCCATCCGATGCGGGCGCGCACAACAATCTCGGCGTTCTCTACTACCAGAAGGGCCTCGTGCCCGAGGCCATCGAGCAGTTCACGCGGGCGCTCGAGCTCGACTCCCGCATGCAGGTCGCGCAGCGCAACCTCGAGATCGCCTATCACAAAACCGGCTACTATGACCGGCGGGTCGCCGAGCTGCAGGAGAAGCTGCGGCAGGCGCCCGACGAGCGTGACCCGCGCTGGGAGCTGGGCCGTACCTACGCGATCCTCGGCGTCTTCGAGGACGCGGTCGCCGAGTTCGAGGAGCTGCTGGCCCACAAGCCGAACGACGTGGCCGCGATCATTCAGCTCGGGCTCGCCGAAAAGGCGCGGGGGCGGTTGGAAGTGGCGACGGAGTGGTTCCTGCGGGCCGCCGAGGCCGAGCCGGATTCTTCCGTCGTGCAGTTCTATCTCGGCGAGGTCTACTACAATCGCGGGCTGAACGAGCCGGCCCTCGCGGCGCTCGAGCGCGCGGTCACGCTCAATCCGGACAATGCGAACGCGCACTATCTGATGGCGTTCGTCCTGGGTGACATGGGCCGGCACCAGGACGCGCGGGCCGCCTCCAAGCGCGCGATTCAGCTGAATCCGCCGCTCGCGCGGGCGCAGACGAATTTGTCGTTGGAGCGCTATCGCGCCGAGCGCCAGTCGGCCGAGCAGCGGCTGCGCGAGCAGCCCACGCCGGAAGTCGCCGAGGGCAGCGAGCTCGCGCATCACAATCTCGGCCTCGCGTTCCGGCAGAAGGGCTACTACACCGAGGCCCTGCGCGAATATCGCCTCGCGATCGAGCGCGGCGAAGATCGGCGGCTCGTGCGCCAGGCGATGGCGGAGGTGCACCTCCTCAAGCGTGACTTCACCGACGCGCTCGAGCTGTACGAGTCTCTCATCCACGAGACTGCCGATTCGCCGAAGCTCTGGAACGAGCGGGGTGTCGTGCTCCATCAGGCGGGGCGCACGGCGGACGCCCTGACCTCCTACCGGCAGGCGACGGAGGTCGATCCGCGCTACGCGCTCGCCTGGAATAACGTCGGGGTGGTCCTCGCGCACCAGAGCGACGCCGACGATGCGATTGAGGCCTTTCGGAAGGCGCTGCAGCTGTCCCCACAATTTGTCGGTGCGCGCCTCAACCTTGCACTGCTCCTGACTCATCTGCGCCGCTTCCAGCTCGCGCTCGAAGCGTACCGCCAGGTGCTCGCCGATCAGCCGGTCTCCGCGGCCGCATGGAATGGCGTGGGGTTGGTCCTGGTAGAGCTCAAGCGCTTTCCCGACGCGCGCAACGCGTTCGTCCGCGCCGTGGAGGCCGATCCGCACAACGCGGGCGCACACTACAACCTGAGTTTCACGCTCTCGAACCTTGGCGATTACGACGGCGCCCTGCGCGCCACCAAGCGCGCGCTGGAGCTCGATCCGTATTACGTGTCGCAGAAATTCGCGCTGGCGATCGATCTGCAATACGAGACGGTGGCGATCGGGATCGTCCCCGAGATCTCGGCCGACGTCAGCGCCGAGAGTCTCGGCGGCGAGTTCGCGTTCGATCAACGTTTGCTCGACAACATCTTCCAGGAGCTGGAGCCGGCGGCGACGGCAGCGCAGGCTGCGCCTGGGGGCCTTGCCAAGAAAGCCGACGATCCGCTCGCGCTCGCGCGCGACTACGTCAGCAAGGGGATGATGGACCTCGCGGTCGCCGAAGCGATGCGCGCCGTCCAGCGCGGCGCCGATCGCGGCCAGGCCGCGACGATGATCGGCGACATTTATGCGCGGCGTGGGTTGCACGGCGAAGCCCTGGAGCGGTACCGCGAGGCGCGCACGCTCGATGCCGCCAACTCGGCCGCCCTCCTGGGTGAAGTGAAAAGCCTGCTCGCGGTGCATCGGGCGGCGGAGGCGCTGCCGCTCGCCGAAGAGCTCGTGGCGACGGCGCCGGACGACGTGGAGGTGTTGGTCGCCGCCGCCCGCGCGCGGGCCGCCACCGGCGACGCCGCGGGCGCGCTCACCGCATTGCGCCAGGCCCAGACGCGCGCGCCCGCGCGTGCCGACCTGCACAAGCTGCAGGGGGACATTGCCCTCAAGGTCGGCGACCGGCAGGGCGCGCGCGCCGCGTATCGCGCGGCGCTCGATCTGGATGCGGGATTCGTGCAGGTCTGGCTCGAGCTCGGCCGGCTACACGAACAGGATGAAGAATGGGCGGACGCGCAGCGCGCGTTTGAAGCCGCGCTCGAGGCCTTGCCAACCTTTCACGAGGCGGGCCTGGCGCTGGCCGACCTGCTGCGCCGCTCCGGCAACGCCCGCGCCGCGATCCTCCGGCTCGCCGACATGTTGGAGCAGGACCTCTACGACATGGACGCGCTGCTGCTGCTGGGCCGCGCGCTGCTGGATGACAAGCGGCCGGACGAGGCGCTGGAAGCATTCCGCCGCGCGCTCAAGTTCGATCCCCGGCACACCGGCGCGCTGTTTTATCTCGGGGCCACGCTGGCGCGGCTGCAGCGCTACGGCGAGGCGGTCGATGCCTGGGACCGCGTGACGCGCATCGATCCGGGCGGTCCGTTCGCGCAGCGCGCGCGCATGCACGCGCGGACCGCCGTCGACCTGCAGCACATTTTCTCGACCTCGGACGCGGCCTAGCGCATGGCGATCGAAGGACCGCTACGCGAGCTCGGGATTCACGACGTCTTCCAGCTGCTGGACTTGAGCCGGAAGACGGGCGCGCTGCGCGTGACGTCCGAGCTACGGCACAACGAGGGCACGATCTACTTCGACAACGGCGTGGTCGTGTCGGCGGAGATCCGCAGCAACCCGCATCCGCTGGGCGCACTGCTGCTGCGCACCGGCAAGATCACCGAGGCCGATCTCGAACGCGCGCGCGACATGCAGCAACGCCAGGGCGATAAGCGCCGGCTCGGCGAAATCCTCGTGGCCCTCGGCGTGATCACGAAGGGCGAAGTCGAGCGCCAGGTGCGCTTCCAGATCGAGGAAGTGGTCTTCGAGGTCATGAGCTGGAACGAGGGCTACTTCTCGTTTGCCGAGCAGTCGGAAAGCAAGGTGCCCACGGAGGTCACGGTACGGATTCCCGTCGAGGCGCTCTTGATGGAGGGCGCGCGCCGCATCGACGAGTGGTCGCGGATCGAGAACCGCATTCCGCACGTCGGCGTCGTCCCATCGCTCGCGCCACCGCCCGAAGGAGGCGGCGGTGAGCTCGATCTCCTGCCGCCGGAGTGGGAAGTGCTCGCCCTCATCGACGGCGAGCGGTCGGTCCGCGGCCTGGCGACGGAGCTGGGGCGGTCGGACTTCGAAGTCGCGAAAACGCTGTTCGGCCTCGAGAGTGCGGGCGTGATCGTCCTGGTGGATCCGGGGACGGCGAAGCGCGGCCAGCCGAGTGCCGCGGGCGAGCTGGTCGAGCTGGCCGCGAAAGCCGAGCGGGCGCTCCTCGCCAAGGATCTCGACGCCGCCCGCGCCGCCGCCGAGCAAGCCGCGAACATGCAGCCGCACGACGCGACCGTGCACCTGCTGCTCGGGCGGATTCATCTGGCGCAGGGGCACGCGTCCGCGGCCGCCGAGGAGCTGCGCCGCGCGCTGCGGCTGGATCCGTTGCTGGCCGCGGCGCATCGCGAGCTGGGATTTGCGCTCGTCTCCATGGGGCGGTTCGGCGAGGCAGTGCAGAGCTGGGATCAATGGGAGCGTCTGGCCCGCACGCCCGAGGAGGAAGCGCAGCGGGCGGATGTGCACCGCGCGCGCGAGGCCGCTCGAGTGTTCGCTCATGGATGACATCCGCGCGCTCTCCGCCCAGCTCGCCCAGGATCCGCAAAGCCTCGTGTTCCTGCGGCTGGGCGAGGCGTTGCGACGCAAAGGGCAGTTCGAGGCGGCGCTGCGTGTGGCGATGAACGGCCTCGAGCGCCATCCGCATCTCGCCGACGCGCATGACCTGTACGCGCGCATTCTGACCGACAAGCACGACTACGAACGTGCCTTCGACGAGTGGGACATGGCGGTCCGTATCGCGCCCCATCATACGGGCGCGTTGAAGGGACTCGCTTTCCTCTATTTCAAAGTCGGCGACATCGAGCAGGCGGAAGCGCACCTTGCCGCGGCGAAGCGAGTCGAGCCGGACGATCCCAGCATCGAGCAGGCGTTCGACATGATTCGTGGGGGAGGTAGACCGCCGTCGCACACACCGACTCCTGCTCCTGAACCGCCAGCGACCGCCCCGACCGCCGCCTCTTCGGGTCTCGATGAAGCGCGCGTCTTCGCCGGATTGGAAGGAGCGAACGAAGGGTTGCTGCTCATTGACGGCGCTGGGAGAGTGCTCGGTGGAGCGTTGAAGGATCGGGCCGGCACGGATGTGACCGACACCGTCGCCGCCTATCTGGCCGGCGTGTCGCAGGAGGCGGCGCGGACCGCCAAGCTGCTCGGGCTGGGAGCGTGGACTGGTCTCTCCGCGGAGGGCCAGCACGGCAACGTGCATCTTGCCCATCCGACGTCCGGCGCGCTGCTGCTCGTCGTCCGGGAGCGCGGCATGCCGCTCGGCCGGCTGGCGATTCTGGCGCAGCGCGCCACGCTGATGGCGCGCCGCTGGCTGGAGCAGCAGTGAGTCAGGCGCTCGACATGATCACACGCGTGCGCGGCGTCCGCGGGGCGATGCTCGTGTCGGCGGAGGACGGGATCGTCGTGGCCGAGCAGCTGATGGAGGGGATCAAGGGGCCCGCGGTGGCTGCGCTCGCGGCCAGTCTGGCCGGTCGACTGCGGCGTGCCATGGACGCCGCCGGTACGGGCGCCGCGGCATTCTGGCATCTTCAAGCGGAGCAGGGTGCGTTGCTCGTCGTCCCGGGAGCTGGAATCCTTGTGGTTGCGGTCGCGGAGCCGGATGTGAACATCGGGCTCGTCCGGCTCGAGCTGCTCCGCGCGGTCGAGGCCGGGCTATGAGTCCCCAGACGCGCGCCGTCGAAAGTTGGACGCTGCAACCGCTGACCGACTTCGTCCGCGAAGCGTCGGCGCGCTTGGTGCTGGTGCTCACGCCCTCGGGACAGGTCCTGGCGCAGTCGGGGTTCTCGCGCGCCGTCGACGTGATGTCCGCCGCCGCGCTGGCCGCGGCGATCGTCGCGTCCACGAGCGAGCTGGCGCGACAGCTGCGCCAACCGCCCTTCGCGGCACTCAGCCACCAGGGCCCGAAGACCGGCTTCTTCCTGGCGACCTTCGTCACCGAGCGCGGCACGCTGGCCGTGCTCGCCGTCTACGACCTCGACGTTTCATCGCTCGGCCTGGTGCAGTTATTCTATGAGCAACTTGCGGGGGATTTGAAGGCAGCCAGTCCCAAAGGTGCCGTGCCCAAGCAGGTCCTGGCCGCGGACTTCGAGCGCGAGCTGACGGACAGCCTCAACACGCTGTTTGGGAGATAGCCCGTGTCCCTGGTCAACTTCACGACCCGCGAGATCACCTGCAAGATCGTCTATTACGGACCGGGGCGGTCCGGCAAGACGACGAATCTTCACTACGTGTACGGGCGCGTGCCCGAGACGCGACGCGGCCGCATGGTTTCGCTCGCGACGCAGACGGATCGCACGTTGTTCTTCGATTTTCTCCCGATCGACCTGGGTCAGATTTCCGGATTCTCGACGCGCTTCCAGCTCTACACGGTCCCGGGACAGGTCTACTACAACGCGACCCGCCGTCTCGTGCTCCAGGGCGCCGACGGCGTCGTGTTCGTCGGCGACAGCCAGGTACGCCAGCTCGACGAAAACATCGAGAGTCTCCAGAACCTCCAGAGCAATCTGCTGGAGCACGGCGTCGACGTGCGCACCATGCCGTTCGTCATGCAATACAACAAGCAAGACCTGCCAGCGGAGCTGATCCTGACCCCGGCGGACCTGGATGACGCGCTCAATTTCCGCGGCGTGCCGAGCTTCGCGGCGGATGCGTTGCACGGCAGAGGGGTGTTCGAGACGTTGAAGGGGATCTCGGAGCTCGTGCTCAAGAAGCTGGCTGCGGGGGCGCCGACGGTATGACGAGCACGCTCAATCCCCGGTTCACATTCGAGACGTTCGTGGTCGGGGCGGCGAACCGACTGGCCGTCACGGCGGGTCGCACCGTGGCCGAGAACCCCGGCTCCGCCTATAACCCGCTCTTCATTTATAGTGGCTCCGGCCTCGGCAAAACCCACGTCCTCATGGCCGTCGGGCATGCGGTCAAGGCGATCGCCTCCCAGCTCAATATCGAATACCTGACCCTGGACGAGTACGTCGAAGCATTCCATGCCGCGATCGCGGCGGGGCAGGGCGATTCCTTCCGCCGCCGCTTCCAAAACGTGGACGTGCTGCTGGTGGACGACGTTCAGTTCCTGACGAATCGCAAGGAGATGCAGACAGAATTGCTGCGGCTCACGGAAGCGCTGCAGCAGTCCGGGCATCAGATCGTGCTGGCGAGCGACCGGCCGCCGGCGGAGATCGCCGACCTGGACGAGCGTCTGATTTCGCGCTTCTCCGGCGGCCTCGTCGTCGACATCGGCATTCCGGACTATGAGACGCGCGTGGCGATCCTGCGCCGCAAGGCGGAAGAACGGGGCTCGTCGTTTCAGCCCGGCGTGCTCGAGACGGTGGCGAAGGTCGAATATCCCAACGTGCGCGAGCTGATGGGCGCGCTGAATCGGCTGATTGCCTTCCAGGCCGTCAACGACATGCCGATCAATGAAGAAGCCGCGCGGCGAGTGCTGGGCATACCGGGGAAGGGGGACGAGGGACGCGGGAAGGGTGCGCCGCCTCCGGCGACTCCGGCGTCTTCCGGCGACGAGTTCTCCCAGTTCTTGAGTGACGTCACCGTCACGGTCGGGAAAGCCGTCGAGGCCTGGCGCGCACGCGTTGCCGAGGCGGTCCTGCGCTGGGAAGGCGAGGGGTACCGGACGGGCCGGCTCGAGAAGCTGCTCGACCAGGAATCGCCCGCGGCGGTCGATGACGCGATCGCCGCGTACGTGCAGGACGTCGAGCGGCTCAAGGCCCTCGAGGCGGAAGTCGCCACGCTGGATCCGCAGGCCGCCGGGGACAAGGTGTTCCGCGATCCCGACGACATGGAGGAGGCCGAAGCCGCCGCCGCCCGGATCCGTGACGGCGCCGCGCCGCCGCCGGCCCCGTCGGGTGCATTCCCGCTGGAGAGTTTCGTCGCCGGGCGGTCCAACGAGGTCGCCCTCAACGCCGCGCGCGACGTGATTTCCAAACCTGGCAAGAAGTACAACCCGCTGGTCATCGTGGGGCGCAGCGGCCTGGGCAAGACGCATCTGCTCAATGCCATCGGCCTCGAGCTCGCGAAGAAGAAGAAGGCCATCGTGGCGTGTCTCTCGACCCAGCAGTTCGTGGACGAGCTCATCGCGGCGATCGACGGCAACCGTGTGGATTGGTGGCGGGCGCGCTACCGCCGCGCGACCGCGCTGTTACTCGACGATATCCAACTGCTGGCCGGCAAGGAGCGGACGCAGGAAGAGCTCTTCAATTTGTTCAATCACCTGGTCGACGGGGACCGCCAGCTCATCTTCACGGCGCCCGCGCAACCCAACAGGCTCGAGGGACTCGAGGAGCGCATCGTGTCCCGGCTCGAGGGCGGGCTCGTGACGGAGATTTCGGATCCCGACAAGGAGCTGCGCCGCGGGCTGGTGGAGCGATTACTCACGCATCAGCATGTGCCCATCGAGCCGGCGCTGCTCGACTATCTCGCCGACCGGCCGATCGATTCGGTCCGCAGTCTGAGCGGCATCGTGCAGCGCATTGTGGAGGCCGCCGCCGCCCAGGATGCGCCGGTGTCGGCGGGTCTCGCCCGCGACGTGCTCGAGGGGACGCCCGCGCCGCGGCGCACGGCCGGGCTTCGGACCAGCGGGATCGTCGTGTCGAGCGCGGGGGGTGTGCGCAGCCGCGAAAAGATGGTGTGGGACTGGCCCGCCTCGGGGGACCGCGTGATCGAGGACCTCCGCTAATGGCCATCAAGGGATCACTCAAGGAAGCGTCGCTGCCCGACGTGCTGCAGCTGCTGGCGCTGGGCCAGAAGACGGGCTGCCTGTCGATCGCCGACCGCTCGAACTTCGGCTACATCTATTTCGACAAGGGCCGCATCAGCTACGCGTCGATCGTCAACCGGCGCGACCGCCTCGGCGACATCCTCGTCAAGCACGAAAAGATCACGCAGGAACAGCTCGACGCCGCGATCCACCGCCAGGCCAAAGAGCGCACCAAGAAGCTCGGCGAGATCCTCGTCATGCAAAACGTGCTCACGCAGCAGGAGCTCGAGCGCTACATGCGGATGCAGATCGAGGAGTCGGTTTACTACCTGTTCACGTGGACGCAGGGGACGTTCAATTTCGAGGCGGATGTCCGGCCGGAGCAGCAGGACTTCCTGGTCTCGATCAACCCGGAGTCGTTGCTCCTCGAAGGTGCGCGCCGCGTCGACGAGTGGGGCCTGATCGAGAAGAAGATTCCCTCCTTCGATTTGATCTTCGTCGTGGACCGCGATCGCCTGGCGATCAGCGACGCGAAGTTGACCGAGGTGCAGGATCGGCTGCTGCCGCTGCTCGACGGATCGCGTGACGTCAATCAGGTCATCGAGGACTCGGGGCTGGGCGAATTCGAAGTCGGCAAGGCGCTGTACGGCCTGGTGACCGCGGGCTTCCTGCATCGCGCCGGCCGCACGGCCAGCGCGGAAGATGTGAAGATGACGGACGCGCGCGTGGAAGAGCACCGGAACTTGGGCATCGCCTTCTACAAGACCGGGATGCTGGATGAAGCGGCGCGCGAGTTTCGCCGCGTGGCGGAGCTGCGCGCCTCGGACGCGAACGCGCACTTCTTCATCGGTCTCGTCGCGTTGAAGCAGGCGCGCTGGCGCGAGGGGATGGACGCGCTCCGGCTGGCGGCGGAAAAGGGCGGCTCGCGCCCCGCCGTGCTCCACAACCTGGGGCTCGCCTACGAGCAGCTCGGCCGCCTGGAAGATGCGGAGGCGGCCTACGCCGAGGCCGCGACGCGCGCGCGCACCGATCCGCGGGTGTACGTGGGATGGGGCATCGTCGCGTTGAAGCAAGGCGATCACGCGAGCGCGGCCGGCCGGCTCGACCGCGCCAAGGAGCTGTTTGCCGGCAAAGTGCCGCCGATCTGGTACTGGGCGCGTGTGCTCACGGCAGCCGCGGCCGGCGACTTCGAGACCGCCGAACAGGTGGCCACGCAGGCCGTCGAGGCCTTTCCGCAGCATGGTGTGCTGCGCAACAATCTGGCGGTGCTGCATGAGCTGGCCGGCGCGCTGCCGCAAGCGGAGCAGCTGGCGCGGGCGGCGCTGCAGGATGAGCCGTCGCTGCCGCAGCTCTCCAAGAATCTCGGCGATCTGGCCTACCGCGGGTCGCGCTACGATGAGGCGTGGGCGTTGTATCTGCGCGCGATCGAATTGTCCCCCGAGCTCGGCGACGACGTGTATTTCAAGCTCGGCAACATCGCCTACAAGCGAAACGATCGCGAGCAGGCCAATGCGCTCTGGCGGCGCGCGCTCGAGCTGAACCCCAAGCACGAACTCGTCAAAGCCAATCTGGATACCTTGAGCAGCCTCTCGTGACTGCGGCGGGAACGGACGAGCGCGCCTTTCAGGCGCTCACGCAGAAGATTTCCAAGGCGCGGGGGCTGAGCTGCGAATCGTACAAAGACAAGTGTTTGAAGCGGCGCATCGGGGTGCGCATGCGGGCCCGCGGCGTCCACACCTACGACGATTACAGCCGGCTGCTCGATAGCGACGCGCGCGAGTATCAGGAGCTGCTGGACGCGCTCACGATCAACGTCACCAAGTTCTTCCGCAACCTCGAAACGTGGGACGCGCTCCGGCCCCATCTCCGCCGGCTCGGCGCCGCGCAGCCCGATCTCCGCATCTGGTCGGCGGGCTGCGCGTCGGGCGAAGAACCCTACACGATCGCGGTGCTCGTGCTCGAGACCCTCGGCGAGGGGGCCGGCGGCCGCGCCGTCGTCGACGCGACCGACATCGATCGGCTGAGTCTCGAGCGGACGCGAGAGGCGAAGTATCCGGACGCCGCGTTCACCGAGATGCCGGCACAGCTCAAGCTCCGCTATTTCCGCGATGACCAGCCGCTCCCGCTCGTGCGCCAGCTCGTGCACGTGCGTGCGCACGACCTGATGCGCGAGCGGCCGCCTCGTCCTCCCTATCACCTGATCGTCTGTCGCAACGTCGTCATCTATTTCGAGCGCCAGGCGCAGGAGCGACTCTTTCAGGTCTTCGTGGACGCGCTCGCGCCCGGCGGCGTGCTACTCTTGGGTAAAGTCGAGACGCTGTTCGGCCCCGCGCGCGAGCGGCTCCGGCTCGTCGACCCGCGCGAGCGGATTTATACGAAGCCTCCCCCCGCGTGAAAGAAGTCATCGTCAAGGTGGCCGACTGGGCCGCCGAGCGGGGCGACGGGGTGCTGGTCACGCTGGGGCTCGGGTCGTGCGTGGCGATCATGCTGCACGACGCGCAGACGAACGCCGGTGCGATGGCCCACGTGCTGCTGCCGTCCATCAGCCTCGCGCGCGACATCACCAACCGCGCAAAGTTCCCAGAGACCGCCGTCCCGCTGCTGATCGAGCGGCTCAAGGGACTGGGCGCCGACCCGCGCCGGCTCGTCGCCAAGCTGGCGGGCGGCGCCAGCATGTTTGGCCAGCTGGTCACCCTCGGGACGATTCAGATGGGCGAGCGCAACCTCTTGGCCTCGCGCAGCGCCCTGCGCGCCGCGGCGATCCCGATCATCCGGGAATCGGTCGGCGGCGAGCGCGGCCGCAGCGTCCGGTTTCACGTCAAGGATGGCCGCGTCGAGATCCGGTCGGTCGGAGCCGATGTCAACGTCATCTGAGAGCGCGGCCTCCCCCCGGCCCACCGTGCTGGTCGCGGACGACAGCGCCCTCATGCGGCGCGTGCTCGTGGACGTCTTGGGCGGCGATAAGGACGGCGGAGAGTTTCGCGTGGTCGCCACGGCGCGCGACGGGCTGGACGCGATCCGCAAAGTGCACCAGCACAAGCCCGACGTCGTGACACTCGATCTCGAGATGCCCCACCTCGATGGCCTGGGCGCGATCGGCTACATCATGTCGGAGTCGCCGCGTCCCATCGTCGTCGTCAGCGCGCACGCGGGGCCCGGCACGCAGGCGGCGATTCGCGCCCTCGAGCTCGGCGCGGTCGAGATCGTCGCGAAACCACCACCTGAGGTGTTCGGCCATCCGCGCGCCGCACTCGAAGCGCTGGCGCCGCAGCTCCTCGCCGCCGTGCGCCGGGCGCTCGCGGCCGATGTCTCGCACGTGAAGGTCCTGGCGCGCCCGCCCGCGCCCGTCGTGCACCCGCCCGAGCTCGCCTTGCGCGGGCGCGCCGTCCTGGCCGTGGGCGTGGCGGCGTCGACCGGTGGGCCGCGCGCGCTCGCCGACGTCGTGCCGCGCCTGCCGACCGGCCGCGGGGCCGCGATTCTCATCGTCCAGCACATGCCGCCGAAGTTCACGCGCAGTCTGGCAGAGCGACTCGATTCGATGAGCGTCGTGCGTGTGGTGGAGGCCGCCGAGGGGGCGCCGATCGTCGCGGATACGGCATACGTCGCCCCCGGCGATTATCATATGCGAGTGCATTCCGCTCCTGATGGACCCGTGATCGCGCTCGATCAAACGGCGCCGGTGTGGGGCGTACGCCCCGCCGCCGACCCGCTGTTCCGCTCGATCGCCGAGGTCTATGGCCCCCGCAGCGTCGGAGTCGTGCTGACGGGCATGGGGCGTGACGGCGCCGCCGGTTTACGCGCGATCCACGACGCGGGCGGCACCGGCCTCGCGCAGGACCGCGAGACGGCCGTGATCCACGGCATGCCCGGTGCCGCGGTGCAGGCGGGCGGCGTCGACGCAGTGCTCCCGCTCGGCCAGATCGCCGATCGCGTCGCGGCGGAGTTGGCGCGGCGGAAAGGGCACACGTCGTGACTCGACAGGCTAAGGCCTGCGCTCGGCGATACGCTGTCCTTAAGGACAGTGCCTTGCCGAGCCCATCCTTCAGGATGGGGACACCGCGATGAAGGGTTATTTGCTGGTCCGTTCCGCCGGAAAGACCTACGGACTGCCGGTCGGCCGTGTGCTCGAAGTCGGGGATGTCGCCGAGGTGCTCACCGTGCCTCGTAAGCTTCCCGCCGTGCGCGGTCTGACGCCGTTGCGCGGGCGTCTCGTGCCACTGATCCACCTGGGGGCACTGCTCAGCGGCACCGCAGCACCGGTCGACCCCGCCGCCCGCGTGCGCACCGTCGTGCTGGTGGAGATCGGTGCATCAGCCCCTGGAGCGGCGGGTCGTCAGGTCGCGTTCGAGGTGGATGACGCCGATGCCGTGATCCGCGAGCAGCCGCTGCCGGTGCCGCGCGGCCAGACACTACCGTGGGCGGTGGGCGTGGCGGAGCAGGGGGAGAGCCGTGGGGGAGGGCTGGTCCCGATCCTCGATCTCGACGCGCTGGGAGATCGGATCCTATGACGACCAGTACGGGGGGCGATGACGTCCAGCTGGTCACGTTCAAGGTCGGCGGCCAGGATTTCGCGTTCAATATCTTTCAAGTCGAGCGCATCCTCCGCTACGAGGCGCCCGCGCCGCTTCCCAAGGCGCCGGATTTTCTCGAGGGCGTGCTGCAATATCAGGGCAGCGCGGTTCCGCTCGTCGACCTGCGCAAGCGCCTCGGCGCGGCGGCCCCGCTGCGCGAGGACACGCGCACGGTCATTCTCGAATTCGACGGCGGCAAGATCGGCGTCATCGTGGATGTCGTCACCGAAGTCATGCAGGTGGCCGCGGAGGCCGTGACGCCGCCGCCGGGCATCGTGAAGGGCCTCGCGGCCGAGTACATCGCCGGTCTCGTCGTGCAGAATGGTCGGACGATCGTCGTGTTGAATACCAACAAGCTGCTGAATTCGAAGGAGAAACTCGCCTTGCAGGGAGTGGCATGACGGAGTCACCGGTCGGCGCGCTGCGCCGCGAGTATGACGCCATCACGCACCAGCTGGAAGGCGCGCCGGGCAACGCCGAGCGCGAAGCGGCGAAGCGCGAGATCATCGCGTTCTTCAAGAAGGTCGACGGTCAGCTGGGTGAGCTGACACAGTTGAAAGAGGACATTCGCCAGCTCGTCGATCGCTACAAGAAGCTGACGGCCGATACCAAGGCGGCCGCGGC
>WNGD01003727.1_pt1 | contig 21286 bp, 19 predicted proteins | sample 5400671 | NCBI WGS metagenome assembly WNGD01 (sample SAMN13153369, study PRJNA577476) | soil metagenome | isolation source: 40 cm soil or saprolite under grassland replicate 2 | place: USA:California | collected 2016-06-15 | reverse complement strand
CAACATGCTCTCCGACAACCTCCCCAAGCTGCCCGCGGCACGCCTGCCGCTGCTGCGACGCACGCTGCCCGTGGCCCCCGTCACGGGCCGCCCCGCGGGCACCGCCGAGATCGAGCGCGAGCTGGCGCCGGCGATCGTGGCCGGTGATCAGGTGTTTCGTATCACCGGGCCGTGGCGGTTCCGGACCGGCGACGACCCGGCGTACGCCACCCGGGCCTACGATGAGGAAGCGTGGGAGACGATCCCCGTGCCGCAGCGGTGGGAGCGCGCCGGACACCCCGACTACGACGGCTTCGGGTGGTACCGCACCAGGTTCCAGGTGTCCGGTGCCGGGGGTCAGGGAACGCCGGTTTTCCTCGAGTTGGGAAAGGTGGACGACGTCGATGAGACGTTCCTCAACGGCGTGAAGCTCGGCCAGACCGGGGAGTTCCCGCCCAACTATCGCGCCGAATGGCTCACCTATCGCCGCTACGCCGTCCCGGTGGACGCGCTCAACTGGGGCGGCGAGAACGTGCTCGCCGTGCGCGTCTACGACGGCGGCGGCGGCGGCGGGTTATGGAGCGTGCGACGCGACCGGCCGCCGCGCCTGTGGGTGGCCGAGGGCGCGCCGCGCTGGTGGACGGTCGTCGCCGTCAACTGGGACGACGAGCCACAGGCGCTCACGGTGCCGCTCGCCGGGCTCGGCATCACGGGCGCGAAGTTCGCGGCCTACGATGTGTGGGGCGACACGCCGCTCGCCGACGTCGGCGCCACGCTGTCGGCCAAGCTGGAGCCGCGGAGCTCGCTCACTGTGGCGCTGCGGGCGGCGCTCGCCCGCCCCCAGGTCGTCGGGACCAGCCGCCACGTCGTCCAGGGCGCGGTCGATCTCACCGACGAGCGCTGGGCCCAGGCGACGCGCACGTTGTACGGCAAATCGGTGAACCTCGACGGGCAGCCGTACACGGTCACGATCGCGGTGCCCCGCGGCATGAGGGCGGCGACGTGCAAGAGCGATCTGCCCTGCACCGTGAAGCGGTTGCCCGGCGGGCAGGCGGTGCTGCAGTGGGGGCCCAGCGACGGACGTGACCTGAACTGGGAAGTCAGATTCAGGTCGGTCGGACAGACGCCAAGTAAGGCGCCCAGTCGCACAGGCGCGTAGCGGTAAGCAGCGAAAAGCCGGAAGTAAGACCCGCGCACTGGACACTGCGGACCGCTGAGCGCCTACGCCCCTGCGCGCCTCACTGCTTACTTCAAGCTCGTCAGTTGAACTCCTTTCATGAAATACTTCTGTGCAAGGACGAATACGATGAGCAGGGGGACTAGGACTGTCACGGCAGCCGCCATCTGCTGCGGCCAGGTCGTGCCCGGCAGCCCGTGCAGCCGCGCGAGGCCCACTTCCACGACGTTCATCTCGACCGAGCGCGTGGCCACCAGCGGCCACAGGAGGTTCCTCCACTGGTCGACAAACGCGAACACAGCGACCGTCGCCAGCGCCGGCTTGCTGAGCGGCAGCACCACCCTCCAGAAAATGGTCCACTCCCCGGCGCCGTCGAGCCGCGCCGCATCCTCCAAGTCCCGCGGGAGCGTCAGGAAGAACTGCCGCAGGAAGAAGATTCCCCAGACCGACACGATCTCGGTCACGATCAGTCCCTGATAGCTGTCCACCCAACCCAGCGCGTCGATGATGAGAAACCGGGGAATCACCAGCACCACGGCGGGGATCATCAGGACCGACAGGCACGCGAGGAACACGCGGTCGCGTCCCGGAAAGCGCAGGCGGGCGAACGCGTAGGCCGCGGCGGCGCTGGTGAGCACCTGCCCCACCACCACGAGCACCACGAAGATCACCGCATTGAAGTAGAAGCGTCCGAACGGCAGCGCCGTCAGGACCGCGGCGTAGGCGGACACCCCCCCGGCCCCCTCCAGTGAGGAGGCCACCATATAAAGGAACGGCGCGAGCACGGCGAGCGCGAGCACCAGCACCACCCCACCACCCACCCACGTCCCCATGCCCCACCGCCTACGCATACTCCACCCGCCTGCCGAGCAGCTTGAACTGCGCCCACGTCACCCAGAACAGGATCGCGAACAGCAGCAGCGCCAGGGCGCTGGCGTAGCCGAACTGCTGCAGCTCCCAGGCGGACTGGTAAATGCGGGACACGAGCACATCAGTGGCGTGCGCCGGCCCGCCGCCGGTCATCACATACACGGGGGTGAAAACCTGGAAGGAGCTGATGATCCCCGTCACGAGCACGAACAGGGTCACCGGCTTCAGCAGGGGGAACGTCACCCGCCAGAAGCGCCGCCACGCGTTGGCGCCGTCCACGCGCGCCGCCTCGAGGTACGCGTCCGGAATCCCCTGCAGCCCGGCGAGGAAGACCAGCATCTGGTAACCGACCTGCGTCCAGGCGGACACGACCATCAACGCCAGGAGCGCCGTGCGGGGATTCCCGAGCCAGTCGACGGGCCCGAGACCGAGGCTCGCGAGCGCGCGGTTGATGATCCCGACGTCGGCCTGGTACATCCACTGCCACACCAGGGCGACCGCCACGACCGAGGACACATACGGCAGGAAGAACGCCGTCCGGGCGATCCGCGTGATCAGCGCCTGGCGTCGTAACAGCAACGCGAGTCCCAGCGCGATCGCCATCGTGATCGGGACCTGCAACGTGAAGAGCGCCGTATTGCGCAGCGCGATCCACACCAGCGGGTCCCCGAGCACGCGCCCGAAGTTCTCGAGGCCGACGAACGGCTTCGCCGGCTCGGACAGGTTCCAGCGGTGGACCGACAAGTACCCCAGGAACAGCAGCGGGGCAAACGCGAAGACCACGAGGTGCGTCGTCGCCGGGGCGAGAAACCCCCACGCGGTGAGCGTCTCACGCAACCGCCGCGGATGGGCGCGCGTGCGCGCGACCCAGCCCTGCAGCGCGGCGGCCGCGGGCGACACCCCCGCGAGCGCGAGGCACAACCACAGCCATCCTCCGGTCGCCGCCTCCGCGGGGAATGTGCGCAGCGCCAGCCACCGCCCCCACCCCACCCGGATCGCCACGACGGCCTGGCGCTCGTCTCCGACCCGCACGCGGCGCACGCGCACGCCCGAGCTGTCCCCGCCCGTCCGCAGGTCGGCGCCCTCCCCACCCGCCTGCGCAACGGGACGGATGGTGGCCGCGAGATGGGCGAGATCGCTCGTAGGCAGTCGCGCGGTCGCCTCCTGGACCAGCAGGCGGGTCTGTTCGAGCCAGCGATCCGTCGCGTCGTGCGCGGCCCCACGCGCGTTGGCGTACGCCGCGAGGCCCACGAGGAGCGCGACGGCGGCGTGGGCGCGGATCGTCGCTGGCCGCGCCGCCGGGCTCGCGGCCCTGAGCGCCAGCACAAACGCGGCGAGTACCGCGGGGAGCGCGAGGCCGCCGAGGGCACCGCGGCGCCACGCGGCGCCCGCCGGCCGCATCGTCACCGCCACCGCCCCCACCACCGCCCCGCCGTTCTTGTCCCGGAGCGGGGCCAGCGCCGCTCCGTTCCACCACAGCACGCCGCCGGCCTCCCCCCGGCGCACGGCGGCCATTGTCCGCGCGCTGAGCGAGCCCGCGGTGGCGCGCACGAGCGGCGCCGTGCCGCGGTACACTTCGAGGCGGCCTTCCCACCCCGGCAGCCGCGACAGGGCGCGCGCCTGCACCAGCAGCCGGAGGAGATCGTAGTCGGCGCGCCCCGGCGCGGCCGGCGTCACGAGAGCGAGGTACGCCGTCGTCGTCTCCGCCATACGGACGGCCAACGCCCGCTCCGCACGCGCCGCGGCCCACCCGGCGACGAACAGCGGCAGCAGCGCCGCGAGGGCCGCCCCGCCTCGGCGTGTCACGCGATCCGCGCTCCGCTGGCGTCGAAGAAGTGCAGCCGCTTGACGTCCACCCGCAGACCGATGCGCTGTCCATCGGGCACCTCGATCAACCCGGGCACGCGGGCGACGACCGGCTGGCCGCCGGCGTCGAGGTGCACGAGCGTCTCGCTCCCCAGGGGCTCGACCATCCGCACCTCCGCGTCGCCCTCGCCCTGGCCGAGGCCGCAGACGGTCACGTGCTCGGGGCGGAGGCCGAGGTGGATTTCCCCCTCGTAGGCGAGCGCGACAGGAAGCGTCAGGCTGCCGCAGCGCACCACGGCCCCCCCGCCGCCGCGTTTCCCGCGTCCCGCGTCGGCGACGCCGATGAGGATGTTCATCCCCGGGCTGCCGATGAACCGCGCGACGAACTCGTCGGCCGGCCGCTCGTAGACGTCGGCGGGCGTCCCCAGCTGGCGCAGCCGGCCCTCGTGCAGGACGGCGATGCGCTGCCCCATCGTCATCGCCTCCATCTGGTCGTGGGTCACGTAGATCATCGTGGCGCGGAGCTGGCGGTGCAGCGTCAGCAATGCGGCGCGCAGCTCCAGGCGCAGTTTGGCGTCGAGATTCGACAGCGGCTCGTCGAAGAGGAACACCCGCGGCTCGCGCACGATCGCCCGGCCCAGCGCCGCCCGCTGGCGCTGCCCGCCCGAGAGCTCGGCGGGGCGGCGCTCGAGGAGAGCCCCGAGCCCGAGGCGGTCCGCCGCCGCCGCGACGCGACGCTCGATCTCGGCGCGCGCCACGCCCCGCATCTCGAGCGAGAACGCGATGTTCTCGCGCACGGTGAGGTGCGGGTACAACGCGTAGGCCTGGAACACCATCGCGACGTCGCGGTCGGCCGGCGCGTCCTGGGTCACGTCGCGCTCGCCGATGAGGATCTCCCCGGAGGTAGGGTCCTCGAGGCCCGCGATGCACCGCAGCGCCGTCGTCTTCCCGCACCCCGACGGGCCGAGCAACACCAGGAACTCCCCATCGGTCACCACGAGCGAGAGGTCGCGGAGCGCGGGGAGGCCGGAGGAATCGAAGGTTTTGGTCAGCCGGCGGAGGGTGACCGACGCCATGGCGACTAAGCTACCGGGGGCGCCGCGACGCGCGCCAGTTCGGCGGCCACGCGGCCGACGAGGTGGCGGTCGTTCCAGTACGCGAGGTGCGCGAGCGGCGTCCAGTACCACGGCCACCACCGGGACGGCAACGTCCAGTCCGCGACGGCCGCGGCGTACGCGGGGCCCGCGGGCGCGAGCGGGTAGGCGATCACGTCGGCGCGATACAGCGCGTTCACCCAGCGGGCGTCGCCGTCGAGGGCGATGGGCCGATCGAAGCCGAGGTGCGGATAGCGCAGGGCGTAGAGCGCGAGCGGCGAGCCGAGCGTGAAGAGCGCGCGCAGTCCCAGGCCGTACCGCGTGCGCAGGGCCGCCGGTCCCGCGCCGGCCTGCGCGTCGTAGACGAAGTCGGAGAAGATGACGGCGCCGAGCGAGTGGGCGACGGCGACGAGCGGCACCGGCGCCGCGGCCGCCGCGCCGAGCAGGGTTTGGAGCGCGCGCAGACGCCGGTCGATGCGGCCGTGCACGGCGCGGTACGTCCACGGCGCCGGCACGTCGTGCTGCGGCGGCGCCTGATACGCGATCACGTCGCCGCCGTAGCCGATCACGAGCCGCCGCAGCCATTGCCACGAGAGGCCGTCGCGGTAACGGCCGATCAGGGTGTCCTCGTAGCGCTGCGTGACCGGAGCCCACCAGATCACGTCGGGGTAGACGTCGACGCCCGGGAAGCGCGTTTCCACGGTGCGCCGCACGCGCCGCACGAACGCGTCGGCCCAGTCGCGGCGCTGGGCGCCGATCCCGTGGAGCACGGCGAGCGCGACGCGGCGGCGGGGTGACACGCTAGCGGGCGATGTTGAAATCGATGGGGATCCGCACTAGAACCCGGACGGCCTTTCCGTTCACGCGCCCGGGCCGATACACGGAGTTCAAGACTACGTTGCGCGCTGCACGACTGAACGCCGGGTGGGGGCTCTCGAGCACCTGCACCGATCCGGGCTCCACGTGCCCGGACGTGTCGATAATCGCTTGCACCAGAACCCGGCCACCGGCCCCTCGCTGAAGCATCCCGAGCGGGTACACCACTGGTGGATGACGCAGCACCTCCGGTTTCTCCTGCACCGCGGTGATGCTGACGGCTCCGGCGGTGTCGAGTGGATTCAAGGTGAAGTCGATCGGCACATCCACAAGCGCCGGCACGGGACGACCGCTGGCGCGCGCAGGCCGGAACACCGCGCCAAGTGCCGCCGCGAGCGCGGCCTGATTGAAGGCGGAATCGGTCGTCATGAAAATGACCGCGGTGCCTGGATCGATCCGCCCCGCGGTATCCACCACTGCTCGCACGACGACTCGACCCTGAATCCCCAAGGCCCGCAGCGTGTCCGGGTATGTGACTTGCGGGAGCGCGACCAAAACGGGCGCCTCGTCGGACGGGAGCCGAGGGGTGGGCGCAGTGGGCCGCGACGCTCCTATTGGGACCCTACTGAAGTCGGACGGGCGGAAGTGTACAGGAACGATCAGCACGCTGCGTACGGCGCGCCCATCTCGCCGCGCCGGCCGATACACCATACCTCGCACCAGGTCGAGGGCGGGCTGGTCGAATACGGAGTTGGTGCTCCGCAGGACGTGGAGCAGCACCGGCTCAACGTGACCAGACACGCCGACCACGGCCATGACTTCGACCGTTCCCTCGAGGCGGTTGCGTTCGGCGGCCCGGGGATAAGGGACGATGGGGTTGTCGACGAGATCGGGCGCGGAATCGACCTCCCAACTCGCGTAGACGCGCCCCTCGAGCGGTGGAGGAGGAAATTCCACCGCGATCAGGACTGCTGCCGGGGTCGGCGCGCCGTTGCGGCGCCCGGGCTTGAACGTCAACCCGCGAATGTAGGAGACCGCGATCGAATCGAGTCGGTGGTCCGACGTCGCCGGCACAGTGGAGCCGATCGCCATCGCGTGACCGGACGAGTCGATCAGGGCCCGGACCAGCACCAGCCCACGCACCCCGGCGTTCGTGAGGCTCTCCGGATACGCGAACGGCGCCGCGGCGAGGAGTCGAGGCAACTCCTCCCGTGTCGTGTCGGGAACCTGTGCCGACAACGGCCCGACCGCGCACATCGCGGTCAGGGCGAGGGCAGGACCGCGCATACCGGGTATATAATCCCACCTGGAAACCCGAATGAACAGACGCTGCGTCGTCGTCACCATCTGTCTGTGCGCGTGCGAGGGCCCGTTCGTGCCCCCGACCCCCCCGGGGCCGCCGCCGCCCGCGGTCGCGGCCGTCCAGGTCACGCCGGACTCGGCGACGATCATCGCCGGCGACACGCTGCACCTCGCCGTCACGCTCCGCGACTCCAGCGGCCTGCCGCTCACGGGACGCCCGGTCACCTGGGCGAGCAGCGACTCCGTCGTTGCCCGCGTGTCCCAGAGCGGCGTCGTGGTCACATTCGCGCCGGGCGCCGCGCGCATCAGCGCCAGCGCCGAAGGCCGCGCCGATACCGTGCCGGTGGTGATCACGCCCGTGCGCTTCACGGCGGTCGCCCTGGGCGCCGTCCATTCGTGCGCGCCGGCGAACAACGGCCACGTCTATTGCTGGGGCGACAACACCGCGGGGCAAATCGGGACCGGGACCGGCACGCTGGTCGAGACCGCCCCGCGCCCCGCGGCGACCGGCGCGCGGTTCGCCCGCGCGAGCGCGGGGGCCCTGCACACCTGCGCGCTGACGAACGACGGCACCGCCTACTGCTGGGGCCGCAACACGGAGAACGAGTTGGGCCGCGGCACCATGCCCGGCAACGCCACCGTCCCCGCCCCGGTCCTGACGACGATCAAGTTCGACTCCATCACCGCCGGCGGCTCGCACACCTGCGCGCTGCACGATGGGACCGCCTACTGTTGGGGCTTGAACGCCGCCGGCCAGATCGGCGACGGCACCAACACCCCCCGGAACGTCCCGGTCCCCGTCCTGGCCGAGGGTGGGCTGTGGGCCATGACGGCGGCAGTGAATCACACTTGTGCGATCACGCTCCCCGGCACGGCCGCCTGCTGGGGCCAGAATCAATTCGGTCAGCTCGGCGACAGCACCCGCAGCGACCGGAACACGCCGACCGCGGTTGTGGGCGGTCGCACGTTCGCGCAGATCAGCGCGGGCGGCGGCCACACCTGCGCGGTGACGGTTGCCGGCGCCGCCTGGTGCTGGGGGGCCAACAGCCACCACGAGCTCGGCGCGGGCCTCGAGGACTCGACCGTGACGGCCCCCGCCCCCGTGTCGGGCGGGCTCACGTTACGTCTCGTCGCGGCCGGCGGGGCCCACACCTGCGGGCTCACGACCGACAGCCTCGCCTATTGCTGGGGGAAGAACGAGGCCGGCCAGCTCGGCGACAGCTCCACCACCGAGCGCGCGACACCGGTCGCCGTCCACGGCGGGATGCACTTCCAGAGCTTGAGCGCCGGAGCGTCACATACCTGCGGGGTTACCGCGGACCTGGTGGTCTATTGTTGGGGAGACGAGACGCGAGGGCAGCTAGGGAGAGACTATCCGCAATCGAGTAGCATTCCCGTAAGAGTAGCCGGACAGTAGCACATCGAGGCGCACAGAGGCGCAGACGCTCAGCGGTTTGCAGTAGCCTGCGACCCAGTTTACTGCTTACCGCTATGCGACTAGGCGCCTGTGCGCCTCACTGCGTCGCTGTCCCCCTAATCATGCAGTCCCTCACGCCGACAGCACGAACTTGACCAGGGCGTACACCACGGCCCACACGACGAACCCGGTCGTGATGACGCCGGAGACCTTCTCGATCGGCTTGGTGGTGATCCCCGTGGTCGCCTTCAGCGCGTTGATCTCCAGCAGGGCGACCAGCGCCAGGAGGGCGACCCAGTAGGCGCCGGGATGGGTGATCCGGGTCGGCGGCCAGTGCGTCGCGGCGCCCATGAAGAACAGCATCGGGATCGAGAACACGACGTTGGTGCGCGACGCGAGGAACGCCCGTCGTCCGGCCGCCGCGGCCGCCGGATTTGCCTGCCCGCCCTTCGCCGCCGCCACAGCCGAGGCGATCACGACTTTCTGATTCCGCCAGATCACGCCCCAGACGTTCACCAGCATCACCGTCCCGAACAGCGCGCCGGTGAAGATCGCCGCCGCCCAGGGGTTCATGACCGGCACGTCCGGCGGCCGCGCCGCGGCACGGTTGGCGATGATGAGGGCGCCAGTGAGGAACGTGAGCGAGGCTGACCAACGGAACCACCACAAGGCCCGCGGCACCAGCTTCTGGGTCGCGACGCTCTTGGTCGCCGCGTCCGCCTCGGCGAAGAACGGGCCCTGGACGAAGTTGAAATAGTAGAGCAAGCCGATCCACGTGATGCCGGAGAGGAAGTGCAGCCACCGCAGGAGAAACTCAGCGCCGTCTTTGGAGAAGAGCGCCATCGAGCGCCTCCGGTGAGGGGATGGGCGGACCGGTCGCCGGCCGCGGTGTCAAGATACGAAACACGAGAGGGGAAGCAAGCCGACGCGCGCGGGAACCATGCGTACCCCCGCGGGGTTCCTCGGAGCAAACACGGAAAGGAGCGTCCGCATGACACCGCAAGTGAAGACCCAGAAAACCCAGCCGGAACAGGCGCAACGCCATACCCTGCCACCGCTGCCGTACGAGTACGCGGCCCTCGAGCCGCACATCGACGCCCAGACGATGCAGATCCATCACGGCAAGCATCACCAGGCCTACGTCAACAACCTCAACGCCGCGCTGGACAAGCATCCCGAGCTCTTCCAGTGGAGTCTCGAGGACCTGCTCCGCAAGATCACTCAGATTCCCGAGGATATCCGCACCGCGGTGCGCAACAACGCCGGCGGCCACCACAACCACTCCCTGTTCTGGACGATCATGGCGCCCGCCGCCCGGGCCGGCGGCGAGCCGACCGGCGCGCTGGCCGACGCGTTGAAGAAGACGTTCGGCGGCGTCGACAAATTCAAGGAGCAGCTCGCCGCCGCGGCCGCGAGCCGATTCGGCAGCGGCTGGGCGTGGCTCGTGGTGAGCGGGGGTAAGCTCGAAGTCCTCTCAACCCCCAATCAGGACAGTCCGTTGATGGACGGTAAGGTACCGATCCTGGGGCTCGACGTGTGGGAGCACGCCTACTATCTCAAGTATCAGAACCGGCGGCCCGAGTACATCGCGGCGTGGTGGAACGTGGTCAACTGGGCGGAGGTCGCGAAGCGGTTTACTGCACCGCTTCGACCCTGACGTCGGCCCGGCCGTCCGGCAGGTAGCGAACCGTAACCTGCCACGGCCGGCAGCAGACCTGACAGTCCTCCACGTAGGCCTGCGTTGGGCCGCCGCCCGCGTCCAACGCGATCTCGTTGGGTTCGCCGCAATAGGGGCACACGACCACGGTCTCCGACACCGCCGTGCCGTCGCCCAGCGGGAACTCATCGAGCGGGTCGGGCCGCGCGAAATCAACCATCGGCGACGCCGAGGAGCCGGGAGCCGGTCATGCCCCAAACCTAGCGCGCCGCCGTTTGCTTTGCCGGGGCGGGGCCCGCAAGTTCCAACGGGACGGCAGTACAGAGGCTTGAGCCCGAGCCGCTAGGCCACCCGCTCGAGCACCTCGCGCAGCTCCTCGAGGTTGAACGGCTTGCGCAGCACCGGGCGCGCCGAGAGCTGCAGCAGGTCGCGCGTCTTCTTCGAGATCGAATCGCCGGTCGTGAACACGACCCGCGCTTCCCGTCCCCGGCCCTCGAGCCGCAGCGTCTCGAACAGATCGAACCCGCTGTGCGACTCGTCGAGATGGACGTCCACGATCATCGCGTCATAGCGACCCTTGGGGGCGCGCAACCGGGCCACGGCCTCGTTGAACCCGGCGGCGCTGGTCACCCGGTGGCCCAGTCGTCCGGCCATCAGCTCGAAGGCGCGACGCACGCTCTCCTCGTCCTCGACGACGAGCAGCGACAGCGGCCGCGCGGCGCGCCCGGCGGTCGGCTCCACCGCCGGGCGCAACGGGGCCGTGTCCACGGGAAGCTCCACCGAGAGCTGCGCCCCGCCGCCCTCGACATTCACCAGGCCCATCCGGCCCCCCATTCCGCGGACCAGGCCGTTGCTGATAGCGAGGCCGAGGCCCGTGCCCTCGTCGCCCTTGGTAGTGAAGAACGGCTCGAACACGCGCCCCAGCGCCTCAGGCGCGACGCCCGGTCCGGTGTCCTCGACGAGCACCACGAGGTGGTCGTTGATGCGTCGCGACGAAAACGTCACGCGGCCGGGGCGGCCGGTGGCCGCGATGGCCTGTTCGGCGTTGACCAGCGCGTTGAGCAGCACTTGTTGCAGCTCCTGGGGATCGCCCACCACAGCGGGCACGTCGTCCGGAATGAGGTCCACGGCCAGGATGCCCGCCTTGCGGAGCGCGCTGCGATGCAATGCGACGACCCGCGTCACGACATCCTTGATGTCCACCGGTTGGCGCTCGCGGGGCCGCTGCCGCGCGAAGTCGAGCAGCGTCTGGACCACGCGGCCGGCTCGCATCGCTTCCGTGTGGATCACCTCGGCGCTCTCGCGCAGATCGGCCCGGGGGCCGTCGAGCTTGAGAACTTCGGCAAACGCGGCGATCGCCGCGAGCGGGTTGTTGAGCTCGTGCGCCACGCCGGACACCAGCCCGCCCAGCTGCGACAGCCGGTCGGCTTCCAGGAGCTTGCGCTGCAGCAGCACTTCGCGCGAGACGTCCACGGCGAGGAACAGCAGCTTCGGCACGCCTGGCCCGGGCGCGACGTTTTCCACGACGGCGTGCACCGTGTGCGCCGGCTCACCCGCGAACTCCACGACGAAGTCGCACCGCTGCCGCGCCGTCACCGCCGCGCGCAGCACCGCCGCCAACGCGGGCCGCTGCACCGCCGGCGCCCACTGCGCCAGCGGCAGCCCCCGCAGCGCGCGGAGGTCCACTGCCCCGAGCAGGGTGCGCCCTTCCGGATTGGCCTCGAGGATCTGGCCTTCCACGGTGAGCACCAGCGCGGGGATCGGCAGGCTCTCGAACAGCTGCGCGTACAGGAGCCGCTCGCCCTCCAACGCCGTGAGGATCTGCGCGGCGCGCGACTCGGGCGCCAGCTCCTGGCGCACCGGGCGGAACAGCAGCACCAGCTGATCGCGCGGACCGCGGGTCACCCGCGTCTCGAAAACCATGCCGGTGAAGTCGGGCGTGCGGGCCGGCGCGAGATAGGTCCGCGGTCGCCCGTCCAAGCGCACCTCCTGGAGCACCTGCTCCACGAGCGTGCCCTTCGTCGTCGGAAACGCCATCCAGAAGCTCGTGCCGATGGCGCGGTCGGCCGGCAGCCCGGTGATCTCCGCCGCGCCGCTGCTCCACTCGACGATCGTCCAGTCCGGGGCGACGGCTGCCACCCCGGCGTCCAGGCTGTCCAGCAGGGCTTTGGAGTGCATACGCCCCTCCTCTGCTCCTCGTGAGACAGCGCGCCCGCCTCGCTACGGCGTGGGCGCAACGGGTCCCTGTGTCTTAGAGCCCATCGTAGTACCCCGAGTAACTCGGTGGACGGACCATCGTCCCCGAACTTGCGTGATCGGAGTCACGAGTGATCGGGTCGCGTGCTCGAACGCCGCACGCGGTCGCCTCTGGACGCGCGCCCCGGTGAATGCTTAAGCTGTGAGAGCGACATGTCCGGGATCCACGCGCAGGACGCCCAGCCCTCGGAGAGCGCTCCACGCGCGGGCGCGACTGTCCCCGACCGCCGCCTGTTCGAGCGGCTGGCCATCGGGGACGACGCCGCGCTCGGCGAGCTCGCCCGGCGCTACTCGCTCACGCTGTACGCCCTCGCGTACGAGATCCTGCTGGACTCGGAGGCCGCCGACCGCGTTGTCGCGCGCGCCTTCCGCGAGCTCAAACGCGACGCGGTCGCCGGCGTCGCCGGACTGTTCCCGGTGCGGTGGTGGCTTACCGAGCTCACCCGCAGTTACGCCTTGAGGCTGCACCATGGCTCCTCAGCAGCAAACCTGGGCCCGGCTACGGGCTGACTACGGCTGCCCGCTGCGCCGGGGCGCCTGGTATCGGGTGGTGAGCATCTCACCACTCGAGGCAGTGGTCGACGTCGACCAGAAGCCCGTCCTGCTGCCGCGCGAGTATGTCGAGATCGTCGCGAGCCGGCCGTCGCGGTGGACGGTGGTGCAGGAACCGGAGCGCTCGCCGCGCCTGCCGAGTGAGATGAGCGGACGCTATGGGGTGTGCCCGAGCTGTCGCGAGCGCATGCCGCTGCGGGGGGAGCCGACCAACCTGCGCTGCCGCCGCTGTAACGGGGTGTTCGAGGTCGGCTGGGGCGAGCGGTATTTCGATGCCGGCTGACGCCGCCGCTTGCACGGACCTGGGGCCGACCCCAGATTGTGTCGTGCCCCCGCTGCTCAGCACCTCCATCAGTCGTTTCATCGCCGATCGGCGCGCCGGCCAGGACCGGCGGGCGATTCCCCGACGCGAGCAGCTGTCGCAAGTCGAGCGCGAGCGCCGGGCCAGAGTGGACCGGCGCCGCGGCCCCGAGCGCCGCAGCACCCTGGACCGCCGCGGGCGCTCCCACCGGATGAGCGGAACCGAATCGCCCGGGGAGCATCTGCGCAACGCGCTGCAGTTGTTGTCCCAACCGACGCTGACGCATAGTCTCGAGCCCGATCCCCGCGCCGATCTCGCGGCCGCGGTGGAGCGGCTGCGCCTGGCGCTACAGCTGTTGGAGCGCCGCTCGGGGCTCTGACCCCCGCTCCCCCGTAGCGCTCGCTCGCGGGTCGCCGCGGCGAGCCGCATCTTACGGGATCATGGCCGACTCCGTCGCATCCGCAGGGCCCGACGAGCGCTGGGCCGGTGGTCCCCCGCTCGGCGCCGACGACCTCGAGCAGCTGGTTTACCTCTCCAATCTCATCGGGCGCGACCCGCGCCTGGTGCAACCCGGCGGCGGCAACACCTCGATCAAGCTCGGGGAAACCCTGCTCGTCAAAGGCAGTGGGACCGATCTGCGCACAATCGCCCGCGAGGGGTTCACGCACCTGTCGCTCTCACGGCTCGCCGCGCTCAAGGACGCCGCGGCGATGAGCGACGCCGACATGATGCAGTTCATGGCGAGCTGCATGCTGGAGCGCGGCCCCACGCCCAGCGTCGAGACCCCCCTGCATTCGCTCCTCCCCCACCGCGTCATCGCGCACACGCACGACGTCGCCACCATGAGCCTCACCAACGTCAGCGACGCCACCGCGGAACGGCTGGTCGCGGAGTTGTTTCACGGGGAGATCGTGTACGTCCCGTATGTGCGTCCGGGCTTCCCGCTGGCCCGCGCGGTGGGCGGCATGGCGGACGGGCTGCCGGGGAACGCCTGGGGTCTCGCGCTGGCGCATCACGGCCTCGTGGTGTGGGGCGATGACCCGCGCGCCTGCTACGGACGGTTGGTGCAGGCGGTGGATCGCATCGAGCAGTATCTCGCCACCCGCCGACGGGGCTCGACGGGGGCAGGAGCGACGCTCCGCAGCATCCCGCCGGCCGACGTGCGGCGGCGCGCGGCGGAGCTCGTGTTGCCGGTGGTCCGGGGCGCCCTCGTGTCGGCGGCAGGGGGTCGCGTGATCCTGCAGTACGACGACGCCGACGACGTCCTCACGGCCCTCGCCGATGAGAGCCTGCCGGCCCTGGTCCGCCGCGGCATGGCGACGCCGGAGCACATCCTCCGCGCCGGGCGGCTGCCCCTGTGGCTCGACCTCGACCTCTCCGCTCCGGAGGACCTAGGCGCGGCGGTGCGCGCGCAGATCGCGCGGCAGCGAGCGGAATACGAGGACTACCACCGGCGCCACGCCGCCGCGGGGGAGCCGCCACCCGACGACTGGGCCAAGGTTGTGCTGGTCCCGGGGCTGGGGATGATCACGGCGTTCCGGGACAAGCGCGGCGCCCGCACGGCCAACTTGTGCTACCGGGCGGTGCTGGAGACGATCGCGAACGCCGAGGCGATCGCGGCGTTCGAGTTCCTTCCCGAGCCGGAGGTCTTCGCGTTCGAGCACTGGCCCCTCGAACGGCGCAAGATCGATGAACAGGATGCGCGGGAGCGCGCGTCGCTGCTCGTCCCCCGCCAGGTCGCCCTGGTGATCGGCGGCGGGAGCGGTATCGGCCGAGCCGCCGCACGGCGCTTCGCCCGGGAAGGCGCTCACGTAGTGGTGGCGGACGTGGACTTGGCCGCCGCGGACGTCGCCGTGGCGGAGATTGAGACGACAGCCTGGCCGACCTGTTCCGGTGCACCGTGCTGGAGTTCGGCGGACTGGATTGTCTGTTCTACACGGCGGGCCAGGCCCCCCGCTTCGCGGGGCTGACGGAGATCCGGCGTGAAGATCTGCAGCGGCAGCTCGACGTTCACTATCTCGGCGCCGTGCTCGCGATCGGCGCCGCGGCGGCGGTGATGCGCCGGCAGCAATCCGGCGGCTCCATCGTGGCGTCGGTTTCGAAGGCGGCGCTCGCGCCCGGACGGGACGCCGCGGCGTACGGCGGCAGCAAGGCCGCGTTGTTGCAGGCGCTGCGGGTCGCCGCCGTGGAATTCGGTCCCGACCAGATCCGCGTCAACGCCATCAACGCCGACCAGATCGAGACTCCGATGTTCCGGCGGTTCGTCGAGGAGCGGGCCGCCGGCCGGGGCGTTTCGGTGGACGAGCAGCTGGAGAGCTACCGCCGCCGCAACGTGATGGGGGCGTCCCTGATCCCCGCCGACGCTGTGGCGGATCTCGCGGTGTTGCTGGCGAGCGAGCGGTTCCGCTTCACGACCGGCGACATCCTCACCGTGGACGGCGGCCTCCCGGAGGCGTTTCCGCGCTGACGTCAGGGTTCGACGCGGACGCCGACCTCGTCGAGGTGGCGGAGCAGATCCGCCGGATCCTGGTACACACGGTAGGCCCCCGCCCCCTCGAGCTCGTCCTGCCCGTACCCGCCGGAGAGCAATCCCACGCCCAGCGCCCGCGCCCGGCGCGCCGCGAGCAGATCCCACACGCTGTCTCCGACGACGATCGCCGTCTCGACCGGTACGCCGAGGCGCTCTGCGGCCGCGATGAACAGATCGGGATCCGGTTTGGCGTGCTCGACCTGGTCGCGGGTGACGACGGGGACGTCCTTGGGGATCTCGAGCATGTCGAGCAGGGGTTGGGCGCTGTTCCGCCGTCCGCTCGTCGCGATCGCCCACGGCACCCGGGCCCGCGTGAGATAGACGAGGAGGTCGCGGGCGCCGGGCAGCGGACGGATCTGCGCCACCTGGCGCGCGAACGCGGCGGCGTGGGTGCGCAGCACCGTGGACTCTTCCTCGGCGCTCAGGCGGCGCCCCGTCTCGCGCAGCAGCGCGTCGAGGAACAGGCCCCCGCTCATCCCGATGCGCCGGTGGATGCGCCAGACGGAGAGCTCGAGGCCGGCGCTCTCCAGCGCCTCGCGCCACGCGAGCACGTGCTGGTAGACGCTGTCCACGAGAGTGCCGTCGAGATCGAAGAGCAGACTGGGAGCGGCCATGCGTGTCGGGCTCGCGAAGTCAGGGGTTCGGAGGCAAGATAACCGGCCATGAGCCTGCTCGCGGGAATCGCCGGCGGCGTCCTGGTGGCAGTCGTTCTCTGGGACGCCTTCGAGACGATCGTGCTGCCGCGGCGCGTCACCCGCCGCGTGCGCCTGACGCGGTTTTTCTACCGCGCGACGTGGCGTCCGTTCGCGGCCAGCGCGCGCTTCGTCCACGCCGTCGGCCGGCGCGAGGCGTACCTTGGCTTTTATGGCCCGCTCTCGCTGCTCCTGCTCCTGGTGTTGTGGGCGGCGGCGCTGGTGCTGGGGTTCGGCCTGTTGCAATACGCCGCCGCTCCCGGCTCATTCACCACCGACGTCTACATGAGCGGCACGACGTTCTTCACGCTGGGGCTCGGCGACGTGGCGCCGCGCGGCACCTTCGCCCGCGTGCTCACCGTCGTCGAGTCGGGGCTGGGGTTCGGCTTTCTGGCGATCGTGATCGGCTACTTTCCGGTGCTCTACCAGGCGTTCTCGCGGCGCGAGGTCAGCATTTCGCTCCTCGATGCCCGCGCCGGCTCGCCGCCCAGCGCCGCCGAGCTGCTGCGCCGGCACGCGGGACCGGGCGGTGCGGCCGCCCTCGAGCAGCTGTTGCGCGACTGGGAGCGCTGGGCAGCGGAGGTGCTCGAGACGCACCTCTCGTATCCCTTGCTGGCGTACTTCCGGTCCCAGCACACCAACCAGTCCTGGCTCGCCGCCCTGACGACGGTGCTCGACACGAGCGCGCTGGTGATGGTCGGCGTCGAGGGCGCATGCGCGCGCCAGGCGCGGCTCACCTTTGCCATGGCGCGCCACGCGGTGGTGGATCTCACGCAGGTGTTCGCCACGCCGCCGGCCCTGGACCCGGTGGACCGCCTCCCTCCGACAGCACTCGCGCGGCTCGAGAGCGCGCTCGCCGAGGTCGAGCTGCCGCGCGTCACCGCCGGACTCAAGGACGGGAAGTTGCCGGAAGTGCGGCGCAGCTATGAGCCGTACGTCGCCGCCTTATCCCGCTATCTGTTGCTGCCGTTGCCGGAATGGGTGTACGAGAGCGGACGGCGGGACAACTGGCAATCCACGGGCTGGGGCCGGCGAAGCGCGCTGCCGCCGGCGGAGCACTTTTGAGGCGGCGGCTCCTACCAATCGCCGTCGCGCTGGCCGGCGCCGCTCTCAGCACCGCGGCGGCGGCCGCCCAGCAGACCGGCGCTCCCGACACCAGCGGGGCGACGATTCGCGCCACGGCGATCCTCACGGCGGTGACGCTCGACGGCCGGCCGGGCGAGCCGTTCTGGGCGTCGGCGGACTCGATCGATGCGTTCCGCCAGCGCGAGCCGCGGGAGGGCGCCTCCGCTTCGGAGCGGACCGTCGTCAAAGTCGCGTACGACGCCGCCGCCCTCTACATCCTGGTGCGCTGCGAAGACGGCGACCGGCGCGGCGTCCGCGCCAGCCAGCTGCGCCGCGACGCCGATCTGTCCAGCGACGACAACGTGCGCCTGCTGATCGACACCTTCGACGATCGGCGCAGTGCCTTCGTGTTCGGCACCAACCCCAACGGCGCGATGTGGGACGCGCAGTTCTCCGGCGTCGACGACCTGAACCAGAACTGGAACGGCATCTGGGACGTCGCCGTCTCGCGCGACGCCGCCGGCTGGACGGCCGAGTTCCGCATCCCGCTCCTCGCCTTGCGGTTTCCCTCCGGGGCCAACACGACGTTCGGGTTCAACGTGCGGCGCTTCATCCGGCGGAAAAACGAGGAGGACCTGTGGCGTTCGTACGGACGGACCCAGGGGCTCTACCAGCTCAATAAGGAAGGATCGATCATCGGCCTGGAGGGCCTGCACCGGCCACGTGCCCTCGAGTTGTACCCGTATGCGCTGGGCCGAGTCGTGGAGACGGCCCACGACAGCGTCGGGGGCGAGCGGGCGCGCGGCTTCTTCGGGGGAAAAGGCGGGATCGACGCCAAGCTCGGCGTGACGCCGACCGTGACCGCCGACGTCACCGTCAACACCGACTTCGCGCAGGTGGAAGCCGATCAGCAGGTCATCAATCTCACCCGATTCCCCTTCTTCTTTCCGGAGAAGCGCGAGTTCTTTCTGGAATCGAGCGGGCTGCTCGATCTGGGGACACCGGGCCGGGTGCAGCTCTTCTACTCGCGCCGGGTCGGCCTCGCCGCCGGCGGCGCGCCGGTGCCGATCCTCGCGGGCGGTCGCCTCTATGGGCGGGCCGGGCCGTGGAGGATCGCGCTCCTCAACGCGCAGACCGGCGGTGACGACGACGCCAACAACGCCGTCGTGCGCGTCCAGCACGACCTGTTCGAGCGGTCGTACGTCGGGGGGATCGCGACGCTCCGCGCCGGCCCCGATGGCCAAGGAGTCCAACGCGCGGGTGGGCTGGACGTGGACCTCCCGCTTGTCGTCCACGGCGCCAACCTCGAGCCCAAGGTGTGGATCGCCGGCAGCCAGACGCCGGGCGTTCCCGGCACGGCGCTCGCCTGGCGCCTCTCCACCGACAACCCCAACGACCTCTTCGACAACTTCGTCTCGCTCTACCGCATCGACCGGGGATTCGCTCCGCCGCTTGGCTTCGTCCGCCGCACGGGGATCTGGGAGACGACCGGACACGTGGATTTCATGCCGCGGCCCGGCATCCTGGGGATCCGGCAGCTCGACTTCACGTTCCCGATTCCCAGCTGGGACATCATCGCCAGCGACTCGGGGTCCCTGCTGCGGAGCAGCGATTGGCAGACGGCGACGTTCGAGTGGCGGCTTTTCGGCGGCGACCGCCAGAACGGGGACCACTTCGAGGTCAACCTGCAGCGGTGGCTGGACGTTCCCACCGACACCTTCGACCTCTTCCGCGACGTCCGCGTGCCGCCAGGGCGCTACTGGTGGTCACGCTCCGAGGTGCAGTACGAGATGTCGTCCGGACGGCCCCTGAGCTTCGCCGCCTTCGCGAACTGGGGCCGGTTCTACGGAGGTCGCAGCACCGACCTCGAGCTGAGCGCGGCATGGCGCGGCGGAGGGCACCTCATCGTGAGCACCGAGCTGACGCGAACCATGGCTCGGCTCCCGTCAGGCGGCTTTACGGCGCTGTTGTCGGTGAGCCGGCTGGAGGTCGACTTCAATCCCCGCACGAGCCTGCTCGCGTTCGTCCAGTACGACAACGAGGACGAGCGCGTCGACTTCAACGTGCGCTTTCACTGGATTCCCGCGATCGGCGACGACGTCTTCCTGGTGTGGAACTCGGGGTACACCACGCATCCGCTGGCGCGGTATCGCTTCCCGGACCCGCAGGCGCTCGCGCGCCCGCTCAACGGGGCGTTCGTCATCAAGGCCGTGCACCGGCTGGCGCGGTAGCGCACGGGCCATGGAGCGGATGGGATTCGAACCCACGACCCCCTGGTTGCAAACCAGGTGCTCTCCCAGCTGAGCTACCGCCCCGAACTCCCGACGAGTTCCAAACTTAACCGCTTTCGTCTGCACCAGTATCTCTCCTCGCCACACCATCATGCCGCACTTTGAGGCAACCCGACCCACCGCTGAAGCTACGAGGCCTTGGCCCGAGCCTTGCTCTCTATGGCGGCGCAACGGCGTCACCGACGTGTGGCATTCACTCGACACGAGGCCGGATCATGTTCCATAAGACCACGACTGCTGCCCTTCCCTCGCTGATGGCCATGGCGCTGTTCGCCATGGGCTGCCGGGATGCCGTCAGTCCCGCGCCGCACGGACTCGGCGCTCCGGCGTTCGCTACCACCGCCGGGTCGGGCATCGCCCTCGACCAGCAGAACGGCGTGTTCGGGGACGCGATCCCCTGGGGCAACGGCGGCACCCACGTCGGCAAGGGCTTCGATCCCCGGAACCCCCACGTCGGCGACGCCATCGTCGCGACGTTCTTCTGGCTCGGCTCGACCAATACGATCGTCACCGTGACCGACCACCTGAGCGACGCCGCGCAAACGCCGGTCGGGAACACCTACACGCTGATCGATTACGTCACGTTCGGCGGCATCTCGATGGCGACATACGTCGCCACGAACGTGCACGGGTTCCCCGACGCCAGCACGGCCACCGATTCGATCCTCGCGGTCCACGCCATCTTCTCGAACTCCATCGCGGAAGGTGGCATGCTGATCTCGGCGTGGAGCGGGGTGAGCTCGGCTGACGCGGAGGCGCTGGGCCCTCACGCCTCAGCCTCGGGCTCCGGCGCGACGCCCACGACCGCCGACCCCGGCGCCATCCCCGTCAACGCGGGGGCGCTGGCGTTCGGCGTCACGATGTCGGACCGGGTCGTGGGCCTCGCCACGCCCGTGGGGTTCGCCAACGTGAACGAGTCGGAAGATCAGAAAATGAAAGGGGACGCGGAGTACTTCGTGCAGGGCGCCGCCGCAGGCACGGCGGACCCCCGGTGGACCTGGTTCTTCGATCAGACACCCACGCCGGGCAACTGGCTGGCCACCGTGCTCACGCTGAACCCGGCCGTAACGCACCTCGCGTTCGCCGTCCAGCCGAGTACCACGCTGCCCTTCATGCCGATCAAGCCGGCCGTGCAGGTCACCGCCGAGGATGACCAGGGCAATCCGCTCCCCGGCTTCACCGGCGCCGTGTCGATCGCGATCGGGCACAACGGCGCCATGCTCATCCCCGGCACGCTGTCAGGAACGAAGACTGTCACCGCGGTGAACGGGGTCGCCACGTTCTCGGATTTGAGTATCGACCAGGTCGGCAACGGCTACACGCTGCGGGTGAGTGCCGCGGGGATGGCCGGCGCGGAGAGCGCCGCCTTCAACATCGGTCCCTTCTAAGGTCGGGGGAACGCCGCGCTAGGCAACGAGTTGCGGAGCGCCCGTCTCCTGCACCTGCGGGGAGACTCCCGAGGCCAGGAATGCGCCGTACAC
>WNGD01004007.1_pt1 | contig 21292 bp, 16 predicted proteins | sample 5400671 | NCBI WGS metagenome assembly WNGD01 (sample SAMN13153369, study PRJNA577476) | soil metagenome | isolation source: 40 cm soil or saprolite under grassland replicate 2 | place: USA:California | collected 2016-06-15 | reverse complement strand
AAGACCGCGTTGGGGCCGCCGCTCGTAACGAGGATCAGGTCGGGATCCCCGTCGCCATCCACATCGGCGAACGCGCACCCGGTGGAATGGCGGTCGCGCGCGGCCACGCCGGCGCGCGCGGCGATTTCCTCGAAGTGCCAGTCACCGAGATTGCGATACAGCGCGTTCGCGCCTTCGGTGCGGGCAAGGAAGATGTCCGGCCGCCCGTCGCCATCCACATCGGCGAGACAGACGCCGGCGCCCTGGGCGAGCGTGCGGTTCTGCAGCAGCAGCGAATCGCTGACGCTATTGGCGAACGTGATCCCCGTGCGCTTCGGGTCGAGCAGGGTGAACCCCGGTGCATGTGCGGGCGCGATCGGGAGATTGCGCCAACGATAGCCGTCGACGTCATGCCACGCGGTGTCGGCGGGAGAGCGCTGCGCCGGGCGGCAGGCAGTCGAGAGGACCGCGACGAAAACAAGAACGCGGTTAATAGACTCCCACAATCGAGCGGCGGAGCTCCGTTGCGAGCGTCCACTCGATACGCTGACCGGGCCGCACCGTGAGGATCTCCGTGCGCACTCGCTCACTGCTCCCGATGGCCTGCCCGAGCAGCGCGATTTCGTGAGTCAGCTCGACCAGGCGTCCGGGAATTGTAAACGACTGACTCGACGACCCCGTCGCGAGCCCCATGCGGATGCAACCAATATCAGCAGGTGTAGAGGTTTGACCATGCGCACCCCCAGGCCCCAGGCCCCAGTCAGCTGACAAGCCCGCGCACAAGCGCCGTCGTTCGCTCCGACGCCCCGCGACCCTCTTCCACCATTGTCTTCGCTGCCTTTCCCGCGCTTCTGCGCGCGGCCGGATCGTGATGCCAGACGAGCCATTGTGAATGGAGTGGGTGGCGGGCGTCGGCGGGCAGGGCCACGGCGCCGCCCTGCTCGAGCAACAGCGTCGCGTCGCGACTCATGCGCCAGTGCGGGCCAAACACCGTCGGGACGCCGAAGACCGCAGGCTCGAGCACCGAGTGCAGGCCGGCGCGGTGAAATCCGCCGCCCACAAACGCAACGTCGCCCAGGGCGTAGAGGTCGGCGAGGATCCCGACGCGGTCGACCACGATCACCGGACCAGGTTTCGCGTGCTCGAGCTGCGACAACCGGACCGGACGGGGCAGCTTGAGGTGTCGCAAGCGGTCGGCGATCGCGGCGAGGTGATCGGGATTGGGCTCGTGCGGCGCCAGCAGCAGGCGGGCGGTCGGAAGCTGATGTAGCAGATCCGCGAAGGACGGCAAGAGCACTGCTTCATCCGACGGCCAAGTCGAGCCCGCGACGATCGTGAACGTGTCGGCGGACGTCGCGGCAAGCCGCGCGAGCGGCTCGCGCGTCGTGTCCAGGCGCGCCGCGCGCTCGGCGACGCTGTCATAGCGCGTATCGCCCGTGACCGCGATCGTCTCGGGACGGGCGCCGAGCAGCTCCAGGCGCTCGCCATCTTCCTCGCTGATCGTGCCGACGCGATCGAGCGCGCGATACGCCGGCGCCGACCAATGCCGCGTCGGCCAGCGCAGCCGCGAGCTGTTGGGCGAGACGGTGGCCGAGATCAAGCCCAGCTTCACGCCGCGGCGCGCCGCGGCGAGCGTGAGCTCCGGCCACACGTCGAGTTTGCTGAACACGAGGGCGGTGGGTTGCAGCGCGTCGAGCACCGCAGACACTTCGGACGGCCGGTCGAGCGGCAAATAGTCGGCGACGTCGACCGGCAGGTTCTTGGCGAGCCGCTCGGCCGACGGCGAAAAGAACGTGAAGGCGAGCTGCCAGTCGGGATGCTCGGCGCGCAGGGTCTCGAGGACCGGCTTTGCCTGCAGGCCCTCGCCGACCGATGGCGCGTGCATCCAGATCAAGGGCCGTTTCGTATCGCGCTCGGCCGACCCCCAACCGCCAAGACGGGCGGCCAACCCGCGCCGCCCATCCAGCCCTCGCGCCACCTTCTTATCGAACCGTGCTACCAGCGGCGCCGCGCGAGTCACGACGTGCACGCTCAGCCGGTACAGTAACGACGGCTTGCTCACTTGGGCGCCGGGGGGGGGGGCGCGTGCGTGCGCGCGGTGTAGATCGAGTCGAGCAGGCGCCGCATGGGGTCGGGCGTGTACGGCGCTCCCTCGAGCAGGCCCCCCTCTATATAGAAGGAAGGGGTGGCGCGGGCGCCGGATCGGGCGGCGCGCTGGGCGTCGAGCTCGACTTCCTTCCGCGCATCGCCCGACTTGAGACAGGCGAGCAGCTTCGCGCGGTTGACCCCGGCGCGCTCCGCCAAGGCGAGGAGCGTATCTCGGGGCTGCGGGAGCGGGGCCCACTGGTCCTGCTGGCGGTAGAGCAGATCATGCGTCGGCCAGAACCGCCCCTGGCGCGCAGCACACATCGCGACCTCGGCGGCGGCGACGGCGTTGGGGTGGATGCTGGTCAGCGGCAGGTTGATGAAGACCCACCGCACCTTCCCGGTCCTGACATACTCGCTATCCAGGGTCGGGAGCACGGTAACCGCGAACATGCGGCAGGCTGGGCACTGGAAATCCGCCATCTCATAGACCGTAACCGGGGCGCCAGCCCGTCCCTTGGACCTGGCCGCGAGGGGGTCGGGGGCGGTGGCCGGCGCCTGTAACACAATTGCCACAAGGAGGGGGAGGAGAGTTTTCACGCGACCCAAAATACGAAGAAATGCGCTCTTGCGGACCCGTGAAACGAGGCTCAGTATTTGCTAGGTAATCGCCTGGCTCCGTCCCGTGTTCGACGTTCACACCAGCCGTTGAGCGTCCCGCGCGGTGATCGCATAAGAAAACTGCATCATGTTCGACCGGTGCGACGCCCCAGTGCAGCGTAGGGGTGCGATCGGTGTTGTCATTTTTTTCGAGTACGGGGAGGTTGCCACCATGCGAACTTTTTGTCGGCTGCTGTGCTCAGCCAGCCATTCTCCTGCGCAATTGAGCCTCGCTGTGGCAACGCGCCATTCCCGCTAGACGACATTCACGATTCTCATCACGCAAGGGGAGTGTGAGTATGAGCCGTGTTCAGTCAGTATCCCAACCTCGCGGTTGGGCGATCCTCGCAGCGCTATTGTTGGCGATGGTGCCGGCAGGAGTCGCTGCCCAGGAGCCAGTGACCATCACTGGTAAAGTCACCGGCGCGAGTGGTGAAGCGCTGCGAGACGTGAACGTCACCGTCGTCCAATTCGGCGTCGGGGGCTGGACCGGCGCGGACGGCACCTATCGCCTGAGTGTTCCGGGCGGCCGCGCGCAAGGACAGCAGGTCAAGATGAGCGCGCGTCTGATCGGGTTTCGCGCGGGGAGCGCGACGATCACCGTGACAGCCGGGGCCACGATCGAGCAGAACTTCCAGCTCGCGTCCGACCCCCTGCGCCTCGACGTCGTCGTCGTGACGGGCGCCGGCACTCAGGAGCGCCGCGAGCGACTGGCTACGGCGACTGCGACCGTGGACAGCGGCACGATATCCCGCAGCAACGAGCAGAACGTGATTCAGGCGCTCGCGGGTAAGGTGCCGAGCGTACTGACCAATCAGGGCAGCGGTGACGCGGGTGCCTCGACCGCGATCGTGATCCGCGGACCCAAGACCTTTGGCACCAGTCAACCCGTCATCATTCTCGACGGGGTGCCGATCAGCAATGCGACGCGCGGACAGGCGGTACTTTCAGGTGCGCCGTCGCCGAATCGCGCGGCGGACATCAACCCCGACGACATCGAAGCCGTGGACGTCCTCAAGGGCGCCGCATCCACGTCCATCTACGGCGCGAGCGCGGGCTCCGCGGGCGCGCTCGAGTTTCGTACCAAGCATGGCCATGCGGGACCCACCACCTACAACCTGCGCTCGACGATCACGTTCGACGATCCGGTGCGAACCGTGCCGGTGCAACGCAAGTACGGCGTCGGCTCCTTGGGGGTCTCGAGTGCCTGCCCCGCGCCTGGCCAGCCCAACAGCGTCAACTGCGCGATCAACTCGAACTTCTTCTCATGGGGTCCGGCAATCGCCGCCGGCACGCCGACCTACGATCACGGCGCGGAGATGTTCGAGACGGGGCGCACGGTCGATAACGCGCTGTCGATTTCGGGCGGCAACGAGCGCACCACGTTCTACATGTCGGTCAGCGAGCTCAATCAAGACGGCTTCATCGTCGGCAATCTGGACCGGTACGAGCGCTACACCGCGCGCCTGGCCGCCTCGCACACGCTGTTCGAGAACTTCACGTTGAACGCGAGCGTGCAGGTGGTGCAGACGAAGAACGCGGGGCAGGACCGCGGCAACTCCATCAACGGCATCGGCATCAGCGCGCTGCGCCAGCCGCCGGATTTCAATGCCCAGCAATACCTCGGCGGTCCGTCGGCGCTGCATCGCTCGTGGCGCTTCCCCAACCCTGGACCGCTCGCATTCGCGACCAGCCGCGGCTTCGACAATCCGTTCTACGCCCTCTACAAGGATCAGCTGCAAGGGCAGACGGGCCGCTATCTCGGCAACGTCAACGCGAACTGGAAGCCCCTCGACTGGCTCACCGTCAACTGGACCCTCGGCGGCGACTACAACGCCGATGACCGGACCTACGCGTACGGGCAGGCGAGCTCGGGCACGAACGGCGGTTCGATGGAGCGCTGGCAGTTCTATGACCGTGTGTTCGATCACACGCTGACGGCGACCGGAACGCACGACTTCACGCCAAACTTCAGCGGCGCATTGACGGTCGGTCAGAACCTCGACGAGACCTATTTCCGCCAGGTCGATGTCACCGGCCAGACGTGGATCGCGCCGACGCCGTACAAGCTGTCGAACACGACGACGCGGACGGTGCCCAATGACGCCGAGACGCGGCGGCGGATCGAAGGATACTTCGCGCAGGCGAGCGCCGATCTGTACAACCAGGTGTACCTGCAAGCGCGGATTCGAAATGACGCGAACTCGGCATTCGGCGTGGGGCATCAGCGCGCGTGGTATCCCGGCGCCAGCATCGCATGGAGTTTCGGCAATGCCGTGCATCTGCCCGAGGAGTACATCTCCTACGGCAAGCTCCGGGTGGCCTATGGCGAAAGCGGCCAGCAACCGCCGTTGTACGCGACGCAGACCTTCTATACGACCGCGCAGTTCGCCGACTTCAACCCCGGCTCGCTGCAGGGGACAACGCTCAACGGCATCGGGGGCCTGTACCAATCGGCCACCCTCGGCAATCCCACCATCAAGCCTGAGCGCGTGCATGAGCTGGAAACCGGCGTCGACCTCAGCTTGCTCAGGGGGCGGGCCGCATTGTCTGTCACGCGCTACGACTCCAAGTCGAAGGATGTGATCTTCAACGTGCCGCTGGCGCCGTCGACCGGTTACACGAGCATCAACGTGAACGCCGGCGCGCTGACGAACAAGGGATGGGAATTGACGAGCGATATCCAGGTACTCCAGCGCTCCGACTTTTCGATCCAGATCAGCGGCAACTGGGCCCGCAACCGCAACCTGGTCACGTCACTGGGTGTCACGCAGGACCAGCTCGCTGGGAAGCAGCCCCTGCCGACCGCCGAGGACTGCACGGACGCGGCGCTGTGGGCGCGGTGCCAGACCGGTATCGGTTCGTCGTTCGCGGGGCAGACGACGCATGCACAGGTCGGCTATCCGCTGGGCACCTGGCGCTCGCAGGACTTTGCGCGTTGCGGCCGCGGGCTGACGACGGTGCTCTTCGGCGGAACCGTGTATGACGTCGGCACTGCCTGCCAGGGCGCGGCGGCTGGCGCGCTGTACATCGCGCCGAACGGCTTCCCGATCACGGACCCGACGCCCCGGGCGATTGGGAATCCCTGGCCCGATTGGACCGCGGGAATCTCGGGCACGGTCAATTACAAAGGCTTCCAGCTGACCGCGTTCCTCGACCACCGCCAGGGCGGCGACGTGCTCAACATGACGCGCTCGTCCATGGATCAGTATGGGACGCACCAGGATACGGAAATCCGTGGTGATACCGTCACGTTCGGGAAGAATTTCCCGTGCTATAACCAGACCTGCGGCGTGCTCGATGGGCCGGTGGTCGGTCCGGGCGCCAACCTGCCCGTGGTGATCGGGGAAGGCTGGTTCAGCAACTCGGCCATCTCGGCCGGGAACGGTCAAGGAGCGACCGGCGGCCCGATCACGACGCGGTTGGAAGACGGGACATTCACGCGGCTGCGCGAGGTTTCGCTGAGCTATTCGTTCCGCGGCCGCTGGGTGAGCCGGATCGGTGGACTGCGGCAGCTGGACGCGAAGATCTCGGCACGCAATCTGAAGCTGTGGTCGCACTACTCCGGCTATGATCCCGAGGTCAACCTGGGTGGTGCGCAGAACGCGAACCGCGGCATCGACTGGTTCAACGCGCCGCTGGCGCGTTCCTGGGTCATGCAGCTCACCTTCTACCATTAACCGACGCGAGGAATTGCGATGAACTCGTCGAAAAAAGCTGGAGCGGTCCTCGCGCTGGCGCTGTTGGCCGGGTGGGGATGTAGTGACTTTCTGAACGGACCGGGGTTGACGGAGAATCCGAACAACCCCCTCGTGGCGACGCCGATCCAGATCCTGGTTTCGATTCAAGCCAACGTGGCGACCCGTCTCGAGGGGCAGCTCGCGCGATGCGCGAGCGTCTTCACGCAGCAGCTGATCGGCAGCAACAACCAACAGCTGCAGTGGTGCACGGCCTATCTGGTCGGCGAATCCGACATCTCGGGCCAGATGTCCGGCTTCTATACCGGCGGCGGCTTGTACGGCATTCGGCAGGTCGAAGCGGCCGCCCAGACGGCCGGCGACAACCAGCTGCTGGGAGAAGCGAAGATATTGGAAGGGCTCATGATGGGAACGGCAACCTCGGTCTGGGGGGATTTACCCTATACCGAGGCGCTCACCCCCGGCATCGATTCCCCCAAGCTCGATAGCCAGCAGAGCCTGTATGCGGCGGTGCAGACGCGGCTCGATGAAGGAATCGCGGCGCTCACAACCGTGCTGGCGAGTGCAACGGGCAACTGTTCGACGTTGGAAGGGGACGTGATTTACTGTTCGGCGGCGGGGTCGCGGGCCACCGAGCTGCAGCGCTGGATTCGTGCAGCGCATACCCTGAAAGCACGGTTTCATCTGCACCTCGTGGAGCGCAACGGGGTGACGGAGTACAGTGCGGCTCTGGCGGAAGCGCTCCTGGGAATTAACGAGGTGCCGACCAGCCAGACGAACGCGATTCACGGGCAGGGCGCAGGTGATTTCCGCACCTTCCACGGCAGCGTCCAGGACCTGGATGCCAATATCTGGGCCGAGTTCCTCAGCTCACGGCAGGATATCGTGGCGGGCAACACACTGGTGTCGATTCTCAAAGCCCGCAACGATACGGTGCGGCTGCGCAACTATTTCGATATCAATTCGCAGGGTCAGTACGTCGGGGCGAATCAGGACAACGTGACCGTCCGGCCGGCGGGGTGCCCGGCGCCGCCGGCGGCGTGTGCGCCGTCGGTTGTCAACACACTCGTGCGGCGGCAGTTCACGTTCCGGCAGCCGCTCGTGACGTGGGCGGAGAATCAGCTCATCCTGGCTGAGGCGCGGTTCATGACGGGTGATTCGGCTGGTGGCGTCGCGAATGTGAACGCGGTGCGGACGGCCGTCGGTTTGCCGACGCTCGCGGCTCCCACGTTCACCGACGTCATGACAGAGAAGTACATCGCCCAGTACCAGAACATCGACGTATGGTCGGACTACAAGCGCACCTGTATTCCGACGCTCACGCCGAACGGCACCAATCCGGAAGTGATTGGCCGTTTGCCGTACGGCTCCGCGGAGCGTACCGCAAACGCGAACGTCCCGCTGCCGTCCGCTTACCCGACGGGCACGACCGGATCGTCGCCAGTACGAAATTGGGACGACCCGAACGCCTGCCCGTAAGCGGGGCTCCCGGTGGAACACACAGGGGACAACCGGCTACTCCGCGCCGGTTGTCCCTCGGGTGCTAAGCCTATGCGCTTGACTGTCGCGTATCTGCCGCTCCTCGGGTCTCTCTGCCTGGCCGCATGCTTCACGCAGGCACCGTTGGCGGGTCCCGTTCCCGCTCCCGAGACGCGAATCGTGGCGATGGTGACGGATAGCGGCGTGCTTGCCATGAGCAATGCAATCGGACCCAGGGCGACGGAAGTGGAAGGCATCGTCGCGGGCGCGGACGCGACGTCGTGGGACCTGCGCCTCTTGCGCGTGGAGTACCGCAACGGCCAGTCGGTGCCCTGGAATCGCGAGTTGGTCCGCTTCCCGCGCTCGGCCCTCAGTCAGGCGACGGAGCGTCGTTTCAGCAAGGGCCGCAGCTGGATCTTCGCGGGGCTCCTCACCTCCACCGCGTTCCTCGCGGGTCGCTTCCTCGGCGTGTTCGGGGGTGGTGACAACACCGACAACCAACCGCCTCCGCCGCACTAGCTGTCGATCGGCGGTTCCTCGCTGCTCTCGCCGACCTTTGTCCAGATCACGATGACCCCGCAGCGAGCGTTCAGCAGGCCGGACTGGAATTCGGGCGGAATCTGCGACGAGCCACTGTAAACCTCTAAGGCCACGACGTCTTCCGGCGCAATGTACTGATTGATCGACATGTCCGCAGTCACCTGCACCGGCATACCATTGATGTAGAACAGGACCGGACAGTTGCGCGTCCCGGTCACGCCAATGGAACGGTTCATTCGGACCATGTCGTTCGATCCAAACGACCCGGCGGGTTGCAGCATGACCCCGGGCACGCGACGCAAGATGTCGGTGAAGACGCGCGGCTGCATCCGCCTTATCTCCGCTTGATTGAAAAAGTGTCCATTGCCGCGCGCGCGCCGGTGTTCAAAGGCCTCCAGCACCGGGCGCAACGCTGCGGCGCCTTGGACCTCGACCGCCTTCAGCGGAATCGCTGCCGCTACGAGCGTGACGCGCAACTCGAGGGTCTGTCCGGCGATCACAGTGACGGACTGGTCGAACGCTACGTAGCCGATGAGACGCACTTCCAACACCTGATCGCCGGCACCGACATCGGAGATCGTGAAGCGGCCATCCGAGCCTGATAGGACCATCGGGTTGCGACCGACGACCCGAATCCGTGCTTGTCCGATGGGAACGCCATCTGCGGCGACCACTTGTCCTGTGAGAGTGCCTGCGCGACCGGTGGGTCCCTGCGCGGTGAGCAGCGCCGGCAGGAGCAGCGCGCCGGGAATGAGCGCGCGATGAGCGCTACGGGCCCGTGCTATCACATGTCACGACCGGCTCGCCGCCGATTTCCAGCATTTGAACGTCGAACACGACGGTGGCGTCGGCCGGAATAATCACGCGACCAGAATCGTTCTTGATCGCATTCGGGCCAAATGCGAGGTCCGGCGGTATGAGGAGCCGCCGCGTGGCGCAGCTGCGCATGCCGATCACGCCCTGCTCGAACCCATCGATGAGGTTGCCGACTCCTGGTGTAAAGAGCAGGGGGCGCCCGATATCGATGGAGCTGTCGAACTTCGTCCCGTCCATCAGGTAGCCGGTATAGTTGACCCAGACGGATTTGCACCATGGCGTCCCGTTTCCGGTACCCGTATCGCCCGGGATGTACCGGAGTCCCCGAGTCGTGGTGATCGTGTCGCCGCTGGTGCTCGCCACATCCCAGGTGGCTGGGGCGCAGTTCGGGCCGGACAGCTTTTCGAAGCACCCGGCCGTCGCGATCGCGGCTGCAACCACGAACACAAGTGTAAGTCTCACCATACTGCCACCGTCGAGCGCTCGAGGCCGGTTTCGAGCGTCCACTCGACCCGCTGTCCGGGTTGCACGAGGAGGGGATCCGTCCTCAGGATCTGTGTGGCCCCAATCGGGTTGGCTTCGAGCCGAATCAGACGTCCGGTAGCGATCATGCGTGCTGGGAGCTCATAGGTTTGGGTTTGCGTGGCCGAGACGGTTCCTAGATGCGAGCGCTGATCGTCGGACATTACCACGATGGAGACGTCGAGCCAGTGATGATTGACCACGGTCAGGCTCCAGCCCTCGGCCGGCCCGACGCTGGGCAGCGAGGGGCCGTGGGGGCCGTGGCGCGGCGTGCACGCCGCGAGGAGGGCCACAGTCAGCAGGACTCGCATCGGTTTGAGGGTGGCCGCCGGTTCGTAGACTGTCAAGGTATGCAGGGTTCCCTTGCGAGTCTTAGGGCGGGCTTTCAGAATAAGGCAGGGACCTGACACTCCTCTCACAGGAGGCCGCATGGATCAAACATCCGTTCGCTGCGTTCTTCACCTTCAGCGCAATATCATCATTCCCGGTCGATGTAGCGGTTAACGTCCGCCGCAGCCGTCTACAAGTCCGACGCGGTCGCCGGCAACCACGGCGATCTCTGTCCTGACCATACGTGCATGCACATTCGATGAGAGGTGAAGCTATGAAAGGAATCTCAGCGTCAGTAGCGCTCCTGATTGGCTGGGTTACGGTCGCCAGTGCACAACAGGGCACCGTTGGCGGGACCGTCAAGGACGCCACGTCCGGCAACCCGATCGTCGCCGCGCGAGTCGCGGCCGTCGGTACCTCGAGCTTCGCGCAGACCAACGCGACGGGTCACTACCTGCTCCCGGGGCTGTCACCGGGCCCGGTGACCTTGCGGGTCAGCGCGATCGGATACGGCGCCGCGACACAAGTCGTAACCGTCACGGCCGGCGAGGTGACCGCGCAGGATTTCACGCTCGCCCTGCAACCGTACTCGCTCGACGAAATCGTCGTGACCGCGACGGGCGAGCAGGCGAAGCGCGAAGTGGGCAACGTGATCAACTCGATCCGCGCCGATTCCCTCGTCGCGACCCGGCCCATCGCCAACATGAACGATCTGCTCGGCGCGAAGGCGCCCGGCGTCGACGTGCTCGCGGGCAATTTGACGGGCTCAGGTTCACGCGTGCGCATTCGCGGCACGAACAGCCTGTCGCTCAACAACGAGCCGCTGTACATCATCGACGGCGTCCGCATGACCGCCGACAACAACTCCTCGAGTATCGGGATCGGCGGCACGAATCCCAGCCGCATCAACGACATCAACCCGGAGGAGATCGAGTCCATCGAGGTGGTGAAGGGGCCGTCCGCGGCGGCGCTGTATGGAACGGCCGCTTCGACCGGCGTGATCATCATTACGACCAAGAAGGGACGCCCCGGCCCTGCAAGGTGGAACGTCTACGCGGAGCAAGGTTTCATTACGGATCAAAACACCTATCCTGATGCGTTCCGGGGCTGGCGGTCCAGTCTCACTGATACCAGCACGGCGAGCAACTCGAGGCCGACCAATGGTACCCAGTGCATCCTCACGCAGGTCGCGGCGGGAACGTGCACGCAAGACAGTGTCACGAAATTCAATCTGTTCGAAGATCCGCAGACGACGCCCAACGCGATCGGCTATCGCAGTCAGTACGGCCTGCAGGTGTCCGGCGGCTCGGATGTCTCGAGCTACTTCATCTCGGGTGAGTACGAGAACGAAGTCAGCCAGCTCAAGATGCCGCCGTTCGCGGCGGATTCGTTGAAGGCGCTGCGGCAGATCAGCGAGGTGCCGTTCGAGCAACTGCGGCCCAACGGCCGTAGACGGGTGAGTATGCGGGCGAACGTCGAGACGCACCCGAACTCCCGGCTCGATCTCGCCGTCGCGACCGGATTCGTATCGAGCACGCAGCGTCTCCCGCAAACCGACAACAACACCACCGGGCTGTTGTCGAATGGCTTGGGGGGTCCTGGCAACAAGGACAACGGCCGGTATGGCTACCGGGCCTTCACGCCCAATGAGTTCTTCTCCGAGACGGTCAACCAGAACATCAACCGATTCATCGGCAGCGGCACCGCCAACTGGCGACCGGCGAACTGGCTCGCGTTCCGCGCCACGAGCGGGATCGACTTCACGCAGCGGCTCGACACCGATTTGTGCCGCCGCGAAGAGTGCGTGGACTTCGGTACGATCAAGACGGGCTTCAAGACGGACAATCGTACCAATTTCTTCTCATACACCGGGGATGCGAGCGGCACGGCCACCTTCCAGCTGACGCCGACGCTTTCGTCGCGCACCACGCTTGGGATGCAGTACCTGAAGACGGTGTTCGATCGCAACGGGGCTGCGGCGGAGAACCTCGCGCCTGGGTTCACCACCGTCGATGCCGGGGCGATCCAGCGCGTGAGCGAAGTGACGGACATCGGCAAGACGTTCGGCGCCTTCGTCGAAGAGCACGTCGGCTACAACGACCGGGTGTTCCTGACCGGGGCGCTGCGGGTGGACGACAACAGCGCGTTCGGCGCGAGCTTCAAAGCCGTGTACTACCCGAAGCTCAGCGTCAGCTACGTGATCTCCGACGAGCCGTTCTTCCCGCGCTGGAGCTGGCTCAATAGCGTGCGCCTGCGCGCCGCCATCGGCGCGTCCGGCGTGCAGCCGGGGACCACGGACGCATTGCGTTTCTTCGCTCCATCGATTGCGCGCATCGAGAACGCCGACAACCCCGTCATCATCTTCTCGGCGCTGGGCAACGCCAAGCTCAAGCCCGAACGCGCGCGGGAGGTGGAAGTCGGCGGCGAAGCGACGCTGTTCAACAGCCGCCTCAATCTCAACCTGACCTACTACAACAAGCGCACGAGCGACGCTCTCATCGCGCGCATCCTGCCGCCTTCGGCGGGCGTGAGCGTGTCACGGTTCGAGAACCTGGGTGCGGTCGTGAATCGCGGCGTCGAGATCCTGGCCGATGCGCGCGTGCTGGACAAGCCGAACGTCGGCTGGGACCTGAGCGTCAGCGCCGCCTACAACACGAACTTCATCGCTGACATGGGCGGCGTCCCGCCGATCATTGGCACCACAACGCGCCAGATCACGGGCTACCCGATCAACGGCTGGTGGCAGCGGCCCTATACGTTCCAGGACACGGATGGAAACGGCATCATCAGCGCGAGCGAGATTACGGTAGCCGATTCCGCACAGTTCGTGGGCTACGCGAACCCGCGCTGGGAAGTGATCTACACGACGGGGTGGGACCTGTTCAAGAAGCGGTTCCGCATCGTCGCCCTGTTCGATCACAAGAGCGGGTTCTATCAGCTCAACGGCACGGAGCGCATTCGGTGCGAGTCTCGGCTCAATTGCCGCGGGTTGGTCGATCCGAACGCGCCGCTGTGGGAGCAGGCGCGCGTGGTGGCGCTGCGTGAGACGCCGTCCCGCACGCAATGGGGCTTCATCGAAAAGGCGTCGTTCATTCGGCTGCGTGAGCTCGCGGCGACGTATGATCTCCCCGACCGGTGGGCGCGCATGTTCTCGGCGAGCCGGCTCAGCTTCACGGTCGCCGGCCGCAACATCTGGAAGGCGACCGGCTGGAGCGGCATGGATCCCGAGGCCAACTACTTCGACGGCGCGACGGGCACCGTCAGCAACTTCCAGACGGCTCCGCCGCCGACACTCTGGACATTCCGCTTGAACGTGGGGTTCTGACCATGCGCACACACACGATCAAGAGCCTGCACCTGCTGAGCGCGTTCGGCGCGCTCCTCGTGCTCCAGGGTTGCACCACGGAGCTGCTCAAGGTCACCGACCCGGACATCATTCTCGACGAGACGTTGAAGGCCAGCTCGGCGTCGGGAGCCCAGGGTCTGCACAACGGCGCCATCCTGCGGCTCGAGCAGGCCACCGCCGGTACCCAGCAGCCCGACGCGCTGTTCGTCTTCGGCGGGTTGTTGACCGATGAATGGCAGTCGGGGGACACGTTTATCCAGCGCAACACCATGGATCAGCGGATCTGGGATCCCCAGAACACGTTCAACGCCGGACCGTACCGGAATCTCAATCGAGTCCGCGTACTCGCCGAAGCCGCCATCAACGGGCTGCGACAGTACAAGCCGACGCCGGCCACCAATATCGGGCGGATGTTTGCGTTCATTGCCTACGTGGAAACATTGATCGGCGAGCACTACTGCAACGGCACGCCGCTCAGCGACCTCGAGGGGAGCGAAGTCGTCCCGGGCCAGCCGATCTCGAATGACTCGATGTTCGCGTTGGCACTCGCGTACAGCGACTCCGCCGCGGCGAACCTGGGTGGCGGAGATAGTGCGAAGGTGGCCCGCTTGATCAAGGTGGTGCGCGGGCGCGCGCTGCTGGACCGTGGGCAGTTTGCCGCGGCGGCAGCGGCGGTCGCCGGCGTGCCCGACGACTTCCATTATGATGTCGAGTATTCGATCGTCGCCGGCGACAATCAAATCTGGGCGCTGAACACCAGCGCCCGGCGCTACACTCTGGCAGATACTATCGGGGTAGGCCCCAATGTCGGGGAAGGCATCAACGGATTGAATTACAGAGGTGCCCGGGACCCGCGCGTTCCAACGAGGGTCGCGTCCGGCTCGACAAACCGGATCTTCGATACGGCATTTCCCATGCAGGTCGTGCGGCAGGGAATCTGGGGCCGCGAAAGTCCCGTGAAGATCGCATCGGGAATCGAGGCTCGGCTGATCGAGGCCGAAGCGGCACTGCAAGCGGCGGATCCGGCGACCTGGCTGGGCAAGATCAATCAATTGCGCGGCACCGCCAAAATCGGCCTGTTACCGGTCCCGGTTGATACGAACTACCGTCCGGTGGCAGGGACGAAACTCGACTCGCTACCGGACCCGGGGTCGTCGACCAACGACGCGCTGAGGATCAATTTGATGTTCCGCGAGCGTGCGTTCTGGATGTTCGGCACCGGTCATCGGCTGGGGGACATGCGGCGTCTCATGCGTCAATATGGTCGCACCGAGAATCAGGTCTATCCGATTGGACCGTGGTTCAAGGGCGGCAATTACGGAGATGCGATTCAGATGCCCGTGCCGTTCGACGAGCAGAACAACCCGAACTTCGTGACCTGCACGGATCGAAACCCGTGAAGTAGAGAAGAACGGGGACGGGGGACGGGGGGAGGGGGGACGGGTAGGCGTCCCCCCTTTCGGTTTACTGGACTCGCGTCGTGATGATGACGACGCCGCTGGCCGAGGTGCCGCCGAAGTACGTGGTCGCATCGATCGCGTTGAGGACTTGAATCTTGAAGATGTCCGCGGCGGCGATCTGCTGCAGCATCTGCAGATCGGCCACGCGCACGTTGTCTACGACCACGCGTACCTGGATGGCTGCGCCGCACAGCAGGGCGACTCGCATTACTCATGAGGCTGGGCGCCGAGCCCCCAAGTGTCAAGACTCGTAGGGGTTCCCTTGCGTGGTCCTAAACTCTCCCTAGTATAGGTCGAGGGCCTAACCGTCACCCTGGAGGCAGCATGGACCAAACTTCCGTTCGCTGCGTTCTTCACCTTCAGCGCACTATCATCATTCCCGGTCGATGTAGGCGCTAGCGGCCAACCGTAGTCGCCTGTGTATGGCCGCTCCGGTCTGCGGACCGGATAATCGCGTTTCCAGGTCGATTCCTACAAAAGGGAAGGGGAATATGCGATTTGCGATTTCGAGAACAGTTCTGTCCCTGACTGCGGTGTTCCTGGCATTATGTGCGCGCCCGGCTGCGGCGCAGCAGACGGCGACGGTGCAGGGCACGATCACCGACGCCGCGTCCGGTGCGGCGATCGCCGATGCTCGCGTCACTGTCGCCGGCACGCCGCTCCAAAGCACGACCAACGTCCTGGGCAGTTACCGCATTGCCGGTATCCAGCCTGGCAACGTCACGCTGGAGATCCGGCGCATCGGATACAAGACATTGACGACTGCGCTCACGCTCGCTGGAGGCCAGGACTTCACGGGCAATTACTCGCTCAACGCCTCGGTCGTACAGCTCGAAGAGATCGTCGTGACTGGCACGGCGGGCGACCAGCGGAGTCGCGCGCAGGCGGCGACCGTCGCCGTCCTCGATGTCGCGGGGCTTCGGCAGGTTCAGCCGACTCCCAGCGTCGCGAGTGACCTCCAGTCGCGGATTCCTGGCGTTTCCGTAACGTCGGCGTCGGGATCGTCTGGAACGTCGGCTCAGATCCGCGTGCGCGGGGCTGCGTCGATCTCGCTCAGCAATGAGCCGCTCCTGTATGTCGATGGCGTGCGCGTCACGGCCCAGGGAGCGCCGCAGTGGTTCACCGGTGGCCAATCGTATGATCGCCTGAACGACATCGAGCCCGACGACATCGAATCGATCGAGATCGTGAAAGGTCCCGCCGCGGCGACGCTGTACGGTGCCGACGCGTCGGCTGGAGTAATTCAGATCATCACCAAGCGTGGCCGGCCGGGCTCGGGCAAGTTCACCCAGAGCCTGAGTTTCGACTATAACGCCATCAATAGGAACTTCACGCCGCGTACGAATTTCGGGCTCTGCAGCCCTGGGTCGGTGGTCGACACACTCCGCGTGCTGTGCTATGGGAAGGCGGTCAACACGCTGGTCAGTGACAATCCACTGCTGCGCGAGCATGCGTTCCGCACCGGGCAGATGGTCGGCGTGAACTGGAGCGGTCGCGGCGGTGGCCAGAACTACGGGTACTACAGCTCGCTGAATCATGAGAAAGAAGAGGGCGTGTTGCCCAATAACGGCTTCGACCGCAACAGCGGTCGCGTGAACTTCAACTGGGTCCCGACAGCGAAACTGACGCTCGACGCCGGCATCGGGATCACGGTCGCGCTGGCCGATCTGCCCGACAACGACAACAACATCTTCGGCTGGCTGGGCAACTCCCACCTCGGCAACCCGGTGACCGTCACCAAGGACGGTTCTGGCAACAATGGGTGGTTCGGCAATCAGCGGGACGTTGCCGCGATGAAGGCGATCGCCAACCAGCGGCAGTCGCACCGCATGATCGGCAGCTTCACGGCGAACTTCGCACCGCTGCCCAATTTCACACATCGCCTGACAGCAGGCCTCGACTGGGTGCGGGAAGAGGATCGTCGCTTCCTGCCGAAGAATTCTCGCAACTCCTACCCGATCAACACCGGGCAGATTCAGGAGGACCGGCGCGGGATTGAGCGGCAAACCTTGGACTACCTGGGCAACTTCCAGCACGATCTCTCCCCGACTCTGGCGTCAAACCTCTCGTTCGGGTTCCAACTCGTGGACACCCGGGAGGAGCATGTCTTCGCGACGGGTGAGGGCCTCACCGTCAACTCGAACGACGTGGTGAGCGGGGCGTCACTCAAGTCGGGCGGCCAGGACTGGACGAGGCAACGGTCCGTTGGAATCCTCGGCCAATGGCAGGTCTCGCTGAACAACCGGCTGACGGGCCAGGTCGGACTGCGCTACGACAACGCCTCGTCGTTCGGAAAGAACGCACAGTGGGTGGTGCTCCCCAAAGTGGGCCTCTCGTGGGTCGCGAGTGAGGAGCCGTTTTGGAAAGTCGGTGCCGTGAACACGCTGCGGCTGCGCGCCGCATGGGGGTCGACCGGCCGGATTCCGGGACCGGGCGCGTCATTGACGACGCTGCAGTCGTTGCCGTATTACGACGGCACGATCGTCGCTCCGGGTGCGGTGCCGCTGAACCCCGGCAACCCTGACCTCCGCTTCGAGCGCGGCGAGGAGTTCGAAGCGGGATTCGACGCGGGATTCATGCGCGATCTGATCGGCGTCGAGATCACGTACTTCAACAAAATCAGCCGCGATCTGTTGGTGCAGCGGCCGCTCCCGCCCTCTTCGGGCTACACCGGGGGTGGCCCCGGGATTGGCGGTTTCCCATTTGTGAACATCAGCGAGCTCGTCAATCGCGGACTCGAGATCGGGGCACGCGCGGTGCCGGTGAATCGGCCGAACCTGTCCTGGGAGATCCGCCTGGGTGCCAACACCCTCCACAACGAGGTCACCGACCTAGGCCACGGCCTGGACAGCATTCCGCCGTTCGGGGTCCTGAACCGTGTGCAGACGGGATGGCAGTTGGGAGCCTGGCGGACACGGAAAATCGTCAGCATCGACACGGTCACTAATATCGTCCGGGTGACGCAGAGTCCGGTGTTCGCGGGCAATGTGCTGCCGACACTCGAGGGCAACGTGTCGACCAACCTGACGGTGATGCGCAACCTGCGGTTCTATGGCTTGATCGATACGAAGCGTGGCCACAAGGTGCGGAACTTCACCGATTTCTTCCGTGAGACGCAGCTGGTCCGGAGCGACAACCGCCTCGATACGCTGAAGCTGAGCAAGTACGAGCGCCTGCGGCGCTACGGCAACCCAACGGCGGGGCAGCCGGCGTTCATTACCGACACCACCGGCAGCCCGATGACGGTGAACGAAGTGCAAGACGCCTACATCCAGGATGGCACGTTCATCCGGCTCCGGGAGCTCTCCGTCAGCTACACGATGCCCCAGCGGTGGGCCCGCCTGCTCCGCGCCACGACGGCGAGTGTGACGCTCGCCGGCCAGAATCTGGCGGTATGGACGAAGTACGAGGGTTACGATCCCGAGGTGGTCTCGAACGCGCTGGCGCTATTCAATCGCGACGACTTCTTCACGCAGCCGCCCGTCCGGCGGTATGTCATTCGCATGAACGTGACGTTCTGAAAGGAGCCTCGACGATGCGTACAATCAGACGCTGTGCCAGCGTGGCCATCGCCACCGGGGCTCTGGTGCTCGGTGGCTGCACGGATTGGCTTTCGGTGAACAATCCGGCGGTCATCGACGAGGGGGCGCTCAACCCGGTTGCCGACGCACCGACGCTTGCCCGGTCGGCGCAGCAAAACTTCGCGTCGGCGTACGGGCATCTCATCGTGTATTCGTCGTGGTTTACCGGGGAGACCGACGTGTCCGAGACGTTCCCGACTCGCAACGAGTTCGGCCGGCGCAATATCTCGGTCTTGAACGGTAGTCTTGACGTCGACATTTGGTTCCCGCTGTCGCTTTCTGTCGTATCGTCGTATACCGTCCTCAGGATCCCGCTTCCGGACACGACGAGTAACCTGAGCTACGCCCGGGCGAACTTCGTGCTCGGGTGGTCGTACTTGTTTATGGCCGAGCAGTTCTGTCAGGGAACGGTGATGTCCGGGCCGGGGTTGACGACGCCGAACATGTTGGACTCCGCGATCGCGCACTTCACGACCGCCAAATCGCAGGGGCAAGGTGCCGGTTCCGATGGACCGTCGCTGGCGAACGCGTCCCGGGTCGGGCTTGCGCGGGCCTATCTCCAGGCTGGCAACCTGACACAAGCGAGCGCGTGGGCCGACTCCGTCCCGGCGGCGTTCAACCTGAACCTCTCGTATATCGACGATTTGTCGCAGCGCTTCCGGCTGGCCAACCGGATGTGGTTCTACGTGCGCGACCGCGGATCCATCGCGGTAGCGCCGATCTGGCGGATCGGTCCGCAGCTAGGCAAGGACACCGTCGAGCGTGCCGATCCGCGCGTGCCGTGGGTCGTGCCCAGCGGCTATGCGCCGCAGGACGCCAACTATGCGACGGACCGCGGCGTTGCGTACGCCATTCAGCAAAAGTATCCGGATTACGGCACGCCAGTCCGGCTCGCGTCCAAGCTCGAGGCCGACTACATCAAGGCCGAGGCTCAAGGAACAGCGGCGCAGCTCGCACAAGTTGTCGCACGACGCGCCGCCAACGGCCAACCGGCGTACGGGGGTGCGACGGACTCCAATTCCGTATTGACGGAATTCTTCACGCAGCGGGGTCTGGACTTTTATCTCGAAGGCAAGCGTCTCGGGGACTTCCGCCGGCATCCGGCGAACATAGCCGGGATACCCGTGCCCGGCTCGACATATTGGAAACCGGGGTTCGCGCCGGTGGGCACTGACACGTGCTATCCGCTACCGATAACGGAGACGGACCCCAACCCGAACTTCCCGTAAGACTGATCCTCGAGGTGGGATACCGTCACAGGGGGAGCGTCCAAAACGCTTCCCCTGTTGGCTTTCTACGGCGCCACGATCACCGTACCGATCATCCTCGCATGCTGCGAGCAGTGGTAGGGAAACGTGCCGGCGCTGTCGAACCGCACTTCGAACCACCACGTCGGGGCCAACAGATTGCTCGTCCAGAGAGCACTGTCGGAAACGACCGAGTGATAGACCGCGCCTTCGTTGGTCCAGCGAACCGGGGTGCCCACGGTTACCTGGACTGTATCAGGCGAAAAGAAGCTGTCGCGGACTGCGACGAAGAGGGTGCTGGGACGGATGCTCGTGAGGTCTCTGCCTTTACAATTGACGACCGCGAGGATGCTGAGGCCCAACGCTGCCGCAGCGAGCCGTGGCATCATTGACGGGGAGGGGGAGGCGGTGACGGGTGCCGCGGCCGTTCTGCGGTTTGTGTCCAGACGACGATGACGCCGCAGTTCGAAGCGTTCCCGGACTGGAACTCGATCGGTACGCGCGCGCTGCCACTGTAGACCTCGATCGCGGCAACGTCATTCGGCTGAATCAGATTGTTGATGCCAATGTCTCCACTCACGGGGACGGGCACTCCATCGACGTAGTACAGGATTGGGCACTGGCGCGCGCCCGCTGCACGATCCGACACCACCTGAAAGCTGTTGCCCGACGGTCCTCGCACGGGCTGCAGCCGCATACCCGGCGCACGGCGAAGCAGATCGGTGAACATACGAGGTTGGAGTCGTTCGATGTCGTCTCGCGTCAGGAAATATCCGCTGCCCTGTGCCTTGCGGGCATAAAAGGCGCGCAGCATGGCCGGCACCGGCGCGGCGCCAGTAACTTCCACCTCTGGAAGTTGTACCGCGGCCTCCGACAGCACCACCTGTACTTCAAGCGTTTCGCCAACACCGATCTCGAGCTGCGAGGTGATGGTCCGGTACCCAATCCGCTTGACCTGGAGCAGGTGGACGCCGGAACGGACGTTCGTCATCACAAAGCGGCCAGTGGAGTCAGTCAACGTCGCGAATTCAGTGCCTAACAGTCGGACCGACGCAGCGCCCAAAGGTGTAGAGTCGACACTGATTACGGTGCCCTTGAGGCGGCTCCGCGTCTGCGCAGTGTGCAGCGAGGGCCACAGAACGAGCAGCAATGCGGCGAGCGTGGGACTGCAGAGATACCGAAAATGACGATGGGACGAGAACCAGCGGCGGATCGTCGTCCCATTCATTGACGCAGCCATGTCGGCCGACCGATCAATCCACGATGGCGTCCGGCAGCACGTACTTCATCGGATCAGCCGGGTGGCCGTTCACCCATACCTCATAGTGCAGGTGCGGTCCCGTCGACAACCCCGTCGAGCCGACCTTCGCGATCGGTTGGCCGCGTTTCACGCGTTGCCCACGCACCACCAGAATCTTCGAGCAGTGCGCGTAGCGCGTGACGAGCCCGTAGCCGTGATCGATCTTGAGCGTGTTCCCGTAGCCTTCGATCCACGTCACTTCGGTGACGATGCCGGCGGCGGGCGCGTCGATCTCCATGCCCATCGGCG
>WNGD01003131.1_pt1 | contig 21296 bp, 14 predicted proteins | sample 5400671 | NCBI WGS metagenome assembly WNGD01 (sample SAMN13153369, study PRJNA577476) | soil metagenome | isolation source: 40 cm soil or saprolite under grassland replicate 2 | place: USA:California | collected 2016-06-15 | reverse complement strand
GCGCTCGGCGGCTACGCCGGCCCGGTGCTGTTCGCCGAGCACCACGAGTCGCACGCGGCGAGCGCGTTCTACCCGTCGCCCTTCGCCGCGGCGGCCGTGCTCACCATGGACGGCGTCGGCGAGTGGGCGACGTCGTCCTACGGCGTCGGGCGGGGCAGGGACCTCGAGCTGCTCGCCGAGCTCCACTACCCGCACTCGCTCGGCATGCTCTACTCGGCGTTCACCTACTACACCGGCTTCAAGGTGAACTCGGGCGAGTACAAGGTGATGGGGCTCGCCCCCTACGGGACGCCGCGCTACGTCGACCTGATCTTCGAGCGGCTCGTGCAGCTGAAGGCCGACGGCTCCTTCAAGCTCAACATGGCCTTCTTCAGCTACGCGCACGGGCTGACGATGACCAACGGCGCCTTCGACCGCCTCTTCGGCGGCCCGCCGCGCCAGCCGGAGTCCAGGCTCACGCAGCGCGAGATGGACATCGCCGCCTCGGTGCAGGTGGCGACCGAGGAGATCGTGCTCCGCATGGCGCGCCACGTGCAGCGCGAGACGGGGATGGAGAACCTCTGTCTCGCGGGCGGCGTGGCGCTCAACTGCGTCGCCAACGGCCGGCTCCTGCGCGAGGGCCCGTTCAAGCGCCTGTGGGTCCAGCCCGCCGCCGGCGACGCGGGCGGCGCGGTGGGCGTCGCGCTCGCCATCGAGCACAAGGTGCTCGGCAACCCGCGCTCCCAGCGCTCCGAAGGCGACGGGATGAAGGGATCGTATCTCGGACCCGCCTTCTCCGACGACGAGATCGCGCGCTTCCTCGCCGCCACGGGCGCGGGTGCGGAGCAGCTCCCGCTGCCGTCGCTCATGGAGCGGACGGCAGAGCTGCTGGCGCAGGAGAAGGTCGTGGGCTGGCTCCAGGGGCGCATGGAGTTCGGCCCGCGCGCGCTCGGCAACCGCAGCATCCTGGGCGACCCGCGCTCGCCCCGCATGCAGTCGGTGATGAACCTGAAGATCAAGTACCGCGAGAGCTTCCGACCCTTCGCGCCGAGCGTGCTCCGCGAGCACCTGAGCGAGTGGTTCGAGCTGGACGTCGACTCGCCCTACATGCTGCTGGCGGCGCCGGTCAGCGAGCCCCACCGCATCCCGATGCGCGCCGCGCAGCAGCGCCTGTTCGGGATCGAGACGCTCAACGTGCCGCGCTCGACCGTCCCGGCGGTTACGCACGTGGACTACTCCGCGCGCATCCAGACGGTGCATGCGGAAACCAACCCGACTTACCACGCGCTCCTCTCGCGCTTCCACCAGCTCACCGGCTGCCCGGTGCTCGTCAACACGAGCTTCAACACCGGCTGCCCGGTGCTCGTCAACACGAGCTTCAACGTGCGCGGCGAGCCGATCGTGTGCACGCCGCGGGACGCGTACCGCTGCTTCATGCGGACCGAGATGGACCATCTCGTCCTCGGGTCGTTCCTCCTCGACAAGGCGAGGCAGCCGCCGCTCCCCGACGGCGTGGACTGGGGGAGCGAGTACCAGCTGGACTAGGAGCGTGACCCGAGACTGCGGTGCGGGGAGGCGGGGGCACCCTCTCCGCTTCGATTCGGCGCCGATGAATCGGGTGCTTCGATCGGCCGCCGCCCGCGGCGCCTCATAGGCGCTCCGAGAGCGCCCCCGCCTCCCCGCTGCGCTATTCGGCCCCGCCGGCGCGCGTCAGTCGTGGCGTGCGAGCAGCTCGAAGAGCGGCGGGCGACGATCGTACATGTACATCACCGTGGTGGGGTGGGGGTTGGTGGGGTCGAAACCGGGATCGACGGCGCTCGGCGATCGGCCTCCGTCGGCGCCACGAAGTCGAGGACGGGCCAGCCGCGCCGCGCCGCCTCGCGGCGGAGGCGGGGGTCCGGGTTCACGACGACCCGCTCGCCGACCGCATCGAGGAGCGCGAGGTCGCCGAAGTCGTCCGTGTAGAAGGCACACTCGGTGAGCTCCACGCCGAGCTCTCGCGCGACGACGCCCGCCCATCGCAGCTTGCCCTCGTCAATGCAGAGCGGCTCCTGCAGCCGCCCGGTGAGCACGCCGCCCTCGCTCTCCGGCTCGACCGCGGCCCAGCGCATCGCGCCGAGCGCCCGCGCCACCGGCGCGACCAGAAAATCCATCCCGCCCGAGAGGAGCACGACCGGCGTGCCGGCGCGGTGGTAGCCCTGCACGAGCTCCCACGCCTCCGGATGGATCGCCGCCGCCCCGCGGTCGACGAACCACTGCTCGCCCTGCGCCGCCAGGTCTTCCGCGCGCCGTCCTGCGAGGTACGCGGCCGCGATCCGACGCAGGACGGCCGCGCCATCGAGCCAGCCGAGCCGGTGGCCGAGCGCATACCAGGCGCCCCGCACGGCGAGCGCCGGCGTCGCCTCGCCGCGCGCGACGAGGTAGCGGGCGAAGAGGTGGAGACCCTTGCCGCGCAGGACGACTCCGTCGACGTCGAAGAGCGCGACGCGCGACGCGGTGGGCGGCGTCCCGCGCGAGGGGAGGCGCGGGCCACCCCGCTCGTGCATCGACCTGGGCCGTGACCCGTACATCGAGCGCTTGGGATCCGTGCGCGCCTCCGATACCCGTGCTCGCGTCACATCATCCTCGCGCAACGTCCTGGACGACGTCCCGATTGCTGGCGTGAAGACGACGTTCAGCATGTCGTCCGGCGGCGGCTCGCCGTCCTCGTGACCCGCACTGGCGAGCGAAAGAGAAGGACGTCACGTGGAACGACACCCATGTCCGCCTTGCTCGACGAGCGAGCGGCTCACTCTAGGCGGCCCTCGAAGAGCGCGTCAATATGGTTCCTCTTGGCCGGAGTCCGCCGCTGGACGCGGGGCGCGATCTTCGCAATACGGCTGCCGTGATCGGCGCGCCCGAGCCTCTCGAGCCGGCACCGCCGACCGGCCTCGGCGGCCGCGCCGTCCACGGCATCCTCGCCCTCGGCCTCGAGAAGACGGTCGCGCTCGGCATCGCGCTCTACCTGCCGCGGCACCTGGGGCTCGCCGACTACGGGCGCTACGCCTTCCTCCTCTCCTACCTGGGCTTCTTCCAGGCGCTGCCCGACGCGGCCCTCGAGGCGGTGCTGGTCGCGCGCCTGGCGCGCGCGGCGGCCGACGAGGCAGGGGCGCTCGCGGGGCGGGGGGCGCGCGTGCGCCTCGCCGTCTCCCTCGTGGGCGGAATCGCCGGCCTCGCGCTCCTGGCACTCGCCGTGCACGACGCCGAGCTGCTGTGCGGCGGCGTGGTCGGCGCCGCGGGCCTGGTCGCGAGCGCGGCGACGCCGTACCGCGCGCTCCTCCGTGCCCGGCTCCGCATGGGCGGCTACGTGGGTCTCCTCGCCGCGCAGGCCGCGCTGGCGGTCGGGCTGCTCGCGGCGGTCGTGGTGGCGGGCGGCGGGCTGGTGGCCGTGTTCGCGGCGGTCAGCGCCGCGGCGGTGGCGGGCGTCGGCCTCGGGCGGCTCGTGGTCGGGCCGGGCGCACGGCTCGCAGCAGACCGGGCCGTGCGGCGGGCGCTGATCGCCGAGGCATGGCCGCTCGCCGCGAGCACGCTCGCGGTGGTGGGCGCGCAGCAGATCCTCCAGCTCCTCCTCCTCCGCCTGCACGGCGCCGCCGAGGTCGGGCTCCTCGGCGGCGCGCGCAAGCTGACCGAGGCGATCGGCCTCCTCCCGCAGGCGCTCATGGTGAGCCTGCTGCCGGCGCTCTCGCTCGCCGCCGCGACCCCGGCGGGCGCGGCGGGGTCGGCGCGCGCGGCCGCGCGCGGGCTCGTGATCGCGCTCCTGCCGCCGGCCGCGGCGCTCGCACTCTGGGCCGAGCCGGTGCTGACCGGCTTCTTCGGTCCGTCCTTCGCCGCGGCGGCGCCCGTGCTGCGCGTGCTCGCCCCCGCGACCCTCCTCGGCGCGACGGGGGCGGTGCTGACGAACCTCCTGGTCGCCGTCGGCCGCCAGCGCACGCTGCTCCGGGTGACGGCGGGCGCCGCCGCCGGCATGATCGCGCTCGGCGCGGCGCTCGTGCCGACCTACGGCGCGGTCGGGGCGGCGGCCGCCTTCGTGGCCGTCAGCCTCGCCGGGCAGGTGGCGCTGCTCGCGCTTCCCGCGACGCGCGCGGAGGTCGCGCCGGTGCTGGCCGCGACCGTCCCCCCGCTCGCCCTCGGCGCGGGCGCCGTCGCGGCCGCGGTCGCGCTCGGGCCGTCCGTCCCGGTGGGCGCGGCGCTCCTCCTGGGCGCCTACCCCGCGGCGCTCTGCCTGACGGGGACCGTGACGCGCGCCGACCTGGCGCGCTGGCGCACGTGACCGGCGCTCCGCTATCTTCCGCGCGGTGCCGCAAACGGCCGTCGTCATCCCGACCTACAACGAGCGTGACAACATCGTCGGCCTCCTGCCCGAGGTGCTGGCGGCGACCGACTGCCACGTGGTGGTGGTGGACGACGACTCGCCCGACGGGACGGCGCAGGCGGTCGCCGCGCTGGCCGCCGCCGACCCGCGCGTGCACCTAGTGAACCACCGCCCGAAGGCCGGCATCGGCCCGGCCTACAAGGAAGGCTTCCGTGCCGCGCTCGCGCTCGAGCCCGAGTTCGTGGTGCAGATGGACGCGGACCTCTCGCACCCGCCCGGCATGCTGCCCGAGTTCGTGCGCCTGGCGGCCGACCACGACCTCGTCCTCGGCTCGCGCTACCTGCACGGCATCACGGTCGTGAACTGGCCGATGGACCGGCTGCTGCTCAGCTACTTCGGCAACACCTACGTGCGCATCGTGACCGGCATGCCGATCCGCGACGCGACCAGCGGCTTCAAGTGCTGGCGGCGCGCCGCGCTCCTCGCCGTCGAGCCCGAGCGGGTGCGCTCCAACGGCTACTCCTTCCAGATCGAGACCACCTATCGCGCCTGGACGCGCGCGCACCGCATCCGCGAGGTGCCGATCATCTTCATGGACCGCGTGCGCGGCGAGTCGAAGATGTCGAAGCGCATCGGCCTCGAGGCGCTCTGGATCTGCTGGTGGCTCCGGCTCGCGCACCGGCTCGGGCGGCTATGAGCCGCCGCCTCCTCGTGCTGAACGAGCGCGACCCGCGCCACCCGCAGGCGGGGGGCGCCGAGGTGCATCTGCGCGAGATCTTCCGCCGGCTCGCGGCGGGCGGCGACGAGGTGACGCTCGTCGCCTCGGGCTTCCCGGGCGCCCCGGCCGAGGAGGACGTCGACGGGCTCCGCGTGCTGCGGCGCGGGGACGCCCGCGTCGGCTACTACGCGCGCGTCCCGAGCCTGTACCGTCGCCTGCGCGCCCAGGCGCCCTTCGACGTGGTGGTCGAGGACCTGAACAAGTTTCCGTTCTTCGCGCGTCTCTGGGTGCGCGAGCCGCTCGTCGTCCTCGCGCACCACTTCTTCGGGCGGACGGCGTTCCGCCAGGCGACGGCACCGGTGGCGGCGGCGCTGGTCGTGGCCGAGTGGCTCGTGCCCCGGCTCTATCGCGGGCTGCCGGTGGTCGCGGTCTCCGAAAGCACGCGCGCGGAGCTCGTGCGGGGCGGGCTCCGGGCGGCGGACGTGCGCGTCGTCCCGAACGGCGTCGACCACCGCCGCTACCGCCCCGGTCCCGGCCCGCGCGCGCCCGAGCCCACCGTGCTCGTGCTCGGGCGTGTCGAGCCGTACAAGCGCGCCGAGCTCGTGGTGGATGCGATCGCCGCGCTCCCCGGCGTCCGCCTGGTCATCGCGGGCACGGGCGCGGGGCTCGGCGCCGTCCGCGCCCGTGTCGTCGCACGCGGCGTCGCGGAGCGCGTCTGTCTGCGCGGCCTCGTCGACGAGGAGGAGAAGCTCCGCCTCCTCCAGACGGCGCACGTGGTCGCATGCGCCTCGGAGAAGGAAGGGTGGGGCCTCACCGTGGTCGAGGCCGCGGCCTGCGGCACGCCGGCGGTGGTGAGCGACGTGCCCGGGCTGCGCGACGCGGTCCGGGACGGCGAGACCGGGCTCCTGGTACCCCCCGGCGACGCGGCGGCGCTCGCACGCGCGCTCGGGCGCGTGCTCGGCGACGCGGCGCTGCGCGGGCGCCTCGCGGCCGGGGCGGCGCGCGCGGCCGCGCGCTTCGACTGGGACGCGGCCGCGGCCGAGGTGTCGGCCGTCCTCGACGCCGCGCGCGGTGCGCGCGCCGCCCCGGGGCGGGCGGCCGGGCGCGCATGAGACGCCTCGCCCCGCTCGCCGTGGCCGGGCTCGCGGCCGCGTATTTCGCGAGTTTCCTCACCTACGGCGTCAACCTGGAGGACGAGGGCTCGCTCCTGCACGGCATCGCGCGCACGCTCGGCGGCGAGCTGCCCTACGTCGACTTCCACACCGGCTACACGCCGGGCGTCTTCTACCTGAACGCGGGGCTGCTCCACCTCTTCGGCCGCTCCGTCGTGCCGGTCCGCGCCGCGCTCGCGCTCGTGAACGCCGCGACGGTCGGGCTCCTCTTCGTGCTCGCGCGCCCGCTCGCCGGGGGCGCGCTGGCGGCGGCCGCGGCGCTCGGCTACGCCGCCTTCCTGCCCTTCTTCGCGGGCGAGTTCGCGTCCTTCAACATCCCGTATCCCGCCTGGTACGCGGGCGCCGCCTGGCTCGCCACACAGGCGGCGTTCGACCGCTGGGTGGCCGGCGCCCGCCGTGGCGCGCTCTTCGCGGCGGGCCTCGGCGCCGGGGTTGCGTTCGCCTTCAAGCCGAACGCGGGTATGCTGGCCGTCCTCGCCTGCGCCCTGGCGCTCGGCCTCCTCGCCGCCGGCGACGGCGATCCCGATCGCCGGGCGGGACGCGCGCTCCTCATGCTCGTGGCGCTCGCGCTCGTCGTCCTCCTTGCCCGGGCGCTCGTCGTGCTGCTCACGCTCGACACGGACTGGCTCGCTTTCCCGATGATCGCTGCGGCGCCGCTCGCGCTCGCCGCCGGCCGGCTCCTGATCGCGCGCGCCCGCGTGGCGCATGCCGGCCGGCTCGTGCCGGCGCTCGCGCTCGTGGCGCTCGGCGCGGCGCTCGCGACGCTCCCCTGGCTCGCCTACTTCCTCGCCCGCCTCGGCCGAGCGCGCTTCGCGAGCGACGTGCTGCTGCTCGGCTCGGGGGCCGAGCGCGTCTACGCGACGCCGTATCCCCAGCCGCGCGCCTTCCCCGCGGGCTGGGCGCCGCTCGGGGCGGCCGCGCTCGTGGGCGTCGCCGTGCTCGGGCTCGCGGCCGAGCGCGGGCGGGTCGCGCGCAGCACGGCGCTCGCGACCGCGGCCGCGGGCGCGCTCGCGCTGGGCCTGCTGGTCGCGCTCGTGGCGCGCATGCCGGAGGGTCTGCGGCGCTCCGTCCTCTGGCAGGTCGAGGAGACGGGCTTCTTCCTCGTGCCGGCGCTCGGGCTGGCAGCGGTCGTGGTCGCGCTCCGGCGTCTCCGTGGGCAGCTCGGGGCCGAGGGCCGACGCTGGCTCGTCGCGCTCGTCTTCGCGCTGGTGATGTACGTGCAGCTCTATCCGCGCGTCGACTCCATGCACCTCGTCCTCGCCGCGCCCTCGGCGCTCGTCCTCGGCGCGGGCGCGGCGGCGCGCGTGGCCCGTGCGTGGTCGCGGGCGCTCGGCGTCGCCGCCGGGCGGCTCACGACCGCCGTCGCCGCGGCGGCGGGCGCCCTCGCGCTCGCCGCCGCGCTCCCGAACGCGGCCGCGCTCCTCCGCCCGCAGACGGTCCTCGCCTCGGCGGCGCTTCCGGTCCACGCGGAGGCCGGGCACGCCGCCGACCTGCGCGCGCTGGGCGCCCTGCTCGACTATCTCGCCCCGCGCCTCGCGCCGGGCGCGCCGCTCTTCGGCTTTCCGGCCGTGGCGCTCGTGCCCTTCGCGCTCGGCCGGCCGACCCCGACGCCCCACGACTACTTCTTTCCCGGCCGGCCCGACCATCGCGCCGAGGCCGAGGTGGTGCGCGCGCTCGCCGCCGCGCGGCCGCGCTATCTCGTGACGCTCAACCGGCGCCTCGGCTTCTTCGAGGACGCGCCCGCCTACTACTTCATCCTGCGCGCCTTCGTGCGCGAGCACTACGCGCTCGCGGCGCGCTTCGGGCGCTACGACGTGCTCGCCTGGCGGGGCGCCGAGCCGCCCGCGGACGTGCCGGCCGAGGCGGCGCCGGTGCCGAGCGAGCGCGCCGCGGTGCTGGCCGGGCTTGCGGAGCCCGACCGCGAGCTCCGCCGCTCGGCGGTGGCGGCGTTCCTGGCCGGGGCGAGGGACGCGGCGGGCGTGGGACCTCTCGCCCTGGCCTGGGCGCCCGACGAGGCGAGCCGGCTCCTCCTCGTCCGCAACCTCGGTGAGTCGGGCGACGAGCGGGTGCTCCCGTTCCTGGTCGAGGTCCTCCCCTCGCCGGGGCGGCGGCTCCGCGTCGAGGCGGCGGGCGCGCTCAACCTCCTCACGCTGCGTGCCGGTGCCGAGCGCTACCTCCTCGGCGGCGACGGGCGCCGCCTCGCCGCCGCCGTGGGACGGATGGCGGGCGAGCTGTCGCCCGGCGCCCTGCGCGGCTGGCTCGGCGACCCCGAGCTGCGCGAGCGGGCCGGCGTGTTCGTGGCCCACGCGCTCGCTGCCGCGGGGGATCGCGCCGCGGTCCCCGTGCTCGAAGCGCTGCTGCACGACGAGCGGCGCGCGTACCTGCGCGTGGCGGCGGCCGAGGCGCTGGTCGAGCTCGGCCACCCCGAGCGGCTCTGCGACCTGGTCGAGACGCTCGCCGTCCCCCTCCACGAGGTGCAGGACGTGGTGCCGAGCGCGCTCCTCGACGCCGCCGAGACCCATCCCCAGGCGCTCGCCGAATGCCTCGGACGCGGCCTCGCGCACCGCGCGCCGCTCGTGCGCGAGACGAGCGCCTGGATTGCCGGCGCGGCGGGCACGGGCGCGCTGACGCCCGCGCTCCGGCGTGCGCTCGACGACGGGAGCCCCGCGGTCCGTATCGCGGCGGCCTGGGCCGCCGGCCGGCTGCGCGACGGGGCGGCGCGCGCGGCGCTCGCGGCGCTCGCGGGCGGCCCCGATCCGGAGCTCGGCGCCTTCGCGACCGAGGCGGTCGCCCGCATCGACGGACTCGCGTCGTGAGCTTCACGGGCGAGCGCCTGCCGGCGGCGGACGCCGACTTCGCCGTCGACCGCGAACGCCACCTGGCGGCCTACCGCTTCGCGCGCGCGCACGCGGCCGGGCGCGCCGTGCTCGACGCCGGCTCGGGCGAGGGCTACGGCGCGGCCCTCCTCGCCGAAGTGGCGGCGTGCGTGGTGGGGCTCGACCGGCCGGAGGCGGTGCGCGTAGCGGCGGCGCGGCACCGCGCGCCCGGGCTCGAGTTCCGCGCCCACGAGCTCGAGCGCCTGGGCGCTCTCGGCGAGCGCTTCGACCTGGTGGTGAGCTTCCAGGTGATCGAGCACGTGCGCGACCCGCTCGGCTTCCTCCGCGCGCTCGCCCGGTGCGGCGGCGCGCTCGTCGTGACCACGCCCAACCGGCTCATGTCGGTGTCCGAGAACCCCTATCACCTGCGCGAGTGGACGGCGGCGGAGCTGCTGGCGCTCGCAGCGCCGGTCGTGCCCGGCGCGCACGTCCTCGGCGTGCACGGCTCGGCGCGCGTGCTCGCCTGGGAGCGCGCGCGCGGCGAGGAGGTGCGGCGCCTGCTCAGGTGGGATCCACTCGGACTTCGCCGCCTCGTGCCCGCGGCCGTGGTGCGGCATGCCTTCCCGCGCCTGGCGCGCCGGGTGCGCCGGCGCGTCGCCAGAGGCGGTCGGGGGGCGAGCGTCGGGCCCGGGGACTTCACCATCGGGCCCGACCATCTCGACACGGCGCTCGACCTCGTGCTGGTGAGCGGCGAGATCGCATGAAGGAGCGCCCGTCGGCCGCGGCGCTCGCGCTCGCCTGGGGCGCGGTCGTCGCCGCGTTCTGGGGCGGGCTCGTCGTGCCGAGCATGCAGCCCGGCCTCCGCCGGCCGATGGACATCGATCTCTACGGCTACTTCGTCCCCAAGTTCTGGTACGGCAACGCCGAGCTCGGGGCGGGACGCCTGCCGCTCTGGAACCCGTACGAATACGGCGGACTGCCGTTCCTCGGCGCCGCGCAGCCCGCGGCCCTCTATCCGCCGAAGATCGCGGTCTACGCGCTCGCGGGCCGCGCCGCGACGCACGCCTACATGGCGCTGCACTATCTTCTCGCCGGCGGCTTCGCCTTCGTCGCGCTCCGCGGCCTGGGCCTCGGCTGGCCCGGCGCGGCGCTCGGCACCGTCACCTGGGCCTTCAGCCCGCCAAACCTCGAGTCGCACTACCATCCGGTCCGCCTCGCGTGCCTCACCTGGGTACCGCTCGTCCTCCTCGCCTTCGTGCGCCTGCTCGAGCGGCCCGGGCGGCGGGCGGCGGCCGCGCTCGCGGGGGCGGCGGCGCTCACGCTGCTCGGGGGCTATCCCGAGTACGCGCTCGACACGGGCGTCTGCCTCCTCGTCTTCTGGCTCGTCGCGGGTTGGCGGCTCGGGCCGCGCGACGGACGCGCGCTCGGCTGGCTCGCGGCGAGCGGGCTCCTCGCGGCCGCGCTCGGGGCGCTCCAGGTGGTGTCGCTCCTCGAGATGGCGGAGGAGAGCGCGCGCGCCGCGCGGGTGCCCGCCGCGCTCAGGGCGCCGGGCTTCGCCGACCTGGCCGTGCTCGGCGACCCGCGGGTGCTGGGCGCGCTGGCGCGCTCGTATGCGCAGTGGTTCCACCTGGCGCCGCTCGCCTGGATGCTCGCGGTCATGGGCGCGCTCGCCGGCCGGGCGCGCTTCCGGCTCGCGTTCGCCGTCCTCTGGCTGGCGACGGTCGCGCTCGGGTCGGTGCTGAACGGGCCGCTCCACCTCCTGCCGCTCTTCTCGCGGCTGCGCGGGAGCTACTGCTGGGTCGCGCTGTCGTACCTCCCGGCGGCGTACCTGGCGGGCGCGGGGCTGGATACGGTGCTCGATCGGACCGACGCGGTCGCGCGGCGCTGGCCGGTGCTGGCGGGTGCGATCTGCCTCGTCTCGGCGGCCGGCGTCACCGCGCGCTCGTGGCCGTGGCTCGCGCTCGGGCTCGGGCTCCTGGCCGTCGCGCGGGCGAGCGCGGCCTGGCGCACGCCGGCAGTCCTCGCGCTGGTGGCGTCGGTCACCTGGGCGCTGTGGGCGTGGAACCCGGCCTCGTTCACCCGGCCGCTGCCGCATCGCTTCGCGCGCAGGGAGTCGCCGTACCCGCCGGAGCCGCCGCGGGCGACCGGGTTCGGGGCGGCGCTCGCTCGCCGCTGTGGTCCCGAGCCGGCGCGCGTCCTGGCGCCCGGGCTCATCTGGGACGGGGCGGCGATCACCGAGCGCGTCGAGCTGGTGCAGGGCTACCCGGAGTCGATCGCGCCGGGACGGATGCAGCGCCTGCTCGGCGAGCTGGGCCTCGACCCGGAGCGGAGTCTCCTTCCCGACTGGGAGCGGGTGGGGGCCCGCGGGCGGTTGCTCGACCTGCTGAACGTCGGCTGCGTGCTTGTGCCCGCGGGCGCGCGGCTCGACGCCGAGCGGCTCGAGCTCGCGCCGGCCGGCGGGCTCGGCGACGCCGTGCTCTACCGCCGCGCGCACCCGCTGCCGCGCGCCTTCCTCGTCCACCGCGCGCTCGCGGTGCCGGACGCCGACACCGCCTGGCAGGCGCTCGTACGTCCCGGCTTCGATCCCGCGCGGGAGGCGATCCTCGAGGGGGCCGCTCTGCCGGCGCTCACCGACGGGAGCGGGACGGTGCGGGTGGACGAGCGCGCGCCCGGCGCGCTCGCGCTCGCCGTCTCGACCTCGTCGCCCGCGCTCCTCGTGGTCGCGCAGAGCTGGTTCCCGGGCTGGCGCGCGCGCGTGGACGGGCAGGAGGCGCCGGTGTATCGCGCCGACTACGTGGCGATGGCGGTCCCGATCGCGGCGGGCGCGCACCGCGTCGTCCTCCGCTACGGCTCGCGCGCCGTGCACGCCGCCGCGGCGCTCTCGGCGCTGGCGCTCGTGGCGACGGCCGGGCTGCTCGTCCGCGGGGGGACGTAGGTGCGCGGCGGGCGCGGGCTCGTCGAAGGGGCGGCCGTCGTCGCCAGCCTCGCCGCCGCGGCGACGGCGTTCTGGATCTTCGGCTTTCTCCCCCACGTGGCCCCGGGGAAGGCCGACTGGGGTGCGCTCGACCTCGAGATGTACTTCTACCCGAAGTTCGCCTACGGCGCGGCGGCGCTCGCGCGCGGCCGCGTGCCGCTCTGGAACCCGCACGAGTTCTGCGGCCTCCCGTTCCTCGCCACGGCGCAGGTGGCGGCCCTCTACCCGGTAAAGAACGTGCTCTTCTGGCTCTTCTCCCCGCCGCTCGCCCTGCACGTGAACTACGTGGTCCACCTCGTGCTCGCCGGGGCGCTCGCCTACGCTTGGGCGCGCTGGCTCGGCCTCCGCGCCGCGGCGGCCGCGGTGGGCGCCGCGCTGTGGGCCTTCAACCCCTACTTCCTGTCCTCCGTCTATCACCCGAATCGCATCATGACCCTCGCCTGGGTGCCGCTCGTCTTCCTCGCCTACGAGCGCGCGCTCGGGCGGCGGACGCTCGGGGCGGCGGCGCTGGCGGGCGCGGCGATCGCGCTCCAGGCGTACGCGGGCTACCCCGGCTTCACGCTCTGCCTGGGGGCGCTCCTGGCGCTCGCCACCGTCGTCGAGGCCGCGCGCGCAGGCCGCGGCGCGCCCGGCGTCGTCGTCGTGGCGGGCGCCAGCGCCGCGTTCGCGTTCGCATTCGCGGCACCGCAGGTGCTGCCGCTCGCCGAGATGGTGGGCGAGTCGAGCCGCGAGAGCCTGATCGCGGCCACGCAGCTGGACGGATTTCACCCGAGCCTGATGGCCGTCCCGCGCGTCCTCTGGGGCGCGCTCGTGAGCCTCTTCCTGTTCGCGGGCCCGGCGATGGGGTTCGCCGTCGGCGGGCTCGTGCTCGGGCGGGCGCCGGTGCGCTGGTTCCTCACGGCGGCGCTGGTGCTGGTGCAGGCGGGACCCTACCTCGAGCCGCTGCCGGGGTACCGCTGGCTGCGGGCCTCGTGGTCCCTCTGGCCGAGCTTCGCCTACTTCTTCGTCGCGACCCTGGCCGCGCTCGGCGTCGAGCGGAGCCTCCGGCAGGACCGGGGCCTGCTCGTCCTCCTTCTCGGCGCGCCCGTGCTGGCGGCGGCGGTGGGCTTCTGGCTCGCGCGGTACGTCCCGCCGTCGGCGCTGCTCGCGCTCGCCCTGGCGGTGATGGCGCTGGTGACCGCGAGGTTGCCGCGTGTGGCGGCGGGCGCGTGCGCGGTCCTCCTGGTGGCGATGGGCTTCGTCACCGCCCCCTTCGGCACGGGCGCGGCGCCGTTCCCGACCGTGCTGCCGGATGCGGCGCTCCACGCCGCGGTGGAGGATGCCGCCGCAGGTGGGCGTGTCTACGCGCCCTCGATCGTGCGGCGCGGCGAGCAGGTGCTCTCGGAGCTCCGCGTAGTCCCCGGCTTCGAGACCTCGCTCCGCCCCCGGCGCGTGGGGCGGCTCGTCGACGACGCGGGGCTGGTGGAGGCCATCTTCAGCGCCGACTGGAGCCGCGTCGCCGCGCACCGGCCGCTCGTCGACCTGCTCGGCGTGTCGCTCGTCGTGCCGGACGGCTACGTGGCGCTGCCCGGGTTCACACCCGGCCCGCGGCTTCCCGACGGGCGGCCGACGTGGCGGAACCCGAGCGCGCTGCCGCGCGCCTTCGTGGTGCACCGCGCACGCGCGGCGACCACGCCCGAGGAGGCGCATGCGGCGGTGACGGACCCGGCGTTCCGTCCGGGCGAGGAGGCGGTCGTCGAGGCGCCGCTGCCCGCGCTGGCGCCGCCGGCGGGCCAGGAGCGGGTGGCGCTGGTGGCCGACGAGCCCGAGCGCGTGGCGGTCGCGGCCGAGGTCACCGCGCCCGCGCTCCTCGTCCTGACCGACAGCTCCTTCCCCGGCTGGGAGGCCCAGGTGGACGGGACGCGCGTGCCCATCCTGCGCGCGGACTACGCCTTCCGAGGCGTCGTGCTCGCGGCCGGCGAGCACCGGGTCGTGTTCCGCTACCGCCCGTGGAGCTTCAACGTGGGCGTCGCGCTGGCCGCGGGCGCGCTCGTGCTGGCGCTCGGCGCGGCCCTCGGGAGGCTCGCGTGAGCGCGCTCGAGCGGCTGCTGGCCGCGCTCAACCGCGTGCCGATCGGCGAGCGCGCCGTGCGCGTGGATGGCGAGCGGCTCTACGCGGCGAGCCCGGATCGCTGGCTCGCGGCGCTCGCCTGGAAGACGGGCCTCCTCGAGGGCGCCGAGCGCCGCATGATCGCGCGCGAGGTGAAGCCGGGGATGGTCGCGGTCGACGTCGGCGCGAACCTGGGCGTGCACACGCTCGCGCTCGCGCGCGCGGTCGGGCCCGCGGGGCGCGTGCACGCGCTCGAGCCGGACCCGTCCAACTTCCGTCTCCTCGCGCGCGCGGTCGCGGAGGCCCGCGCCGCGCAGGTGACGCTCCACCGGGCGGCGGCGGCCGCGCAGGCCGGGGAGATGGACCTCCATCTCTCGGCCGTGAACCGCGGCGATCACCGCCTGCACCCCGAAGCGGCGCGGCGCACGCGGCTCCGCGTCCCGGCGGTCGTGCTCGACGACCTTCTCGCCGGCGAGCCGCACGTCGACTTCGTGAAGATCGACGTGCAGGGGGCCGAGGTCGCGGTCCTGCGCGGCCTCGAGCGCACCCTCGCACGCAATCCGGCGCTCGGCGTGCTCTGCGAGCTGTCGCCGGACCTGCTCCGCCAGGCGGGAACCGACGCCGAGGTGCTGTTCGCGCTCCTGCGCGCCCGCGCTCTCCGCCCGCACCGCGTCGGCCGCGACGGGACGTGCGCACCCGTCGACGAGGCGGGCGCGCTCGGCGCCGCCGAGGCGGCGGGCCACCTGAACCTCTACTTCCGCGCCGCCGGGTGGGCATGGCCGTAGGGGCATGGCCGCCCCGAGCGGCCCGAAGTTGACCGGACCGCGCTCATGCGACCCGGACGCGCCCCGCCGGCGCGATGGGCGTCGGGAGCCACCTGTGGACCGGCGAGGGGTCCCGGCGCGGTGATTGCTATCAGTGCGGCCTGCCACCGCGCGCCGCGGCCCCGCGTGAACCGTGCGCTGAAAGTCCCCGATGGCGCCCAGTCGAAGTCTGGCCAGCTCCAGTCAGCTCTGAATCATGCCGTTGTAAAAGGGGTGAGTTACCATGCAATTTCTACCTTCTACCCACTCTCGCCTTGCCGTGATGGCGACTCTAGGCGCCCTCCTTGCCCGTCCGCCCCTTGCCCAGGCGACCACCCCGACCTTCATCCAGGGAGTGGCGTTCTCGACTCCCCAGATCCCGTCGACCACGGTCACACTCACCCGCCCGGTTGCCCAGGGGGATCTGCTGGTCGGGTGGTTCAGCCAGTACAACGCTCCCGGGGAGGTTCGGGTATCGGACAACGTGAACGGCACCTGGACGCGCGCGGCGGCCGGAGCGCAGAGCTTCGATGACGACACGGGCGACATCGCCCTGTACTACCGCGAGAACAGCCGGGCGGCGCCCGGCGGGATCACCATTACCGTATCCGTCTCCTCGACCGCGTTCCTGCAGGGGGCTGTCGCCGACTATTCGGGCGTCGCCCTCGCGGGCTCGCTCGACCAGGTCGCCGCTGCGCACGGTAATGAGGGAAGGGTCGTCGACACCGGTGCGACCGCGGCGGTGGGTGCGGGCGAGCTCGTGTTCGCGGCCTTGATCACCGACGCCGCTCCCGGCTCGATCACGCCGGGAAGCAGCCAGGGCATCCCGTTCACACCTCGCGCGCAGACATCGAGCGGGTCCGCCTATGAAGAGGACATCACGGCGAGCGCCGCGGGCCCCCAGCACGGGACGGCCACCTTTGGCAACGCCGTCGAATGGTACGCGGTGTGCGCCGTCTTCCATCCCTATCCCGCGACGCCGCCCGTGCCACCCTCCACCCCCACCGGCCTCGGCACCACCAGCGTGGCCTCCACACGGGTCGCCCTCTCGTGGTCGCCAGCCAGCGGCAGCGTCGCCGGCTATACCGTGTACCGAGACGGTGCCGCCATCGGGACGACCGGGCCCGACAGCACGATCTTCCTGGACGGGGATGTCACGCCAACGAGCACCCATACCTATTCCGTCGACGCCTTCGACCTCGTGAACGATCACTCGGCGCCGTCGGCACCCCTGACGGTCACCACGCCGGCCGTGTCACCCGAATTCGTCCAGGGTGTGGCAGCCTCGCCCGCCGGGCGCCTCTCGTCGTACAGCCTGACCCTGGCCGAGCCGGTCGCGGCCGGCGATCTGCTGGTCGGGTGGTTCAGCCAGTTCGACGTTCCGGGCCAGGTGCGGGTCTCGGACAACGTCAATGGCCCGTGGACGCGCTCGGTCTCGACGACGTGGGGCGGAACGGGCGACATCGCCCTCTACTACCGGGAGAACTCCGCCCCCGCGCCGTCGGGCCTCGTGATCACAGCGTCGGCGTCCGCGTCCGCGTATCTGCAGGAGGCGGTCGCGGACTTCAGACACGTCGCCACGGCGGGAGCGCTCGACCAGGCCCTGGTATCGCAAGGCACCGGAGCCTACGCCAGCGTGGGTCCGACCGCCCCGGTCCCCGCCGGCGAGCTGGTCGTGGCGGCCGTCCTCACCGGCGGCCAGCCGAGGTGGCTGCTTCCCGGAAGCAGCCAGAGGGTGCCGTACCTCCTCGACGTGCACAACGGCAGCGACGCCTCCGACCTCGAGGACATCCTGTCCAGCGCCGCCGGCCCGCAGGTGGGGAGCCTGACCTTGGGCTCGGCCACCAACTGGAACATGGTGCTTGCTACATTCCGTGCCACCGCATCGCCGACGCCGACGACGAGCAGCACGACGCCGCGGACCACGTCGACGTCCACCACCACGACCACGGCCACCGTGCCGCTAACGACGACGAGCCGCACGACACCGCCGACCACGACGTCCACGTCCACCACCACGCCCACGACCCACGCTCCGACGACCACCACCAGGCCGTTGCTTCCGTGCGGCGGGCTGTTTCCCTTGTGCCTCGGCGGCTGTCCGCCCGGGCTGACGTGCACTGCCGGCGGCCTCCTCCAGGCGTGCGCCTGCCGGTGAGCGGCGCGCTCGGCGCGGCCGATACCAGGAGCTGCCGGAGGTACTTTCCGCGGGGCCCTTGACGGCCCCGCGGTCACGAGGGGAAGCTCCGCCGCGCCTCATGGGTCCCCATCGTCCCTGCCCGGTGTGCGGCGAGCGGCGGGCGCGCGCGCTCCACCGCCGCCCCGGGCGCCGCATCCTCCGCTGCGCGTGCGGGCTCGTGTTCGTCGACCCGCTGCCCTCGGAGGCCGAGGTCGCGGCGCGCGAGGCCGCGGCGTTCCGCGGCCAGCTGCTCGCCGAGACGCGCGCCATGTTCGACGCCTACGGCCGCGGCTATCGCGACCACGATCCCGTGGTGCGCGCCTTCGCGCGGCACCTGGCGACGCTCGGGCGGCTCGCCGCCGGCCGGCGCCTGCTCGACGTCGGCGTCGGCACGGGGCTCCTCGTCCACCTCGCGCGGCAGGCGGGCTGGGACGCGGCCGGCGTCGACCTCTGCGCCGAGGCGGCCGCGCGGGCCGCACGCGAGTTCGGCGTCGCGGTCGCAGTTGGCGAATTCCTCGCGGCCGATCTCCCCGGCGGCTACGACGCCATCACCATGGCGGACGTGGTCGAGCACAGCCGCGATCCGCGCGCGTTTCTCGCGCGTGCCCGCACGCTCCTCGCCCCGGGCGGCGCGCTCTACGTCGGCGTGCCGAACCACCGGAGCCCGGTGTACCTGGCCGCCGACGTGCTCGGCCGGGTGCCGGGGACGGGCGGCCTCGTGGACCGGCTCTACGTGCCGAACCACTACCAGTACTTCACGCCCGACACGCTCGCGGCGCTGGCGCGCGAGGCGGGCTTCACGGTGGCCGCGGTCGAGCGGGAGAACTCGTACCTCGGGCGCTACGAGCTCTCGCCGGTGGTGCGCGGCGGGCTGGCCGCACTCCTCACCGCAGGCCGCGCGGTGGGGATGGAGTCGCGGCTCGCGCTGTTCGCGCGACGGACGTGAGGCGACGTGGCGCCAATTGCGGGCGAGCGCCCGCGCCAGGACGCGTCCATGCGGGTCGCCCATCCGCGTCACGTTCCCGTAGAGCGTGTTCGCGAACGGCAAGTTCATCGCCCCTCAGGCGTCGCGCACGCCGCGCACGATCTGTACGGTTGAGCCGCGCCTCCAGGGCGAGGAGCCCCGGCCAGCGGTTGACCGCCGGGATGGGGACGGCGCCGTACATGACGCGGGTCACGCCGCTCAGGCCGGCGCGCCGGTAGTCGCGCACGAGCGCCCAGGGGACGATGGTGAGGAGCCCGCGCTCGACCCGCCAGCTGCGCAGCCGGTCGAGCGTGATGTAGGCGTACCAGGCGGGGTTGAGCGGGTTCGGCTCGACGCAGACGACGACCCCGCCCCGCCGGGCGGCGCGTCGCATGGTCGCCAGCATGGCGACGCGGTCGGCGACGTGGTGCAGGAGGTGGACGCCGTAGACGAGGTCGTAGGCGCCGCCCGGGTCGAGCGATCCGGTAGCCGGCGCGCAGGAGCGGCAGGGTATAGCGCCCCGCGCCGGCGCCGATCTCGAGCAGATGGCGTCCGGGCGGCGCGCTCACGGCGAGGAAGCGGCGGAAGAGCGACTCCGAGTGCAGGTCGAAGACCGCGGCTTCCCGGGCGTACTCGTCGGCGAGCCTCTCGAAGTGCTCGCGCTGGCGGAGGCGCGCGCGCTCCGCGCGGCCGGCGTCGCGCATCCCGGCCGCTAAGCACCGGGCCGTCGCCGGTGTCAAGCGGAATGCTCGCACGAAAACCGACGGACCGGCGACGGAGCGTTCACCCCGCAGCGACGAACGGCGCAGCGCTCGACCCCCCGCGTCGGGCTGATCTAGGATCGGCCGCGTGGACGCGCGCAGCAGCCGCAGCGTGGTGCTCTGCCGCACCGGGCGGCCCCGCCGGCTGCGCGAGGACCTCGAGCGCGTGCTCGCGCTGGCGGGCGCCGAGCGCCTGGACCCCGCCCGGCGCACGCTCATCAAGTTCAACGGCAACGTGAAGCGCTACTACCCGGGCTCGAACACCTCGCGCTGGTTCCTCGACGCCCTGCTCGGCAGCCTGCACGACCGCGGCTTCCGCGACGTGAGCCTGATCGAGGGCGACCTGCCGCAGTTCACGGTCGAGGAGATGCTCCGGCACACCGCGCTCGACCGCGTGCTCGCGCGCCACGGCGTACGCTGCATCAACTACGAGCACCTGCCGCGCCAGCATCACCTCCCGCTGCTCCTCGAGGACGCGCAGGTTCTCAACACGCCCACCATGCACACGCACGGCTTCGCGGTGGTGTCGTGCGCCACCAAGAACCTCTTCGGCCTCCTGCCGGTCGACCGCTGGCGCCACCATCCGGCGCTCTCCGCGACGCTCCTCGACCTCGCCGCGCGCGTCGCGACCTTCACCGTCGTCGACGGCACGGTCTCGATGTACGGCGACTCGACGCGCACCGGCACGCCGCTCCGCACCGACCTGCTCGGCGCCGGCTGGGACACCCTGGCGGTCGACGTGGTGGCCGCGAAGGTGCTCGGCTTCTCGCTCGAGCAGGTGCCGCTCCTCGCCCTCGCGCGCCAGCGCGGGCTCACCGGCCCGTGCGCCGAGGTGATCGGCGACTTCGGCTGGGAGACGCTCCCGGACTTCCACGTCCCCTTCAGGCGCGGCGCCGCCCGGCGGCTCAGCATGTGGCTCGAGGGCCTGTCGGGCGACGGCGTCCTCCCGCGCTTCACCAGCCGGCTCCTCCACCAGCCGCTCTTCCGCCTCTACGCCGGGGCGGTCGGGCTCTACGTCGAGCTCAACTACCTGCGCAACCGCCGCATGCTGCGGAGCGGGCCGTGGAGGGAGTACGAGCTGCCGGAATAGCGCAGCGGGGAGGCGGGGGCGCCCTCGGAGCGCCTATGAGGCGCCGCACGAGACTCGCGACCGAGGCTCCTCCGCCACACGGCGCCGAATCGAAGCGGAGAGGGCGCCCCCGCCTCCCCGCACCGCCGTCCGCCCCCGGTGCCGCGTGCTTCACGCCGGCAGCCGCGTCGCCCGCGTGCGCGCGTACCGCCACATCGACGGCCGCAGCGCCTGCAGCGCCACCACGCCCACCTGCGCGAGCGACGGCAGCGGGTCGTCGCGCGCCCAGTCGTCGTAGGCGAGGTCGGGGCCGCGGAAGCGGAAGAAGCTCGGCTCGAGGCGAAAGCGCGCCGGGTTGGCGAGGAAGTGGAGGAGGTCGCCCGGGAGGAGCCAGCGGCAGAGCTGCCCGACCTTGTAGCGCCGCACCTCGGGACAATCGCCGGTCACCGCCACCTCGTAGAGGAGCGACGGGAAGTCGACGCCGCTCCGCACCGCCAGCTCGAGCGAGCCCACGAAGCGCGGGTTCACCTCGAGGAGGCGCGCCCCGCCGTCGCGCGGGTCGGTCTTCCACTCGACCATCGCGAAGCCGGTCCAGCCGAGCGCCGCGAGCAGGCGCGCCGACCGCTCCACCAGGTCCGGCCGCTCGACGCTCACGCGCAGCGTGCTCGGCCCGCCGCCGAGGGGATACTCGCGCAGGCGGCGGTGGACGAAGGCGGCGCGGAGCGCGCCGCGTGCGTTGAAGAGGCAGGAGACGCCGTGCGCCTCCCCGCCGGGCGGCACGCGCTCCTGGACGAGCGGGCGCGGGAAGACCGCGGCGACCCGGCGATACGCGGCCGCGAGGTCCTCGCGCCGCTCCACGACGGTCACGCCCTGCGCGCCCCACCCCCGGCGGGGCTTCACGACGACCGGGAAGTCGAGCGCGAGCGCGCCGCCCAGGTCGTCGGGCCCGGCGGGCAGCACGCTCCGCGGCACGGCGAGGCCGAGCGCCGCCGCCCGCTCGGCGGTCGCGTGTTTGTCGAGCGCGACCATGATCGCCTCGTGCGGGGCGATGGGAAGGACGACGCCCGGCAGCCGGTCGCGCGCCGCCGAGAGCGCCGCGAGCGTCGGGTCCTCGAGCGGGAAGCAGACCAGGCCGGGCTCGCGCTCGGCCAGGCGGGCGACGGCGGCGGCGAAGCCCCCGGGATCGCGTGCCGGCGCGGGAAGCACGAGGTGGCGCTCGACGTAGCGCGACACGGCCGCGGCCACGAGCCTGGTCGCATCGCAGGTGAGCACCCGCACGCCGTGCCGCCCGAGCGCGCGCGCCGCCGAGAGCGCCTTCCGCCAGCGCGCGTCGGTCAGGAGCACGGCGGGGGCGGCGGGCATGGGCGCGCCCTCATAGCCGGCGGGTGTCGGCGGCCGCAACGGCGGCCCCGCGCGCCCGCG
>WNGD01002045.1_pt1 | contig 21319 bp, 22 predicted proteins | sample 5400671 | NCBI WGS metagenome assembly WNGD01 (sample SAMN13153369, study PRJNA577476) | soil metagenome | isolation source: 40 cm soil or saprolite under grassland replicate 2 | place: USA:California | collected 2016-06-15 | reverse complement strand
AACGTCGCCTGCGCCGGCGGTGAGCCGCTCGCGCTCACCGACTGCCTCAACTTCGGCAACCCGGAAAAGGCGGAGATCGGCTGGGAGCTCGAGCAGGCGATCGGAGGGATTGCCCAGGCCGCAGAGGCTCTGGGGATTCCGGTCGTCTCGGGAAATGTGTCCCTCTACAACGAGACCGACGGCCAGGCGATCCCGCCCACGCCGGTCGTCGGCTGCGTGGGCCTGGTTCCCGATGTGAACAGCGCTCCCGATAAATGGCAAAGCGGCGACGCTGTCTTACTGATCGAGGCAAGCGAAGCGCTGGAAGAACAAGCCGCGCTGATCCGGTTCCTCTGGGAATCGGCACCGCTCCTCTCCCTGGCCCACGACGTGAGCGACGGGGGACTCGAGCTCGCCCTCGCAGAGGCAGCGGCCTGGAGCGGCATCGAAGCCGACGTCGACCTGCCACAGGCCGCGGACGCCGGGGCGATTGTCGCTTGCGCACTAGAGCACAAGGACAAGCTTCCTGGCGAACTGCGGCAGATCGGGATCGTCCGCTAGATGTGTGGCGTCTTCGGCATTCGCTCTCCGGGTCGCGACGTCGCTCGCGTCACCTACTTCGGCCTCTTTGCGCTCCAACACCGAGGCCAGGAGTCTGCCGGAATCGCCGTCTCCGATCGCGGCCACCTCACCGTGCTGCGCGACATGGGCCTCGTCACGCAGGTCTTCTCCGAGCAGAAGCTCCGGGGCCTGCACGGCGACGTCGCGATCGGGCACACGCGCTACTCGACCACCGGCTCGACCCAGTGGACGAACGCCCAGCCACTCGTCCAACACGGGCCCGCCCGCACCGTCGCGCTGGGGCACAACGGCAACCTGACGAACGCCACCGAGCTGCGCGAGCAGCTGCGCGCCGAGGGCACTAAGCTCGCCTCGACCTCCGACACCGAGGTGATCGCGGCGCTCGTCGCGCATGATCCCGAGCCGCTCGAGCAGGCCTTCTCGAACGCGATGAAGCGGCTCGATGGCGCGTATTCGATCGTTGCGCTCGCCGAAGGCAAGCTCGTCGCCTTCCGCGACCCATACGGATTTCGCCCGCTCTGCCTCGGTCGGCTCGACGACGACTGGGTCGTCGCCTCGGAGACCTGCGCGCTAGACCTCGTCGGCGCCGAGCTGGAGCGGGAGATTCGGCCCGGCGAGCTCGTGGTCGTTGACGACGACGGCTACCACGCGGTGCAGGCCGTCCCCCAAAACGCAGAAGGCGCGCTCTGCATCTTCGAGTTCTTCTACCTCGCGCGGCCCGACTCGCAGCTTGCCGGCGGCGTCGAGGTGCACTCGGCGCGCGTCCGCATGGGCGAGCGGCTCGCGGCGGAAGCCCCGGTGGAAGCCGATCTCGTGCTCCCGATTCCCGACTCCGGAACACCCGCCGCGATCGGCTTCTCGCGCGCGGCCGGAATGCCCTTCAGCGAGGGCCTGATCAAGAACCGCTATGTCGGTCGCACGTTCATCCAGCCCGACCAGGGCCTGCGCGAGCAGGGCGTCAAGCTGAAGTTCAACCCGCTCGCCGAGGTTGCGGGCAAGCGCGTCGTCGTCGTCGACGACTCGATCGTCCGCGGGAACACGACCCGCCAGATCGTGGCGATGCTGCGCGAGGCCGGCGCGGCCGAGGTGCACCTGCGGATCTCCTCGCCGCCCGTGATCTCACAGTGCTATTACGGCATGGACTTCGCCGACGAAGAGGAGCTGATCGCCTCCTCCCGGAGCGTCGAGCAGGTGCGCGAGTACGTCGGCGCAACCTCCCTCGCCTACCTCTCGCTCGAAGGCCTGCAGGCCTCGACCCGTCGGCCCGAGCAAGCGTTCTGCCGCGCCTGCCTCACACGCGAGTATCCGACGCGGATCCCCGAGGGGCGCGTCTTCGCCAAGCTGAGGTTCGAAGCGGCGCGGGCCTGAACACCGCGCGCCGCTCCGAAGCCTTACTCCTCCCTACTGCTCCAGAACCCGGCTCGCCTTGGCGATGCCGCGGCTCAGGAGATATGCGGAGCCGAGCCACTTGAAGGTGTCGACCCAGCCCAGGACGTCGAAGGAGTCTGCGATCGCCGCGATGATCGCAAGCAAGATCATCGCGATCACGAAGAAGACGAACTCGGCGTTGCCGGGCATCGGCATCCGTGCGCCGGAGCCGATGTAGCCGCCGTAGCCTAGGCCCCCTGCGGGTCGCTGAGGCTGCTCGGGACCTGGTGTTGTGTCCGCCATTTGTGCTCCTTTCGCGTTGCTAGCCAGCGTGACCGGGCACGTTCAGGGTCGCTAGTTTCACACCATCCACTCGTAAAACAAAGACCTGAGCTCAGCGCGATCGCGGAAGCTCCTGCGCTCTCCCGTATCGGACGGCCCGCTGCACCGCCCGGGGGTCGAGCCCGCGCTCCAAAAGCTCTTGACGCAGCTCACCCTCGGCGGCGAGGCGCAGAAAGAGCCAGGCGAGCGCCGCGAGGGTGACGGCAGAGCCCTCGGCCATCATCACGATCCCGGCGAGCACCTGGTCGTGCAGCGCGGAGATTCCCCAGCGCGGATGCGCGTGGACGTAGAACGGGTAGAAGACCGTGCCCGACCAGAGGAAAACGTTCCCGAGCGCGGTCTCCCACAGGCGCACGGTTGCGATGTAGCCGAGCTTGAACCCCGTGCCGAACCACTCCGGCCCGGGCAGCGTCTCGACGACCGGCGACCACATCAGCGCGCCGAAGCTGAAGAAGCAGACGTGCTGGAGCGCATGGACCGCCGGGTTGTGCAGCGCGCCCTGGTAGAGGAAGGGCAGGTGCCAGATCGCGAGGTCGGCCCCCCAGAGGGGCAGCGCGATCAGCGGATGCGTGAGCACGCGCAGGCGGTTGACGAGCTTCAGGCGCAGGAGAGGTTGCAACACGGGCCCTGTCAGGCCGACGACGAAGCAGAGCGGCGCCAGGTCGCCGAGCAGGACGTGCTGGATCATGTGCACGAACAGGAACTCCTCCTCGCCGAGGCGGTCGATCGGCGAGACGAGGGCGACGAGGACGAGCACGATTCCCGTCCAGAAGACGAGCCGCCGCCGGCGCGGCACTGGCGTCCCGCGGCGGCGCAGCGTGCGGACGCGCTTTGCGTACAGGAGGGCGACAAGGGCGGTCGGAACGAGCTGGTAGGGCTCGAAGGTCCAGCTGGAAAGCAGCGACGAGTGGGCGAGCACCGGGCTCCAGTCTAGAATTCGGCCCGCTCGTGCAGCTCTTCCACTACCACCTGGTCACGAGCAAGGTGCGCGAGGTCGAGGCTCGCTACCTGGGCAAGCTCGGCTTCCGCCTCGTCGCACGCTACGGCCGAATCGGCGACGAGCAGGTGCACTACGAGCCGGGCACCGGCTGGCCCGAGTTGGATGAGCTCGGCTTCAAGCTGCGGCTCAGCGAGCTCGAGCGCGGGGCGGTCAACGTCGTCGTCCAGCCGGGGCAGTGGGAGGTTCCTCGCGTCGACCACGTCGGGGTGGCGCTCGAAGACGACGAGTTCGAGGCCGTGGTGGAGCGGGCGAACCAGAACGAGCTACGCGTGCAGGAGTACCCCGGGAAGCGAACGTTCATCGCGACGGGCGTCGGCTACCGGCTCGAGATCCACCCGCAACGAGACTGGATCCAGGACCTGCTGGCCGAGGCGAAGGAGCTGCGCCTCGCCGAGCTCCACCTGCGCGCGGACGAGCCCAAAGCCAAGGCGGCCGCGCTGATGCAGATCCTCGACCTGACTCCCGACGTTAACGAGGTCTGGGTCGGCGACACGCTGCTCCGCTTCCTTCCCAACGGCCCGCAGGGACGGCCCGAGCTCGAGGCCGAGCTCTTCGCGTGAACGCCGTCGCCCCGCCTCCGTAGACTCGGCCGGTGAGCGAGGACGGCAAGACGTACGAGGCCGCTGGGGTCTCGCTTGCCGCCGCCGAGGAGGTCGTCAACCGGCTGCGGGCCGCTGTCGAGTCGACCGGAGCCGAGAGCTTCGGGGGGTTCGCGGGCCTCTATCCCCTCGACGACCACCGGCTGCTCGCAGCCTCGACAGATGGGGTGGGAACCAAGCTGATCCTTGGGCGCGAGGCCGGACGCCTACACGACGCGGGTCGCGATCTGGCCGCGCACTGCATCAACGACGTGCTGACGACCGGTGCCACGCCACTCTTCCTGCTCGACTACGTGGCCGCGAACGAGATCGCCCTCGAACAGGTCGCCGAGCTCGTGGAGGGCGCAGCGGAGGTCTGCCGCGAAGCGGGATGTGCGCTGATCGGCGGTGAGACCGCCGAGCTGCCCGGGATCTACCGCGAGCAGGAGCTCGACTTCGCCGGTACGTGTGTCGGCATCGTCGACCGCGAGCGGCTGATCGACGGCTCGCGGATCGAGCGGGGCAACGCCGTGATTGGCTGGCCGTCGGCCGGGATTCACGCGAACGGCTTCACGCTCGTCCGCCGGATCCTGGAGGAGGACGCCTACGACGGCCCCGACCTGCTGGCGCCGACGTTGCTCTATCGGCAGAACGTGCAGGAGCTGAGTACGCGTGCCGACGTTCGCGGGCTGGCCCACGTCACGGGCGGGGGGATCCTCGGGAATCTCACACGCGTGCTCCCGCAAGGACTGGAGGCCACGATCGAGTGGGATTCGTGGGCGCGGCCGCCGGTGTTCGAATGGCTCGCCGGTCACGTCGACGAGGACGAGCTGCGCCGGGTCTTCAATCTCGGCATCGGGTACTGCGCGGTTATTCCCGCAGCAGACGCGGCGCAGAGCGACCGCGTGATCGGGCGGGTCGAGTGATCGGCGTCCTCGTCTCCGGCCGCGGCACGAACCTGCAGGCGCTCCTGGACGTGGGCCTGCCCGTCGTCGCCGTCGCCTCGAACGACACGAAGGCCCAAGCACTCGATCGCGCGGCCCGCGCAGGGATCGAGGCCAGCGTCTTTCCCTCGGCCGAGTACCGGAGCCGCGAGGACCGCGACCGCGAAATGGCCGAGTGGCTCGCCGAGCGCGGCGTCGAGCTGGTCGTCCTCGCCGGGTACATGCAGCTGCTGAGCGCGCCCTTCCTCGAGCGCTTCCCGGACCGGATCATCAACGTCCACCCGTCGCTCCTGCCGTCCTTCCCGGGCGCGCACGCGGTCGAGGACGCACTCGCGCACGGCGTGCGCTGGACGGGCGCGACCGTCCACGTCGTCGACGAGGGGATCGACAGCGGGCCGATCCTGCTCCAGGAGCCGGTGCCGGTGGAGGAAGGCGACACGGTGGAGACGCTCCATGCCCGGATCCAGCAGGTCGAGCACCGGCTGCTGCCGGCGGCGGTGCGGCTGTTCCTCGGACAGGTCGCGGCACATTGATCGAGCGAGCGCTTCTGTCCGTGTACGACAAGGACGGCCTCGAGGCGTTCGCGCGCGGCCTCTCCGAGCTCGGCGTCGAGCTCGTCTCCAGCGGCGGCACGGCGGACCACCTCGAGCGTCGCGGTATCGCCGTCACCCGCGTCGAGGAGCTGACGGACGTGCCGGAGCTGCTCGGCGGCCGCGTGAAGACGCTGCATCCGGCGATCCACGCGGCGATCCTCGCCAGGCGCGACCGTGACGACGATCTCGCCGCGCTCGAGGAGCACGAGATCCAGCCCTTCGACCTCGTCTGCGTCAACCTCTATCCCTTCGCCGACGTTGCGGCCCGTCGCGGGACGACCGAGTCCGATGCCGTCGAGATGATCGACGTCGGCGGCCCGGCGATGCTTCGCGCTGCGGCGAAGAACTTCGCCCACGTCGCATCGGTGAGCAAGGCCGGCCGGTACGAGCCGGTACTCGAGGAGCTGCGGCGTGACGGCTCCCTCTCGCTCGAGACCCGGCGCGAGCTGGCGGCCGAGACGTTTGCGACCACAGCGGCGTACGAGGCTGCAATCGCTGCGTGGTTCGGAGACATCGCCGCGTTCCCCGAGCGGCTGATTCCGTCGTTCGAAAAGGTGACCGAGCTGGCGTACGGCGAGAACCCGCATCAGCGCGCCGCGTACTACGCCGAGTCCGGCGCGCGGCTCCACCTCCTCTCACGGGTCGAGCAGCTGCACGGCCGCGAGCTCTCGTACAACAACCTGAACGACCTCTCCGCCGCGCGCCTGCTCGTGCGCGAGTTCGAGCTGCCCGCCTGTGTGATCGTCAAGCACGCGAACCCGTGTGGCGTCGCCCTTGCGGGATCGATCGAGCGCGCGTACGAGCGGGCGCTGGCAGCCGACCCACTCTCGGCCTACGGGGGCGTCGTCGTGCTCAACCGGCCCGTGAGCGCCGAGCTCGGGCGCCAGCTTACGGACCAGTTCGTGGAGGTGCTGCTCGCGCCCGACTACGAGGAGGAGGCGCTCGAAGCGCTGGAGGAGAAGCCGGCGACCCGCATCCTCGTCAACCGCGAGCGCCGCTTCTCGAATCCCGCCGAGCGCGACTACCGCCGCGTCCTCGGCGGCCTGCTCGTCCAGGACCGCGACTGGGACATCGACGAGCGCGAGGCCATGGAAGTGATCTCCGGCGAGCCGACGGAAAGCGAATGGGGCGATCTCCTCTTCGCGTGGCGTGTCTGCAAGCACGTGGGGTCGAACGCGATCGTGGTCGCGCACGACCTGCAGACGCTCGGGATCGGCGCCGGCCAGATGAGCCGTGTCGACTCCGTCCGGATCGCGCTCGACAAGGCACGCGAGCACAATCACGATCTGCACGGCGCCGCGCTCGCATCGGATGCGTTCTTTCCCTTCGCGGACGGGCCGCGGCTCGCGCTCTCCGCGGGAGTCAAGTCGGTGATTCAGCCCGGCGGCTCGAAGCGAGACGATGAGGTGATCGCCGCAGTCGCCGAGGCCGACGCGACGATGGTCTTCACGCACCGCCGCCACTTCAGGCACTAGCCCTAGCCGGAATAGCGGACCGACGCGATACGTTCTGCCGCGCTAAGCAACCGAGAGGGAGAAAAGCTTTGAACGAGACCGCCGCCCACGAGCGCCGCTGGCTGATTCTCGCCGTCGTCGGCGCCGCGTTCTTCATGACCATCCTGGACGTCGCGATCGTGAACGTCGCGATCCCGTCGATCGAGCGGGACCTGAAGATCTCGAGACAGACCGTGGAATGGGTCGTCGTCGCCTACGCGATCGCGTACGGCGGATTCCTGCTGCTCGGCGGCCGGATGGCGGACTTGCTGGGCCGACGGAGGATCTTCGTGACCGGGCTCATCGTCTTCACCCTCGGTTCGCTCGCGTGCGGGCTCTCGCACTCCGCGTCGAGCGCGGCGCTCTTGATCGGCGCGCGCGCGGCGCAGGGACTCGGCGCCGCGATCCTCGCGCCCTCGGCGCTCTCGATCGTGACGACGACCTTCACGGAAGGCGCGGAACGGAACAAGGCGCTCGGGATCTGGGGCGCGCTCGGCGGCTCGGGCGCGGCCGCGGGGGTGCTCTTCGGCGGGATCCTCGTCAAGTACCTCGGCTGGGAGTGGATCTTCTACGTCAACGTTCCTGTCGGGATCCTCGTTCTCTCGCTGACCCGGCCGATCGTCCCCGAGAGCCGGGCGGCTCTTGGACACCATCGCTTCGACGTGACCGGCGCGGTCACTGTCACCGGCGGCCTCACGCTGCTCGTCTACGCGATCTCGAAGGCGCCCGACGTGGGCTGGGGCTCGGCGCGGACGATCCTGCTGCTTGCCGCCTCGGTCGCGCTTCTGGCTGCCTTCCTCGTCACCGAGACGCGCTCGAAAGCGCCCCTGATGCCGTTCTCGATCTTCCGCATCCGGACGGTCGCCGCCGCGAACGTGGTCGGCTTCCTGCTCGGCGCGGCGATCTTCGCGAACTTCTTCGTGCTCACCCTGTACGTCCAACAGGTGCTCGGCTGGTCGCCCCTGAAGACGGGCATCACGTTCCTGGCGACGGCCGGCACCACCGTGGTCTGGGCCGGGCTCTCACAGGCGCTTGTGACGAAGATCGGCGTACGGCCCGTGCTCTCGATCGGCATGGCCGTGATGGGGCTTGCCCTGCTCTCGTACACCCGGATTCCGGTCGGGGGCCACTACTGGCCCGATCTTCTGCCCGGCTATCTCGTGTTCGCGTTCGGGATGGCGTTTGCGTTCATCCCGGTCTCGATCGCAGCCCTCGCCGGGGTGGCGCCCGAACAGGCGGGCCTGGCGTCGGGGCTGATCAACACGGTCCAGCAGGTCGGCGGCGCGATCGGGGTTGCCCTTGCGACGACGATCTTTCTGCAGGCGACCACGGGCAAGCACCCGCACTCGCGAGCCCAGGCACTCGACTTCTTGACCTCCGGGTTCCAGCACGCCTTCTGGGCGCTGATGGCAGTTGCGCTCGCGGGTGCGGCCGCCGCGCTCATTCTGCTCCGTGGTACGCGCATCCAGACGAGTCCGGACACCGGCACAGCGGAAGTTCCCGTCTAGAGTTTGCGGGCGATGGCCCGCGAGTACCCAACCGTCCTCGACCTCGTCGGAAACACCCCGATCGTCCGCCTCCAGCGGATCGGCCGCAACGTCGAGCCGACGCTGCTCGCAAAGCTCGAGTATCTGAATCCAGGCGGCTCGGTGAAAGACCGGATCGGCCTCGCCCTGATCGAGGCCGCCGAGCACGACGGCAAGCTCAAGCCGGGCGGGACGATCATCGAGCCGACCTCCGGGAACACCGGCGTGGGCCTTGCGATTGCCGCGGCGATCAAGGGCTACCGCTGCATCTTCGTCATGCCCGACAAGATGAGCCAGGAGAAGATCTCGATGCTCCGGGCCTACGGCGCCGATGTCGTGATCTGCCCGACGAACGTCGAGCCCGATTCGCCCGAGAGCTACTACTCGGTCTCCGACCGGCTCGCTGAGGAGATTCCGGGCGCGTTCAAGCCAGACCAGTACTCGAACATGGCCAACCCGCAGGCGCATTACGAGCGGACCGGCCCCGAGATCTGGGAGCAGACCGGCGGCGAGCTCGACGCACTCGTGATCACCGTCGGGACCGGCGGGACGATCTCGGGAGTCGGCCGCTACTTCAAAGAGCAGGGCTCGAAGACGTTGATCGTCGGCGCCGACCCCGAAGGCTCGGTCTACACCTCTCCCGACAACGTCCACCCGTACCTCGTCGAGGGCATCGGCAAGGACACGTGGCCGAAGACGATGGACGCGTCGACCGTGGACGAGTGGGTCAAGGTCTCCGACGCCGACTCGTTCCACATCGCGCGGCGCATGGCCCGGGAAGAGGGCTTGCTCGTCGGCGGCTCGGGCGGGACGGCGGTCTGGGCGGCGCTCGAGATCGCCAAACGCTTTGGCCCGGACGCGCAGATCCTGGCCATGATCCCCGACAGCGGCCGCTCGTACCTATCGAAGTTCTACGACGACAACTGGATGCTGAACCACGGCCTGCTCGAGCGGCGCGCGCCGGCACCGACGGTCGGGGCCGTGCTCCGCGCGAAGCAGGAAGAGGCGCAGGAAGTGCCCGGCTTCGTCGTGATCGGCTCGCACCAGAAGGTCGGCGAGGCGATCGAGCTGATGCAGCGCTACTCGATCTCCCAAATCCCGGTCGTGCGGGACGGCGAGAGCGGCTCGCTCGCAGACGTCGTCGGCTCGCTCCAGGACCGAGACCTGCTCGACCGCGTCTTCAAGAACCCGGACGCGCTGCACGAGGACGTCGCGAACGCGATGCAGCCGCCCCTCGCGACGATCGAGGCCGGCGAGTCGCTGGACGAGGTCTTCCCCACGCTCACGGGTCGCATGAACGCGGTCGTCGTCGCGCGCGAAGGCAAGCCGGTCGGCGTGATCACGCGGTCCGACCTGCTCGAGTACCTCGCGCACTCGCGCAACTCGAAGAGCTAGCGCCTGCGCGTTCCACCGCAGATCCGGGGCAGTCTCTCCATCCGCCTTCTCAGCCTCGGTTTCGGCCTCATTCTGTTCTCGGCCGGAACCGTGTCTCTGGTCGAGTCTCGGCTCGGCCTGCCGCCCTGGGACGTGCTGCACCAGGGCATTGCGCGCCACTCGCCGCTCTCGTTCGGCGAGGCCGTGATCGCCGTCGGAGTCCTCGTCCTCGCGGCCGCGATCCTCCTCGGCGCGAGGATCGGAATCGGCACGGTCGCAAACGCGATCCTGATTGGCACCTTCATCGACCTCCTGTTGGCGATCGACCGCGTCCAGGATCTCGCTCACGAGAGCCTTGCCGGTCGGACCGGCCTGCTTGCGCTCGGAATCGTCCTGACCGGCGTCGGGAGCGCCTTCTACATCGGCGCAGGGCTCGGAGCCGGGCCGCGCGACTCGCTGATGATCGCGCTCTGGCAGAAGACGGGGATCCGCGTCGGCGCCGTGCGCGCGGCGATCGAGATAAGCGCCCTGTCGGCCGGAATCTTCCTCGGCGGCACGTTCGGGATCGGCACTGTCGCCTTCGCCCTGCTGATCGGGCCCTGCATCGAAGCGTCGTTCGCGCTCTTCCGGCGGTCTGCCCTGGGGAAGCGCGACCGCAGCGGCTCGAACGAGCCTCACAGAGCCAACGCTACTCCGTACCATGGAGACATGTCAGTCGACCGCCTACGCACTCTGCTCGGGGAGGCATTTCCCAATGCGCAGCAGCTCTCGGTCGACGATCGAACGGGCGGCGGCGACCACTTCCGGGTCGTGGTCGCGAGCCCGCGCTTCGACGGGCTCTCGCTTGTCGAGCAGCACCGGCTCGTCTACGACGCGCTCGCCGACCCCCTGCGTGATGGCACCATTCATGAACTTCGGATCCAGACGAAAGGAAGCGCGTGACCGAGTTGAGCGACCAGATCAAGCAAGTGATCGAGGGCGAGGACGTCGCGCTCTTCATGAAGGGCACCCCCCAGTTCGTTATGTGCGGCAACTCGCAACGTGCGCTGGAGGCTCTTCGGCGGGCCGGCGCCTCGGTGACGACGGTCGATGTGCTGCCCGACCCTCGTATCCGCCAGGAGCTGACGGAGCTCTCGGGCTGGCCGACGATTCCGCAGGTCTTCGTCCGCGGCGAGCTCGTCGGCGGCGCCGATATCGTCGAGGAGCTGGCCCAGACGGGTGAGTTGGAGAAGACGCTCGAAGCGAAGCTCGGCGCCGATTACCGCGGCTCGGGCTCCGAGCGGGTCGTCGCGCTCGCCTAAACGCCCGGCTTGGACGGCGCGGGTTCTAACCGGGGCCCGGACGTGCGTCACTACAATCTCCGCATGGATTTCGAGACGCGCGCGATTCACGAAGGCCAGGAGCCGGATCCCGCAACCGGCGCGATCATCGTCCCCATCTACCAGACCTCGACCTACGTCCAGGAGGCGGTCGGAGAGAACAAGGGCTACGACTACTCCCGGTCGGGCAACCCGACGCGCACGGCGCTCCAGCTCTGCCTCGCCTCGCTCGAGAGCGCCGAGCACGGAGCCGCCTTCTCGTCCGGCCTCGGCGCGGTGACGACCGTGATGCACCTGTTCAGCCCAGGCGACCGGGTCGTGGCGGTCAACGACGTCTACGGCGGTGTCTACCGGATGTTCTCGCAGATCTACGAGCCGAAGGGCTACGAGTTCGAGTGGCTCTCGGCGTCCGAGATCAGCACGAACCTCGCTGAGCATCTGGACGAGCGGACGCGCCTCGTCTGGCTCGAGTCGCCGACGAATCCGCTGCTGAACGTGATCGACATCCGCGCCGCGGTGGACGCCGCGCATGCCGCCGGCGCGATGGTCGTGGTCGACAACACGTTCGCGACCCCGTACCTCCAGCGCCCGCTGGAGCTCGGCGCCGATATCGTCATCCACTCGACGACGAAGTACCTCAGCGGCCACTCCGACCTGATCGGCGGCTTTGCGGCCACGAACGATCCGACGATTGCGGAACGCCTCTACTTCCTGCAGAAGTCGCTGGGCGCCGTGCCCGGGCCGTTCGACTGCTGGCTCGTCCTGCGTGGGTTGAAGACTCTGGCGATCCGGATGCGCCAGCACTGCGCGAACGCGCGAGCCGTGGCGGAGTTCCTCGACGGTCACCCGCGCGTCGAGCAGGTGCTTTACCCCGGCCTCGCCTCGCATCCGGGACACGAGATCGCGAGCCGCCAGATGGCCGACTACGGCGGGATGATCTCCTTTCTCGCCGAATCGGAGGAAGAGGCGGTCGGGCTCGTCGGCCGCACGAAGGTCTGGCAGCTCGCTGAGAGCCTCGGCGGGGTCGAGAGCCTGATCGAGGTGCCTGCGCAGATGACGCATGCGTCGACGACCGACGCGCCCTTCGCCTCCCCGCCCAACCTCATCCGCCTCTCGGTCGGCATCGAGTCGGCGGACGATCTCGTCGCGGATCTCGAGACCGCGCTCGTCCGCTCGGCCGCCGCAGCTGGGGCTTAGGCGTCGCTTGCGATGCCGACTTCAGGACGCACGGGCTCTGCCCGGGCGTCCGTCTGAAATGACCGGTCGAACCGATCGCACTGACCCTCGAACTCGTCTCTGAGCGGAACCGAATCGCCGCCGCCGGTGTAACAGCGGCGACTCGATCGGAAGGAGCGACATGAGGATTTACCGTCTATTCCTGCTCGCCGTCGCGGGCGCACTCGTGCTCGCGCCGCTCGCGCAGGCGAAGGGGCCCTCGAAAGCAGAGGTGAACGGCCCAGGCGTGAAGAAGGCCGTGATCATCAACGGAGACGGCGAGGGCGGGCCCGGCACACCGCTGGGCAACCTCGTCGAAAGCGTCGGCTACTTCGCGGCGGTGTTCGGCCAAACCCCCGATCCGATGCGGTCGGCAAAGCCGAAGGGCGACCTGGGGCCGAAGTACACGATCACGTACACCGTCCCGACCGGGGAAGGAACGTCCACCACCCTCCATCAGGACGTCTACCCGTACGCCAAGCCCGTGCCGGTTGCCCACATGGCACCGGGACAGCCGATCTTCGGGCAGACGACGCACGGAGGCTGGTTCGTCTCGGACAACTCCCTGCACTCCACGCTCGTGCAGGCGGGACTGCCGAGGAACGCACCGTCGAGTTCGTCCGGCGAGTCGGCGCTCTCGTTCCTGTGGGACATGAAGACGCTGGCGATCGCAGGCGTCCTCGTGCTGCTCGGGTTCGCAGTCGGAGCCATCCGACGGCGCCCGGGGCCGGCTCGGGCCTGACGCATCCAAGAGCGCCACGGCCCGTAAGATCAGGGCCGTGGCGCTCGAGCCGCTCGACCTCCGCTTCCAGGGCGACGAGCACGTCATCGGCGTCTACCTGCTCGAGACCGACGACGGCCTCGCGCTCTTCGACTGTGGCCCGAGCACGTGCTCGGAGCAGTTGAAGGAGCGGTTGCGCGAGCGTGGCCTCGAGCTGACCGACATCGGGCATCTGCTCCTTTCGCACATCCACCTCGACCATGCGGGCGGTGCGGGGTCGCTCGTGCGCGAGCACCCGGGTCTGCAGGTGCATGTGTCCGAGATCGGAGCGCCTCACCTCATCGATCCGAGCCGGCTCGAGGCGAGCGCCCGGCGGCTGTACGGCGACGAGTTCGACCGCCTCTGGGGTGAGCTCGCACCCGTGCCGGAGGAGAACCTCAACGTCGTCGGCGAGCGCGTCCTCGGGCTCGAATGCTTCCCGACGCCGGGCCATGCCTCGCACCACGTCTGCTACCTCGACAGCGCCGGAACCCTGTACGCGGGAGACGCAGCAGGCGTGCAGATTCCCCCCAGCCGCTTCGTCCTTCCACCGACCCCGCCGCCGGAGTTCGACTTAGAGGCATGGAACACAAGCATCGACGAGATCGCGCGGCGTGACCCCGCCCGGCTCGCGCTGATCCACTTCGGGGTCGCCAACGATCCGGCGGAGCATCTAACACAACTCCGCGAGCGACTCCAGTCGTGGACCGACCTTGTGGTTCACGACACAAGCGAAGAAGAGTTCGTCGCTTTGGTGCGAGCGGAACTCGGCCCCGACGCAGCGCGCTACGAGCATGCCATTCCGCTCTGGCAGGGTTACGCCGGGCTCAAGCGGTACTCGGACAAACGTCGTTAGTCAGAGCGCACGCGGGTGCGCCGCGATTCAGCCGTCCCACGCAGCCCAGTGGATCGGATGCAGCACGTCGGCGAGATGTCTGCCCCAGTGGTGGTCGAAATAGAAGCGGGTCTGCCACAGCGCCTCGTCGGAGTCGTCTCGCGCCAGAGCCTGCTTGAGATCGACGTAGATCTCCGCCAGCCCGAACGAAATGGAGCTGACGATTGGCTCGTCTTTCACTTCCGGATCGGGATAGAACACGAATCTGTACTTGTCGATCCCATCGAGCTTTGCCTGAAGCGTCGATTGGATCGCGGCCCAATCCTCGACCCGGAAGAGATCGTCGCCCTCCCAGCTCGCGTCAGTGTTCGGGTTGGGTAGTCCCACGGCCGCTGAATAGACCGCAGCAAGGAGTCCACTCGCTCGACGAAGAAACTCGACGGGCTGAATCTGGTCGGCGGTCTCGATGAGCCTGCATAAGGAAGTGGCAGCCTCGCGAAAACGCGCGACTTCATTCATTGCGAGACAACGGCTCTTCCGATCGCGTCGCGGTAGGCCTCGAGGTAGCTCTCGACCATCCGTTCGGGAGCGAAGAGCTCCTCGACATAGCGCCGGCACTCGAGCGGCTCGAGCTTGTCCGCCTCCTCGAGTGCGGCGGGCATCTCGCGATAATGATCGACGATGATCCCGCTGCGGCCGTGCTCGATCACCTCTGGCACGGCGCCGTGGCGCGTCGCGATCACGGGCGTTCCACACGCCATCGACTCGATCATGACCAGGCCGAACGGCTCTTCCCACTCGATCGGAAAGAGCGTCGCCCGAGCGTTCTGGAGCAGCTCCACCTTCTGGCCGTGTGTGACCTCACCGAGGTACTCGATCCCGCCGACGAGATGGGGCCGGACGTACTCCTCGAAGTAGCGCCGCTCCTTCGCCTCGGCCCGCTTCCCGGCGAGCATCAGCGGCAGGCCGAGCTCCATCGCGACCGCGATCGCCCGGTGCGCGCCCTTGTCCGGGCTCATCCGGCCGAGGAAGAGCAGATAGTCGCCGCGGTGCGGGTGGCACGGATAGAGCGAGAGGTCGAGGGCGTTCGGGCAGTTCGCGACCCAGTTCAGATCGGGCTTCGGCTTGCGCTGGTTGAGCGAGATCGAGATCAGCCCCACGTCGGGAGCTGCCCGCGCGACCTGGTCGTACAGCTCGCCGGATTCACCTGAGAGCGGGCCGTGCAGCGTGTGGACGACCGGGACGTCGACCCGACCACCGAGAGTTGCGCCGAGCGGGCCCGTGTGATCGTTGATGACGTCGAACTCGCCTGCCTGTTCGAACGCCGCGAGCGCGTGCCGTAGCTCGGGAAAGCTCCGCCCGATCAGCTCGCTGGGCGCCTCCTCGTAGACGTACGAGAGCTTCGCGTTCGTGCGCGAGTCCCCCGAGGCGAACAGCGTCACCTCGTGCCCGGCGTCGGCAAGCCCGTCGGCGAGGAGCGAGACAACCCACTCGATCCCGCCGTAGCCCGTCGGTGGCACAGCGAACCAGACCGGCGCGAGGATGCCGATCCGGAGTGCGTCCTTCTTCGCCATCACGCCTCCTCGACTCGTACGCGCCCGTTTTCGAGCCGCACGTCCCACTGACGGTCGAAGGCGCGAATCCCGGAGAGTCGCAGCTTTCCGGCCCATGAGGGAAGCTCGAGCGGGGCGAGGGTCTCCAGCAGGTGCCGGCGCCGGTCCGGCTGGAGCCCGAGCAGCACCTGGAGCAGGAGCACCGGCGTCGCGGCGGCCCAGGCCTGGGGGCGGGCGGCGGTCGGGTAGGCGATCGGGAACGAGGTCTCAGAGCGGGGCAGGCCTGCGAAGACCTCCGGCAGCTGGTAATCGAAGTGCCTGGCCGCGGTCAGCATTCGCCGCACGATCCGCTGCGCCTCGGGCCAGCGGGCGTAGCGGGCAAGACCGAGCGCGATCAGCGAATTGTCGTGGGGCCAGACCGTTCCGTTGTGGTACGCGAGCGGGTTGTAGCCCGCGTCCCCCGACGACATCGTGCGCACGCCCCAGCCCGACCAGAGCTCCTCCGCCATCAGCGCATCGACGACCGCATCGACCCGCTCGGCCGGGACGATCCCGCTCCAGAGCAGATGGCCGATGTTCGAGCAGAGCGAGTCGACCTGGTTCTTCTCGCCATCGAGCGCGAGCACGTAGTACCCGCCACGTGCTTCCGTCCAGAAGCGCTCGTTGAAGTTGCGCCGCAGCTCTTCGGCCTCTCGCTCCAGCCGCTCGGCGAGCACGCGGTCGCGCCAGACGTCGCGGGCGAGCTCGGCGGTCCGCCGCTTGGCGTCGAAGACGTAGCCCTGGACCTCGCAGGGAGCGATCGGCGCCTTGGCGATCGACCCGTCGGAGAAGCGCTGCGAGTCGCCCGAGTCCTTCCAGGACTGGTTCTCGAGCCCACGCGGATTGCGCCGCTGGTACTCGACGAAGCCGTCGCCGTCCCGGTCGCCGTATTCGTCGATCCAGTTGAGCGCACGCAGCGCGGGCTCCTTCAGGTCGCGAACGAGCGCCGCGTCGTCCGTCCAGCGCCACACCTCCGAGAGGAGGACGAGGTAGAGCGGCGTCGCATCGGCCGTGCCGTAGTAGACGTGGAACCAGTTCTTGGCGGCCTTGCCGTTTCGAACCTCGTGCACGATCTTGCCGGGCTCGGCGTCGATCGAGGCGTCGTCCTCGCGCGCCTGCAGCTCGGCCAGCACCTCGAGCGCGCTCCGCGCCAGCTCGGGGCCGAAGAGGAGCGTCTGCAGGCACGTGATGATCGTGTCTCGTCCGAAGACGGTCATGAACCAGGGCATCCCGGCGGCGGGCAGCCGCCCCATCACACCGTTCCGCCGCATTCGCAGCGACGCGAGATCCGAGACGGACTTGCTGAAGGACTGGGCGAGGTCGTCCCAGTCAGAGCGCATCTGCGGCACACGCAGGCGCCACGCGGCGAGCGACTCGCGCACCCGCGTCAGTTCGTCCCCGAAGCGGCGCTCGGCCGTGCGCGGCTGAACCGCGTCGCCGTCCAGCGAGGGGACCACGTCGATCCGGAGCTCCCAGCGCGCCCGGGGCTGGAGCTCGAGCGGAAAGATGATCCTCGCGCCCTCGACCCGGCCCTGCGCGGAGAGGAAGACCTGTGTCCGCGCGTGGCCGTCACCGCCGCTCTCGGCCAGCACGAACTGGTTGTGCTCTTCTTCGTAGTGGGGCTCGACCGGCGGCGGGAGCGGCTTCGCCCGCGTGGGATCGCCGAGCGCGAAGTCGTGCTCCTTCACCGAGAGAATGTCCGCGAAGTCGGTTCCGACCTGGAGCGCGACCTCGAACGTCTGCGCGTTCATGCTCTGGTTCTGGACGACGATCGTGTCCTGCATGCCCTCGCCGACGAAGCGCTGTCGCGAGATGGAGAGGACGTCGTGCTCGAGCCCGCCGGCGAGCGGATTCCGCAGGTAAAAGGCGGCCGAGAAGTAGTCGACCTTCGCGGAGGAAAGGAGTAGCGGCTTGGCGCCGTTCAGGGTCAGGCGGAGCTCTGAGAGAAAGCGGGTGTCCTCGCTGAAGAGCCCGTGCGTCTCCCCGCCGAGATCACCGTGCTCATCGCAGATGCAGAAGGTCGAGCCCTCGAGGATGGTTAGTGCCACAGCGCGCCTATGCCCGGACTATGCGCGCGCCGCTCGATTGCGCAAGGGCTTTGACCACGATCTCGTCGATGTTGACGCGAAGCGGACGGGTGACGGCGAAGAGGACACACTCGGCGATGTCATCCGGAGTGAGCGCGTCGACGCCTTCGTAGACGGCCTTCGCTTTGGCCTCGTCGCCGCGGAACCTGACCTTCGAGAACTCCGTCTCCACGAGGCCCGGGTCGACGGTGGTGAGGCGGATCGGCCGACCGAGTAGATCCTCGCGCAGCGCGTAGGTAAAGCCGCGCACGGCGAACTTCGAGGTCACGTAGACGGCGCCGTTCTCGTACGCCTGGCGCCCGGCGATCGAGCCGAGGTTGACGATGTGCCCGCCATCGCGGATATGCGGCAGGCAGAGGCGGGTCATGCGGATCAACCCGTGCACGTTCGTCTCGAGCACGGTTTCCTCGTCGTCTTCGCTCGAGTCCCAGAACGGCTCACGGCCTAGGCCGAGCCCCGCGCCGTTGACGAGGATGTCGATCCGGCCGAGCTCCTTGACCGCATCGTCGACGAACCGCTCGCAGCTCGCCGGATCGGTGACGTCGAGCTCGAGCTTCACGTCCCCCTCGAGCCGATCGGTCCGCCGCGCGCCGACGGCAACGCGCGCCCCGGCCTCGCGCAGCGAGCGCGCGATCGCCGCCCCGATCCCACTCGAAGCGCCCGTCACGATCGCTGTTTTTCCGTCGAGGCCCGCCACGGCGGAGCAGCTTAACGCCGGAGCGGCAGCTTCACTCGGACACGGCCTGCGGGCGCGTGTTCGACCTGGAGTGTCGAGTGGCTCAACTCGTGCCGTTCCGCGAGCATTGCGGCGAGGGTGCGGCGGATCGCATGGCAATCCGCTCCCTCTTCCACGAGCACGTGCGCCGAGAGCGCGGGGAATCCCGTCGAGACTGTCCAGACGTGGAGATCGTGCACCTCGACGACCCGAGGGACGGCGAGGAGCTCTTTCGTCAGCTCTTGCGGATCGATGGGCGAGCCTTCGAGCAAGATCCGCGTCGACTCGCGCAGGAGCGACGCGGCCGACCAGAAGATGAGCCCCGCGACGGCGAGACTCGCGATCGGGTCGAAGCGGTCCCAGCCGGTCGCGAGAATGAGCGCACCTGCGACGGCCGTGCCGACGAAAGCGGCCACGTCGGTCGCAACGTGCAGAAACGCGCCGCGGACGTTCAGGCTGCGGCGGCTCGGCCGGAGAAGTAACCCGGCCGCCACGAGGTTGACTACGATCCCCGCCGCGGCCACGACCAACACCAGGCCCCCGCGCACATCCGAAGGATCGACCAAGCGCCGCGCCGACTCGTAGACGATCCAGACTCCGACGAGGAGCAGCGCAATCCCGTTCGCCTGGGCCGAGACGACCTCGAGCCGCCGGAGGCCGAACGTCCAGCGACCGCCGGCTGGGCGGCCCGCCATCGTCGCCGCGACTAACGCGAGCCCGAGCGCGGCGGCGTCGGTCAGCATGTGTCCCGCGTCGGCCAGTAGTGCCAGCGAACCAGCGACGGCTCCCGCCACGATCTCGCCGGCCATCAGCGCGACGATCAGCGCCAGAGCCACCGCAAGTGGAAGCCGATCGCTCCCGTGCGAGTGGCCGTGTTCCATGCCCCGATCGTAGTCGGGCTAGCGGTGCTCGGCCGCCAGCCGTAGACCGAGTGCAACGAGCACGGTCCCGGTCACAGCGTCGATTGTGCGGCGGATCCTCGGGCGGCGGAGCACGTCCCCCGCCTTCGCCACCGCGACGCCGTAAGCGGTCAGCCAGACGAGCGTCATGGTGCAGAACACGAGTCCGAGGCTGGAGAGCGACACGAATGAGACGCCGCCGAACTGCGGCAGCAAGCTCGTGAAGAAGATCGCCATCTTCGGGTTGCCGAGGTTGCTGACGAACCCCTGGCGGAAAGCCGTCCGGCCGGCGAGCCTCCCGAGCGGTGCGTTCGCATGCTGCCTACGAAGGAAAGCGTCGCGGAGCGCCTGCAGCCCGAGGAAGACGAGGTACGCAGCACCGGCGAGCTTCAGTGCCACGAACGCAGGCTCGGAAGCGCGGAGCAACGCAGCGACGCCGAGGCTTGCCGCCAGCGTCCAAACCGCCTGACCGCTTGCGACCCCGAGCGCCGTGAACGCGCCGCCACGGCGACCGCCGAGCAGCGAGTTTCGGATCGTCAGCGCCGTGTCCTGGCCCGGCGTGACGATGACGAGCACCGACACGCCGAGAAAGGCCAGGAAATGGGCCACGCGTTACGCGGTCGCCGCGCCCTGGAGCGAGGTCGTGCAGCTCGATCGGCCCCGCTTCTCGAGGTACTGCTGGTGGTAGTCCTCGGCGACGTAGAACATCCCCGCAGGCTCCAGCTGGGTGACGACAGGATGCGTGTGCCGCGTCTGCTCCTCCGCCTTCGAGCGCACCGCCGCCTCCTGCTGCTCCTCGTCGTGGAAGAAGATCACGGAGCGGTACTGGTCGCCGATGTCGTAGCCCTGGCGATTCAGTTGGGTCGGGTCGTGCTTGCCCCAGAAGACGTCGAGCAGCTGCTCGTACGAGATGCGCTCCGGGTCGTAGGTGACCTGAACCACTTCTGCGTGGCCGGTCGTGTGCGAGCACACGTCCTCGTAGGTCGGGTTCTCGAGCGTCCCGCCCTCGTAGCCGACTTCGGTCTTCGTCACGCCTTCGAGCTGGCGGAACGCCGCCTCGACGCCCCAGAAACAGCCCGCTCCGAACGTTGCCTTCCTATCCACCTATTCCTCCTCCAGTTTGAGTGCTGCCGAATTGATGCAATAACGCTGCCCGGTCGGCGCGGGGCCATCCGGGAAAACGTGTCCGAGGTGGCCGCCGCAGCTGGCGCACATGACCTCCGTGCGGGTCATCCCGAACGTGGTATCGGTCTCTTCCTCGACCGCCTCCTCGCTGGCCGGCGCGTAGAACGCGGGCCAGCCGCAGCCAGAGTCGTACTTCGTGTCGGCGACGAAGAGCTCCGCCCCGCAGCCCGCGCACGTGTACTGACCCGGCTCGAAGACGTGGTCGTACTCACCGCTGAACGGCCGCTCCGTGCCCTTCTCCCGCAGCACGTGGTACTGCTCAGGCGAGAGCTCGGCGCGCCATTCGGCGTCTGACTTCTGAACTTTTGGCATTCCGTCCCTTCGTAGTGTCCTCGAAATAGTCTCCAGAGAACCATTCTTGTTACAGGTAAGAACGTCTGCCGAGACGGTTTTCTGCCGCCGATGCCGGCTCCCCGGCGTCGGCTCACTGGCGCCAATAGGTCGAGACGAACCGCCGGAAGTCGTCATGGCCGCGAAGCGGCCGGACTTCCGGCGGGAGTGGGCGGTGACAGGATCGAACTGCCGACCTCCTGGGTGTAAACCAGGCGCTCTCCCTACTGAGCTAACCGCCCGAAACGTGATGGTTGAGCGGAATCTTGCGATTCGTACTTTCCCAACTGACGCCACCTTAGCCGTCCCGCTTCTTGCTGCTCCGCTTCTTGATTGAGACAACCTTGTCAGGCTTCCCCTCGAACTTCCGACTCAGCTCCTCGAGCGTCTTCTCAACTCGCCGGTACTTCGCGGCATCGGCCAGCTCATTTTCGAACAAGTCAGGAAACTCGGCTCGAGCGAGGCGCCCGGGATCGACCTCAAAGATCTCGGCGAACTTCATTGCCGACGTGAACGACGGATGCCGATCGCCGCTCGACCACTTGGAAACGACGGACTCGGATACGTCCGCAAGCGTAGCCAGGCGCTTCATCGTCAACCCGT
>WNGD01002042.1_pt1 | contig 21324 bp, 27 predicted proteins | sample 5400671 | NCBI WGS metagenome assembly WNGD01 (sample SAMN13153369, study PRJNA577476) | soil metagenome | isolation source: 40 cm soil or saprolite under grassland replicate 2 | place: USA:California | collected 2016-06-15 | reverse complement strand
AAAGGTGCCCGCTCGGTTTGGGAAAGGGGAGTTAGAAACGTGCTGACGACCAGAGTACGGGAACGGGGACTGTCCGTTTCAATCACTCTCGCCAGCCCTTTTGGAGACGAGGTAACGCGCTAGCTTCCTATTTCATAACTCCACGAGGCTCCCACGAACGTTGAGCCCCTTCAGGGTCTAAGTGGCCAGTGGAGCCCGTTGGGGATTGAAACAAGTAGGGGTCGCGGAAGATCGACGCGTATGGCTCGGTCTAAATGGCCTGGGGAGCCCGTCAGGGATTGAGTAACAGAAACGAGCCTCTGGTTATCCAGGGGCTCGTTTCTGTTGCTAGCTTTGTATTTAGATTATTGTGAAACTTGTGATTAACACTTGTTGGTACAGATCACATTATTCTGATGTTGTCTTCTGATCTTTCCGTTGTGCAGCCAGCATCTGCCGCTTTTCGCGTTGTTTGCGTACACGTTCCTCATTTCGTGCTTCTACAGCGTTCTGTGCACAGACCTCAGAACAGTACTTTGGAGTGGGACCGGGGTACCGTTGCTGTGTGACTGTTTGCTTGCACATCTCACAGGTGAATGTGACGGGTCGTGTGCTCACTTGCCGTAGGTAGGCTGGTACGGTACGGCTTGCATGCTTATCGCCGTAGACACTGATAATCTGGCTATCGCCTGTTTCTCTGTTCATACTTCCCTCTCTTGTGACTACTTCTTGCACGTGCTAGTCACAAGTTTACCATGCTTTTGGAGAGATGTCTAGTGGCAAAGCCAGAAGAAACTTGAAGATTTTGCAGAAAACTAAAAAAACTTGCAAAAGTGCTTGACTCGCTATGCAGGCAGTCTGCTATACTGAAGATCTGTTACCATTCTCTGTTGAGTTTTGCTCCAGGAGATGGTTCTGTCCTCTAACCATCGGGATGATGGTGGTTTGGGTCTAGTTCGCCTGATGAGTTGAGTGTGCTGCGTGAGCAGAACTCCTCTGAACGAAACTGTGTCACCTCTATGCGTAGATACGGCGACGTGATCTACAATGAGGGGAGTGGTCTACCTTACGGACTGCGTGCTTCTGCGCGATCTGGGTAACCAGATCACAGGGCGGAATGGTCTACCTGCAAACCAGGCCGAACGTCCTTAACGTCTCCGGTGTGCTCCCGCCGTTTCGGGACAGCGATCAGTGGCCCTTGTAGTGTGTCTCGCCGCTGTGACGATGCGGTTAGAAATCTAGCGGAACGCTGGAGTTCTAAACAGCATAGACAGAGGAAATCGGGGAAAAACTCTTCGATCTTCCGGCACTTAGTGGGATCTCGTATACATCCCGTCGGCTCACTCCCGACATCGTATAGCGAACAAGTTTGAGCGCAACCGTCGTTGCTTTTTGACCCTGGAAGGAGAAGCACGTCTACGCTGATAGAACCTAATAATGGAAGTTTTAGAGTGGTCCTGATGGAGGGCATCTTTGTGCTGGGCATGAACAGAAATCAATGGAGAATACGGGTTGTGGTTGTAGGAGCGCTGGCTCTGTTGTTGCCGATGGTGGTCCTGGTGCTTATGAGTGCCAATGTGCAGGCGCACGTCTCAACGATGGCAGTCCAACCAATCCCGACGGTAGATGTGACGGCGACCGTAACTGCATTGAATACAGAGAAGCTGGTTCATGAGAATGATTGGTGGTGGAACTATGGAGCGACGATCCTTACCTCAATTATCTCCACGCTAACGCTTGCCGCTGCGGGCATATTTGCGGTGATGCGGTATTTCAACGATCGCAATGCTGAGAGAGAAAGACGAAAAGAGGAGCAAGAGCGCTGGTTGAAAGATCAGGAGGCCGAGCGGGAAAAACGAGCAGAGGAGCATTTTCAAGTGGCCATCGAAAGGTTAGGTAGTGAACGGGAAGAAGCTAGGGTTGGTGCAGCGGTGATGCTTCGGACTTTTCTACATCCAGGCTATGAGCAGTTCTATACACAGATTTTTGATCTTGCCGTGGCAAATCTGTGCCGGAGAGAGGTTTCTACAGGCGTGCATCACCAACTTAGAGATACTTCTCGGGGTGTGGATGCAGTACTCCCGCTGACAAGACTGAATCAAGCATTGATTGTAGTATTCAGGGAGGCTGTTCCGCTGGTTCGTGGTCAGAAAAGGAAGGGGTCGGAGTCTCTTAATGCGACAGGCGTCCAGCTTGATCAAGCACAATTGGGAAGTGCTGATTTGAGGGGACTCCAGGGGTCATATGCGTCTTTGCGGAGAGCCAACCTGATGGGGGCTGATCTCAGTGGTGCTGTCCTCATGGCAGCTGATCTCAGCGGTGCCGCCCTGGTGGGGGCTGATCTCAGTGATGCTATCCTTGTTGGTGCTAGCCTCATGGGAGCCATACTCCTGGATGTTAAGGTCAATAGAGCTGTGCTCCTGGATGTCGACCTTAGAGAGGCTAAAGGTTTAACAAAAGAGCAATGGGCTGAGTGTAAGGCAAAAGGTGCTCTGGTTGATGAAGAGTCTGCATTCAAGTATCTCACGCAATCTGATTCGACATCTCCACCATTGAAGCCTGAGAGCGAGCAACTACCCTCTCTCCAGGAAACTCCCCCGACTCCTGATGCCAGTCAGAGCAATGGAACGTCTTCCCAGGCAGCACCAGACCAAGGAACTTCTGGGGAAGCCAAGAAAGGAGACGACGTTGGGCGCACACCGTAAAAGCATCGTGAAAGAAACCATCGACCGCCTGGAAAGTAAAATGGCGATCGGGCAGAGTCGCTATGCAGCAAAGCAGGCCATTCGTGAGCAGGGCAAAGCTTGGTCCGTCTCCGATGAGAAGATCCATTCGTTTAAGACGCGTAGCACCTACCAGGAACATAGTATCCGTTTTGTGAAGTGGGCGCGCGAGACACATCATGTTACTCAGTTGGCCCAGCTGGATCTCCGCGCCGGGGAGCTGGTGAGTGCATATCTGCGCATCCAGATCGCTGAAGGGAAGAGCCCTTCCACACTGATGGCGCGGCGATCGGCCTTTCGGATGCTGTTCAGTGACCGGATGCTGGCCGGCGACGTGAAACTGCCGGTGCGTTCCAGGGAAAAGATCGCGCGATCGCGGGGGGCTGTAGCCCATGATAAACATTTTCAGCCTGCGAATTGGCAACCCCTGATGAACTTCCTACGTGCAACGGGCTTACGTCGGCAGGAGCTGCGGGATCTACATGTGCGAGACATCTACCAGGGGCACGATGGGCATGCATTTGTACATGTCGAGAATGGGAAAGGTGGGCGGCAGCGGGAGGTGCAGGCGCTACCAGGTCACGATCAGGATGTGCTGGCAGTTGTCGAGGGCAGAGATCCTGATGAAAGAGTGTTTGATCGAATCCCGCGCCATCTGGATGTGCATTCGGTCCGTCGAGAGTTCGCGCAAGCGTTGTACCTGCACTATGCACCAGATCGTGAGTTACCACCAGCGACCGGACGCCTCAAGCGAAAGGACTACGATCGCGCTGCAGCCGAACGGGTTACATGGGCCTTGGGTCATAATCGAATCGATGTTGTTCTCAGGCACTACATCCGTTAACCTGTGATTATATCTTGCATGTGTTATTCACAGTATTTCTTGTAGCTAACAGCTACGAGCTTTTAAGTATACTTGGCGGTAGTGTGTATCGGGCCGCTTGACTTCTATGGCATAATTGGAAATATGGGTTACCCATGGGTAACCGAATCTTAAAAACTTGATAGTGAATGAAAGTCTGGCAAGGCCTGTTCTCTCTTAGTCTGGGCTGTTTCCCTTCGTACAGTAGTGTTTCTGCTCGCTAGATAATGAACTCTCTCGTTGTTGCTCTCCAAGAGCTTCAACAGCTACATGGCACTCAGACCTTCTCTAGTCGCTTGGATCGTACCAAGCTTCGAGGAGGGCTCTTTTTGCCAAATTTGCCTAAACTGGAATCCACAAGAAGAACGGTCCCTGAACTTTCCCATCAGGGCCCTGAGTCTCTGATGATTCAGCGGATTGAACAAGAACACACGAGTTTCAAGGAAATATTCCTCTGTTGGCTCCCAAGGGACGTCAACACGTTTCTGTTTGAACTCATTGCTGTGACATACCTTATCGCTGCAGCTATCCATTTCGTGCGTGCAAATGATGCAACAATGCTTACAACTATTCTCACCTGGACGGGTACTCACGTAGGACTCGTCAAAGTAAAACACATCATCCATGGAGGGAGAAACTTGACGAAGCGGAAATAGACCCCCTGTTCCTCAACGCATTTGGGAGGGGAAATCACCACGTATTTTCTGTTTTTAGAAGTGCCGATTAGGGAGCGCAATTGGCACTTCTCCTGTCTCAAGCTGTAGTTTTATGAACATAACCACAAAGCTGTGTGATGGTAACGTACAGGTGCTAATCACACAGCTTTCTTGTAGCCAATGCCTATGCTGAAAAGCTCTGCTGTGAGCATAATCTGCTTCACTCTTCTTCCAGGCGCAGTGCTTCTTCAAGGTCATCGATGGTGTATTGCTCAACCATGTACCGCAAAATATCGTTCTGGTTGAGCATAACGTGATGGCGCTGCCAGTATTGGATAATCAGCTCATTCAGTTTATGTTCTTGCCCTGGTCCTGGATAGAAGGTGATTTTCACTACTGGCGTTGTTCTGGTGTTACTTACATTGAGCAATGGTGTACCCTTGACTTTGAGGCGTTGTATCCAGTCCCGCTCTCGCTGCATTGCTTGTTCTTTCGTCCCCTGGATCTGCTCAAGGATCTGCATCACTGGTGCAAGGTGGATCTGACGAAGTTCCTGAATCCACTTATTTTTTGCGTGGTTAGACATTTCTCCAGTGAGATGTTGCTGAAGGCGCTCTTCTATCCACCTGGTGTATCCTACATAGCGGGGTACACCATCACGGGGATCGACAAGCTGGTAGATGCTGTAAGTTTCTTGTTTCATTGGCTATTCACCGCTGCTGGTTCATGAGATATCGTACAGCTAGGTTCACTACTTCACTGATTTCTTCCTCGGTGTCTGCTATGCGGTGCCTGATCCACCGATCGACATCAGGCTCCAGATAAATCGTTCGTTTCTTGCGGTCTGGCTTCTCAGCCTTCTTAGCATCTGAACCGCTTACTGCTTGAGCGGCTACATTCTCAGATGTTTGAACTTCTTGCACTCTGGCCTCCTGACTATCTTGATGCTTAACTTCTTGAGCTTCTAAACTGCTAGGCCGGTTACTGCTTGAATGTTCTGACGTTGGAGCGTCTGAACCGTTAGCTGTCTGAGCTTCTGGCGCTTCTTCCTTCCGCTCACTTGGCGCGTTAGACGCTTGAGCATCCTGACGCCTGGACCGCTTTGTCCCCCCAACAGTAGCATACTGCTGATTCAATCCACCGAATGACGGGCGTCTCGCTGGTTTTTGCTGCTCTTCCTTCTGCTCTTCCGTCATCGCTGCACCGCCGCTTCTTCTTCAACCAGGTCCTCTGCCAGCGTGCGAAAATCGGCAGCAGCACGACTTTTGACACCATACTCCCGCTCATACTCAAAAACCGTAAGCTGCAGCGATTGTGCTTTAGGGACGGATGCATCTGTTCGTACGGGCGCGGTGATCAGATCGCCGAAGGTTTCTCTCAGCTCTCTGAGGTACCCGCGTGCCATTGAGTATCGAAGATCGACGTTGTAGGGAATAATGCCGCCGTTGCGTAGCTCATGATCATCCAGGGTGTCACGCAACTTTTCAAACATGGCAAATAAGCCCTGGACCGCGTAAGCTTCTAGCTCGCAAGGAATCAGCATATCGTTGCTGGCCAGTAACCCTGCTTCCATCACTGGCGTATAGGCTCCTGCATGATCGAGCAATCCATACTCTTCCTGGCGCGTTGCTAATGCCTTACGTAGCGCATAGTAAGCAGATCTGTGCGCGAGAATGTAGGGAGCGGCAGTGTCGAGATTTCCATCCGAGGGAACCACAAACACATTCTCAAATCTGGTAGGGTAGACGACTTCGGAAAACTGAGCTTCTCCCTTTAAAAAGTTGGTGAGTGTTGGCCCGTCTGACTGGCCGGCCAGGAGCGTTGTCGATGAGTTCGCTTGTCGATCACAATCAATCACCAGTAGACGTTTGCCCATCTGGGCAAGGGCACTGGAAAGATTCTCCGCTAAACTGGACTTGCCAGTACCACCCTTGAAATTTAAAATACTAAATATTCTCAAGATAATGCTACCTCCAAGCATCTGGACGCTTAACTACCTAACCTCTTTAACGGCTTGATGCTTAGATAGTATCACAACCAGAGAGGCAATGTATAGCTGTGACTACATCTTGCAAGTATAAACCACAAGTGTGGAATAAAAATATGCCTGAATCATAAACATCCTTGTGGAGCCGTATGATTTAGACGCGGTTGCGCTCCCGATTCTCTTTCGGTACTGAAATAAGTACCCTTTCACCAGCCCTACTGCTCTACAGGCCCATAGAGCGTTGCCTGCGCTGGTCACAGGAATTGCCAAGCAAGTGTCTGTAAGCAGTGATGCTATGTGCCCTCTTTCAATCGTGGTACTTGGTCTACAATCTGGCCAGTATCGTAACGCGCATGATCCTGCACCCATGAGGGTAAGTCGCGGGATCGCTCGGCAGCATAGATACTCTGCTGATGGGATTGTAAGAAGTCGAGGAGCTGCACTACCTCTTGACCGGCGAGCATATCTTGACCGTGTGAGGTGGTGATCAGGAGCCGGTCCTCACTCCATCGGAACGAGACGCCATTCAGATTGATGCCTTCCATCTTCACTGTTCATCCCTCATCATTCCCATCAGGAACTCCAAGCCGAGCTCTGCATCAGACTTTGCCATGATCTTATCAATCGTGCCTTTACTCAGTTCGCCGGCTAGCTCTAACACCCTGGTATTGTTCTCTCTCAATCGCCTCATCTGTTCCACCAGACGCATGACTTCTGCTCGCTGCTCGTCGGTCAGTTGCCCGGCTTGCCAGCGTTTCAATTGTTCCTCGAAGAGCCAGAAATCGTTCTTTTGTGTACCGAAGACCTGCTTGATACGATTGACGGTAAAGTCGTCTAAGACGTGCGGCTTGCCCCTGGCTAGCTTCAGCGTCTCGTACTGCTCAACATCAGCTTCAAGCATTCCACCAATGTGTGTAGCCAGCGTTGGTAACATGCTGATAGGTTGCCATTGCGGTTGCTTCTGTTGACCTGGCTGTCGTGGTCGCTTCTTCTTGCTCATCTTCCGCTCCTACTGTTTTCTCGCATTGTAACGCAAGCAGAGCCAAGTGAGAAGAAGAGTGGGACGAATCACTCACAATACCCAACTCTGTCACGCTTATAACCTGTGACTAGCACACGCAGGTTATAATCACAAGTTCTCGATTTATTTTCATAAAGTTAAAGCTTGAGGAACTTATAAGATGTGATGTGTTAAAGTTTCATATAGAAGTAGTTGGGTAGTCGGACCAGCTCATCTGAGCTTTTTAGCGGGAACCACTCACCTACCTTTATTGTGTCGCACACAAGTTCGACGCACGGCCTGCAAATGAGTATATCTTTTTCCTTCTCTTGCTTTGTAATAACATATGTGGGGGTGAGGTCTGATCTGTCCTTTGCCTGGTTACATACGTTGCAGTATTCCATTGGAGGTCTCCTTTCAGGCTGTTTTTTCACTATCGATCTCTCTTAAGTACATTCCAATCAGTCGTACCGGTTCTCTCTTAGTTTCAAGCATATAACCTTTTTTATCACTATCAAGTGTAGTTACTGCTGTAAAACCAAGAGTTTCCAGTATATTTCTGCCATCTTCTGTAGCTCCCACAGCGTACCAATTTTTAATATCGTGCTGCATAGCTAAAAGGACCGCCCATTTGATTGTGTGTCTGAGAAGAAACACACCCCTTTCTCTATCTCGGCGGAAATCACCTGACGGTAAGACTTCAATTGTGGGTATGTATACACTTAGGTTGCTTTCTGTCCATCTTCTAACTGCGCGTGCAGGGATGTCTTTTTCCTTGAGCTGGTCATGTATAAGTGCTTGAGCTACTCTCTCGTCTACAGGGAGGAATGTTATAGCGCCTATCAGGTTGTTTCCTTCCTTCAGCGACATATAGATGTCGCTGTTAACAGCTCTCCACTGCATAAGTGTTTCAAATGGAACTTCATCCTCTGGCCCATACAGCAGACGTGTGATTTTCATCCCTTCCCATAGTTCCGCTATGGTTTGAGGGGTAAGTGTCAAGGGTTCCTTTTTGAGTGTTGGAGCTGTCTCTGCAGCTTCTAGCTTTGCGAGAACATCTATTGCTGCTTTAGGGAAACGCTTTCCCCTTTTTCGTCCTGGATCTAGCTCAAAGGGAATCTCGCCGGCATTTACTTGATCATAGAACATCGTTTTTGTTCGCCGTAGAACCTTCATGGCTTCTTCCCTGGTATAGTATTCGGTCATTTACTATATCTTTCCCTCCGTTTGTTATTCCAAACTACCAGACTTATTGTACAACATGTTCTTATATCTTTTTGCAAATTTGTGTCTTTTTTTAGAAAAATGTGCTAAATGTACTTGACGGAACTACAAACGTAATGGCATAATTATTATATCACGGTCTTAGCGGAATTAGAGAAAGGAAACAATCACACATGGCACTCCCGGCGAAGACTAGCATCCGCGTGAACGCTCTTTTAGATTCTGCACAACGCAACCTGGAGGCGGCAAAACTGAATGAATACCCCTCTAGCGTCGTTGACAGCGTTCTCTCATGCCTCGTAGAAGGACTGGCCTGCACAATGCTTAATCAGCAGCAACAGGCACAGATTCAAGCGGTATTGGCCCTGTGGAAGGAATGTAGTAGCGCGAACCCTGTAGAAAATGAACAACCCGACGTGTCATCACCACGCCGGGTTAGTTGAGCCGTTTTGATCTGGTCAAGCTCTCTTACAGGATAATCCATAGAGGGCCTGGCGTCAAGTGTAAGGAGTATGCACCGTGACGAATACCCAAACGACTGATCGTTTCTTACCTCGTGCAGAAGAATACCGATTGTTCACTCTCATCTGGAAAGGTCTACCAGGAGCGGACCAGGCGCGTGAGCAGATCATTGCTAGCAATATGCAGTGTGTCGGGAACTTTATCCTAAAGAACCCCACAACATCCTGGTATGACTGTGAAGATGCGCTGCAGGAAGCATATGTTGTGCTGGCAGAATCCATTGACCTGGTTCCCGTTGGAATAGAGGTACCAGGCTCTTACCTGTACAGAGTAGCTTGTAACCGCGTTCGTGAGCTCTTCCGCTCAACCACTACTACAACCAGTATGGATGCGGTACTACCAGGCAGAGAAGATATCACTCTACATGACATTCTGGCCGCTACTACACAGGCTACAATCGATCCTCGTAGCGATCCACGCATTCAGGCGCTTCACAAAGCATTACACCGCCTACCGCTCCACATGCAGCAAGCGATTCAGGATTTCTACGGCCTCTCATCATTTCACACATCAGTCAAAAAACATGTGCCAAGAGTGAAGCGGATACATGAATTGACCTCATTTGGATTAGAAAGCCGACGATCGCTCGCCTATACAGCCTTACGTCAAGATGAGCAACTCCAGGGGGTGCAGGTATGAAGAACCTCTATTGCATTCTCCATTGCCCCTGGTGCTGGCAAGCGTTGCACGTCATGCGTTGGTATCCGGAGCGGTGGACCAGTAGCATCTGCATGCATCATCGCAAGCAACAGTATGTGCGTCTCGCCTCGCGTCGTGCAAGAAAGGTGGTGCAGGCATGAAGGCCAATGTTATCGTGACAATCCATTCCATCGAGGTGTTAAGCGCGGAGCGGCTGGGCGAACTGACCATGCTGCTTACTCTCACCTTCCGTGCAGGCGTCGCGGTTAACACTGATAAACATGTCGCGGAGGTTCGCCTAGTCACAGCCGATATCTCCACGCTGTTTCGCACAGTCGAGAATCTTATCGTGCGTCTAGCGCGGCAATACAGCGAAAAGTTGTGGGTCAGTGTGGGTACGGATTGGAAGGACGAAGAGCAATGAGCAAAGGAATATCCTTCCAGCCTCTACAATACACGCTGATCATCCGCGATGCGACCGGCGCAAAAATCACCGGCACCGGCTCCATCTACGATCTGGAAAAGACGCGCACCTTTGCTGCCAGCATCTTCCAGGTCAACCAGCGAGCGGCCTTCATCGATATTCACCCGTACGTCCAGAACGGCCTGTACACAGACACCGCCCTGGAAACCGTTCACCGTTCTGGAGTAGCCATAGCCGCGATCCCTCCCATTCCTGCAAAAGAAGAACCATCGGGAGCGGAGACAAGCACTCCTGAAGTTCCTGTAGAGCAGGCACCATCGGCTGCTATCCCTGGAGCAACAGATCCCGTAGAGCTATCATCCGCTCGCCGTCGGCGCGATCGCCGTGGTGGGAAAGCGAAGCAAGAAGAACCGTAGCGCGTTCCGCAGGTTGGTACAGCCTATCGCACATCAGTGAGGTGGGCTGCAGCGAGCCTTGAGGGACAAGGCCAAGGAATATGTAGCGCAGATTGGTAGCACTGAAAGGAGTCTCATCTGAAAATCTATGAACTGAAAGCCTTATTGCAGTGGCAGGGCTATACCGCCTGTAGAACCAGGGGCAGTCATTCCGTCTGGAAGCATCCAGGACGCCCAACAGATCACATCGTGATCTCTGGCACCAATGGCAAGGATGCACGCCTGTACCAGGTTAAGCAGGCACACAAAGGCTATCGGCCGCGTAGCGCGTTACGTCGCAATCGCAATTGATAAACAAAAAGAAAGGATGTTTTGAATGATGGCACAGACGCTTACCGCTCAGGGACATGAGGATGGGATAAGTCGGGAGCAATGGTCGGCGGAATTTGACGGGCGCACGATTGGCCGTGCCGTCAGAGAGAATCCAACGGATATCGAAGGCAATGCAGACGTCTTGATGCGCTACCTCAGTGAGCATATCGAGAACAACGCGGAGTTTGTTCCCAACTTCATTGAGTGGTATCACAGAACCTCTCAATCGTAACGCGTTTTGTAGCTTACCTGCACTCAACAAGCAGTCAGAAAGGACGACATACATGTCAAACGCATTAGTTCCTTACACCTATGCGCGACCAGAGGTACAAACCGCGATCGCTGGCGCGCAAGGCGTCTTCGTTACCCTGGACGAGGGCAAGCTCGACACGACCGTCGCGACGTTTCAACGCTGGTTCGCTGGTCGGGAGGATGTGCTTTTTGTTGACTATGGCACAACCGATAAGCAGGATTTCGGCTTTCTCATTATGGAGTGGACCGGCTATGAAATCGATCCGCTTTTTTTGTCCATCTTAGACGATTTGGATTTCATCGAAGACTATACCGCATATGGACGAGAGGTGTAATCATGGCTGGAAATGGATTTTCACGCACGGCCCGTAATGTGGCTGCCAATCAAGGTGACGTTCCCTTGCTCCGCTTGCTTCTCGGATTGCTGCTCATCGGTTTTTTTCTGCTCGCGGTCATGCTCCAAATTCAGACGAGCGAAGCTTTCATTCTCAATGGCGCGCCCGTGACGCTCTCGGCTGATTGGGGCATTCTGCTACAGCCGTGGGAGTTGATGCACGGACAACTCCCGCTCAATATGGCGAAGGCCGTGATATGGGGATGGGGCATCGAATTGATTTACCTCGTGTGTGTCATAGGTGGAGTTTCGGCGCATGGCGGATTGAGCAAGATTTTCAAGACTGGTGCGCTGGTACTCATCGGGTTCGACTTCTGGACCGACATGAACTATGGAACGATGGCAAGCGGCTTCGGTGGTCAGCTCGCTTTTGCCCTGGTCACGTCGTTTATCGTTGCATTCTTCGGCGCTATCGGTATCAAGATGGTGTTTAGCGCCATCCTTGAGATAGCGTAGGCAGGAAGAACGAAATGAGTGAAGAACAGCAGCAAGTGAGCAAAGAGAAAGCATACCCGGCTCCCGTGTCGGCAAAGTTCGCGGGCGGCGCGCTTATCACGGCGCTGCCGGTCCTCGCTCACTTTGGGCCGACAGGGTTATTGCTCAGTGGTATCGCGTCATTGGTGGCCTATCGTCACGGGCCGGAAATATACGACATGGCCCGTGACACGCTTCCTTTCCTGCCTTCATTGGAGGGCAGGAAAGCGAAGCTAGAGCAGGAAGGGACACAGCCTCGCAGGAGCTTCTGGGACCGCGCACTTGGGCGTTATCCAGACGAGGACCAGGCGCAAGAGGGAGACATTCCTGCTACAGAGAATGAGCCTGCACAGTCACCAGATACCGATGAGGTGTTTATCAGTCGAGAGGCGCTGGCTGAGGTTCCTGGTGTGCGGCGCATCAAGGTTGATGAGATTGTTAAGCATACAGAGCGCAATAGTTACCGGACGTACATCGGTCGCTCGCTCACACACCGGGACAATCCGGCAGTCCCGATTAGCTTCTACAAGCGTCATATCAAGATCATCGGCGCGTCCCAGATGGGAAAGTCCAGTATGGCCGCAGCGCTTCTGGATAGCATCCTACGTACGCATGATCCGGAGCGCGTCCTGGTCGCCTTGCTTGATATGGAAGATCAGACTAGCAATCTGTTTGCTGACGATCCACATATCGTGCAAGTGAAGCAGGATGGAAAACTCACGTCCCTACATGCTCGCTCGAAAGAGCAGGTTCTTGAGCATCTCGAGTTGATCGTCCAGATCATGGATTATCGCTACACTCTCAGCAAGATAGAGGTAGCGCAACAGCCGCTCTTACTGGTCTACCTGGAAGAGTTTCTTGCACTTAAGGACTACTTCAAAGCACGTGCAAAGGGCACCAAAGGACCAGCGAAAGAGCAAGCGATCTACGACTATGAGCGCCTGGTCTACTGCATTAAGGAGATCGCCCGGCGTGGCCTCAAAGTCCTGGTACAGTTCCTCATGTGTGCTCAAGTCGATTATCGTGATGATGACTTGCAAGAGGCGCTGATCAATGTCACCTCTGGGATATGCTTCTGCGTCCGTTCCACTGCGGCCAATGCCGCAGGATTTTATCAGAATGAGATGCTCAACCGCAACGCAAAAGACAATAAGGTCGGACAGGCCGTGGTGGAAATGCCCGATTGTAAAGACCTGATTCTTGCACCAGAGTACGATCTGGAAAAGCGGCTGATTGCCTTAGAACGTGTTTCCCGTTCCCACGCTCAGCCCTCTAGTGAGCGTGGGAACGTCGTGGGGAACATTCCCGTGGGGAACAGCGTGAACGCGTGGGAACAGCCTGGGAAGCCGGGGAACACATCGGGGAACGAGGGAGAACGTTCCCGCGAAATGGGCAACGTTGCCGAGGACCTGGGGAACGTTCCCGCTGATTTCACACCGGCAGAAGAGACACAAGTGTTACTGGCCTATGCCGAATTGCTCAGGGCAGATAAGCCAGTAACCCGGCGAGCCATTCGTGACGCACTTGGTTGGGGCAGCCGCCAATTCACACGGGTTATCAAACCAGTATGCGATAAACATCACATAGCAGTGGGAGGTGAATAGTCGTATGGCAGCAATCACACAGCAACCACAGACACAAGAGGAGAGCAAAGTGAAATCACAGAAGAGGATTTGGATAACTTTTTTAGTTGTATTCACCCTGGCTTCAACACTAGCGGCGCTGCCTTCAGGGCCTTATAGACAGTGGGGCCTGGTTATTCTCCTGCCTTGCATTCTCTCCTATGGTGTTTTCCGTGCGATAACGGAGATCTCCAATGAACAGGGGGCCATCAAGACCTTCCCGTATGTTCTTGCAACTGCATCGATCCTTAGCCCGCTTATGGTTTTCTCTACAGGAGAGATACAACTTGTTTCATTGATTGTCGCCTGCTCTCTCTTTGGACTAGTGATGCTTTATGGGCTCGTAGCGGTCACAGTTGATTTCGTACAGACCCCTTCGAGAAGTACAAGAAAAGAACTAGAGAAAACTCAACAGAAGGCAGCAACCATGCCACCAGAGGAACCAGCAAAACCGCGCTGCACTATCTGTAAAGAGGAAAGCCAGTACGAGGTATGCCTCTCCTGCGAAAAGAAGTTTCAGGGTGAGCGTCATCGGGTACGTGCCCAAATTCTACGCGCCAAACAGGCCAACGTTCCCGCCACGCTCACCCTTGCAGAGTGGCTAGATCAATTGCAGACATTTCACAATCGTTGTGCCTACTGTCATAAACCTTTTCAGTTAATCGAGCACTATATTCCTCTCTCTCAGGGAGGAGGAACTACTAAGGAAAATTGCATACCTGCATGTTTTAAGTGTAATGCGAAGAAATCAGGGAAGCATCCTGAGAAATAAGCGAGGAGAGCGTAGTATGGCACAAGCACAGCAGTCACAAAAAGCGCCCCAGTGGTGGAATGACACAACGTTGTTCTGGCATCACTTCCAACGAAGTACCTACATTTCAGCAGCATGGAACTGGGCCTTGATCTTTGTTGGCAAGGGGGCAGAGCCGTATCTCTGCCTGTCGGTGCTCTACCAAGGCGCATCGCTGCTACCGGGAGTCACACTGCCTGATCCACTCAGTAACGCGGTCTACATTGGGCAGCAGCTCGCACTGGATATCGGCGGAATGAGCCTAGCAAAGCAGGCGAGGCAGACGCGGGCGGAAGGAAACGAAGAACAAGCCAACCTTGAACGGAATGTCGGCTTTTCTCTGATTGGGATTATGCTGCTCAATGTGGTACTGGCCTATATCCATCGTCTCAATATGCTTGATGCCTCGGTGATCACTGGCATCGAATCGGCCTTGTTAATCGTGCGTGCGATCATGGCCGTGATCTATGGCTATGTCATCTATGCTCCATCTGAGGCAACAAGCGAACGTGTGGTGAAATCGAATGATGTTCACGATCGATTAGATCAGTTCAGTCAACAGTTACAGGTGGTTCAAAACTCTGTACCCTTACTAGTGCAAGAGGGAGTTCAAAAGACAGTTCAAGCTCAGTCTCATGTCATCATCTCAGAGGTTCAACAGGTGGTTCAAAACTCTGTATCCTTGCTGATAAGTGAACAGGGAAATGAACAAGTGAGTGAACTAGCTCAGGCGGTTCAAACGCTCCAGAGTGAACAAGCAAATGGACAGGCACTACATGCACTCAGTGAGCAAGTACAGCGTCTGTCCACTGCTGTTAGCGAGATGCGTACAACTCTCACAGTGAACAGCCGGAAAAATGAGAGTGAACAGGTTGATAGTGGTTCAAAGAGGGTGTCTAAATCGCCGCTCGCTCTTGTCCATTCGCGTGCTGCAACACAAGAGGGTAGACAGGGGAGTGAACAGGCAAACGGACAGGGGAGTGAACCCGTTGCCCAGCGTATCAAGCAGTTCATTGTAGACCAGCGTAGGCGGGGGAGTGAACCATCCCTAGCTGAGATCATGGACAAGTGCAACTGTTCAAAAGGGACCGTCATCCGGTACCGTCGTGAACTCAACGATGGAACTGAACAGGATATCGTGAACCAATAGCAAAAAAGGCACAGATCACGCCTCAATATGCGCGGAGAATTTTAGCGGAAAGTGAGCAAACCGCATGAGCAGAAGACAAAAGAGCGTCGCCTTCCAACGCCTGACCTGCATCCAACAGACAGGCACCAGGCGAGAAACCAACGGCACCATCTGCTACACCTTTGTGGCAGAGATCAATCGCAACCTCCCGCCGGTGCAACTCACCCTGACAGTCTCACCAGCACTGGTACTTTCAGTCGATGCGATCTTCAATGAACACGCCCGGCGGGAGATGGATACTCACCCTCAAGAAGAAGAACAAGCCGTGCAACCAGCACTCCTGGATGCAAGCTAGGAGAATCATATCGAACACATGTCTTGACTCTACAGATAATCGGGATTATTCTTAGCGACATAGAAAACGGCTCCCCAATGGTCTGGTAAACCGGGAGCCGCCTCTAACAATCTTCCGTAGCCAAAGGCTACAAGAAAGGTATTCAATTGTATGAACAGTATACCAGCTAGTGCGGAACAAAATCAACAGCCTACAGTACCTTCTTCTCTCATGGAAGCCTTCAAACGTGAGCAGCAACGGCGGCACGAGCTTGAACAATACATTTCCTGGGAAGATAATCTCTTTAAAAATCCGAATCTTGGCCCTGGGCGCAAACTAGAAATTCGTGCTATTCGCCGGGCCGTCCAACGCGGCAAAACAAAAGATACTGCTGGCCGCACACGCATTAATTTAAAAACCTGCGGCGAAGAAATCGGCGCATCCTCAGACACACTCAGTCGCGGCCTCAAGTTCTTAGCACAATGCGGAGTCATCCCTGACAAAAAGCTCACACCAGAGATCCAGGAGAATGGTGAGCAGTGGAAGCGCTGGTATATCTCCCTCAATGAAGACCTGCTCCAGACTCCCGACAAAATTGAACCACCTACCCCCCGCAACCACGGCGGCGATCGCACCTATATCTGCTCACAATGTGGCAAACGCCATATTATCAAACGTAAAGTCGTCACCCTCATCTGTAAAGATTGTGGGAAAGAATCTCTCCTCAGCGACGAATCCATTGATCTTTCCCCCGTAGAGCAAGATGCAACATGCCCTACCGACACTGAGCCCAACAAAAATTTTTGCGAGCAAGACCGCAACTTGCCCGATGTTTTAAAACCAATTACCCCCCCTACCAGCAAGTTGCGGCATGGGTCTGAAGATGAGGATCTGGATGAAGAAGATCTACAGAATCAGGTGGATCTCCATGCGGCAGCAGAATTGTTGCTGTCGCTGGCCGGGGATGCGGATGTGCATATCGAGATGTCACGCACTGGTGAAAAGAAATATTACACCGTCAATCGTCGCCTGAAATTGGAAGACTTGCTGGATCATTTGCGTGGCGGGCAGGCCCGCGGGGCATTGTGTAGCTATGCCGACGGGAGGACACGCGGGCTGTGCTGGGATGTCGATGATCAGGATGGGTGGGAATTGCTTCAGGGCGCTGCGCGAGCGTTGGTGGGCATGGGCTACTTTGTGATCCTGGAAAAGTCACCAGCTGGACGTGGCGGGCATCTCTGGATCATTTATACAGACCTGGTTGACGTGATCGCGGCCCGTCGCCATGTCTACGAAATTGCGCCAGAGCTTCAGGATCTGGAAGAATACTGGCCTGGCCCGCAAGATGCGGCTTCGTGGAATCGTGTTCGCCTTCCAGGGGGCAGATATGTTCGTCGTGGGCAGTATGTCGAGATCTCTGTGAATGCATGGTGCGAGATCTCCTCTGCGAACGATGGCGAGAGCTACAAGGATGGAGTGTCTGCGGCCGCATTGCTACTCAGCCATCAAACCCCGGCGGGGATTGTGCCTACCATCGTTGAGAGTACGCTTGAATATGTGCCAGATCCGGAGTGCGCGTTAGCGGGGGCAGGGGGGCTATCACAGCAAATTGAACCATCTTGCATCTTGCGGCATGGCGATGATGAGGATGACGCCGCCGCGATCGCGGGCGAATCGGAGCGCGCGCTGCCAGTGGTAGATGCGTGTTGGACAGCCAACTATGGCGAGGTGCAGATAACAAATCTCTGGTTTGCCATTCTCGAAGAGTATAGCGCGGCCTGGTTCAACGACCGTCATTCTCTCGAAGAGATTCGTCCACGAGAGCGCAATGGCATGGCATTCTCGCCCAATGGCAATGAGCGTTCCGCCTCGACTGGCTACTATACGACGCCCGATGGAGAGCGGTATACAGATTTTAGCATGAACGGGCGTCTACCCGACGGGCGTCATGATAGCGGCGACGCGCTCCAGTTGGCAATGAAAGTCTGGAATCGTTCAAAATCGAAGATTCTGGCAGAGACAACCCGCGAGATCAACGACCAGGCCCGCGTGGAACTGGAAACGGCAGCGCGCAAGGGGGAGCTGCCGCCTTCATGGGTGTGCGAACTGACAACGCCTGCAGGATGGAGACGCTATGATCAACTGAGGGCCTCGACATCGCAGTCACCATCTGGTGAGAGTCTGGCCAGCAATGGTGTCGAACCACCTGCACAGACAGACCAGGCACAACCATCATTCCAGGTGGGAGACTTGGTAGTGTGGAACCAGGAGCTGCACGGCGGCTATGGGTACATCTGGCAGGTTGATGGAGAGATCACGAAGATCGGGAAGGCGAAAATCACCATTCGGGTGCAGAAGAAAGACGGCACGATGAAAGAGATCGCCGTGAAACCAGAGAGTCTGGTCCCTCGGCCAGTCGAGCATGCGCTCCTGGAAGGTCAAGCGCAATCTGCACGTCAACACGTTGAGGAAAATCCTTCTCAGGAGCCAACGTACGATACTCTATGCGACTTCATGCAAACATGGGGAGTCGCGCACAATTATCCTGAGGTTCAGATCGTGTTTGAGGGCAATGTGGTTACAGTTCATCCAGGTCGATCAGGCTGGTTGAAATTCCTTCGCCTTGGAGGTCATACCGATCAGGAGCGTAGAGCGGTGTATGGATATCTCAAGTCGGAAAGCTGGAGGTGTAATGAAGCCTATTGAGACGATCTACCGAGGCTACAAATTTCGTTCGCGTCTGGAAGCGCGCTGGGCGGTGTTCTATGATGCGTTAAGTATTCACTATCGCTATGAGCCTGAAGGGTATGATCTAGACGGCGTGCGATACTTGCCTGATTTCTGGCTTCCCCAGCTCGATTGTTTCGTCGAGATCAAAGGGCAAGAGCCGACAGTTGGAGAGCGTCAGAAGGCAGAGTTGCTGGCGCTTCATTCCCGGAAGGATGTGTACCTTTCTTGTGGCGATATCTGGTTTCCGGCTGAACACGGAACCAGGACCAGAATGTTCTATGGTGGCTGGACGTTGGTTGCGATGAGTATAGTGAGTGGAACCGAGATTTGTGAGCTTTCGCTTCCTGAGTCCCTTGCGATCCCGCTGTGCCGGATCTGGAATGCTGGTGTGCAGGTATGTGTGGCTCCGTTCGATGATATTGTGTTTGCGCGATCTGTCTGGAGACATGAAATTCATTCGTTTGGCGACTGGCTCCGTATGGCTCAGGAACAGACTGAGGTACTTCCTTCATTATTTGAGGAGATTCGCCGACGCCAAGAGGAGCTGGTACGTTGCGGTGAACAGACTGCTGGTAAGGAGTTTGCGATTGCGGTTGATGGCGGGGGTGTTCAGCACGAAATGGAGTGGTATGCGTGCAAGCATTGTCATGGTGTCGGTTTCCAGTGCACCATTCCTGGATTCTCGTGGGTTGGTGGGTGCAAGTGTGCTGGTGAGTTTGAGCAAGATGAGGAGCGCCTGAGAGTCGCATATACAGCAGCACGCCAGGCACGATTTGGCAAAGGGAACCCACAGGGGGGGTAACTGGTTTTCAAGACGCTCAGGTAGAGATGGTGCCTGGAGATGTGCAGGAAAGTGACAGTGAGCGTCAGCTAAGAGATTCCGCGTTAGCGGTTCCTGCTTCTACTGCTGATCAAGAACTGAGTTACGGGGCAATGTGCGACTACATTGAGGCGTATGGGGTGGAACATGGCTATCCCTCTGTGGATGTCGAGGTTGATGGAGTGCTGGTGCAAATCTTGGAGGGAGAAAGAGCCTGGAAGCGGTTTTTGATTATGCCGGTTGCAACGAGAGAGCAGCGCATTGCGGTGTATCGCTATCTTGTTGTACGTGATGTGTTTCTTCTTTGATGATTGTAGTGCGTGCAGAGAGAAAGTGAGTAGTCTATGAGTTACTATGATGAAGATCGAGAAGAAGAGGACCGGGAGCCGCGCACCTTGCCAGATATGTACATTGAGGCGGAGGACCGTTGTACGGTGTGTGGCGTGAAGAACAGCATAGAGCAGCCTATGCGTTGGGCTTGTGCAGTGTGTGGAGGCCCGACACATGCCGAATGTGGCGCGGATACTGAGCCTAGCGGCGGGTGGGACCGCGATTATGATGTGAATTATTGGATGTGTAACAACTGCTTGAAGAGTGGCAGCCGAACCAGGGAGGAAGTCGCGGCCACGATTATAGACGACATGAGGCGCGAGGCCCTAGAAGTGGCACGTCTCCAGCGTTGCGACCAGGACCATGATTTTAAGCCCCTGGTGACTTCGATCATTGAGGATTTAGAGGTACTGGCAGAGAAGTACAAGGGCTTGCTGCAATCGCTCTATCCTGAATCGGAGGTAGAGCAGCCGCAGTCGGTGACAGTTGCCAGTGTCCAGGGCGACGACGATCTACCCTCGATAGACGGTCATCCTTTTTAGTGTTGAAAATGGCCCTGGTTGTGCAGATCCGCGCAGCCAGGGCGGAAAGTGAGTAGGGAAGAATGCAGCAAAAATTAGATAGCAGAGAAGCCCATCGAAGCGCCGGACTCATTGTCGGTTTTATGTGGCAAGACGAGGCAGCAGAGGGACATATGGACGGAGTTGGAGTAGTCGATTATACAACCGTTATCGGCACACTACCGGAAGAGGTAAATGGTGCCCCAGTGTATCTTGTCCATGTGCAAGGTACAGCACAGAGCACTTTCGGCTATTCGTATCCCGTTGAAAGAACGGTTAAGGTCTATCTACGCACTGGTGAGGATGCAGAGGACAGCGAGCCAATTGTTGCCGAGGCGACTGATGAAGAAATCGCCCAATGTGAGCAGCATGGGCGCGATCTGGCATGTAAAGAGTATGCTGAACTGATGCATATTGTAAATGTGGGCGCATACATCGAAAGCTCAGAAGACGGTTCGTACTGGTATCCTGATGAAGAAGGCCAGAACATCAGCGAGCGCATTAATGAACTTGATAGCGCGGCGCTAGACCAGGGCTTGCACTTTACAGCTGTTCAAGTAGAGGGCAAGACAGTATACAAGCTTGAACCGGCTACCCAGGAGGAACTAGATGCCTATGAGAAAGCGAAGGAAGAGGCCGAAGAGGAGGACGAAGAATAACTGAACTGTAGAGAGTAAAAACCGTAACGATTATCCGTTACGGTTTTTTTGTGCCTGATTTGAGCTGCAATTGTTGAGATCCTCATGGATGATCATGTAAGTGCATGTTGCGGCATAGAGCAGCATGTAAACCTGTGATTAGTACTTTTTTGAAGCCTCTCGGAAATGCTTGCCTAAAGCGGCTTCCTATGCTATTCTAGAAAGGTAGCAGTCTAAGTGGCCAGTGGAGCCCGTCAGGGATTGAAACTTAGAACTAAACCACTTCTGCGTCTGGATATTCATCGTCTAAGTGGCCAGTGGAGCCCGTCAGGGATTGAGTGCGCCGCATCACGCGGATGGGGATCGCCCATGCAATGGGCTAGAACTCGAAGAATGGTTCTAGAGTCACCGCACTAACCTGATGTCGAAAGACAAAGGGGAAAATAGCATGTGTGGAAAGCGGTCACA
>WNGD01008194.1_pt1 | contig 21340 bp, 23 predicted proteins | sample 5400671 | NCBI WGS metagenome assembly WNGD01 (sample SAMN13153369, study PRJNA577476) | soil metagenome | isolation source: 40 cm soil or saprolite under grassland replicate 2 | place: USA:California | collected 2016-06-15 | reverse complement strand
AACTCCAACTCATACCTCGCAGAACATGCCATGATACTCAGCAAGAAAGCCCGAGCTGACGCAATCCCCGGACTAGAAATCAAGACCAACGAAGTCAAAGCCACCCACTCCGGATCTGTCAGCCAGGTCGACGAGGAGCAGATCTTCTATCTCCAGTCACGCGGACTAACCGTAAGCGAAGCCCAGAGACTCGTAATCCTCGGCTTCCTACACCCCGCTGTCCAACGAATACCCCTCCGAACGGTTAGAGCAGCCATCCAGTACTTGATCGAAGAAAAATGGGTTGGCAAGAGAGGATTGATTCCTCCACGCGCGGAACAACTTCCAGAGTATGAGGAAGAGCCTGAAAAGGAAACAGTGTCCGCGGACCTTTTCGAGAGGCACTACAAGTATCGGTAGCGCGATTCGTTAGAGAACGAATCGAGCATCTGTCTCATGCTTTCCATTGCGATGTAATGTTGAAGTCGTAATTGAAGGCTGTACAGCTCTGTCTGAATGTCGAAGAACTGACGGGTAGAGACTGTCCATGGTCAACCAGGTATGTATTGTACCAGAGTTGGGTCTGGGAATTTTCCCACATAACCACGTGAGCATAGCCGTTTGCGCTTCCCGAGTTTGACAGATCGAAAGAAAAGCTGATGGTTTCGCCTATGCAGTTGCCAAGATTATCGTATTGTCCTTGCGGCTGACCGACTTGGGCATTTGTAATCAGTATGTTCGGTTGCTGTGCAATTGACGATACGAGCGCGTAGGCGGCGATCGAACCCACAATGACGACGATCGCGACTATTGCGATTATGATGATGAATAGATTCCTGTTGCTACTGGGTTTCTGCGGAGCCGGAGTAAAATACTGAGGAGTCTGCTGTACCACCGGGGAAATTGGGCTACCACATGAAGGGCAGTACTGCGCTCCTTGAACGACCTCTTTACCGCAAGCTGGGCAAAAAGCCAAGATTCTCCACTACCACTGATGCGCTTAGGCGAAACCTGCTATAAGGATAGCCGCGACGCATAATAAGACGCGTAGCCCGAAAGCTCCAGAAATGCTCATCCTCGTATGCGCCTTGTCAGAGCTGCCCCCCGGCACGATGAAAGGAATCGAACAGGATGGACGACGGATCTTGGTCGTTAACCTAGACGAAAAGATTTACGCCTGGGACGGGACGTGCACTCACGAAGAGGCAGACCTCTCAACCGGATTCCTTCTGGGCGAAGAAGTCACCTGTCCCCTTCATCTGTCCAGATTCAACCTGTTAACGGGAGAGGCGGTCAATCTCCCCGCCGAAAAACCGCTCCGCAAATACCTCACAAAGGTCGAGAACGGCGAGATATTCGTAGACGTGGACTAACAGCCTAAGGCGCAGAATCTCTAATTAAGAGACACCATTCTCCAAGGAGCCGTATCGCTCGTTGCAAGAGACTGTGAATCCCGATCTGGCAAAGCTGGCAGCAGAGTCTGCGGCGGACGAGTATGCCGACGGCGCAGTCTATAAGGCCCTCTCTCGCCGTGAGAGGAACCCAGAATTCAAAAAGGCCCTGGAAAATATTGCCAGCGGTGAACAGTCCCACTACGAGTTCTGGAAAACATACGCGCCAGACGCCAAGGTCTCAGCAAAGAGACTCCGCCTATACGTCATTCTCCTGCTACGATTCACCCTCGGACTGACCTTCACTCTCAAATTCATGGAGAGGCATGAGGGCAAGCTTCACGAGCGCTACCGGAGAATCGCGGAGAGCATTCCTTCAGAGGACAAGGCTCGATTCACAGAGATGATGGAGAGCGAGGAGGGACAAGAGGATCTCCTCATCGGAAAAATCCATGAGGACCGAGTCAAGTACATGTCATTTATCGTCCTCGGACTCGCAGACGCGGTGGTAGAGATATCGGGAATCCACGCAGGATCGCTCGGAATATATGGGCAGACAGAACTTGCTGGACTCGCAGGAATCATCGCGGGAATGGCCGCATCGATCGCTATGGGCACTGCCGCCTATGCTCAGGCCAAACAGGGATTCCAGGGCTCTGCCAAATGGTCAGCTATCTATACAGGCGTCTCCTACATGATCACAGCCATCCTTCTCGCGATGCCTTACTTTCTCACACGGATAATGGCGGTCGCGCTGGGCATTTCGCTCGTAGTGGGAGTCGTACTCGTCGCAACGATGACCTTCTACGACTCTGTCATCTCGCTGCGTTCCTTCAAACGACAGTTTGGAGAGATCTCTGGAATAATCTTGGCTGCGAGCCTCGCGCTTTTCATCATCGGAGCAGTAGTCGGGCAATACTTGAGAATACAGATCCCATAGACTCTCCGGTTACATTATCGAGTTAAAGTCGATCCGCTTCGATCAGACCGAGTTGGGATCAGGCAAGGTCAAAGGAGGCAAGTTCTTCTGCGTCTGCGGACACTGCGACCACCGTCTACAACGCGACTGTCTGAGCAGCGGCTGCTGGTGCTGCACCGCCCAACTAAAACTAGCACACGAGTAGATCAGGCGCAGCTTCGCGGGCTGGTACCCCGTCTGGGGGAGGTCTGCCTGCTTGAATTTACTAGCCTAGCTGAGTTATCTGAATCAGATTACCAGACGTATCATCGAACCTGGCGATGGTCGAGCCGGGTGTCTTGGTTGGCTCCATCGTGAACCTGACACCGAGCCTCTTCAACCTCTCAAACTCCTTCTGAATATCATCGACGAAGAACATGGAGGCGGGGATTCCCTGTTTGAAGATTGATTCCTGGTAGGACTTGGCGGCAGGGTTTTCGTTTGGCTCGAGAACTAGCTGGGGTCCGTTCGGCTCTTCGGGCGAAACGACGGTCAGCCATCGATATTTGCCAGCGGAGAAGTCTGCTTTCTTCACGAACCCTAGAGTCTTCGTATAGAACTCGAGCGCCTTGGCCTGATCATTCACAAACACACTCGTCAGTTTGATCTTCATGATTCGTCCCTCGGTCAGAGACGGACCAATATAAGCGCGGTCCCAGTCGTCTACTTCATAGTGCGAAGGTTTTTTTGCCCTAGCGATGTTGTATGATGATTTGCAGTCTGCACGTGCCGCAGACCTCGTACAAGTGGAAGATTCCAGGCGAGTCCTAATTCTGCAGTTCATCAAGGCCCACCCTGGCACGCACCTGCGTAAAATCAAGCGAGAGCTCAACCTAGCAATGGGCGTATTACAGTACCACCTGTACAGACTGGAGAAGGACCAGACTATTGTCAGCAACAGGCGAGGCCTCTACAAGAGGTTCTACTCCACTCCAGATTTCCAGATCGAAGACCGGGAGATTCTCGGAGTACTATCCCAAGAAACAGAGAGAGACCTTCTACTGTATCTATTACGGACGCCTGATGCGACCCAGAAGGAATTATCCGAATTCGCTCATGTTTCCGCCTCCTCGATAAGCTGGCACATGAAAAGGCTCGTCCAAGCCGGCCTAGTAGACTCGAGACGACAAGGCGTCTTCGTCTACTATATGGCCAAGGGAGACCCGGCGAAAATACTAGCTCTGCTCAGAAGCTACCACCCTAGCATCTGGGAGAGATGGGCAGACCGACTCGCAGACCTACTGGCATGACCCGAACCCAACGACACAATAGGGCGAGAATAGAGGGCGACAGCCCATACTGACAACAGTCCAGTTACCTAGCCTATCAGTCCAAACCTCGCCCTTGGACCCCAGCGGGCTCCTAGACATCGCCGGAGGAATCTTCGCACTCATCCTATTCGCGGTCTCCCTCTATGCCTGGCACTTAAGAAAACAAACCCCCCTGGTCATCGTCGCTCTGGCCTTCCTAATGTTCTTCACCAATACAGTCATCCGCGAGTTTCTCCCTCCGATACCCGGAGAGGATTTCATCACTGACTCGCTCGATTTTGTCGCGCTAACCCTATTCTTCCTGGCGATCGTCGTCAGACCAAGACGAGACCCTGGCAAGGGAACAATCTGATCAGTACATAGACAGCAATACAGTCCTGACCAGTTCCTCCAATCAAAGAATGACCAGTTCCATTCTTATGGTGTAGATTGAATGTTGAGAAGTGTACCATGACTCCTAAAACTCTCGAAAGAGCTTATTGCAAAATATCATGCGATCGATCGGGCCGTTCGAGCTAACAGAAGCAGAGTTCTTCGGAATGCAGATTCTCTGGCGGGAAGATGAGAGACAGCTCAAGAATATGACGTCCCGCGCCGCCCACATCAGCCCGCTCATTGCAAAGTTGGCCGACTCGGCGGCAGCGCTCTCTACATTTGAGTTGATCTGGTCCGAAGCCTCCCAGAAGAATCGATCCGGCTCCTCCTTGCGAAATGCTGTGTCACTAGAAACGGGTGAGTCTGGAGAGACGGCCGACGTCGAGGCTGAGAGCGAGATTATGCGAAGAGATCTGGAGCCCGTCGAGTCCAGATAGCTCTCAATGCAGCGACCACCGCCGGTCCGGAACTGGGCAGAGTAGTTAGTTTTTGCCGAAGAAGAGTCCCAAGGAGCTTGAAAGAGAACGAGTCCGCCGGGCTGAGGAGGCTAAGTTTGCCGCGCGGGGAAGAGCTCGACAGAGTCTCACCAAGCTACAATTCTACAGCGGCATCTTCCTCTTCCTCTCAGCAGTCTTCGGAATCTATCTACTCGCCACGGACAATTCGCTCTGGATACTGGCAGTCTCACACGCCTACGGACCAGTAGCCATCGTAGGCATCGATCTCGTATTCGGCTTTCTCTGCCTCTTCATGATTAAACGCGTCTTCTTCTGGAGCGTCGCCGGCGCACTTCTAGGCGTTCTCCTCCAGATCGGCGACATTCTCACAGCACCCCAGTACGGGATGACAATCACCTACTTCGCAACATACCTGTTCAGTCTATGGGCCTTCGACGGATTACTCGTCGCACACTTGCTGGTCGTCTTCTTCGGGCTCTTCAGCCGCATTCACATCAAAGTAATTACCGATGATGGACGATATCGTACAGAGTTCAGCGCGTCCAGAAGACAGTTCTTGAAGAGTAAGGTAGCCTTCGCCGGAGTCGTCGCAATCACAACGGCCTTCAGCATAATCGGCCAGTCAAGACCGAGCCTACCAACGACCACGAAAAAGCGGCCTGCCCACGGGCGCCGTCGCGAACACAAGCCAGCTCCAGTCAGGCTCACCAGTCTATTTCGAATATCCCACAGGCTATCCGAACATTCTGATGATGAAGAGCGACGGTAGTCTCATAGCGCTGAGCATGCTGCGCACTCACGTATGCTGCCAGCTCAGCTACGACCCGAGCGGCAACCAGCTCCATTGCGCCTGCCACGGATCCCTCTTCGATCAGAACGGAAACGTCGTCCAAGGACCAGCGATCCTGCCCTTGCCCAAAGTACAATTCACGACTGATAGCAACGGGAATGTGTTTCCGCAGAATGTTAGCGGCTCAAGCCCATGTAGCCAAGGCTGAGCAAACGAATCGCTACGCGGCCAATTGCTTCAACCGAGGCAACAGAAGACTTCCACGCTCCAACATGCCGAAATGGCCAGCGCTAGCCGCAGCTTCCGTGAATCGGCCAGCCCCATCTGGTTTCAATGATCCTCCCGCAACCAATATTGGGACTGGATCGTCGCTGTGCCCCTTATCCTTCCACGGTGTAGAATGGTCGCAGGTGACGCAGAGCACTGTTCTCTGAAGCTTCGCAGCCCCACGGAGGTGCGAGAAAAATCCCGAATCAATTTCTTCGATCCGCTGCTTTTTCAAATCATAGAGCCCGTCATGTCCCGGCTCGTCAGGTCCCTTTAGATGAACATAGACGAACCCATACTCTCCGGCCAGTCTCAGCACGAGTTCCGCCCTCTTCCGATAATCCTCGAGCGCGGTACCGGGCGGAATCTTCCTCACGTCCATTCCGAGAAGTCGACCGATTCCCAGCTCTGCGGGAAGATCCGCCACCATCGCAGCCTTCAGACCAGATTTTTCCCCGAAGCTTTCTACAACAGGTCTAGCTGTACCCGCGTCCCTCATGAGAATAAAGTTGGCAGGTTTCCTGCCCAGTTTCCTTCTCTGCTCGTTGACCGGGTGATGATCGAGCACCTCCCGGGTCTTGAAGCCGAACTCATTGACCAGTGCAGCCGACGTCACGGACTCAGGTGAATCGTCCAACGGATCGCATTTAGGAATATCATATTCTTTCGCCCCGGGCTGAGCGATACTGATCTTCCCACTCCTCACGTAAGCTGGATCGAAATTGGAAATCTCTGAGGAAAAATTGTGGCCGATTGCCCTGAAGATGACCACCGCGCGGTGTCCAACCGTCGACTGAAACCGGAAAGGGATTCCATTCTTCAATCGTAATTCGCTGTTGACCGCAGCAGCCAGCTGTCTAGCCTCTTCAGTAGACAGGTTCCGCCCGGCTCTCCGATCGACAAGCTTGTCACCATCGACTGTGGCAAACCCAGCACGTAAAGCCAAATCGCCATCTTGAAAGTCGACCCCCGCCCCGATCGTCTCCACGACTCCCCGAGAGAGGTGGATCTGCATCGGATCGTAACCGAGCAGTGAGAAGACTCCAGCGTCGCTTTCTGGAGCGATTCCCTTACCAACTGTGTACATGGAGCCGAGAGCTCCTTTCCGTGTGAGAGCGTCGAGGTTCGGAGTCGAGGCGGTTTCTAGCGGGGTCTGACCATCAGCTAGCCGGTCGCTCGCCCCGTCCAGGACGGCTATGATTATGGGTACCATTTTTTCGGAATTCTCCAAGAGATATGGTGAGAATCGAAAGGTAGTTAATCCGATTTTGTCTCCTTGAGGAGCTGTTCAAGTTTCGCCTTTTGTTGAGTGTTTAGGAAACGGACAATCTTTCTTTTATCAAAGCCTCGGGTCCGCCGCTGGAGTAGCGCCTTCGCCTCCTCTATGTCGCCGTATTGAATCTTCTTCGCCATAAGCTCCTCGAAGGTTCTAAACCAAACCTTCAAGCCATCAACGCGGTCCGCCACTCTGCCAAAGGATCTCTCTAGGAATATGTCGACTCTCAGATACCCCGTATTATCGTCGAAGGCTTGGATTTTCACTTCGCCGCCAGTGAGTGCTCTGTGAATTTCGTCTTTGCTAGTTGCGAAGCCATTTCTTGAGAGAGCCTCAGACAAGCGGTCGATTTCAGGTTCGGAGAGGTTGCCTTTCATGACAACGTCAATGTCCATTGAGGTTCTTGGAATGCCATAATAGCTGACGGCAGCTGCCCCGGTCAGGGCATACCGTATTCCGGTCTGGTTGAGCGCCTTCACTAGTCTCAGAAGAGCGCCTCTATAGCCTTCGCTTCGCGCCATGAACGACCCGAGCTAGATTCCTCATCTCTTCCTTGCGCCCGCCCTTGGTGGCCAAGTCCAAGACGAAATCGTTCATGTCCAGAAAAACGTAGAACGTGCTTATCCCTGAAGCCCTTCTCAAAGCCGCGATCTGTCTCGGATGCAATGATTCCATAAGCCGTGTCGGTACACAATATTCTTCACTTAAGGATATGACGGTTGCTGAATTTGGCGGGGATGTCTGTATGGTGGAAATAGTGTCTTTCAGGTTCCTGACAAGGTTCTAAAAGAAATGTCCTAGCATCAGGCGCAAGGTTTCCAATGTCGACTGTAGCTGAGCTGGGTCTCTCGTCGGGTCTGAAACGAACGCATCTCACATCTCAGTTGAAGGAGAGTCTGAACGAGGAAGTGGTTCTTGCAGGCTGGGTTCATGACGTCCGGGTCCTGGGAGGAATCTCCTTTCTCCTTCTTCGGGACATGACGGGAATCGTCCAGGTCACGGCTCCCAAAGCGAAGGCTCCGGCTGAAGTGTTGAAAGAGATCGCGGGTCTCCATCAGGAGGACGTTCTATATGTTCGAGGGACTGTTGTTTCGAGCAAGATCGCTAAGAGGGGCATCGAGGTCATCCCTAGCATGATCGAGGTTGTGAGCAGGGCAGAGACTCCGTTGCCCTTGGACCCTCGCGGGGTTCAGAACACCTTGTTGGAGACGAGGCTCAACTGGCGCGTCCTAGATTTCAGGAGCGACGAATCGAACGCCATCTTCAAAATACAGTCGAAGATCCTGCAATCCTTCAGAGAGTTCTTCAGCCAGAAGCACTATGTCGAGATACAACCGCCAGTAATCATCGCATCGGCCAGTGAAGGTGGAGCAGAACTGTTCTCGCTGAAATACTTTGAGAGGGAAGCATACCTCGCCCAGTCCCCACAGTTATACAAGCAGATGTGCGCGATTTCTTTCGAGAAAGTCTTCACCGTTCTTCCCGTTTTCCGCGCTGAGAAATTTGAACAGCCAACTCATCTCAACGAGGTACGCCAGATGGACATCGAGGAATCCTTCGCCACCGATGAGACTGTGATGAAGCTGCTCGAAGAGTTCCTCGCCCACTGCCTCAAGACAGTCAGCGAATCATGCCACGAAGAACTAGCGAAACTGAATCAAACGTTGGAGCACCTCAGTCTTCCGCTGAAGCGGGTTGAATACTCCGAGGCGATTGGTTTGCTTCAGAAGAGCGGCGAGCAGATAGAGTTTGGAGCCGACTTTTCAAAGACCGAGGAAAAGAAACTAGCCGGGCTCGTCGGTAAAGACGCGTTCTTCATCACCAACTGGCCCCTAGAGCTGAAAGCGTTCTATGCGATGCCCAACCCCGACGGGAAGACATGCCGGGCTTTCGATCTCATCTACAAAGGGCTCGAGGTCTCGTCGGGGACCCAGCGCATCCATCTGCCCAACCTATTGATCGAACGTTTGAAGGCGAAAGGGTTGAACCCTGACAACTTCAAGTCGTACGTGGACGCGTTTCGCTATGGCGCACCCTACCATTCCGGCTGGTCTATTGGGCTCGAGCGATTGACCATGAAGATCACTGGTCGCGAGAATATTCGAGAAGCGACAATGTTTCCAAGAGATAGAACACGGATTACACCGTAGTACTCGGTGTCACTTTTCTGTTTTAACCAACCGGGTAGAATACTCCGGCATCTGTTGCCAAGTCAGGTCTAGGCGACAGTCTGAGACTTTGGCTCGCCTACTGAATAATCCTCTGGCGGTCCCGTCTCTATCGCTTCAAGCATCTTCATCGCCACCTCAGTAAACCTCCTCGTCAGCGGATCCCTCGGTCGCTCTAGTACGAAGACTCCTTTGCTGAGGCTTTCGAGAACATCTGAGTTGAAGGGAAGCGCGGTCAGTACATGGAGATGGAAGAGGTGAGCAAGCCGGTCCGCGATCTTCTTCGACTCTTTCTCGCTTACCGAGCTGGGCACCATGTTTAAGATCAACACCACAGGCTTCCGAAGTTGACCAGCCACTTCTGTCATCACACCACTACCGAATAGGTCCTGCTGGTCCACACGCGAGATCAGCACCAGATAGTCGCAGAGCGCCATTGATAATAGAGTGTCCTTTTCGATGCCCGGATGGCTGTCAATCAACAGATAGTCGAGCCGGAATGTCCTTCCGAGCTCTTCAAGCACGTTCTTGAACGTGGAGAGGTTGAAGCCCGTGTCGATAATCTGGAGGATCTCTTCAAGCCTGTGGCCGGCGGGACAGAAGACGAGGCAACCATCCTTCAGCTTCACCCTACTGGTCAGATCTAGAACCGCTTGACTAACTGGGACGGAGCGCTGAAGAACATCATTGATCGTGGCATGAACATCCGCATCAGACACGCCGAAGATTACGTGAAGACCGGGACCCTCAAGATCCAGATCGACCACACCAACCCGCTTGCCCAACTGGGCCAGCGTGACTGCGAGGTTGGCGGTGATCGTGCTCTTTCCAGTCCCTCCCTTGAATGATTGAACCGATAAGATTCTAGCTATACCCAGTCGCCCCTATTCACGCACAGCTCGAATGAACGTTGTCCCATGACTCTTGTCAACCGAAAAAGGAAACGTAACCTTCAGACACCCGATGCAGTAAGAAGAGTCACGGAATCTTCAAGGGTCGAAGGCTTTGCACTGGTTTGTGTAAGATGTTACCGGGACTCCGTGCTCGGCCGCATCACAACGTTTTCACCACAAATGATGACTATTAGCTAGTGCTGATGGACTAGTCCTTGAACGGTTTAGTTCAGCCTTCAGAAGCCAGCGAGAACAAGCTCGCCTATTTTCTAGAAAGATTCCCTGAGTACAAGAAGACGCTTAGGCTGGCAGTCGTCCACGAAGAGTCAGAGCGGGAATCTCGTAGCTATCAAGGATGGCAGTGGCACGATGTTGAGACCCATCCGACCAAGCTTATCCGACTTGTCACGGAAGGGATTAGTAGAATCAATCTCAGAACCCGGCAGGCCACCTCATATATTCTGCGTGACAGAGACGCCGTTAAACTGGTCCTCGGTCTAGGTCTTCGCAGCGCGATTGGAACAATCAGAAATAAGCAATAGCCCTGTCGTTCCCGTCAAGAAATAGTTGACTCGTATCAGTGTCCCATGACGGGACAGTGACTTAGACTATCTCCATTAGATTGAGCACAGGGTATCCCTTGTCGAAGTTCAGGTCTACTCCATACAGCGGCGTGAACGGCTTCACACCATACATGACAAGGGAGCCGTCAGCATTCTTGATCTTCAGATGATAGTCTACTGCTGACAACCACTGGTCCCTCAGCTTAGAATCCGTAGAAGCTATCGCAATGTTCAAACCTTCAGTGTCCCGCGTGTTCGCCCCGAGCTCGGTTAGTCCTGGCACTGAAAGCTCGTCACGACCGTAGACCTGCACCGCCTTGTCCACGTTAATGTCCAGCATTCTGTGGGGCGAAATCTTTGCAAGCTCATCCCAGGCGCGCGCGAACGTCTTGACATCGTCCGACAAGTTGCCCTTCATCACCAACCTCCACTTCTTGGGAGCGAGCGACTGGTTGTACTCCAATATTCTCACCCTCTCATCAACCGCCTCCCATCCCACATACTGGCTGAGCGAGTCGGCCACAGTATCCGAACTATAGGCTGCCGTTGGAACGATAACGCATGGACCCCCCTGGTTGATGAAGTTCGCCCGCATCATGTTGAGGATAGTCCGAATCTCGATCGGTGAGACACTGCTGTCCACGTCGATCAGGAGGAAAGCCCCTCGTGGGATCGAGCCGCCGAGCATCCTGTCCATGTCTACGCTGCCGAGAGAGAACGCTTTGCTGGGGTGAGGAACAGGTTCCAGAGATTTCGGATGCGGCTGGCTGGTCGGCTGCCGCAACTCGTTAGGAAGAATAATAAACCTAGCTCCTTTCAGGGAAAATATTCCTCGCTTTGTGGGAACGCTGAAGCCTCGTAGCTTGTTCATCGCGATCGTCCGTACCCGTCTTCCGTCAAGCTCCGACTGGTCCAATGTCACGATTCCATCGACAAGATATCCAAGCTCGCTAGCATGCCGTGAATCCTCGACGACTATTACGACACTGACCTTGCTCTCGTCAAGCTCGGAGAGCACTGCCGATTCGAGCATCTTTCGGCCCTCATCGTTGGTGTTTCGAATCGCACCCTCCCAGCTGTCAACGACCAGGAGCGCTTTTTGCTTCGAATGCTTCAATCTGAGAACTTGGTTGAAAATCGTATCCGGCTCAACACGGCGAAGATCGTGGAGTTCGTCTATCCAGCTGGCCCTAGCCGTTCTCCCGGACATCGTGTCTATCACCTCCTGTTCAGGATCTCAAGCGCAAAAGTGGTCTTGCCTGAGCCTGGAGGTCCTTGAACGAGCAAGACCTGGCCCGGGCTCTGCAAGAATTCAAGAATAAGGTCAAACATCACTGGCCCCAGCCGAGTTTCTCGCTCAGCCGTCACAATGTCGATGGCTTCGTCCTGCAGAGCGTGGCCGTGTTCCAAACTCATCCTAGACCACGGCACAGTCTATGACCCGGCAAGCCCTTAGGCCAACTGTTACCACTATCCGTGTAGCCCTTCATCAGCCGGAATATGGTCGGAGACGAACACACAGACACACGCATACAAACTAACGAGTCGGCATCAGACCAGCCGTTTGTCTCCCATTCTATCAGAGTCTGAACATTTCGAGTTTCAACATAATTCCGAGGTCTTTTAGAGGCCGGTACTTGGCTGGTAACGGAATGCTTGTAGGAGAAGAATGGGCTTCAGCTAATCAATGATTCTCAATGATTGCTGAGGGCGACCCGTCCCACCTGGAAGAAACAGTCCAAGACGTCGAGCCAGAAGCAGGGTCATCCAACCAGTCCGAGGATTCGGGACTACTCGATCTTATTATTAGATTCTTAGAATCGGCTGGAAATGTTCTCTTGATACAGGGTCCTCCCGGCACTGGGAAGACCACACTAGCTCTTGAGATTCTTCGACGGATAGAGGGACCGCGGATAGGAAACAGGAAACTGCCTCCAAACAGACTCTACATTTCTAGCCGCGTCTCTCCTCATAGACTCAGGAAACACTTTCCCTGGATCAATGAGGTAGTCGACCCGATGTCCGGTAAGACGACGAGAACCAGCCTAGCAGAAGGTATAGAGGATTTCAAAGTCTCTCAAGCTGATAGTCTTCTTAGCAAGATACTGGCGATGAAGCAGTCCCGGCAGAGGAGTATAATCGTCGTGGACAGCTGGGAAGGCGCACTGCGAAACACTACAGACGAAGGACGGCGCATGCTTGAGTCGGCAGTCCTTTCCGAGCCTGATGAAAGCAGGGTCGGAGTCGTACTAGTGAGTGAGGGCGGGCGGATAAATGAGCTGGCTCACTTGGTTGACGGCGTGATTAGCCTCTCGTTAACTGAACTGAACGGTCGTAGGATCAGGACGCTGTCGGTGAACAAGTTGCGCGGACTCATGGTCCCATCGAGCCAGGGGCTTTTCACTTTGGACAAGGGCAGATTCACACTACTCTCGAACACTGAAATCGTCGACAACACGGCGACCAGAGCCAAGATTCCCGAGCCGATCCCCCATTCTGAAACCATGTTCTCCACAGGCAGTCCAGATCTCGACAGGATGCTGAAAGGTGGTGTGAGGAAAGGTTCGTCATTGCTGCTAGATCTCGACAGCACAGTATCGGTCCTCGAAACCAGACTCCTCCTGAGAATCATCATCTCCAACTTTGTCAACCAAGGAGGCGCGTCCATGATCGTTCCATCAAGCACTATCAGCTCGCAGAATGTGGCAGATGCGTTGGGTCGATGCGTCGGCGAGAAGGCTCTCGAAGAGAGGGTGAGAATTGTAGAGTTCAATAAGATGCTTCCTCCAAGGAAATGGCGATTGCTAGTGAAGAGCAGCCTCGAACAGGACGCTGAACTATTCGCTGAATGCTGGAAGGAAATGAGCCGCATCTCATCCTCGATCGTGCTGGCAAGCGATTTTGACAAGATAGCTCAAATCTACGGAGAGGACCTATTCCTTCCAGGGCTTGCCGATCTTGGCGCAACGATTCGCGACTCCGGGGCCCTCAACATTGGCATAGCTTCCAGACCAACGAAGCTGCGGGAGGACTTTCTCAGAACAGCCGATTACCACGTTAAGATGGAGAACATCAACGGATCACTGACACTCTATGGCGTCAAACCATTCACGAATGTTTACGGAGCAACATTCACATTTCCACGAGGATTCCCGGCACTAGGACTTACCCAAATCGTCTAACGAGACGTACGGGATCTTCCTATTCAAGGGGAGGAACCTGCACATCAGACCTATAGATCCATGCTTTTCGAATATGATTCTCCACCTTGAAAGCTTGTCCCGTTTTCGATTGTCTGACATTGTAACCCTGCCTGTTTGGTTGACATCACTCGAAAAACCTGACACACACAACCTCACACGGTCTTTGATTAAAGGCGTTCCACTGGGACCAGGTGTGGTCACAGAATCCCCATACTTGAAAGACATCGTAGTGTCTGCTGGAGAAAATAATTATGGGACTCTCGGTTAAGCCGGTGACGTTTCGGAACTCGACCTTTCTGCCGGTTCCGAAAGACGTGGCAGAGCTCCTCCGAGTCATGGCGAGCAAGATCTGTAGCGTCAACTTCAAGATCAACGAGAAGGAATGCCAACTAATCTACAGCTTCGCCAAGTCAGTGCCAGATCTCAAAGAGGAGCCGGCCGACCCTGTCCTAGTATTATCAGGCTAGGATTAGCGTCGGACGACTGCGCGAGACTCTCTTTTTTTGGGAACTACCACACTATAGGGGTCAGCACATCGACCCGATTCGTTCCGCTTTAGGCGATTGAACGATAATCGCCGGTTTGGCCGCGTTTCGCTACAGAGATCTTCCCAGTTCGAGCCATGAGAGAGACTTATCAGTAGTTCCTAAGCTCTGAGCCACAGACCATCGAACAGAGGTTCCTGAGCTGCCCGCAAGACTGGCCACAAAAATAGTCTGCACCATAGGCCCCGCTTCAACTTCGCCTAGTACACTTGGCCATATGATCCGGGCGGGCATGGACGTCGCCCGGATCAACTTTTCCCACGGAAATCCCGAGGAACATTTGAAGACCATCAAGACAATTCGCAAAGTCAGCCACGCTCTTCGCCGTCCAGTGGCAATCCTCCAAGATCTACCGGGTCCTAAACTCAGAGTTGGAAAACTCGCCTCAGAACCGCTTCACCTGAGAAGACTCGACAACGTTACACTGACGACGAAGCCGTCAAAGGCCAAGGGTAAGATCCCGATCGCCTATCCTGACCTGCCGAAGGCCGTGAAGAGAGGCGACATGGTCTACCTTGCGGACGGATCGATCCGCCTAGAAATTCTGCGTACCACTCGCGACGAAGTGGAGGGGCGCGTCCTAGTCGGGGGAAACCTCGTCTCTGGCAAAGGTGTAAACTTGCCGAGGCTGAGAACGAGAGTACCAGCAATAACGCGTGAAGATAGGGAACACTTGCACTTTGGACTCGAGAATAATGTCGACATCGTCGCAGTGTCGTTTGTCCAGAGGGCTGACGACATTAGAACAGCTCGTAAAGTTGTCAAGGAGAAGGGGCGGGAAATGTTCCTCGTCGCGAAGATCGAGAAGAGGGAGGCCGTGGAGAATTTGGAAGAAATTGTTAAGGAAGCGGACGGTGTCATGGTGGCACGAGGAGACCTCGGGGTCGAGCTCAGCCTAGAGCGCATACCGATAGTCCAGAAGAAGATCATATTCGAAGCGAACCGTCTCGCAAAGCCAGTGATAACAGCCACTCAGATGCTAGAGTCGATGATCTCTTCGCCGACTCCAACTAGGGCAGAAGTGACTGATATTGCGAACGCGATCATCGACGGGTCAGATGCGCTCATGCTCTCGGAAGAGACGGCCATCGGAAACTATCCAGTGGAGGCCGTGAAGGTTCTCTCGAAGGTCGCGCAAGAAACCGAACGTTTTCTTCCCAAAGAGATCACACAGCAAAGACGTGCATGGCACGAGACTAACCAGGAGGATGCGATCGCGTTCGCGGCTTGCGAGACAGCTCTTCAGATCTCTGCTTCCGCGATAGTTACTCCGACCCGTACGGGCAAGACTGCCCGGCGGGTCTCGAAGTATAGGCCCCCTCTACCGATAGTTGCTATAACTTCTCACGGAGAAGTTGAGAAACAGCTACTGTTGTCGTGGGGGGTGCAGACCGTAAAGAGTGAGATTGATTCGGCTGACACGCTATTTACGGAGGCGGAGAGGATGGTCCAGAGGCTCAAGCTCGCGCAGAAAGGCGACTCGATCGTGATTGTTTCCGGGGACCCGAAGGGTCCTATGGGACGGACCGACCTGTTGAAGATCCAGAGAGTAAGATAGGCCCCTCGTCTAATCGAGCCTGCAGTCTCGATTATTTCTGATAGAAACGCGAGTGATTATATCGACCGAAACCTGTTTCAGCCACAATGACATTAGTGAGGCTGTTCGAGGATGCTGTCGGACTAGACCGGTTCCAACTGGGAGGCAAAGGCTACGGACTCGTCGAGATGAGCTCCATTGGTCTACCCGTCCCACCGGGGCTGATCATCACTACCGAAGCATGCAAGCAATACTATTCCCGGGGCGGTCGTGTACCTGATGGGCTGTTCGACGAGCTGAAGACGAAGCTCGAGCACCTTGAAACTCGTACTGGACGCCAACTAGGCAACCCGTCGAATCCTCTACTCGTCTCGGTTCGATCCGGTGCGCCCTTTTCGATGCCTGGAATGATGGATACGATCCTGAATCTCGGGCTCAACGATGATACTACTGAGACGCTTGCTCAGAAGACGGGCAATGAGAGATTCGCGCTTGATGCGCACAGGCGTTTCATTCAGATGTTCGGAAAGATCGCGCTCGGGGTGAATGGACAGAAGTTCGAGGATATTCTGGAGAATCACAAGAAGAGACTCCGTGTGAAACAGGATGTTGAGCTAAGTCCCTCGGATTTGCGGATGATAATTCAAGAGTTCAAAGAAGTGACGCGACAGGCCTCTGGCAGAGATCTTCCACAAGACCCCTGGGAGCAGCTCGAAATGGCCGTGGAGGCCGTCTTCCGGTCGTGGAGTAATCCTAGAGCGGTTGAGTATCGACGCTACTACAAGATCGCCGATGATCTAGGTACCGCTGTTACATTGCAGCAGATGGTTTTTGGAAACATGGGCCAAGACTCTGGGACGGGCGTAGGCTTCACCCGCAACCCTTCAACTGGAGAGAAGAAGCTCTACGGAGAATATCTCAAAAATGCGCAAGGAGAAGATGTCGTGGCGGGAATACGGACTCCTGACAGCCTCGATACGATGGCCGCCGACCTCAAGTCTGAGCTAGCCGGCGTGGCGGAGAAGCTCGAGCAGCACTTCAAAGAAATGCAGGACTTCGAGTTTACGGTTGAGAACGGAAAATTCTACCTGCTGCAGACAAGAAACGGGAAACGTACCGCGCATGCCGCGGTCAAGATTGCGGTCGACATGGCCGGGGAGAAACTGATCACTAGAGATGAAGCGATTGTCCGAATTAACCCTGCTGAGATAGATCAGCTTCTCCACCGTACAGTAGATCCTAACGCTGAGGTTAAAGCGATCGCGAAGGGGCTCAACGCATCCCCGGGGGCAGCGTCGGGGATCGCTATCTTTGACACTGATGAGGCTGCCAAGCTCGGCGAGGAGGGAGAGAAGGTGATACTTGTTAGACCGGAAACTACTCCGGAGGATATTCGCGGTATCATCCGCTCTCAAGGAATTCTAACTGTCCGGGGAGGAATGACATCGCATGCCGCGGTCGTCGCTCGGGGAATGGGCAAAGCAGCCGTGGTAGGTTGCAGCTCGATCAGGCTCGATGTGGATAATCGATACTTCAAGACAGCAGAGGGAACAATTGTCAAGAGCGGCGAACTGATCACGATCAACGGATCAACCGGCGAAGTACTGCTTGGCAGCGTCCCAATGGTTGAGCCAGAACTGACAGAGGATTTCCGGACACTGTTGGGATGGGCGGACAAATCTAGAAGACTCGGCGTCTGGGCCAATGCGGACACGCCGGAAATGGTGAAGAAGGCGAAAGAGTTCGGAGCAGAAGGAATCGGATTGTGCCGGACAGAGCGTATGTTCAACGCTTCTGATAGACTGCCGATTGTTAGAGAGATGATTATGGCCGATGATGAAGATCATAGGAAAGAGGCGCTCAGACGGCTAGTGCCCTTCCAGCTAAGCGACTTCAAAGCCATGTTCAAACTAATGTCCGGCAAACCTGTCACTGTCAGGCTGCTAGATCTTCCACTGCACGAGTTCCTGCCGTCGGCGGAAGAGGTGGTAGAAGAGATGGAGGAGCTGAGGATCAAGCATGCTCCCCCTCAAACTATGGAGAGAGAGGCGCGGCTCCTCACGAAGGTCCATCAGCTCAGCGAGCACAATCCTATGCTTGGCCACAGAGGCTGCAGGCTCGCGATAACATACCCGGAGATATATGAGGCGCAGACAGAGGCGATCATAAGAGCAGCGATCGAGACCCGCAGAGAGCTCGGAACCACGGTCCGGGTGCTTATCATGCTGCCGTTGATCTCGAACGTCAACGAGATGGTCTTTCTCAGAAAACATGTCGAGGTAGCGGCAGAGAGAGTCTTCAATGAAATGGAAGAGAGGATCGACTACAAGGTTGGGACGATGATAGAGACCCCGCGAGCCGCTTTGATCGCCGGAGAACTGGCCAAGTATGCTGACTTCTTCTCATTCGGGACGAACGATCTTACCCAGACAACCTACGCGTTCAGCCGTGACGATGCCGAGGCCAAGTTCATGGCTCGCTATCTCGAAGACAAGATTCTCTCGGACAGCCCGTTCGAGGTCCTCGACACCATCGGTGTCGGAAGACTCGTCAAGGTTGCGAAGGAGGAAGGGAGACTGGCGAATCCTCACCTCGAAGTAGGTATCTGCGGCGAACATGGAGGAGAACCGAAGAGCGTGGCCTTCTTCCACGAGACCGGCCTCGACTATGTGAGCTGTTCAGCCTATCGCATACCTATCGCAAGAATAGCTGCAGCCCAATCGGCAATCAACAAGACAAGAACAGTCACCACGGTCTGACCGATGCTTCTGTAACGGCCACCCTGTCCCAAGGCTTTATTGGTAGCTGTCATCGTACCCCGTCGCTCCGTCTAAGAAGTCTCGGAAATGAAACAGCGTCGACCGACAAACCCTGAACTGCTCGAAGCGATAGGATACCTCATGAAGGCGGGAAGACAGTACCAGACACCGCTCTGGATCACTGTCGCAAGCTTCCTAGGCAAATCACACCGGACGAGAATCGTCCTGAATCTTGGCCAGGTCTCGAGACATGTGAAGCCGGGTGAGGTCATTGCTGTGCCGGGCAAGGTTCTCGGCTCTGGCGTTCCCAAGGAGAAGCTCACTATTGCCGCGTTCAAGTTCTCGCCGCGGGCGCTTGTCAAGGTTGAGAAGGCGGGGGGCCGATGCATACCGTTCTCGCGTCTTGTCGAGGAGAATCCTCGCGGTACAAACGTGCGACTGTTACGATAGGAACCTGTGCCACATTGAAAGATGAAATAGTCTTCTTGATAGCGGGCTCTCCGGGCCGGTAGTCCAGCCTGGTATGCACATGACATGCACGGAACGGACGTCGCCCTCACACGGCGAAGGTCGTGGGTTCAAATCCCTCCCGGCCCACTATCGTATGCTATGGCGGAGATGATTAGGTGAGTCCGGACCCAGTCATCGACCTAGTACGAGCTACAGTTGCATTGTTCATAATCGTCGACCCCATCGGGCTGGTCCCGATATTTTCGAATGTTACTGAGTCGATGCCAGTGCCCGAACGGTCAAAAATGTTCAGAGTCGTAACCTATACAGGCGCAACTCTTCTTACGGTGTTTGCTCTGATAGGCCAAGAACTCCTCGCCCTTTTCGGTATCAGTCTCCCTAGCTTCGAAATGGCCGGTGGACTACTTCTCCTTCTGCTCGCTCTCGACATTCTATTTCGGAGGGAAAGATTCGCGAAACCCGGCTCCCCTGAAGATGTGGGCATCGTCCCGATCGCTTTTCCTCTCCTGGTCGGGCCTGGTGCAATAACAACCACGATGATAGCCTTGGGGGCTTACGGCGTTATAGTCACGCTGGGTTCGATCCTCATAGTGATGCTGTTGAGTTGGTTCGTTATGAGAGAAACCCCGAGAATACACGGGTTGCTTGGAAAGACCGGCTCATCGGTCGTCGCCCAAGTAATGGCTGTCTTTATCGCGGCTATAGCGATACAGTTCATTATCACGGGAATACGAACTTACCCGTGAGAGCTTGTCGGGGCGTTCTCTACACCTTGGCGAGGCCGACTCGTTTGAGCTGCTTGTACATGATGAAGACGACAAGGGCGATTATGATGAAGTAGATGATTTGCGAGATGAAATCGCCGTATAGAAAGACGGAAGGTTTTCCGGAGACTGGAGAGGTGACGGTCGCATTCAGAGACGACAGGTTGCCCGTGGGAAGGACCAGCCCGACTATGGGGTTGATGAGGTCCTTGACTAGCGAGTTGACGACCGCGGACGAGGCGACCCCTATGACGAAGCCGATCGCGAGACCGATGACGCCGAAGGTCTGGAGGAAGTCGACGAACTCTTTGACGAAACCCTTCTTCTTCTCACTCGCCTTCTCCATCTTGTCCATGAAAAAGGAGTGACCTTGAGACGGTTCATAACATGTTCGGTGTTACGTGGTTCTAGGCTAGGCATGAGTGGTCGTTGTGTGCTTGTCTCTGATGGAGTACACGAGCCGCTGTTCCTTGGCAGTTTCCTCTATAGTCAGGTTGAGCACACTGTTATCGTTGATCTCGAGGAGTTGCGCTAGGTCCTTTGGAATGAGAAGATACTTGCTGCCCTTAATTCTTGTCGGTGTTAACTGAATAGGCATTCTATTTACCAACCGGACGGTTGGACAGGACTAGGCTTTTGCAAAGGCATAATCCAGCTGTAACCCCCGACACACGTCGCTAGGTCACACCCATCCCGACCTTCCAAGGTTGTGAATGTTTACAGGAACGACTCATTCGAACTATTGTTCGAGTATTTCCCGAATAAACGTCCTTAGCACAGACTCTTCAAGTGTGGAGAATGGTTACGGGAATCGGCAAGCGAACACTTTGCGAATGATCCCGAAAGCACAGAATTGCGATTTGTGTCGTGAGCGTCGACCAGTTTCAGATTTTTCTTGGAGGAGTCTCGCTGACTGGAACTGTTCTGGGCAAGTCCGGCTGATCAGGGTTTGGAATCGGTTGGTCAAGCCTGATCGAAAGCGTTGGTTTAACGGAAGAAAAGAGCGTGAAAACGGCACACCCCTCCCAGATTCATTATCAGGGTTCATTCTGCCCGTTTTCTGGCATGGTGCCCGTTCTGGAATTGCCGACTTTGCACGTCGGGTATACGCCTGTGCGGAGGCAGGTCTTAGTGCCCTTAAATATGATTAAAGTCCGGAGAACCTCGACTCATAATACTGGTGCTCGAAGAAACGTCGCGAGCAACACGGTTTCGGTCAGAGTCTCTCAAATCGGGCATTATGTTCTCCTCGTAAAAACATGGGTTTCGTCGGCAATAAACGCCTATCCTTGTTCTCGCCGCGATATAGGATCGGAATCGAGTTTTATTATCTATAGGAAAGGAGAGCATTCGCTACGAGACCGAGACCATGCTCGGACCATTTCGCTAGATTCCTTGAAGGAAGCCTTATACTCGCATACAGGTCCTGCCCAGAGATAGCTTGGATACCGTTGAGAGATGGAGCGGGCCATTGCTCCTGCTCGGCGGAGGGATGATTGTCGTAGCGTCTATCATACACCCTCAAGGGAGTACATCCCAGTTTGTTCAACAGTCGCTCTGGGTCCCAGCGCATATCTTTGAGTACGCCGGGTGGACGACCATCCTCCTGGGGCTTGTAGGCTGGTACTCGCATTTCTCAACCAGCCTCGGCAGGCTTGGGACCTTCGGCTTT
>WNGD01005966.1_pt1 | contig 21340 bp, 20 predicted proteins | sample 5400671 | NCBI WGS metagenome assembly WNGD01 (sample SAMN13153369, study PRJNA577476) | soil metagenome | isolation source: 40 cm soil or saprolite under grassland replicate 2 | place: USA:California | collected 2016-06-15 | reverse complement strand
ACAGCTGCGCGTGGTCGGCTCCGCAAAGCCTCTCGGCCGCCCCCACAATCTCGTCCAGTACCGGCTGCAAGCCCTCCCCGCGCGCGACAACGCGCAGCACCCCTCCGACCGCCTGCTGCTGCTCGCGCAGTCGCTCAAGGCCCCGCACCAGCTCCGCAACGCTCTCCGGCACCTGCTCGTGCACGTAGTGAACTCTAAGGCTCAGACGAGCAATTTCCCGCCCATCGCCGCTGTCTGCCTGCGAGGCTGACGCCCGATCTCGCCAACGATCGTGCCCAGCGTCCTTCTCGGTCCGGCGTGTTCGTCTTAGCTCCGTAATGGCTGGATACCGACGACCGACGAGAAGGGAGCGACATGAAGTACCTGATGCTGGTCTGCTGGGACGCCGAGAAGATGAATGCTCAGACGGAGCCGGGCCCGAACGACACCACGGAGGAGGAGAGCTTCCCCTGGCTTGACGATCTCCAGGCGCGGGGCGCCTGGGTCACCGGCGATCAGCTCTCGCCGCCGCGCCGTGCCCGCTCCGTCCGCGTCCGCGACGGGAAGGCAATCGTGACCGACGGTCCGTTTGTCGCGACCAAGGAGGCGATCGGCGGGTTCGACCTGATCGAGTGCGGCAGTCTGGAGGAGGCGGTCGAGATCGCGGCCGGCCATCCTGTCGCCCAGATGGGGACGATCGAGGTCCGGCCGCTCTGGGGAAACTGACATCCCACGACAGCTGGATTGACCTACTCGTCCGTCCTAGGATCGGATCCCAGCAGGCAACCAATGGGAGGTAGCGATGGCCTCGCTCTACGAACGACTCGGCGGTCTCGATGCCATCACGACAGTGGTGGACTCCTTCGCGGCCCGCTGCGCAGGCGATGACAGGATCAACGGAAAGTTCGCGCGCACAGACATCCCGCGGCTCAAGAAGATGCTTGTCGACCAGGTGTGCGAGGCGACCGGCGGCCCTTGCACCTACGGCGGTCGGGATATGCGGGAGACGCACGACGGCATGGGAGTGACAGGGGGCGAGTTCGACGCGCTAGTCGAGGACTTGGTGGCGACGCTCAACGAGTTCGAGGTTCCGAAAGCGGAACAGGACGAGCTGCTCGGGCTACTCGGACCCATGCGCGCTGACATCGTCGAGGTCGAGTCGTCGGAGACGGGGACGCAGCTGCCTGAGTCCTACCAAGCTGCGCCTGCTCTGACCTAGTGCGCCTCGGCCTTTCGAGCCGTTGAAGGTGCAGATCCAGCCCCACTTAACGTCAGACCGCTGCCGGCTGCGGGTCCGGGCGGACGACGACCGTGTCGGCGATCGGGATGATCTCGTCCACCGGCAACGCGGCGCGCGAGGCGTGCTTGCGGATCGCCTCGGGGCTCGAGGCCTGATAGATGCAGACGGTGCCGACCGAGCCGCCGTCCTCCTCGAGGACGTAGCTCCGGATCCACCTGATGTCGTCCGGCATCTCCTCGTCGCCGACGCGCGCGGAGCGCCCAGCCGCTTCCTGCAGTTCTTCCGGTGACCGCCAGCCGCTCCGGCGGAGAATCGCGTAGAGGTTCATAGCGCCTCCTTTGTAAGTGATTACCTCCACTCACGAGGCTAGGCGGCGATCTCCGCCGCGACATCGGGAGGACTCCCTATCTTTGGTCGACGCCGAGCCGCGCTGCCTCGGCCGCAGCCTGGCCGCGTGTGCCCACCCCGAGCTTGCGCAGGATCGACGACACGTGGTGGTCGACCGTCTTCTCCGACACGAAGAGCCGCTCGGCGATGTCGCGATTGCGAAGCCCGTCGCTGACGAACGCCAGCACCTCGAGCTCCCGCGCGGTCAGCCCCGCGGGGTTGGCGCGGGTCGACGTTCGTGGCCCCACGCGAACGTCGCGGACGCCGCGCTCGCGCAGCATCCGCGCGATGCGCGCGGCTGCCCGGGGCGCGCCGAGCTCTTGCAGCTCCGACACGCTTCGGCGGAGCGGTCCCTCGGAGTCCGCGGCCGCGAGGGCGAGCGCCGCCTCGTACGGGCAGCCGAGCAGCCGCCACTGGTCCGCCGCTGCTTCCGCCTCGCCCGTCAGCTCGAGCGCGTACGGCTCGGCGGCGGCGCCGGCGGCGACGTCGTCATCGATCCCCGAGCGCCGTCGCCAGGCGTAGAGCTCGCCGGCCGACCACCCATCGTCGTGGGCGAGCGAGAGCTCGAGCGCCGCGTCGGTTTCCTCGGCGACGCGCTCGGCCCGCCCCGTGAGCCAGTGCGCCTCGGCCCGCGCGGCTGCCACGGGCGCCAGCCGCTGCAGCTCACCGGTCGAGGTCGCCAGCTCCAGCGCCTCGTCGAGTGGACCCCACACGTCGGGGTCGCCGCGCCGTGCACGCAGGAGGCCCAGAACTGCCAGTGGCATGATCCGGGTCGGCGCCGCCACCCGTGGATGGCGGAGGACGATCTCCACCGCTTCGGCTGCACCCTCCCAGCGGCCTCGCTCGAGCTCCGCCCGCGCCAGCCAGCCCGTCATGTACAGGCGCCACGAGTCGAGGTCGTTTTCGGTCGTGTACTCGATGCCTGCCCTGAGGTAGCGATCGGCGATGTCGTAGCTGTGGAGCTTGATCCCGATCGAGGCGAGATTCGTGTAGGCCCGGGCAGCGTGCTCGTGGAGTCCCGCGCGGAGCGCCAGCTCGAGGCTGCGCTCGACCTTTGCGACGCCGGCGAGGCTCGCGCCGAGGAGCTCTGCGCTTCCGACGTTGTTGAGCGCGTGGACAAGCGTCTCCTCGTCACCCAGCTCCTCCGCCAGTTCGATCGCGCGCTCGCCCCACCTGAGGGCGCCGGGGACGTCGTTCGCGAGCATGCACAGCTGCGCGACATTGCTGTACGCCATCGCGAGCTCGCGTCCGGCGGGCAACGGCTCGAGCAGTTCGACGGCTTGCCGCGCTTCGCGGTCCGCCGTCGCGTTGTCACCCTCGAACCAGGCGAGCCGCGACAGCCACCGATGCGCCTCGCCCTCGCCTGGCCGATCACCGCGCCGCTGGTATTCCTCCAGCGCCCGGCGTTGCGCCTCGATCGCCTCGTCGATCTGGTCGGTGAGGTAGCACTCGTACGAGCGCTGCTCCAAGAGGTCGACCCGGCGTTCGGGCTCCAGCTCGTCGGCAAAGCGCAAGGCGCGCGCGAAATGCGCGGCGGCTTCACGGTGGGCCCCGAGCGCCGCCGCTCGCTCGCCGGCCTGAGGTGCGTAAAGCAGCACCGCCTCGTGATCTCCGGCCGCATCGGCGTGGTGCGCGAGCCGCGCGAGATCCGGGCCGGAGGCCAGCTCGAGCGCCGTGAGGGCGCGTCGATGTAGCTCCACCGCCTCGTGCGGCGGCACGACCTCTTCGATCGCGCGGCGGGCGATCTCGTGCCGGAACGCAACCGCGTCGCCCGCCGAGACGAGCATGCCCGACGCCAGGCACTCGTCGAGGCCGGCCGGGTACCCGTCGACGAGCGCCTCGAGCAGTCGGAGCTCCGCGCGTGGAGGGACGACGGCGACGGCGTCGAGGACCCGCCGCGCTGCCTCTGCGAGCGGAGCCGCACGTGCAAGCACCGCGTCGCGGACTGTCGCCGGCAGCTCGGCGCCGCCGGCCGCGATCACTTCGGTGACGAAGAACGGATTGCCGCCCGTCTGGCGGTGCAGCGCCGCCGCGTCGGCCTCGCCTGCGAGCAATGCGACCGCGTCGGGGGAGAGCGGAGGAAGGGTCAGGCGGACGATGTTGCTGGTCGCGGGCAGCTCGCCGAGGGCGACACGCAGTGGATGGGTCCGGTCGAGCGAGTCGTCGCGGTAGCTCGCCGCCAGTAGCAGCGGCAGCGAGTCGATGCGGCGCGCAAGCATCCGCACGACGTCGAGCGTCGCCTCGTCCGCCCAGTGGAGGTCTTCGAGCACGAGGATGGTCGGGCGCCGCCGGCGCAGGTCGTGCATCAACGCCTGTACGACCTCGGCCGGGGCGGCCCCGCGTGCGACGATGCTCCCGAATTCCCCGCCGATCTCCTCGGCGACCTCGAGCAGCGGGCCGAGCGCGCGCGGGGTGAAGAGCGGATCGCAGCCGCCCCGCACAGCCGGCACGCCGCGGCTGCCGTCGCAGAAAGCGTGTAGAAGCGCGGTCTTGCCGATCCCGGCTTCTCCGGCAACGAACACGACCGACCCGCGGCCTGACCCGCGCACGTGCTGGAGGGCTTCCTCCAGCGCCGCAAGCTCGGCCGACCGCTCGAGCAGATCCATTACCGGGAATGTCGCACGAAGTCAGTCAGGAAGGAGAGGCACGACCAAGCCTGTCTCGCGCCTGAGCAGCACCGCCCGGGTGATCGCGGACGATCCGAAGCGGCCGCGGATCTCGTCGACGGCGGCGTCGAGCGCGCCGCCGCAGCGCAGGTCGAACGGCAGGGGGAGCTGGAGTGTGCGACCGTCCTCGAGATTGGCGACGGCGATCCCGACCAGCGTGAGCCCCTGACGCTCGATCAGCGGCAGCGCGCTTGCGAACAGCCATCGCACCGTCGTCAGGATCACGTGCGTGTCCGCCGTCGCCAGCGGCAACGTGTACGACCGGGTCGCACGCGAGAAATCGTCGAAGCGCAACCGGAGCACGACCGTCCGGCCGACGCGATGGGCGGCGCGCATGCGGCGCGTGACGCGATCGACGAGCCCGATCACGACGGGGTCGACCGCCTCGCGCGATCTCCGCGAGCGGCCGAGTGCGCACTGCGCGCCGATCGAGCCGCGACGGCGGCCGACACGGACCGGCCGAGGATCACGGTTGTGCGCGAGCGCGTGCAACTGGCGGCCTAGGGCGCGCCCAAGTGCGGTCACGAGCACGTCCTCGTCCAGGCAGGCGACCTCGCCGACAGTCGAGACGCCCCGGTCGTGCAGCTTGTCCGCCGTGATCGTGCCGACACCCCAGAGCCGCTCGACCGGCAGCCTGTGGAGAAAGGTCAGCTCACGGCCGGGTGGCACGACGAGCAGGCCGTCGGGCTTCGCGACGCCGCTCGCCACCTTCGCGAGGAACTTCGTCCGCGCCACGCCGATCGAGATCGGCAGGCCGACGCGCTCGCGGACGTCGCGCCGGAGCCGTACGGCGATCTCCGTCGGCGAACCCGCCAGCCGCTTCATGCCGCGGACGTCGAGGAACGCCTCATCGATCGACAGTCCCTCGACGACCGGCGTCGCGTCCTCGAAGACGCGGAAGAGCGCCTTGCTCGCGTCGGAGTACGCGGACATGCGCGGCGGGACGACGATCGCGTTAGGGCAGAGGCTGCGAGCCTGCCGGCCGCCCATCGCTGTGCGGACGCCGTAGGCCTTGGCCTCGTAGCTGGCCGCCAGCACGACCCCGGTTCCGACGATCACGGGCCGCCCGCGTAGCGCTGGGTCGTCCCGCTGTTCGACCGACGCGTAGAACGAGTCCACGTCGGCGTGGAGGATCGTCGCCTCGTCCGACACGAACATATGTTCGCACAGGGCCGTGCGCTAGCGCTGAGACTCGGCCACCAGCGCCCCGAGCTGGGCGAAGGTGAGCTCGTAGTCGACGACCTCCTCGATCTGGACGCCGGCGACGGAGGTCATACGACTCCGGAACTCGTCGCGGGCGGCGCGATACCTCTCGGCGATCTCGGCGCTGGCCCAGAACGTGAGCCCGATCGTCGTGCCCTCGCGGGAGATCAGCAGGAAACCCTCGAAGCCCTCGAGGTCGCGCAACCAGCCGTGCATCTCCTCGCCGACGATCGTCGCCGTCGAGATCGGCTGGTTGCCGGTGCTGACGCGGGTGAGCGTGACGTGCATTGCGACATCGTTGCAGCTTGGCCGTCACCGCAACGCCGTGCGCGTGAAGACGCGGATCGACACGGCCGTGAGCGCGAGTGCGAACAGCACGACGACCGCGAGGCTGAGGCCTGCCATGGCCGTGGTGCTGCCCATGCTCCAGATGTTGTGGAGGCCGCTGCTGTCGCGGAGCAGTCCGTAGCGAACCAGCGCAAGCCCGTGCGTGAGCGGCAGGAACTTCGCGAACCAGGTGAGGAACCCGGGCAGGGCGTTGATCGGGAAGAGCGAGCCCGCGAGGAACCACGGAACGATCGCGATCGCCGGAACGCGGGCGATGTACTCCTCCGCTTTCGGGACACGGCTGGCCAGGGTCTCGGCGACGCCGTACATGCCGACGGCGAAGGCGGCCGCCGCTGCGGTGAACCACGCGATGCCGGCTGCATCGGTGTGGAGGTCGATACCGCGCGCGAGCGCTACCGCGATCAGAGTGATCACCTGGAACGCGGTCACCAGGAGCGCAACCGCGAGGTTGCCGAGCGGGAGCAGCGCACGGGGCACCGGTGCGGCGAGCAGTTCACGCTGAGCCCCGGTCTCGCGGTCGACGATCACGCTCAGCCCGGAGAACATCGTGTTGAGCGGAATCAGGAGCCCGATCGTGCCGGTGGCGACGAAGGCCTCGTAGGCCGTGCCGGTGTGGAGCGCAACCTTCAGCGCGGGTGCGATCACGGCTGCGAAGAGGATGGGCGTGATCAGCGGTACGAGCAGCTCGCGCGGGGTTCGCGTCGTCAATTCGAAGCGACGGCGGGCGAGCGTGACGGTGGGGGCGAGAGCAGACATGCTGGTTTTCTCCTTTCGGTTCGGTCAGGCGGCCTCGGCGAGACGGCCACCGGTCAAGCGCAGGTAGACGTCGTCGAGGGTGGGGCGGCGGGTGCTGATCGAGCTCGCAGCCACGCCGGCGTCGCCGATCGCGGCGACCGCTTCCGCGGCGCTGCGGTCGTGGAGCGGGAGCGTCAGCGTCGAGCCGACGGCGAAGCCGTCGCCGTCGACGATGCCGTGCGAGCGCAGCGACGCCAGGGCGCGTTCGGGATCGCCGCTGACGCGCAGCTCGACGATCTCGCGGCCGAGGCTTGCCAGCAGCGCGGCCGGCGTCTCGAGCGCGACGATGCGTCCTTCGTGCATGATCGCGAGCCGGTCACAGAGCTTCTCCGCCTCGTCGAGGTAGTGGGTGGTGAGCAGGATCGTCAGGTCGGTCGTGCTGCGCAGGCCGGCGACCACCTCGAGCAGCTCGGCGCGGATGCGTGGATCGAGGCCGACGGTCGGCTCGTCTAGGAACAACACCTGCGGCCGCGAGACGAGCGCCCGCGCGAGCTCGAGCCGGCGGCGCTCGCCGCCGCTGTAGCTTCCAACGGGACGGTCGAGCAGTCTGTCGACTCCGAGCGCGGCGGCGAGCTCGGCGATGCGGGACTCGCTCTGCTGCGCGTCGACGCGCCAGAGCCGCGCGTGCAGCTCGAGGTTGCGCCGCCCGGTCAGCGAGCGGTCGACGACAGGTTCCTGGAAGACGACGCTCGAGACACTGCGGGCGGCGAGCGGTTCCTTCGCGACGTCGAAGCCCGCCAGCCGGGCCGTGCCGCCGGTGGGCCTGATCGTCGTGGTGAGCATGCCGATCGTGGTCGACTTGCCGGCGCCGTTCGGCCCGAGCAGGCCGAAGACCTCGCCGGCCCCGACCTCGAAGTCGATCGCCTGCACGGCTTCCGTTCCGTTCGGGTAGGTCTTGCTGAGACGGCTGACTGAGATCATGTGGTTCTCCTTTCACGGCGGTCACATCGGCCGCGTTTCGTTCGTCAGAGGTATGACGACGACGAGCGAAGGGATGTGACAGTGAAAGACCGCGACCTGATCACCGAAGAGTTCGAGCAACACCGGCCGCATCTGCGGGCGGTCGCCTACCGGATGCTGGGCTCGCTCAGCGAGGCGGACGATGCCGTGCAGGAGTCGTGGCTGCGCCTGAACCGGTCGGATACCGACGTCGTCGCGAACCTGGGTGGGTGGCTGACGACCGTCGTCGCGCGTGTCGCGCTCGACATGCTGCGCGCGCGGCGCACGCGCCGCGAGGACTACCTCGGCAGCTGGCTGCCGGAGCCGGTCGTGAGCGTCGACGTCAACGACGATCCGGAGCAGGAGGCCCTGCTCGCGGACTCGGTCGGCCTCGCGCTGCTCGTCGTGCTCGACACGCTGACGCCGGCCGAGCGGCTCGCGTTCGTGCTCCACGACATGTTCGGAATGCCGTTCGAGGAGATCGCCCCGATCGTCGACCGCGCGCCGGCGGCGACCCGGCAGCTCGCGAGCCGTGCGCGCCGGCGGGTGCGTGGCGCTGCGCCGAGCCCGGACCCGGATCTCGCCCGCCAGCGCGAGGTGGTGGACGCGTTCCTCGCCGCCTCACGCGCCGGCGATTTCGAGGCGCTGCTCGAGGTGCTCGACCCGGACGTCGTCTTCCGCATCGACACCGGCGGCACGCCGCCCCGAGCCCGTCCGCCCGTCGTCGGGGCGGAAGCGGTGGCGCGCCAGGTGCTCCAACGCGGGTCGCCACTGGCGCCGTTCGCGCGGCCGGCGATCGTCAACGGAGCGGCCGGCGTCGTCGTCGCCCCCGAAGGGAGGCCGTTCGCCGTGGTCGGCTTCACCGTCGCCGACGGCCGCATCGTCGAGATCGACCTGGTGGCGGATCCCGCAAAGCTGCGACGGCTGGCCTAGAAGCCGCCGGGAGGCCCGTGAGGTTCCGCTCGTCAAGCCTCCATCGGGGGGTGCCGATGACAGCGCCGTGGCGCGTCGACTTCTGGTCTGGCTCAGCACCATCCCGGTCGCTCTGCTGCTCGGGGTGGTGCTCTATGCCGGCCTCGTCCAGGCCGGGCTCGTACGGGACCCGTTCGCTCCCGTCGCCGCGGGGGAGCTCCCGCTGGCCCGCAGCGACAAGAGCGGCCTGCGCGTGCTGTTCGTCGGCAACAGCTTCACGTTCAGAAACGACCTGCCGCAACTTGTTGGCCGGCTCTCCGGAGGACCGGACCGGATCTTCGCGGTCTCCTTCACGGCCGGGGGCTGGCAGCTGCGAAACTTCGCCGGGAATCGCGAGCTCGATCGGCTGCTGCACGAGGCGCATTGGGATGTCGTCGTGCTGCAGGAGCAGAGCCAGATCCCCTCGTTTTCGCCCGATTACCGCGCTCGCGAGTTCGACCCGTACGTGCGAACGCTCGTGCAGAAGATCGAGGACGCCGGCGCGCGCCCGATGCTGTTCGAGACCTGGGGCTACAGGACGGGCGACCGCCGGAATCTTCCCGGCGACACGTTTGTGCAGATGCAGGCACGCCTTGCGTGGGGCTACGCGGACGCGGCCAGGGCCGTCCACGCCCCGATCGCCCCGGTCGGCCCCGCCTGGTTGGCGGCGCTCTCCACCCGGCCGCAACTCGACCTCTGGGCGGACGACGGCAAGCATCCGAGCCGGCTCGGCTCGTACCTCGCCGCGTGCGTCTTCTACGCGACGCTGACGAACAGAAATCCGATCGGCAACGAGTTCACGGACGGCTTGGACGAATCGGACGCGCGCTTCTTGCAGCGCGTCGCGTGGGAAGTCACCCGCTCCCGCTACTAGGCCGGCGGCACGGCCAGCTGCGTCCAGACGGTTCCGTCCTCGACGGGCGCCGGACAGCTCGGCTCGCGAGTCGTGATGCTCGCAACGATGCAGACGTCCGAGAAGCCGTGCCCCACGACCACGGAGAGATGCCGGTCGAAGACGCCTTCGGCATCCGGCGCGAGCGACCACTCGGCGAGCACTCGCGTCGGCCGGCCGGACATGATCCCGTACACGCGCAACGTCATCGAGCGCGACGCCTTCAGCCTGATCAGCACGCGCGGCGCACGCACGAACGTCTCCCAGTCGACCGCCAGTTGCGGCCGCTCCTGCGGCCGCGGAATGTGCACGCGCACACAGCCGGTCGTGTTGCCGTCGGTGTAACAGTCCTTCGGCTCGTCACCGACCCACACGCGCGCGCCGACGTCGTCGAAGTCGCCGGCCGGCAGCGGCACGTCGACGGTCTCGGCGACGTTGCCGGAGCTGTCCGGGCCGAGTGAGGCGCCGTAGAGCGGCTGTCCGGGCTTCCAGGTCAGCTGCCCGCGGTCGTCGGTCGCCCGCAGCAGTTGCTCGACCTCCACGACGAGATGGTCGCTCGAGCGCAGGCCCGTTCCGTGGACGGAGATGCCGACCACCGAGCCGCGCTTCGGCGTGACGGTGATGCTCGGCTGCGGCCGGTCGCCCCATGTCTTCACGCCCGCGTAGACCGTGAAGACGAGGCCCGCGCCGAGCAGGACCAGGCCCAGGTAGAGCGTGTGCCGCTCTTCCTTCGAGTTCTCGCGCAGCCCGAACGCCGCGACGGCACCGAAGAACACCGCGAGCGCCGCGCAGCCGAAGGCGGCGAACGTTGCGAGCGCATGGTCTCGCGCCATGCGTCCAACGAGGTCGCCCGTGATCGCGAGCGCCGTCAGGAGAGCGCCGAGTGCCGGGAGCGCTGCGAGGAGGAATCGTGCGGCGCCCTGTGCGTCCTTCCCGACCGGGAGGAGCCTCGGCATCCCGTTCGACGCTACTCCGGAGTCGTTACGGAACGATCAGGAGTGCGTGCGGAATTCGCGCGCCCCCGGCGACGTTCGCGGCCGCGCAGGGCAGCCTGCGACATTCTGGGGTCTGACCCCTGGGTCAGACCCCAGCAGTTCAGGGACGGCGACATTCTGGGGTGTGACCTCAAAGGGGACGAGCCCCGCCCCGAGGAGAGAGGGGCGGGGCTCGTTGCTGGCGCTACTTCTTGAACCAGGCCTCGGCGTTGTAGCTCGGGCCCTGACTCGTCGGGTTGTCGACCATCCCGCCGACGTTCGTCTTGTAGACGAGGTACGTCGGGCGCTGGAACAGGGGGATCATCGGCACGTCGGTCGCCAGCACCTTGCCTGCTTTCACGATCAGCGCAAGTCGCTTGGCGTCGTTCAGCTCCCGGTCGGACTGCGAGAGCCACTTCGTCACCGTTCGGTTGCAGTACTCGGTGTAGTTGCTCGCACTCCCGCACGAGAACGTGCTCACGACGTAGTGCGGATCGACCGTCACGAGCTGCGTGAACATCGCCAGGTCGAAGTTGTGATCCGGCAGGTGGCTCCCGAAGAGCGTGCCGGCCGGAACGAACCCGTTCCTCAGCTCGATGCCCGCCTTCTGCGCCTGGTCCTGGAAGATCGTGAACGCCAGAGTGCGCAGCGCGTTGCCGGACGTCGACTCGAACAGGAACGACACCTTCGTGCCGTTGCAGCTGTAGATGCCGTCGCCGCCCTTCGAGCAGTTGTGGGCACGCATCAGGCTCTCGACCTTCGCCGGGTTGTAGTTCCACTTGGCGAAGTTGTTCGCGTAGCCCTTCTCGCCGTGCAGCCGCACGAGGCTCTGCAGCGGGCCGACGCTCGGGTTGAGCGTGCCGTAGAGCGCGTGGGCCGCGGCCGTGCGGTTGACCGCGGTGATCAACGCCTGGCGGAGCCAGCGCTGCTTCGCGAGCGGATTGCCCTTCGAGCCCTGCTCGATCTCGATGTGCTCCCAGGACAGGCTCTGGTGGGTAACGACCTTGAGCCCCGACTGGTTCTGCAGGTCCGCGAGCGCGAGCTGCGGCTGCGGATAGATCGCATCGACCTCGCCGGAGCGGATCGCCTGGATCTCCGCGTTCGTGTTCGTGATGAAGCGGAACACGATCGAGTTCAGCTTCGCCGGCTTGCCATACCAGCCGCGCGTGTTCTTCGACAGCGTGATCCCGGAGCCGCGGTCGAAGCGCGTGAGCAGGAACGGCCCGTCTGCGATCGGTGCGTTCGCCTTCTTCGGGTTGCAGATGCAGTCGTTCCAGACAGTCAGCATGTCCGTCCCCTGCAGGGCGTGGCGCGGCAGGATGTAGCCGAACAGGTTCTTCCAGCCGGCGAAGTTCCGCTTGTAGGTCACCTTCACGACCTTGCCGTTGCCGACGACGCTGCGGATGTCCTGCCAGCCGAGCGGATCGATGTGATCCTTGTACTTCGGATTCAGCGTGGTTTGCCAGGTGAACTTCCAGTCTTTGCCTGTCACCTGGACGCCGTCGCTCCACCTCGCGTTCTTGCGGATGTAGTACGTGACCCGCTGCGGGTTCTTCTGGAACGTGAACCGGCTGATTAGGTCGTTCTGATACGTGAACTTCGGTGTGAACAGGAACGCGCCGCGGATCACCGGCGTCTGGAACATGACGTTCCAAAACGCGTTGCAGTCCACGTCCAGGATCAGGTTCAGGCACCAGTCCGGACCGCCGCCCTGCTCCGCCCCGAAGACCAGTGTGCCCGCGGAGGCACGTTCCGGTCCACTCACTCTCGCCGAGCCGTTCGCCGCCAGCGCAAGCGCTGCGAGCACCACCCCGGCGAAGAGCCAGAGCTTCCGTCGATGCATCGATCCCTCCTTGTCAGGCCTCGATCTGCGAGCCGGAACGCGCAAACGTCGAGCAAACCGCCGTGATCGCAGCGAGGCGCATTACGCCAACCGAGACTCGCGATCGCGCAACGGGTTAGCGCGCATAACGAGGTCGAATCAGGCGATCAAGAAGCGCGTCGCAGAAACGCCGAAGGCGCACGGGTCATGCGCCTTCGGCACGGATGTGAGTAGAAGCGCCGACGTCCGGTAAAGACGCAAACGCACTCCGTCGAACATAGTCGGGCGCGACGCCATTGCGCGTCGCGTTTCCTTATCGACGTTTTTGAAGCTGCAATCAGCCTCCGATGACCGCCTCGGCCCGAGCGACTGCGCGGTCGTGCCAGATCCTTCCGGCGACGCGCCGGGTTGCCGCGACAAATGCCTGCAGGCACGGCGCCGTGGCCAGGTCGTGCGTCCAGGCGAGCGCGATGATGCGCGGCGGCAGGGCGGGCTCGAATGGGAGCACGTCGAGCGAGCCGGACAGCAGCTCCGCGGCGAGTCGCGGAATCAGGGCCGCGCCGAATCCCGCCGCGACGAAGCCCTGCACGACGTTGTTGTCATCGGAGCGCAGCACGAACTGCGGTTCGATTCCGCTCGCACGCAAGTGGTCGATCACGCGCTGCGTGCTGCCCGAGCTCTTGAAGGTGATCAGCTTGAGCCCGCGCAGCTCTGCGGGTCGGACGGACTCCTGCAGCGGCGTGCGGCGACCGTTGCGCGGCACGACGAGCACGTACTCGTCGACGGCCAGCGCTTCCTTCTGCAGGCCGCGGTCGAAGCGAAGCGGCAGATCGACGAAGCACGCGTCCAGCTCGCCGCGGTCGAGCGAGGCGACGAGACGGACGTCGCCGGGGCAATCGTCCAGCACGAGCTCCACGTGCGGCGCCTTCCGCCCGAGCTCGCGCATGACGTGGGGGAGGAGGTGCGCCGCCACGCTCTGGTAGACGCCGACGCGGAGCCGCGTGGTGCCGGCTTCCGCATCGAGCTCCGCCTCCGCGGTCGCGAGGCTGGCCTGGATCGCGCGTGCATGGACGAGCAGGCGTTCGCCCGCTTCCGTCAGCGTCAGCGGCTGCGAGACGCGAGGGCGGTTGACGAGCTGCGTGCCGACGATGCGCTCGAGCGCTGCGAGTTGCTGGCTGACGGCGGGCTGTGAGTACCCGAGACGGCGCGCGGCCCCGTGGAAGGACGCCTCTTCGGCGAGGGCCTGAAGCGCGGCCAGGTGGCGGACCTCGATCCCGTGCCAAGCGGTCCGCCCCACGCTTTCGGTCATCTCCGCTCCCTTAGCTGCGCCGCCACGGGCCCAGGGGATATCTGGCCCGATATCGATCCGACGCCGTCCTGGCGCTTTAGTTAGTGAAGCTTGGCCTTCAGGCCGGCCCCCTCACCGGCGTCCTCGTTGCTTGCGATCACAGCAACGGGCAAATGGTCGGGTGAGTGGTTGCCGTGCTCCACTTCCGACTGCGACTAGCACGTAACGCGCGGTCAATTACTGCGCGACCGTCAACTCGAGCGCGCCGCTGTCGCAATTGCCGTCCCAGCCGGTGTCCCAAACGAAATAGATGCTTTCCCCCAGCGAGGCGTCGACGGCTACGTTGAAGCTCGCCGACCCGCCGGCGGGAAGAGCGCCGCTCTGAAGAACGGTCGCGCCTTTGTCAATGGACCAAAGGGCTCCACTGCCGACCGCGCACTCGTTGAGACTCGGTAGCCGAATCGTCCCCGTGACGGTGACTCGGCCGGTGACCGGGCTCCGCCAGCCAAGCACTGCGTTCCTCCCGTAACCCTGGACGCGACCGCCCCAGGGGTGCAGGATCAGCATCTGAGGTGAGACCACCGTCGCGACGACGAGGTTGACGAAACCGGGCAGCACCCAGCTCTGACGGTTCGCATCGGTGATTTCGTACTTGAGGAACAGATGGTAGGTCGCGGGGTCGTGGGCGAAGGTGTCGCTGTAGAGGTAACTCCAGGTGGTTTCTCCCCATGCATCGGGACCCGGATTCCGGTTGTTCGGAGCGAGGAAAAAGTCGGCATCGGCATTCCAGCTCCGTGTTGCCGGCAACGCCTGCCAGTCGGGCTGCTCTCCGTCGACGCCCCGCTCCACCAGCGGCCGTTCGCCGGTTCCGTCGGCATTTACCACATACAACTGGCACGCGGCTGGCGAGGAGGCACAAGCGCGAAAAACGATCTTGTCGCCTCCGGGCGACCAGGCTGGGCTCGATTCCCCTCTACCCGGCGTCGCGGTCAACCGTTTCAAGGCGCGCCCGTTCGCATTGACGAGGTACAGGTCACTCTCGGTCCCGTTGCTTCGCACGAAGACAATGCCGGCACCCGCTGGCGACCAGGCCGGCTGGGAGTCGAGGCCGGGGCCGCTCGTGAGACGCTTAAGGCGCCTACCGCCCAGCGTCATCTTGAACAGGTGACCGCTCCGCCCGAAGACGAGCCACCGGCCCGTGGGGGCCGTAGCAGGATCGTAGTCAGAACGGCGGTTTCGCGTTAGACGCCGCGCTACTCCGGATGCGGAATCGAGCGAGTAGATCTCGGCGCTTGCGCCCGTCCCGCGCTGAAACACGATGCCCAAACCGTCTTTGGTCCAGCTGGGATGAAGATCCGGAACGGCGTTCTGTGTCAGCCGTTCCTCGTCGATGCCGTTCGCCGTCACGGAGTAGAGCTCGGCATCGCCGTCTCGCTCGCTTACGAATGCAAGCTTGGTGCCGTCAGGCGACCAGCGCGGAGAAAACCCGACAACCGGGTCACGGCCGAGTGGAGTCGGCGTCGGTTGTTGGGGGCTGACCACGTAGAGCTGAGAGGTTGCGTCCCCATTGGCGAACACCACTCTGCCCTCGATTCCGGGGAAGCTTGCCACTGCAGCCTCGGCATGGATCGCCAACAGGCCCGCGAGGAGCAGCAAGCCTGCGACTCTGCAAGCATCCCTACGGCTCATGTCGCAAAGGATCCGCGAGCCGCCTAACCCGGGACCAACGCGTGGGGGTCACTAACTCGATCCCGCTGCAAATCGGGAGAATCGGAAAGGCCGCAGCGCCGCAGCAACGATCTGCAGGCCTGCCAGGAGCACGGCATGCGCCTTCCGTCGCCTTTGTTACGAGTCAAGAAAAGCTATGCCTCTGAACAGGCTAGTTCAACACCGCCAGGGCTGAGCTCAGAGCTGTGAGATCCGGGATGACGGCGTCCGCGGCGGCGAGCTCGTTCCTTCCGTAGCGACCGGTCGTCACGGCGATGCACCGGCAGCCGGCGGCGTGGGCGCTTGCGATGTCGAGCGGCGTGTCGCCCACCGCGACCGTCTTCTCCGCCGGCCAGTTGCCGGCCCGTTCGCGCGCCAGGGCGAAGAGCTCGACACGCTGCTCGCGTTCGCAACCGAACGCGCCCTGGCCGGGCGGGAAGAATGTCGCAAGCCCGAGCCTCTGCATCCGGGCGTGCGCGACGGCCGGCGGATTGCCGGTCAGCAGCGCCGGGTTGGCGAGAGCCGCGACCGCCTCGTGGGCGCCCGCTCCCAGCTGCCAGTGGCTCGTATCGGCAGCGGCGAGCAGCCGCACGTAGTGGGCGGCGAACGTCTCGCACCAGCGCGCGAGGCCGGTGTCGATCTCCGCGGTCGAGAAACCGGCGGCAGTCAGTGCGCGGCGCGTGTGCGCAGTCGCCGTATCGCCGGGCACGTCCGGCCCTTCCGGCGCGTCGCCGTACACCTCGGTGAGCGCAAGGCGGTTTGCCTCGACGTACACCTCGTCGTGCGTGAGCAGCAGCGTGCCGTCGACGTCGAGGAGGACGAGCCAGCTCACGTCGAGTCGATCGCTTCGCGGAGCGAGGCGACGTACGTTCGCAGGGCGCCGGGCCCTTCGTCCGCGATCTCGACGGCGCGGGAGCCGACGACGACGCCGTCCGCCAGCTCGGCTGCGGCGCGCGCGTGGCCGGGTGTCGAGATGCCGAAGCCGGCGTACAGCGGGACCGGAGTGACCGCGCGAGCCCGCTCGACGAGTCCGGCGAGCGCGGGGGAGAGGTCGTCCCGCGCGCCGGTCGTGCCGGTGAGCGTGACGAGGTAGAGCCAGCCGTCCGTCTGCTCGGCGGCGAGCCGCAACCGTTCGTCGGTGGAGGTCGGCGCGACGAGCTGGACGCGGCGCAGCTCCGGCCGCTCGCCCGCCGGGAGGTCGGCGACGATCAGCGAGTTCGCTCCCGCGTCGCGCGCGGCGGCGGCGAATCGTTCCCACCCGTACGCCTCGAGCAGCGCGGCATACGTCATCGGGACGAGCGGCGTGTCAGGAGCCAGCTCGCGCGTACGCGCGAGGCATTCGAGGCAGGCCCGTGTGCGCATCCCCTCGACGAGGGCGCGCTCGGCGGCGCGCCGGATCACGGGCCCGTCCGCCAGCGGATCGGAGAAGGGAAAGCCGAGCTCCACGACGTCGGCGCCGCCCTCGACGGCGGCGGCGGCCAGCTCCGGCGTCGCGTGGCCCGCCATCAGGTAGATGACGAGCTTCTTCACGCAGCGGCGACGAGGCGGTCCGACCTCAGTGCGCGAGCACCTCCGCGAGGTCCTTGTCGCCGCGGCCCGACAGGCAGAGGAGGACGTCCTCTTCGTCCAGCTCGCGGACGCGGGCGAGGGCGTGTGACGGCTCGAGCGCGGGGATGATCCCCTCGAGCCGGGTCAGCTCGCGGAATGCCGCCAGCGCCTCTTCGTCCGTCGTGCCGACGTAGTCCGCGCGCCCGTTGTCGCGCAGCCAGGCGTGCTCCGGGCCGACGCCCGGATAGTCGAGCCCGGCGGAGATCGAGTGCGCATCCGTGACCTGCCCGTCGTCGTCAGTCAGCACCGACGAGCGGGCGCCGTGCAGCACGGCCGCGCGGCCGGTGCCGAGCGAGGCGGCGCCCGCCGCCTCGACGCCGACCAGGCGGACATCCGGGTCGTCGACGAAGGCGGAGAAGATCCCGATCGCATTCGACCCGCCGCCGACACAAGCGATCACCACCTCCGGGAGGCGGTCCTCCGCCTCGAGGAACTGTGCGCGCGCCTCGCGTCCGATCACCGCCTGCAGCTCACGCACGAGCTCTGGGTACGGCGCCGGGCCGACGCACGAGCCGATCAGGTAGTGCGTCGTCTCGACGTTCGTGACCCAGTCGCGGATCGCCTCGCTCGTCGCCTCCTTGAGCGTCCGCGTGCCGAACTCGACCGGCCGCACCTCGGCGCCGAGCAGGTGCATGCGCTCGACGTTGGGTCGCTGCCGCCGCATGTCCTCCTCGCCCATGTACACGACGCATTCGAAGCCGAAGCGTGCGCACACGGTCGCCGCGGCGACGCCGTGCTGCCCCGCTCCCGTCTCGGCGACGATGCGGTCCTTGCCGAGCCGCCGCGCGAGCACCGCCTGGCCGAGTGCGTTGTTGAGCTTGTGCGCGCCGGTGTGGAGGAGATCCTCACGCTTGAGGTACAGCCGCTTGCGCGGTGCGAACCGCTCGGCGCGTGTGAGCGGTGTCGGTCGGCCCGCGAACGTGCGCCCGAGCACATCGAGCTCGTCGTGGAACGCGGGATCGTTCTGCGCGTCGCGCCAGCCCGCCTCGAGCTCGTCGAGCGCGGGGACGAGCGTCTCCGGAACGTACCGGCCGCCGTACGTGCCGAAGAGCCCGGCCGTCGAGGTCATCTCGCCGCCGCCACGAACGCCCGCACCTTGTCGTGATCCTTGACCCCCGGCTCGGATTCGAGCTGCGACGCCGCGTCGACGGCCCAGGGGCTTACCGCCCGGACCGCTTCACGCACGTTGTCCGGGCCGAGCCGGCCCGCGAGCATGACGCGGCCCTCTCGCACGACAGCGCGTTGCAGATGCAGCGGATCGGGCTCGTCCCACGGGAGATCGACGACGTGCGCGACCGGCTCTCCGGCGCGCAGCAGCACCGCGTCGCGGCCGCGTACTCGCCCCTCCTCGCGCTCGTAGAGCTGGACGAGATCCGCGCCCGTGTCCTCCGCCTCGCCGACGAACACGGCCACGCTCAGCCTGTCGTCGGGGACCGGCAGGACGCCCGGGGCACGTCGCGGGCTTTGCTCCGCCAGGATGAAGCCGAGCATGTCGGCGCCGGCCTCGACGGCGGCCTCGACGTCGTCGGCACGCGTGAGGCCGCAGACCTTCACGAGCGGCCGCGAGCTGAGCTCCCGCAGTTTCGCCGCCGGATCCGCGGCCTGCATCAGCGCCGAGCCGACGAGCACCGCGTCGGCGCCGGCGAGCTCGGCGGCCGCGCCCTGCGCACGCGTGCGCACACCGCTCTCGGCGACGACGACAGCGTCCTGCCCGCGCATCCGTGCAACAAGCTCGAGCTGCTTGCCGCGGTCGAGCTCGAACGTCGTGAGGTCGCGCGCGTTGACGCCGATCACCTCGGCGTCCAGCGCCACGGCCCGGTGCAGCTCGTTCGCGTCGTGCGCCTCGACCAGCGTCTCGATCCCGAGCTCGCGCGCGTACGAGAGCAGCGCGGCGGCGCGTTGGTCGTCGACGTCGCGCAGGATCACGAGCGCCGCGTCTGCGCCGGCGACCTTGAGCTTCAGCAGGTCGAGCTCCTCGGTGAAGAAACCCTTCGCGAGCAGCGGCGCCGTCGTGGCGGCTCGTGCGGCCCTCAGATCCTCGAGCGAGCCCCCGAAGCGCTCGTCGACGAGGATCGAGATCGCGGCGGCGCCTGCGTTGGCGAACTGAGATGCGAGGCGCGCGGGATCCGCGTCCGGACGGAGATCGCCGGCAGAGGGCGAGCGGCGCTTGACCTCGGCGATCGCGCCGAGACCCGGGGCTGCGAGGGCGTCATGGAACCGGCCCATCAGGTGGTCACAGTCTCGCGTGAGAAGGCCACGAGCTGTTCGAGCCGCTCCGCGGCGGCGCCCGAGTCGATCGTCTCGCACGCGAGCTCGAGCCCTTCGTGAAGATCCTCGGCGTGTCCCGCCGCGGCGATCGCCCCCGCGGCGTTGAGCAGGATCGCGCTTCGCCTGCCGCCGTGCGCGCCGTCGAAGACCTCGCGCACTGCCGCGGCGTTCTCGGCCGGCGTGCCGCCGCGCAGCTCGTCGACGCTGCAGCGTGGTACGCCCAGCTCCGCTTCCGGATCGAGCTCCCGCTCGCGGACCGACCCGTCGACAACCTCCGCGACGAGATTCGGCCCAGCCGGCGACAGCTCGTCGATCCCGCCCGCTCCGTGCACGACGTAGGCCCGGCGCGCGCCGAGCTGCGCGAGTACCTCGGCGATCGTGCGGACGAGCTGTTCCGAATAGACGCCCACGACCTGCGCGCGCGCGCCGGCCGGGTTGGTCAGCGGCCCGAGCACGTTGAACACGGTGCGCGTCGCGAGCTCCTTGCGCACGGGCGCGGCGTGTCGCATCGCCGGGTGGTGGGAGGGCGCGAAGAGGAAGCCGAAGCCCAGCTCGTCGATCGACTGCGCGATGCGTGCCGGCTCCTGCTCGAGCGCGAACCCGAGCGCTTCGAGCACGTCGGCCGAGCCGCACGCCGAGGAGACGGCGCGGTTCCCGTGTTTCGCGACTGCGGCGCCGGCGGCCGCGGCAACGAGGGCGGCGGCGGTGGAGATGTTGATCGTGTGTGCACCGTCGCCGCCCGTGCCGGCCGTGTCGACCAGGTCGTCACGCTGTGGCTTGACGGGCAGGACGTGGGCGCGCATCGCCTCGGCGCAGCCAGCGATCTCCGCGGACGTTTCCCCCTTCGCGCGCAAGGCGACGAGGAAGCCGCCAATCTGCGCGGGCGTCGCTTCGCCGCGCATGATCTCTCCCATCACCTCGCGCGTTTGCCCGCGGCCGAGGTCGTGGCCGTCGAGCAGCTCCTGTAGCGCCTGCTGGATCATCTCGCCAGGAAGTTTCGCGCGATCTCGCGGCCGAGCGGGGTCAGCACCGATTCGGGGTGGAACTGCAGACCGTCGATCGGCAGCTCGCGGTGGCGCACGCCCATCACCTCGCCGTCGTCAGCGGTTGCCGAGATCTCCAGCTCGTCCGGGATCTTCTCGGCCGCGAGCGAGTGGTAGCGGCCGGCCTCGAGCTCGTCAGGGAGGCCGGCGAAGAGGCCGCGGCCGTCGTGGCGCACGGTGCACGCCTTCCCGTGGACCAGCTCGCGTGCCGCGCCGATCTCGCCGCCGAAGGCTTCGACGATCGCCTGGTGGCCGAGGCAGACGCCGAGCGTGGGCAGGGTCGGCGCCAGGCGGCGGACGATCTCGAGCGTGGCGCCGGCGTCGGCCGGGCGGCCCGGGCCGGGGGAGATGACGAGGTGTGTCGCGCCGAGGCGGGCTGCGCCGTCGGCGTCGATCGTGTCGTTCCGGCGCACGGTCACCTCCGCCCCGAGCTCGCCGAACAGGTCCGCGAGGTTGTAGGTGAACGAGTCGTAGTTGTCGACGAGCAGGATCAACGCTGCTCTGCCTCCGCGAGGTCGATCGCGGCTTCCACCGCCGCGAGCTTGCGCAGGCATTCCTCGTGCTCGGACGCGGGATCCGAGTCGGCGACGATTCCCGCGCCCGCCTGCAGGTGTGCGACGCCGTCGCGCAGGACGATCGTGCGGATCGCGATGCACGTGTCGAGCGTCAGCTCGTCCGGCAGCGCGTAGCCGACCGCGCCGGCGTAGGGGCCGCGGCGCCGTCCTTCGAGCTCGGAGATCAGCTGCATCGCGCGCACCTTCGGGGCACCGGACACCGTGCCGGCGGGGAAGCACGCACGCAGCAGGTCGAACGGCGAGATGCCGTCCCGCAGCTCACCGCTGACCTGCGAGACGAGATGCGTCACGTGCGAGTAGCGCTCGACCTCGAGGAAGCGTGTGACGTCGACGGTGCCCGGCACGCAGACCCGCGAAAGGTCGTTGCGGCCGAGGTCGACGAGCATCACGTGCTCTGCGCGGTCTTTCTCCGACGCGAGCAGCCGCTCGGCGTCGCCGGGGCCCCGCTCGGTCGTGCCGGCAATCGGGTTGAGGCTGGCACCGCGTCCTTCGCATTTGACGAGCGTCTCGGGTGAGGAGCCGATCAGCGCGACGCCGTCGAGCTCGAGCAGGAACAGGTACGGCGACGGGTTGACGCGGCGGAGCGCGCGGTAGAGGTCGAGGGCCGAGGCGGTCGTCGGCCGCTCCGCCCGCTGGGAGAGGACGACCTGGAAGG
>WNGD01005559.1_pt1 | contig 21345 bp, 19 predicted proteins | sample 5400671 | NCBI WGS metagenome assembly WNGD01 (sample SAMN13153369, study PRJNA577476) | soil metagenome | isolation source: 40 cm soil or saprolite under grassland replicate 2 | place: USA:California | collected 2016-06-15 | reverse complement strand
GCGTCGTTTCGCGTCGCGTTAGCCGAGGAGGTTGCGTGCATTATCTGATCACCGGCGGAGCGGGATTCATCGGCTCGCATCTTGCCGACGGCCTGCTGAGCCGGGGAGACGAGGTCACCGTTCTCGATGACCTCTCGACGGGCGCCATGCGGAACATTCGGCACCTGAAGGGCCAGCCCGGATTCAATTACGTCGTGGGCAGTGTGTTGAATGCCCCACTGCTCGCCGAGCTGGTGGACAATGCCGATCAGATCTTCCATCTCGCCGCCGCGGTCGGTGTGCGACTCATCCTCGAGAGCCCGGTTCGCACCATCGAAACCAATGTGAAGACAACTGAGATGGTGCTGGCGGCCGCGTGCAAAAAGAAAAAGAAAGTGTTCGTGGCCTCGACTTCGGAAGTGTACGGCAAGAGCGTGACCGTGCCGTTCCGCGAGGATGGCGACCTCGTGCTCGGCGCTACGAGCCGGGGGCGGTGGAGCTACGCCTGCTCGAAAGCGATCGATGAGTTTCTCGCGATCGCCTACTGGCGCGAGCGGCACTGCCCGACGGTGATTGGCCGCTGCTTCAATACCGTGGGGCCGCGTCAGACGGGACACTACGGCATGGTGGTGCCGCGCTTTGTCAAGCAGGCGCTGCGGAACGAGCCGCTCACCGTGTACGGCGACGGGCGCCAGACCCGTTGCTTCACGCACGTGAGCGATGGTGTGCGCGCGATGATCGGACTCATCGATGCCGATCATACCGTGGGTGAGGTCTACAATCTGGGGAGCGAAACAGAGACGCCGATTCTGGAGCTCGCCGAGCGCGTCAAGCAGCTCACGGAGTCTGAGTCGCCCATCACGTTCGTCCCGTACACCGAGGCGTACGGCGACAACTTCGAGGACATGCCTCGCCGCGTCCCCTCGCTCGAGAAAATCCGCGCGGCGATTGGATGGGAACCCAAGATCGAGCTCGATGAGACCCTGGAGTCGGTGATCGAGTACGAGCGGTCCATGGAGCCACAGCTAGCATGAAACCGGCCGCGGCGGCGATCCTCGTCGCGGCACTGTCGCTCGCGGTCGCCCTGGCAGTCACGCCCGCGGTACGGGCGCTGGCGCGCAGTCTCGGTCTCATCGCTCGTCCGACAGCGGATCGCTGGCATCAGCGGCCCACGGCATTGATGGGCGGCATTGCCATCGCCGCGGGGACGCTGGTGGGTGTGGTGGCCTGGTTCACCATCGCGGCGTTCGGCTGGTCTCCTGAGTTCACCGCTGCACACCCATGGCCGCGGGCAGTTGCGGCCAGCGCGGCGTTCATGTTCGGCGTCGGTCTGGTGGACGATCTCGTTCGGCTGCGTCCGCAGCTCAAGTTCCTCCTGCAGTTGCTGGCAGGCGTGGTGCTCGTCGCGGCGGGAGCCACATTCGCACTGACACCCTGGCACCTCATCAACGTGCTTGCCACGGTGTTCTGGTTCGTGGCGTTGACCAACGCGTTCAATCTGCTCGACAACATGGATGGCGTCGCCGCCGGGGTCGGAGCGATCGCCGCGTTATTTCTCGGGGTCACGTTCGCATTCCAGGGCGCGTGGCTGCACGCGGCGGTCGCGTGGTCCCTTGCGGGAGCAGCGCTCGGATTCTTGCGCTACAACTTTCAGCCCGCGAGCATCTTCATGGGCGATGCCGGGAGTCTGTTCATCGGCTCGTTGCTCGCGGGGCTGGTAATGACGTCGCCAGCCTCGGCGTCGGGCAGTTTGGTCGCCGTCTTGTTCGTGCCGCTGGCGATTGTCGCCGTGCCCATCGTGGATACGGCGCTCGTGGCCGTCACGCGCGCGCTCGCGTCGCGCCCCATCTCGCGTGGTGGAAAGGACCACAGCACCCATCGGCTCGTCGCGCTGGGCCTGGCGGAGCGGCAAGTCGCGCTGCTGTTGTACGGATTCGCCGCGGTTGGCGGTGCGGTAGGTCTGCTGCTCATGGGGCTCGATTTGGCGCTGGGCCTGATGTTGGGCACCATCTTTCTCGTCGCGCTGAGTCTTTTGGCTGCATACCTGGGGCGATTGCAGGTCGGTTATCCTGATAAGGCGCCGGGCTGGAAGCCTGCGACGATCGTGGCGACGGAGCTGCTCTACAAACGTCGTCTCGCCGCGATGTTGCTCGACGTCGTGCTGGTGTCGGTGGCCTACTACGGCGCGTTCCGCTTGAAATTCGAGGGAGGCGCGGCGCCGCCTGGCTACGTGGATGCGTACCAGGCAACGCTTGGGCTCGTCATCGCATTGAAAGTGGTCGTATTCGCGTCGTTTGGGATGTATCGGGGGGCGTGGCGTTACACGAGCATGGTGGATCTCTATCGAACGCTCGTCGCGGTCGCGGTTAGCTCGACGGCGCTGTACTGGTACGCGCAGTGGCGCGTGCCCACGATGGCCACGTCAAATGTCCTCTACATCGATGCCTTGCTGACAGCGGCGTTCGTTCTGGCCGCGCGATTGTCATTTCGTTCGCTCGAGTTCATGCGCCGGCGACTGCGGCAGGGCGGGGAGCGCGTGGCGATTTACGGCGCCGGTGACGGAGGCGAGCTGGCAGTCCGCGAGCTGCTGAATAACGGGGCACTCGGCTTGCAGCCGTTCTGCTTCTTCGATGACGATCCCCACAAGCGTGGCGAGCGCATCCACGGCGTCCCAGTGCTCGGGGGGCTGGAAAGCGTGGCGTACGTTGCGGAGCACCACGGCGTGCGACGTATTCTCATCGCGACGAAGAAGCTCCCCACCGATGTCCTGCGGGCACTCCACGCATATGCGGTGGCGCATGCGCTTCAACTACTAGAGCTGGATGTAAGTATGCGGCCCGTACACAGCAATGGCGATGAGGAGGCGGCGGCCGACGTGGTGTCGCCGAGATTCCAGGAATCGGCCACAACAGCCCCATTGCGGATCGTCGCACAGTGACCCCCGGCAACGCCATCTGACTCAAGCGGGGAATTCTTTTTCGTCCACGATGTTCGGCGCTCGAACGAGCGTTTCATGCCACCGCTGTCAGGCGCTGGTCAGGGCCACTCCAATGTCCGTGAGCGTGAATCGTGAAGCGGGCCGATCAGCGACCGAGCGCTGAGCTCCGTCAGGAGCTGATCCTCGAGCTTCAGCGGAGCTCGAACATCTCCCAGCGAGCGCTCGCGCGTCGCCTCGGCTTGGCGCTCGGGACGGTGAACCGGTTTCTCAACGACATGATCGCGGCCGGCTACGTCCGCGTGTTCAATCGTACGGTGCGTCCGTACGCGTACGTAGTGACGGACGACGGTGAGCAGTACCAGCGACGCTTGAGCCACGAGCACTACTCCTGGGTCTTGAGCCATCTGCAGCGGCTCGAGCAACGGATCCGCTCGACGCTCGGCGACTTGCGGAGGCAGGGCGTGAAGCGTGTGGTTTTGTACGGCGCCGGCGAGGTCATGGAAGCGACCCATCGTGTCGCCTGCGAGGTGGGCCTGCACGTGGTGGGCGTTGTCGACGATGATGCCGCGCAGCAGGGGTTACGCATGGCAGGGCTCGTGGTGGAGCCGCCGAGCGCGATCAATACGCTGGCGCCGGATGCGGTCCTGGTGACCACTTTTCACCATTCCCGCGAAATCCAACTCGCGCTTAATCGGGAGCTACGATCGCCGACAATCGTTTGGGAATTGTGACCATTCTACCCCACTGGCCAGGACCTCATTCGAGGGTGCGATGACCGGAACATCTCCCGACCCCATGCCGGTGTCGAAGGAGGACAAGGAGATCTCGTTGCTGGCGCTGGTGAGCGTCTTGCTTCGCTGGCGGCGCACGATCGTCGTTCTGGTTTTGGCTAGTGGAGCGGCGGGGCTCGCGACAGGGTTGCTGACCACGCGAGTGTACAGGTCCTCGGCGACGTTTCTCCCGCAGGTGTCGGAGGGTAGTCCCTCGGGGCTTGCACTGGTGGCGAGCCAGTTCGGCATCCGGGTGCCGAGCGGCGGGGGGTGGGGTCCTCCCGTGTACGTCGAGTTGCTTCGGTCGCGGGCCTTGCTGGAGCCGATCGCGCTAGACACGGTGGTCGTTGCCGAACAAGTGGGGCGGCGCGTCGCCGTGATGGATCTGCTGCACGTCGAAGGCAGCACGGATGCGCAGCGGGCCGACCGGGCCGTGCGCGCGCTGGGAGGGATCGCGAAGAGCCGGGAGGTGAGGGCCTTGGGTGCCGTTGAGGTAGCCGTGACGACCCGTTGGCCGAGTGTGTCGCTGGCGCTCGCGGACCGCCTGGTACGCGGGGTGAGCGAGTTCAACATCGAGACGCGCAAATCGCAGGCGGCGGCGGAGCGGCAGTTCGTGGAAGCGCAGGCGGGTGAAGCGGAGCGCGCCCTGCGAGAAGCAGAGGACCGGTTACAGAGCTTTCTCCAGCGGAACCGAGTTATCAGCTCGCCGCAGCTCCAGTTCGAGTACGACCGACTCCAGCGCCAGGTGGCCTTCCGCCAACAGGTCTATACGGTGCTGGTCCAGAACCGGGAGGAGGCTCGGATCCGCGAAGTTCGCGACACGCCGGTAATCACGGTGCTGGAGACACCCCACCTGCCCCTGGTGTCTGAGCCCCGACGGTCCGTCTTGCGGGGCGTCGTGGGTGGCCTGTTCGGCGGGATGCTCGGAACGCTGATCGCGTTCCTCGCGCAGGCAATTTCCGGCGCGCAGCGCGAGCAGAATGGCGACGCGCGGGAGTTTTTCCGGCTGGTGAGTGAAGCCACGCCGCGGTTTCTCAGGCGGTGGGTCGCTGGCGGCTCTCGTGACGGCGCGGCGCGGGATACGTCGGCGGCCACGCGTCCAACCAGGCTCGAGGGAGGCCGTCGCCGGTGAGAGGGCTACCGCGATGACCACACCGTCCCCCGCCTGGCTCCGAGCAGCGCCGGCGTTTCTACGCCGGCGCGTCGAGGGTCGGACCAATCTCCTCGCCGTCATTCATAACACCGGCTGGCTGTTCGCTGACAAAGCGATGCGAATGGTCGTGGGTGTTCTGGTGGGGGCGTGGGTCGCCCGCTACTTGGGGCCGAATCAGTACGGCGAGCTCGCGTATGTGCTGGCATTCGTCGCATTGCTCAGCGTGATATGTCAACTGGGGCTTGACGCCGTCGCGATTCGAGACATGGCGCGGGATCCGCAGGCGGCCCCAGCGATCCTCGGAACCGCCCTGCGTCTCAGACTGATCACCGGGTTCGCCGCCTACGGTGCCGCGATTCTCGGTATGGCGATCCTGCGGCCAGGCGACACGCGAGCGCTGGTGCTCACGGCCATAGTTGCGGGTACCGTCATCTTCCAGGCTGGCGACACATGCGATCTCTGGTTCCAGAGTCAGATACAGAGCAAACGAACGATCGCAGCCAAAGGGGTGTCGTACCTCGCGGCGAACGGACTGAAGGTCCTACTCATCCTCGCCCGGGCTGGTCTCGTCGCTTTCGCCGTGGTGGGCCTCGTAGAGGTCATGGTGGCCGCCTTCGCGTTGTGGGTCGCATATCGCCGCTTCCCCGCACCATCTCACTGGACCTGGCAACCTGTGTGGGCGAAGCAGCTGATGCGCGAGTCCTGGCCCTATCTGCTTTCGGGGCTCGCGATCGTCATCTACATGCGGATCGATCAAATCATGCTACGCGGCATGGTGAGTGAGCATGAGCTCGGCATCTTTTCAGCGGCATTACCCGTGTCGACTGCCTGGTACTTCATTCCCATGGCGATTTCCGCAAGCGTCGGACCTACCATCGCGCGCCGAAAGCAGAACGATCCCGTGGCGTACAAACGGGCGATCGCACAGTTGTTCAGTCTCATGTGGTGGGTGATGCTCCCATTGAGCGCCGCTGTCGCACTAGCCTCAGGACCGCTGGTCGCGTTTCTGTACGGCGCCGCCTATGCCGCGAGCGCGCGCGTTATGGCAATCCATGTGTTTACGAACGTGCCGATAGCATTGGGGATCGCACAAAGCAGTTGGATCGTAAATGAAAGACAGAACATGATCTCACTGTACAGAACGGTCCTCGGCGCGGTCTCCAACGTGATGCTGAACCTGCTCTTGATCCCGCCTTACGGAGCCGTTGGGGCAGCCATCGCGAGCGTGAGCGCGCAACTCGTGGCCGCCGTGTTCTCGAATCTGGTTCTCGCACCGAAAATATTCGTCATGCAGGTGTCGTCGTTGTTGCAGCTCCGAGCGTTCAGAGCATGAGCCTGATCGGCGCCCAGATCACCGACCTCTGGGCTCGGTTCTTGGCGCGGACCAGATTCGAGAGAGTGAACCGATTCCTGTTTAATCTGAGCCTCAGAGGACTTGGGATTCTGAACTACCGGAACGCCAAGGAGAGCGGCGAGGCGCACTTCCTTGAGAAGGTTCTGGCCTGCTATTACGGATCCGGCGGTGGCGCGAACGGCGTCATTCTCGACGTCGGGGCGAACGTCGGGGACTACAGCCGCGCGATCCTCAGCATCGCTCCGACGGCTCAGATCTACTGCTTTGAGCCGCACCCCGGCAACCTGAGACACCTCGAAGCGACCCTCGGGGGCAGAGTCACGGTGGTACCTGCGGCCGTGGGCTCGAGGCTGGGAACGGCCGAGCTGTACGATTACGCGGGGGGAGCCGGCTCGTCCCACGCCTCACTGCATAAGGACGTCTTTGAGAAGCTGCGACAGCAGCCCTATCAATCGCTCTGCGTGAAGATGACGACGATCGACGACTTCATCGACGAGCACAAGATTGGTGCGATCTTGCTCCTCAAGGTCGACGTGGAGGGGCACGAGCTGGAGGTGTTCCGGGGAGCGACCAAGGTGATCCGCGCACAGAAGGTGGACACCGTGCACTTTGAGTTCAACGAGATGAACGTCATTACGCGCGTGTTCCTGGCAGACTTTTTCGCTCTGCTGCCGGGTTTCGCGTTCTATCGCCTCCTTCCTGACGGCTGGATTCCGATCACGGATCGCCCTACGGAAAACGTGTTCGCGTTCCAGAACCTCGTGGCCGTGCGGATCGGCGCACCGGCGTTCAGGATATTCGCGGGCCGATGACAGCCACGCACCCCGCGGGCTCGCGGGAACCAGCCGCCACGGGTGCCGTTGTGCGCGGGCCGCTCGCTCCCATCGCCTTGTTCGTCTATCGCCGACTAGGACACGCGCAGCGGACGCTGGCGGCGTTGGCCAACAACGATGGTGCGCTCGACTCTGATCTGATGGTGTTTGCGGACGGCCCGAGAGGCGAAGCCGAGCTCGGCGACGTGACCACCGTCCGGCGCTATCTGCGGACAGTTGTGGGATTTCGATCGGTAACGGTCGTGGAGCGCGACCAGAATCTTGGCCTTGCCAACTCGATCATTGAGGGAGTGACGCAGGTCTTGCGCCAGCGTGACCGCGTGATTGTGATGGAGGACGATCTCGTCACAAGCCGATTCTTTCTGCGGTTCATGAACGAAGCGCTGGACTACTACGAGGATGATGAGCGTGTTGCGAGCATACACGGGTACGTCTATCCGGTCGAGCAGCCCCTGCCGGAAACGTTCTTCCTCCGCGGCGCCGACTGTTGGGGTTGGGCCTGCTGGCGGCGGAGCTGGCGATTGTTCAACCCGGATGGTCATCACCTGATCTCCGAGTTGCGCCGCCGGGCGCTGACCCGAGAATTCGATCTCGATGGCTCCTACAAGTACACACGGATGCTCGAGGACCAGATCGCCGGCGCCAATGATTCCTGGGCGATACGCTGGCACGCCTCCGCGTTCCTCCAGGACAAGTTGACTCTCTATCCAGGCCGCTCTCTCGTCCACAATGTCGGGAACGACTTGTCGGGACGACACGGTATCGACACGAGGATCTACGATGTGGACCTCGCGCCCACTTCGATCCATGTGGGCGGTGTCCCGGTGGAGGAATCGCGAGCCGGCCGAGCGGCGTTCATCCAGTTCATGCGGCGACGCGGCTCCGGGCGCAGTCCTCGTCGACTGCTCGCTCATCTGCTCCGTCGCCTGCGGGGGAGCGCGTGAAGTCGACGGTCCTGTGAGGAAGTTGATCACCCGGATCCTGCGCACCGACGTGGTGGCGGAAGACCCACCGGTGTGTGTGGACATCGGCGCATCCGGAGGGCTCCCCGCCGAGTGGCGCCTCCTCGCACCACATTCGATCTGTGTCGCGTTTGACCCGGATACCCGCGAGTTCCGAGTCGATGACTCCTCGAGCAGTGGGTGGCGGCGGCTGGTCAAGCTGAATCGGCTGGTCGCAGAGAAGCCGGTGGACGCGGCAGCGTTTTTCCTGACCAAGTCTCCGTTCTGTTCGAGCTCGCTGCGCCCCGACGCCGCAGCGCTGGCGCCGTGGGCGTTCCGTGAGCTGTTCGAGGTACAGCGTACGGTATCATTACCTGCGGTGTCGTTGAGTGACACACTTACCGAGCTTGGCATCCAGCGAATCGATTGGTACAAATCAGACACTCAAGGCATCGATCTGAGGGTGTTTGCATCACTCGGGAGTGACGTGATCGACCAGGTGATCGTTGCGGATTTCGAGCCGGGGATCATCGACGCGTACCAGGGAGAAGACAAGCTGTTTGCGCTCATGCGGTTCATGGCATCCCGTCCATTCTTTGTCAGCGATATGAGAATCTGGGGCTCGCAACGAATCGAGGCCGCGGGACTCCACTCGCTTGGGGCGCTGCAGCGGAGGTTCGTCGCGGCCATTCTGAAGATCTCACCCGGCTGGTCCGAAGTGACGTACGTGAACGATTTCTCGGCGCCTCCTGACTCGAGACGGAAGAGCTACCTCGGCTGGGTGTTTTCCACGATCAAGCAACAGGACGGCCATGCGCTCGCCATTGCCGAGCGAGGACTCCGCATGTTCGGCGACCCAGTCTTCGAGGCGTGTCGCCGGGCATCACTCGCACAGATGCGTGCGAGATACCCGCGGCTGGCGCTGCATGTGCTGGGACGGGCACTTGCGAAGGTCGTCCGTCACCTCCGGCGGCGGTGATGGAACACTTCGTCACCCTGTTCGACAGCTGGTTCCTGCCGCAAGGACTGGCCCTGCACGACTCGCTCCAGCAGCACGGGGGGGAGTACAGGCTGTGGATTCTTTGCATGGATGACGACGCGCAGCAGGTGCTGAGACGGCTTGAGCTGCCGAACGTCCAGCTGCTTTCGCTTTCCGATGTGGAGACTCCGGAGCTACTCCGCGTCAAGTTGGGCCGAACGCGTGCTGAGTACTGCTGGACCCTGACGCCGGTCGTCCCACGACTCGTGTTTGACAGGGCACCCGACGCGAGGCGCGTCACCTATGTCGACGCGGACGTCTGGTTCAGAAAAAATCCCGCACCGTTGTTTCAGGAGCTCGACGCGTCCGGCAAGCAGGTCTTGATCACGGACCACGCCTATGCTCCCGAGAACGACAAATCCGCGACGAACGGCCAGTACTGCGTGCAGTTCGTGACCTTCACGCAGGGCGGAGAGGTGGTGCGCAAATGGTGGGAGGAGCGCTGCATCGAATGGTGCTTTGCCAGATATGAGAATGGCAAGTTCGGGGATCAGAAGTACCTGGATGATTGGCCAAGCCGCTTCGCCGATCAGGTGCATGTGCTCCAGCATCAGGAATGGGCGCTCGCACCCTGGAATGCGACCCGGTTTCCGTATGGCAGTGCGGTCATGTATCACTTTCAGGGTCTGCGCTTGACGGAGGGTAGGAAAGTGAGCCTGGCGGACTATCCATTGCCACCAGCGCTGATTCGCTACGTCTACGAGCCCTATGTGACTTGCCTGCGAGGGGCGCTGGCGGCGCTGTCACGGGTCGACTTCGAACCCAGAGTGCTGCAGCGGGGGCGGGGTCTGCTCTGGGGCATCAAGCGGAGGCTGTATGGCGTCTACTCCCATCTCTGGCGCACTCAGTATCAGCACTACCGCACGCTCTGAGGCACCTACTTCGTGAACAGCCTTCAGGATGCCGCACGAGAGACTGACCGTCGCGAACAGTACCTTCCTTTAGCGGCGCTGGTCCTCCTGAGCGTCATCTACCTGTTCTCGCCGTTTGCGTCATACATAGGCTCCCTCCTGTTCTTGACTGTTTTCAGCAGGCGACTGAGCACCCGGATGCGCATCGCGGCCAGTGTGATCGCGATCCTGTCTGGCGCGTCGATCTGGGCCTCCCGGCTGGTTGGTCGCACCGAGTCCGACGACTTCGAATGGTACTACGCGATCTACCGACCCGTCGACCCCGTCCCCTGGACGAACAAGATACCGGTCTATGAGGTGGGATTCCCGTTGTTGATAAAAATCATCAGCGTTGCGCTGCCTGGCCTGACGCCGAGCGGGTTGATCTTCGTGTTAACGACGGTGACGGGACTGATACTGTTGTTCGGCGTGGAGCGCTTCGGACTGCGCGAGTTCTCCAAGGAGAAGCGGGGCTATTGCAATGCCATGGTCTTCTTGTTCTTCTCCTTCGTCCTGACCACGCAGCTCACGAGACAGATGCTTTCGAGTGTCTTCCTCGTGATCGCGTTCCTCTCCCCGAAGGCGATGCCACGGCGCCTATCGCTGCTCCTGGCGTCGGCGTTCCATCTCTCCGCGATCGGCGTCTACGCAGTCATACGGATGTTTCAAAGCAAGTATCTGTGGATTCCGTTTCTGCTATTCTGGGTTGTCCTCATCACGAATGTGGTGGATGTCTACGCCATGGCGTCGTTGGTCACCGGTCAAATTCCTCGTCTGGACTATTTCTACTTGATGGCAGGCGATAGCGCGGCGAACCTGGCTACCCTGGCAATCGTTCTGGCTGTCACGCTGCCAGGAGCGATGAGCCTGGTCGGGCTCAAGGCGGCCGAGGCGCGGATATCGGCGCAGGAGAAACGAATCATGCTTCTGCTGGCGCTCGTGATCCTGGCGTATTTCTTGACTCTGAATTTCACCCTGGGTCCGTTCAGAGTGTTTCTAGTGATCCATGCCGTCCTGGCGGGTTGGTTCTTCGCCTTTCTTACGCGTCGGTGGTCCAGTCCTTGGCTCGTGGTGGGCAGTGTCGTGCTCATCCTCATGAGGGCCTGGTCGCTTTTCTTCGTGGACCCAGACCGCACGTTCCTGCCGTGGGAAGTGTATGGTCCGTTCGGTGCCTTCCCCGGCTATTTCATCTTCTCATACCTGGGTAGCTAGCAGCGGATGGGGGCGAGCAGTGGTGACGTCTTTTTGGGCACGAAAGCCGGCCTGGTGGGACGCGCGAAGACGCTGATCAAAGACTGGCTTCCGCCAGCGGCCGAGCGGTGGCTTCGGCACATCGGGCGACGCTGGGGTGGCCTGCGGTTCGAAGGAGACTTCGCGACATGGGAGGAAGCCGTCGCGGGGTCGGGCGGCTACGATCAGGCTTCGATTCTTGCCAAGGTGACCGACGCAACGCTGAAGGTGAAGCGCGGCGAGGCGGTGTACGAACGCGATTCTGTTCTGTTCGACGAGATCCAGTACTCGTGGCCTGCGCTCGCTGCCTTGATGTGGGCGACTGCGAGAAATGGCGGTCGCCTGAGCGTCCTGGATTTTGGGGGTTCCCTCGGAACCACGTATCATCAGAACCGGCGATTCTTGGACGGCCTGGGGGACGTGAGCTGGGGTGTCGTGGAACAGGCTCACTATGTCGCGCAAGGCCGGAAATACTTTGAGGACGAGCACCTGCGCTTCTTTGATAACATCGAAGAGTGCGCTGTCACCCTTCGACCCAACGTGATCATGCTCGGTAGCGTGTTGCAGTACGTGCCTGAACCTGACCGGCTGTTACGAGCGCTAGCGCTCACGCCGGCCAACGTCATGATCATTGACCGCACGCCGTTCGCGGATGCCGAGCGGGACACGATCAGCATCCAATATGTTCCACGCGCGATCTATCGTGCTAGTTACCCTTGCCGCATCCTGTCGCGCGATCGCGTGAGACTGGAGCTACTCGCCAGTTGGCGAATTGTAGAGACGTTCCGCTGCGCCGACGGGACGCGGAGCACGAATAGCGGACTGCGGTTCACCTTTGAAGGTCTGATCCTGAATCGATGACCTTCGCGAGTTCACGGGTTCTCATCACTGGCGGACTCGGCTTCATCGGCTCCAATCTCGCGCGCCGGCTCGTCGGTCTGAGCGCGCGTTCAATCTCGCCGGTCAGACCAGCCACCTGGATTCGATGCTCGATCCGCATACCGACCTGGCGATCAATGCGACAGCGCAACTCTCCATCCTGGAGGCCTGCCGAAAGGTCAACCCCGGCATCAAGATCGTGTTCGCGAGCACCCGTCAGCTCTACGGCAAGCCGGAGTATCTTCCCGTGGACGAGCGCCACCCTATCCGTCCGGTGGACATCAATGGCATCAACAAGCTGGCCGGCGAGTGGTACCACCGGCTGTACCACTCCGTCTATGGGATCCGCGCGTGTGCACTGCGCCTGACGAACACGTACGGGCAGGGGATGCGCGTCAAGGATGCTCGCCAGATGTTCCTGGGCATCTGGGTGCGCCGACTTATTGAGGGCCAGCCGATCCAGGTGTACGGAGACGGATCACAGGTACGGGACTTCAACCATGTGGACGATTGCGTCGATGCGTTGCTGCTAGCGGCTCAGAGCGATGTCGCGTACGGCAAGGTGTACAACCTGGGCAGTACCGAGGTCATCAGCCTGAAAGATCTGGCGCACGTGATGGTCAGTCTGGGCTATGGCGGAGTATACGAGATGGTCCCGTTCCCACCGGATCGGAAGGCGATCGATTTGGGCGATTATTACGGGGATTTCACCCTGATTCAACGCGAGCTCGGGTGGGCGCCCAAGGTGTCATTGTCCGGCGGCCTGAAAAAAACCGTTGACTTCTACCGCCAGCACGCCAAGCACTATTGGGAATGAGATGATTCTGATCAACGACTTCCAAGCCGAGCCGGCCGCATTGCGGGACGCGATGCTGGCGGCCGTGGCGCGCGTGCTGAAGTCGGGCTGGTATATCCTCGGCACTGAGGTCCAAGCCTTCGAGCAGGAATGGGCTCGGATATGTGGGGTCGCGCGTGCGGTTGGCGTGGCGAACGGGACGGATGCGATCGAGATCGCGCTGCGCTCGCTCGACATCGGGCCGGGGGACGAGGTGGTCACGACCCCCATGACGGCCTTCGCCACGGTCCTCGCGATCATCCGCGCCGGCGCAATACCCGTGCTGGCGGATATCGAGCCTGAGACCGCCTTGCTGTCGCTCGACAGTGTCGAGCGTTGCCTGTCGTCAAAGACCAAGGCCGTCGTGCTCGTACATCTCTATGGCCAAGTCCGCGACATGTCGGCGTGGCAGCAGTTCTGCGCTCGGCGTGGGGTTGCGCTGGTAGAAGACTGCGCCCAGGCTCATCGCGCGACTCTCGGCGGCAAGGTGGCCGGCTCGTTCGGACGCGTCGGCGCGTACAGCTTTTATCCCACCAAAAACCTCGGTGCGCCTGGCGATGCGGGTGCACTCGTCACCGATGATCCGGCGCTAGCGGAACGCGGCCAGCGATTGCGCAACTATGGCCAGAGCGACCGCTATCACCATCTGGAACTCGGTATGAACAGTCGTCTGGACGAACTTCAGGCGGCGATCCTCCGCGAGCGACTGAGATGGCTGGAGATATTTACGGCCCGTCGGCAGGAGATCGCGCGGTCATATCTGGATGAGATGCGCAACCCGCAGGTGCGACTCCAGGCGCGTCCGGTGGAGACGTCGGCCCATGTCTATCATCTGTTTGTGGTCACCTCCACGCAGCGGGACGCTTTGCAGACACACCTGGAGCGGAACAACGTCCAGTCGCTCGTTCATTACCCGATCCCCGTACATCATCAGGAGCCATGTCGTGACATCAGGAGAGATCCGCAAGGGCTGCCGATCAGCGAACGCCACGCAGCCTCCTGTCTCTCGCTGCCGTGTCATCCTCAGATGTCGAATGCGGATGTGCGGGCTGTCATTGACGCGGTGAACGCCTTCCAGAACGATTGATGGAGCATTACGTCACGTTGTTCGACAGTCTGTTCCTGCCGCAGGGACTCGCGCTGCAGAGCTCCCTGGAGCGTCACGCGGTACCGTATAGCCTCTGGATCCTGTGTATGGACGGTGCGGCGTACGAAGTGTTGAGTCAGCTCCGTCTGCGCAACGTGCGATTGATGCGACTTGCCGAGGTCGAGACCGCCGAACTGCTCCGCGTGAAGGGAGAGAGGTCGACAGCCGAGTACTGCTGGACCGTGACACCGTTCACCCCACGCTTTGTGTTCGGGGCCGATGCCACGGTTCAACGGGTGACCTATCTGGACGCGGATCTCTGGTTCCGAGGCGCTCCGGCTCCGATATTTCGAGAGTTCGAGCACTCCGGGAAGCAGGTGTTGATCACAGATCATGCCTACGCTCCCGAGCACGATCAGACGGCGACACACGGCCGCTACTGCGTGCAGTTCATCACCTTTACCCGAAACGGGGGCGAATCGGTGCGGCAGTGGTGGCAGGAGCGTTGCGTGGAATGGTGCTTCGCACGATCTGAGAATGGCAAGTTCGGCGATCAGAAGTATCTGGATGACTGGCCAGAGCGCTTCGGCGATCAGGTCCACGTGCTGCGGCACGCGGAGTGGACGCGGGCCCCATGGAACGTCACGGAGTCTCCATACGAGAAGGCGTTGTTCTTTCACTTTCACGGCCTGAGGCTGCTGGCCCATAACCAAGTGAATCTCGGAGGTTACCCGTTGTCGCCCGAACTGATCGAGCATGTGTATGCGCCGTATTTAGCCTGTTTGGCTCGAGCGGTCGGTACGCTCCGAAGCCTGGGATTCGAGCCACGCCTGCAGCAACACAATGGAATGCTGTTGACGCTGAAGCGTCTCCTGTTCGGCACGTTTGCGCAACGTAAGCGATTCGTCGTCAAGTCGCTGACGTTGTCCTAGCATGCGCCTTTTGATCAGCGGTGGCGCCGGCTTTATTGGGTCTGCGGTGATCCGGCACGTCATTCAGCACACGCCACATACCGTGGTGAACGTCGACAAGCTCACCTATGCCGGCAATCTCGAGTCCCTCAGCCCCGTGAGCGGCGATCAGCGGTACGCTTTGGAGCACGCCGATATTGCGGACCGCGCGCGCATGGACCGCATCCTCGCGGCGCATCAGCCCGATGTCATCATGCACTTGGCCGCCGAGTCCCACGTCGACCGCTCTATTGACAATCCGGGTGACTTCATCGAGACCAACATCGTCGGGACGTATTCGCTGCTGGAAGCAGCGCGTGCCTACTGGCAAGCACTGGCGCACGCTCGCCGGGTCACGTTTCGCTTTCATCACGTCAGCACCGACGAAGTGTACGGCGACCTCGGTCGCGGCACGAGCGCGCTGTTCACGGAGGACACGCCGTACGCGCCCAGCAGTCCGTACGCCGCGAGCAAGGCCGCGAGTGATCACCTGGTGCGCGCCTGGCAGCGTACGTTTGGACTGCCTACGCTGATCACGAATTGCTCTAACAACTATGGACCCTATCAGTTCGCCGAAAAGCTGATCCCGCACACGATTCTCAGCGCGCTGTTCGGGAAGCGGCTTGCCGTGTATGGCGACGGCCAACACGTTCGTGACTGGCTGTATGTCGAAGACCACGCGCGGGCACTGCTGAGCGTGCTCAGCGACGGCCAAGTGGGCCAGACGTACAACATTGGCGGTCATACAGAGCAGAAGAACCTCACTGTCGTCCAAACGATTTGCGATCTCCTCGAGGAGCTGGCGCCCGGGCGCCGGTCGCCGGAGCTGACGCACTACCGAGACCTTATCACCTTTGTGCCAGACCGACCCGGCCATGACGAGCGGTACGCCACTGATGCCAGCAAGATCGAGCGTGCACTCGGGTGGCGCCCACGCGAGAGTTTCGCGTCAGGGCTTCGGAAGACCGTGCTCTGGTACTTGGATAACGAAGCGTGGTGGCAGCGCATACTCTCAGGCGCGTACCGACTGACGCGCATCGGTCAGCTCAGCTCCGGACCGGAGACGAGCCGCGTATGAGAGGCATCATCCTGGCGGGTGGAAGAGGCACGCGCCTTTACCCCATCACCCTAGGGGTGTGCAAGCAATTGCTCCCCGTGTACGACAAACCGATGATCCACTACCCCCTTTCGGTGCTCATGCTGGCGGGTATTCGAGACATTCTCATCATTACCGCACCCCAAGATCAGCTAGCCTTTCAGAGAGTGCTCGGTGACGGGAGTCAGTTTGGCGTCCACCTGAGCTACGCCGTGCAGCCCCGACCAGAGGGGTTGGCTCAGGCATTCCTCATCGGTGAACAGTTCATCGGGGACGGCTCGGTGTGCTTGGTGCTCGGAGACAACATCTTCTACGGCGAGGGTTTCATTGCATTGCTGAAGAAGCACGCAGCCATCACGCACGGTGCGACGATATTCGCGTACCAGGTGATAGATCCCCAGCGGTTTGGCGTGGTAGAGTTCGACGGCGATCATCGGGTGCTTTCCATCGCGGAGAAGCCCGCAAACCCCAAGAGCAAATGGGCGATCACCGGGCTGTACTTCTACGATCCTGAGGTGGTTGAGATCGCTTCGCGTGTCACGCCATCCGCGCGCGGTGAGCTCGAGATTACGGCCGTCAATCAAGCCTATCTCGCGCGCGGCCTGCTGTCGGTCGAGCTGCTCGGTCGAGGGTTCGCTTGGCTGGATACGGGTACGTTCGAGAGCCTGTTGCAGGCAGCGCAGTATGTCGAAACCATCGAAAAGCGCCAGGGCTACAAGATTGCCTGCCTGGAGGAGATCGCCTGGCGGAATCAGTGGCTCACCACTTCCGATGTCGAGCGCGCGGCGGCAAAGCTGCGGCAAAACGAATACGGCCGATACCTGACGGAGCTCATCCAGGCGGAGGGTTAGCGGGGTGCAACGCCCGCGATCGCTGGCCGTTCTCATGACGAGTCACAACCGGCGTGAGATCACGCTGCGCTGTCTTGCCGCTCTGGCTGAACAGTCTGGCCTCGAGAACGTCGTCATGACCATCATGCTGGTCGATGATGGAAGTACCGATGGCACGGCGCGGGCCGTCGCCGATCAGTTCCCAGGCGTGAAGCTTCTTGCAGGAGACGGTTCCTTGTATTGGGTGGGCGGCATGCGGAAGGCGATGGCGGCGGCGATAGCGGAGGCGTTCGACCTGTATCTCTGGTTGAATGACGATACGCGCCTTTTTCCGGAGAGCATCGCCCGATTGACTCACACGATGTCACAGCTTCAGCAGTGTGACGATCGTCCTGTCATCGTCGTTGGATCGACGCTGGATCCAAATACCGGCGAGGTCAGCTATGGCGGCTTCACCCGCGATGTTGGACCCATTACGAATCGCCTGAGAAGAGTGGCGCCATCGGATCACCCGATCGAGTGCGACACAATGAATGGGAACTGTGTTCTGATCGCACTGTCGGTTGTTGAGAGACTCGGCAATCTCGATCATCGCTTTACCCACTCGATGGCCGATTTGGACTACGGCTTTCGCGCGAAGCGTGCGGGCTGCTTGGTGTCGCTCGCCCCGGGCTACGTCGGGCACTGCGTCCAGAACTCAGGTGACGGCCTATGGCAAGATAGGAAGCTCCCCACAATCTCTCGTTGGAAGAAGATGCTGGGGCCCAAGGGCCTGCCGCCGAACGAGTGGCTGTGTTTCACGAGGCGCCACGCAGGACGGTTCTGGCCATTGATCTGGATCAGCCCGTACGTTCGTTTCTGGGTGCGAGACTTCATTGGACGTATGCAGGTCGTTGTGAGGAAAGTCCAAGGCACTTCTCACGGTGCCGCCTCATGAAGCAGTCATTACTCGGATATGATGTCGATTCGGGATCCCTGGGTGAAATCGTGGCGGCGATCGTCGACAGCCTAACGGGCGTCCGATCTCGGCGGGTCTTGGCCTGTTTTAACCCGCATTCCTATGTGGTGGCTTTGAAAGACCATGAGTTCGCGAGTGCGTTACGTGCCTCGGATTGGCTGCTCCCTGACGGTATCGGAGTCGTGCTCGCATCATGGGTCCTTCGGGGGACGATCCGGGACCGAGTCAGCGGTCCGGATGTATTTGCGGCGCTACACGACAGAGTGAACCGCCTTCAGGATGTGCGAGTATTCTTCATGGGCACGAGTGCCGAAACACTCGAACGCATTCGACGACGGATGGAAGTCGAGTTCCCCCATGTTCGGATAGCGGGTACATACTCGCCTCCCTTCAAGGCGAACTACTCAGAGGGTGAGAGCAGGGATATGATCGAGGCTGTCAACGCCTCAGGGGCTGATGTGTTGTGGGTCGGCCTGACGGCTCCCAAGCAGGAGAAGTGGATCCATGAGCATAAGAATAGACTGAACGTGCGCTTTATCGGTGCCGTGGGCGCAGCGTTTGATTTTTACGCGGGCACCGTCAAGTCGCCTCCATCCTTCTTCCGGAGAAATGGGCTGCTGTGGTTAGTCCGTCTGGTGCAGGAGCCTCGGCGGTTATGGCGAAGAACCTTTGTGTCGGCGCCGGTATTCGTGTGGCATGTGCTGAGAGAGCGTCTGCGAGGTCCCCAACTCGAGCGTTGATCCGTCCTTCGGCGGTTAGAGATCCATGTTACGCTTCGAGCCCTGACGTCGTCCAGGGGAAGCCGGCGCACCCATGACGTCGTTGACGCCGTTGAGGCTGCGGCCCTCGACCCCGACCCCCCCGCAGGGAATGTTGACACTGTTCGTTTGCGGCCGTATGGTCTTGATGCTCAGACATACGCGCCGGGTTGTGTCTTGAGAGACCCGTTACCGCGGTTAGATGTGGCTTGCAAATAGTCTTGTGAACCCGGCAGAGTAGGGCAGCAGTATGGCGGAACGCCCGCTCACCCGCCGTGTCCCGACCGTGCTCGCCATGGCCTTCCTCGCCGCGTGCGGTGAATCCGCCGGTCCAACCGTGCGGCACGTCGCGGCCATGCAAATCGTATCCGGTGACGCCCAGCAGGCTGTCGTTGGCACGCAGTTGCCGGCTCCCCTGGTCATCAAGGCCGTCGACGCTGCTGGTGCACCGGTCAGCGGCCAATCAGTCAACTTTCATGTCGTTGCGGGCGGCGGCAGCGTCTTTGCCGGCTCGAGCAACACGAACGTCGACGGGATCGCTCAGGAACGTTGGACGCTCGGGACTTCCACGGCTGACAGCCAACGCGTCGAGGCTCGCGCCGTGGACAATGTCACAGGCGCCCCCATCACGTTCGCGGTGTTCAAGGCGGAGGCCTTGGCGGGAGCGCCGGCGAGTGTGTCGAGCGTCGTGGGCGATCAGAGCGCCGCAGTCCAGACCGCGGTAGCGAATCCCCCGGCGGTCCGGGTTACGGATAGCTACAACAATCCAGTGCCGGGAATCGCCGTCGCGTTTGCCGTGGCGACGGGAGGCGGGAGTGTGTCCGACCCCTCCCGGACAACCAATGGCTCGGGCGTGGCGACCCTGACATCCTGGACGCTAGGGTCCGTCGTCGGAACGAACATCCTGACTGCAACGGTGACCGGATTTCCCCCTGTCACCTTCACGGCGACCGCAACTCCGGGAGCAGCGGCGACGCTTGTCTTTTTCGTGCAACCGAGCGGGGTCGCGCCCGGCTTCATCACCCCGTGGGTCCGGGTCGCGGTGCAGGACGCGTTCGGCAACATGGTGCCGGCAGCGACGGACGTGGTGACGGTAGCGCTCGGGGCGAACCCAGGTGGAGGGACGCTCTCGGGCACGCTGACGGTCGCGGCGAACGGAGGGATCGCAACGTTCTGGGACCTGTGGATCGACCGGTCGGGAAGCGGCTACACGCTCACGGCGAGCGCGGCGGGATTGAGCGGCGTGACGAGCGGTCCGTTTACCGTCACGCTCGTGCCGTTCGCCGCGGTGAGCGCTGGCTATGCCCATACGTGCGGGATCTCCACGACGGGTGCTGCCTATTGCTGGGGCGACAACGAGGCCGGCGAGCTCGGGAACGGGAAGTACCCCAGTCATGTCGGGTTCCCACTGGGGCTCGTGGTAGGTGGCGTCAGCTTCGCCGCAGTGGATGCCGGCAATTTCCATACGTGCGGGGTCACGGCCGCGGGCGCCGCCTATTGCTGGGGCAACAATCGCGAGGGCGAGCTCGGCGACGGGACCACGACTAACAGCTCAAGCCCGGTACGCGTGGCCGGTGGCCTGAGCTTCGCGGCGGTGAGCGCCGGCGGCGGCCACACCTGTGGGGTCACGACCGCGAGTGCCGCCTATTGCTGGGGCCCGTCGACCCCAGTACTTGTGACGGGTAGCCTCAGCTTTGCCGAGGTGAGCGCCGGATACCTCCACACCTGCGGGGTCAGGGCGACGGGCGCTGCCTATTGCTGGGGCGACAACGGTTCCGGCCAGCTCGGCGACGGGACCACCACTAGCACGGCGAGCCCGGTGCCCGTGGCGGGCAGCGTGAGCTTCGCCGCGGTGAGCGCCGGCTATGACCATACGTGCGGAATCACGGCGGCGGGCGCCGCCTATTGCTGGGGTAGGAATGACGTCGGCCAACTCGGCGACGGGACCACGACTGACCGGTCGAGCCCAATACTCGTGGCCGGTGGCATCAGCTTCGCGGCCGTGAGCGCCGGCCATGCCCATACCTGTGGAGTCGCCGTCGCAGGCGCCGCCTATTGCTGGGGCGGGGGTGGCCAGCTCGGCGACGGGACCACGACTAACAGGTCGAGCCCGGTACTCGTGACGGGCGGCATCAGCTTCGCCGCGGTGAGCGCCGGTTATGCCCATACATGCGGGGTCACGGCGGCGGGCGTTGCCTATTGCTGGGGCTACAACGGCTATGGCCAGCTCGGCGCACGAATCCCCGGACCTTATTACGATTACAGTTCGAGCCCGGTGCGTGTGGTGGGCTCGGGGCCTTGAGCGGCCCGGGATGGAGGCCATGCGCTCACGATCGGCACATCAGACGAGTCGGCTAGGTCCTTCCAACCTTTCGTCCGGCTGGGCGTGGCTCACCTCCGGCGGTGGGCCGCGGTGCGCCGCCCCGGTCGCGGGCCATCCGCACTTGGGACTCGATCCACGGATAGGTCTTGCCGATCCCCTCCCGCAATGACACGCGAGGTTGCCAACCGGTAGAGTAGATCTTGGCGTTACTGAAGTTCCGGGACTGGACGCCCACGGGCCCCGGGACATACTGGGCGCCGATCCTCTTGCCCGCAGCCTCGGCCACGGCGTCAACCAGTTGCTGCACCGATACGTATTCGGGCGTTCCGATGTTCGTGGGCCCTTCCACACTCGAGTCCATGAGCTTCCGGATGCCGTCGACCATATCGTCTACGTATGTGTACGAACGGATCGCAGAGCCGTCGCCCCAGACTTCAATCGTGCCTCCATCATCGGCCTCCGCCACTTTGCGGCAGATCGCCGCCGGTGCCTTCTCCCGGCC